>ERZ802830.1651-NODE-1651-length-21098-cov-8.36226_pt1 | contig 21098 bp, 21 predicted proteins | sample MGYA00345654_ERZ802830 | MGnify/ENA primary metagenome ERZ802830 (study PRJEB30503, sample SAMEA104212375) | marine metagenome | biome: Westerlies Biome; feature: [SRF] surface water layer (ENVO:00010504) within the epipelagic zone...; material: water...
CGAGCTGAAGTTGACCAATACAAATGCCGATACTGCAATTGAACTGGAGGGTGAAGTAGAAAGACTTCAAAAGAAATCCGAATCACTCACAAGAAAGATCTTTGGAGATCTAAGCGAATGGCAAATTGCTCAACTAGCAAGGCATCCACTTAGACCAAAATCGATCCAAGTCATTGAATCGATCAGTGAGGACTTTCAAGAGCTTCATGGCGATAGGATGTATGCTGATGATTCCTCAATTGTCAAAAAAAAAGCAAAAATTGAGAGTCAATCAGTCATGTTTATTGCTCAAGAAAAGGGCAATAACACCAATGAAAAGATGAAAAGAAACTTCGGTATGCCAAGACCAGAAGGATATAGAAAAGCACAACGAATGATGAAGCTTGCTGAAAAATTCAGCATACCAATTATCACAATAATCGATACACCTGGTGCATTTCCTGGAGTCGGTGCTGAGGAGAGAGGGCAAAGTGAGGCAATTGCTAGAAATCTCTTCACCCTGGCATCCCTGCAAACTCCTATCATTAATTTAGTTTTGGGTGAAGGCGGATCAGGTGGTGCATTGGCAATTGGAATGGGTGATAAGCTTATCATGCTGGAATACTCGATTTATTCAGTCATCTCACCTGAAGCATGTTCATCCATTCTATGGAGGACTCCAGATGAAACAGAAACTGCTGCTGAGGCAATGGGTATTTCTTCTGGGCGCTTGAATAAATTGGGTTTGGTTGATGAGATCATCGAAGAACCACTTGGCGGCTTCCATAGAAATCCGAATGAAACATATACTTTAATCAAAAGAAGCATCATTGATTCTCTCCAGGCCATTAAGTCAATAGATCCTGAGACCTTGCTTGAAAAAAGGAGGGCAAAATACAAGGCAATTGGCGAATTCAATGAAAACTAATCATGAATAATCTTCAAAACTTTGAGGATAGATTTTTAAGCCAGTTTTCCTCAATAGAAACCGAAGGAATATGTCTTGCCCTCAGTGGCGGGCTTGATTCGATGGTTCTATTGACTTTGATGCATACCCATCTTTCTGAGAGATACAAAATGCGAGCAATTCATGTGAATCACAATCTTCATGAAAAATCAGATGCTTGGAGCATATTTTGTAAAGAGCAATGTGAAAGAATGAACATAGATCTCATGATCAAATCAATTCATCCTGAAAGCGATGGCTTTGGATTAGAGGCCAATGCGAGAGATCAAAGATATAATGTCATTAAAGAATCTTTGAATTCAAATGAGACATTATTAACTGCTCATCACAAGGATGATCAGCTTGAAACGATACTCTTTAGAATCTTTCGAGGAACAGGCGTAGATGGTCTTAGGGGAATCATTCGTTTTAGAAATGATGGCATGAATATTATTTTTAGGCCTCTTTTGAACTTTTCTCGAGCCGATTTAGAAAATTATGCTTCAATAAAAAATATTGGATGGATCGAAGACGGAAGCAATAAAGACAGCTCTTTTGATCGAAACTATATAAGAAAGTATCTTACTCCAAAGATCAAAGATAGATGGACCACAGCGGATGATGCAGTCCATCGTCTATCACTTATAGCAACTGAAAATCATGAATTATTGAACGAAGTTGCCTCCGAAGATCTTTCAGAAGAAAATACATTCAAATCCATCAGTATCAGTAACTTTGATTCATATTCCATTCCCAGGATTAAGAACATGATCAGATACATGATAGAAAAAAATAATATGCCAATGCCTTCGATGCATATTCTTAATTCTGGTATCAATGATTTGATCATGAATGATGAGAAGTCTGCTGAAATAAAATGGAGCGAATACGTGATCAGAAGATTCAATGGAAGACTCTATTTTTTGAATAAAGCTGAAGTGATGCCCTGTGAGGCAACTGAAAACATCTCGTGGTCGATTAATCAATCCATTAGTCTTAGCCACCCGATTGGAAAATTGAACACTAAAATTACAGAAGGCAATGGGATTTCACTGGATAAATGCTCTTCAAATCTCCAAATCAAGTTCCGCAAAGGCGGAGAGAAAATGTTTTTCAATGCTGACAATGGGTCAAAAACATTGAAAGATTTTTTCAATGAAAAGAAGATTCTCCCTTGGATTAGAGATAAGGTTCCGCTCATATATGATGATCAGCATCTCATATGCATAGGGGATTTGTGGATCAATAAGAATTTTATTGCCACTGAATCCGAACGTGCTTTCACAATTCATTGGAACACAAAGATGAAAATCATATGAAAATGATGATTGAGAGCCTGATCATAGTTTGCTAATTTGTAATACCGGGACTGCGATAAACACATCAGTATTTCTCGAGTAAATTCCCATAGTTAAATTTTTAGATACAGGTGCCCGGGCATGTCGGATTATATTTTTGTTACAGGTGGAGTTGTTTCGGCACTCGGCAAGGGTGTGACTTCTGCATCTTTAGGTGCAATCTTGGAATCCAGAGGATTAAGAGTAGGCATGATGAAGCTTGATCCATACCTAAACGTTGACCCTGGAACAATGAGCCCATATCAGCATGGTGAAGTTTTTGTCACAGAAGATGGAACAGAAACAGACTTGGATTTGGGCCACTATGAGAGATATGTTTCAACTACAACCGGTAAGCATAGCAACTACACGGCTGGGAAAATCTATGAGACTGTTATTGCCAAAGAAAGAAGAGGAGACTATCTAGGGGCAACCGTCCAAGTCATCCCGCATGTCACAGATGAAATTAAAAAAAGCATTGTCAAAGGTTCGCAAGGATATGACATAACAATTGTCGAAGTTGGCGGTACTGTTGGCGATATTGAGTCGCTTCCTTTTATAGAGGCCATCAGGCAAATGGGAATCTATAAAGACGGCTATGAGGTGGCTTATGTCCATTTGACATTGGTTCCTTATATCAAAGCTTCAGCAGAGATCAAAACCAAGCCAACTCAGCATTCAGTCAGAGAGCTTAGAGCAATTGGAATTCAACCCGATGCTTTGGTATGTCGTTCTGAATTACCTCTTCCTAAAGAGCATTTCGATAAGATTGCTCTTTTCACAAATGTTGATAAGAATGCTGTCATCTCAGCACATGATGCAGAGGATATTTATCAGATCCCTCTTATCCTAAGAGATCAAGGCCTGGATGACATAATTGTTGAGAAATTAAAATTAGACGTGCCCAAAGCAGATTTGACACCTTGGGAAAATGTTTTTAAAGCCTCAAAAGAAAGTGATTCAAAAGTAAAAATAGCAATGGTTGGAAAATACGTTGATTTTAAAGATTCGTATATTTCACTGAGTGAAGCTTTGAGGCATGCAGGATTTAAGAACAAGAAAAATGTTGAAATTGCATATGTTGAATCAGAAGATATCCAAAAGAATGGCACAGATTGTCTATCCAAGATGGATGCGATACTCATACCTGGTGGATTTGGAGATAGAGGCATCGAAGGAATGATTCAGTCAATTGAATACGCAAGAAAAAACAGTATTCCTTTTCTGGGGATTTGCCTTGGAATGCAGGCGGCGGTGATCGAATATGCTAGAAATGTCTTGGGACATAACGATGCAAACAGTACCGAGTTTAATCAAGACACATCTTCACCAGTGATCGCGATGATTACAGAGTGGATGAATGAAGACGGTTCTACTGAAAACAGAGATGAAACCTCCGAGCTGGGTGGAACAATGAGATTGGGTGCCCAAGAGTGCTTGCTTAAAGAAGGCACGAAGGCTAAAAAAATCTATGATGCAGAATCAGTCATAGAAAGGCATCGTCATCGTTATGAGTTTAATAATACTTACCTCGAAGAACTTCAGAAAGACGGTCTAATCTTTTCAGGATTTTCCAAAGACGGATTGGCAGAAATGATAGAGATTGATGATCATCCTTGGTTTATTGCATGTCAATTTCATCCAGAATTCACCTCTTCACCGCTTCGAGGTCATCCTTTATTTCAATCTTTTATAAAAGCTGCTGTAGAATACTCTAAAAAGAATTAATTTATGGCAGTTAAAGTTTCTAATCTGAATATTGACAATGAATCACCATTGACATTGATCGCAGGTCCTTGCGTAATTGAGTCAAAAGATATGATTCATGACATCGCAGGCAAAATAAAGGAAATCACTGAATCATTGGGTATGGGATATATATTCAAGTCATCTTTTGATAAGGCCAATCGAACATCAATCAATAGTTTTCGTGGTCCAGGTATGGAGGAAGGGCTCTCAATACTTGAAAGCGTTAGAGATCAATTAGGATTGCCTGTAATAACAGATGTCCACGAGGACACGCCATTGGATGAGGTCGCTTCAGTGGTTGATGTATTGCAAACTCCTGCATTCCTTTGCCGACAGACGAATTTTATTATTAATGTTGCATCGCAACAAAAACCGGTGAATATAAAAAAAGGGCAGTTCCTGTCACCCTGGGATATGGAGAATGTCGTTAAGAAAGCAGAGTCTACGGGCAACAAGAATATCTTGATTTGCGAGCGAGGTTATACATTTGGCTATAATAATCTTGTATCGGACATGCGTTCACTGATTATATTAAAAGAGACTTCATGCCCCGTAATATACGATGCCACTCACTCTCTCCAGCTTCCTGGTGGAAAAGGTGCGTCATCGGATGGCCAGAGTGAGTTCATTGTTCCTATCTCTAGGGGTGCTGTGGGCGTTGGAATTGCAGGCATATTTATTGAGACCCATCCTGATCCATCGAATGCTCTCAGTGATGGACCAAACTCACTTCCATTGGATAACCTCAAACCATTGCTAGAACAGTTATTATCCATAGATCAAATCGTTAAGAAATAATCATCTGACAAAGGAGATTAATGATGAGTGAAATTATTTCAGTGAAATCTATTCAGGTACTCGATTCAAGAGGGAATCCGACAGTAGAGGCAGAGGTTTTACTCAATGATGGTACAACGGGAAGAGCATCTGTACCCTCAGGTGCTTCAACTGGAAGTCGAGAAGCAGTTGAATTGAGGGATGAAATCAAAGAGATATATCTTGGAAAGGGTGTTTCAACTGCCGTTGAAAACATCAACACAGAGATTCAATCGGCACTCTTAAATCAAGATATTTCTGATCAAGAAAAGATCGACCAAACCATGATCGAATTAGATGGCACTGAGAATAAATCCAGACTCGGTGCCAATGCGATCCTTGCGGTGTCGCTTGCTTGTGTAAAAGCTGCTGCAGCCTCTAGGAAAACTCACTTATTTGAATACTTATCGAAGGGCCCATATAGTTTTCCAGTGCCGATGATGAATATCATCAATGGCGGTGAGCATGCGAACAATAATATCGATATCCAAGAGTTTATGATTTTGCCTGTTAACTTCGATCGATTTTCTGATGCACTCAGGGCCGGGGTAGAGATATTTCACTCACTCAAGGATGTTTTGGATAAAAAAGGCATGAGTACCGCTGTTGGAGATGAGGGAGGGTTCGCTCCTAATCTTGAGAGCAATGTTGCTGCGATAGAAACCATCATTGAAGCCATTGAATCAAGAGGATACGAAGCTGGAAACGACATTTTGATCGGTCTCGATGTTGCCAGTACGGAGTTTTATCGTGACGGAAAGTATCATTTGTCTTCTGAGGGCAAATCTTTTGATTCATCCGGATTTGTCGAGTACCTGACACAAATGGTTAATGACTATCCAATAATCACTGTTGAAGACGGTATGGCTGAGGATGATTGGGAAGGATGGAAATTATTGACCGATGCCATAGGCGAAAAGGTTCAGCTTGTTGGCGATGATCTTTTTGTGACAAATCCATCAATTCTTAAACGAGGTATTGACCAAAAGGTTGCAAACTCAATATTGATTAAACCCAATCAAATTGGAACCCTCACCGAGACTCTGGAAGCCGTTTCTCTTGCAGCCAAAAATGGCTACACATCAGTGATATCACATAGATCAGGTGAAACATCGGATTACACGATTGCAGATATTTCAATGCGTCCTCAAATCTCGCAAATTAAAACAGGATCTTTGTGTAGATCTGATCGGATTGAGAAATATAATCAATTACTGAGAATTGAATCCATCGTTGGTGATCAGGCGGAGTACCTAGGAAGGAAAGCATTTAATCAGCTAAAATGACTCGTTTTTTTATTGCCATACTCATTGTCTTTTTTTTGATAATTCAGTTCGATATATGGGTGAAAGACGATGGACTTAATCGAGTGAAAGAGCTTCAACAGATGATTAATAGTCAAAGCGAAGAAAATCAAAGATTAAAGTTAAGAAATCAACAATTGGAACGAGAGATAGAGGAACTCAAATCAGGAACCGAGTCCATTGAAGAGAAAGCAAGGACGGACCTAGGAATGATCAAGGAAGGAGAAGAATTTTATTTAATTGTTGAATAAAGATTTTTGAATGGAGAAAAAATGACGGAACTTATTTTAACAACTGAGAACGACGGCATCATCGATATTCAAATGAATCGTCCGCCTGTCAATGCCTTAAATCTTGAGCTGGTAGAGGCATTACATCAAGAGATCGACTCGCACACCAATAATGGTGCAAAAGGACTCATGTTGAGTGGAAGAGAGGGCATTTACTCTGCTGGATTGGATGTGAAAAAACTACTAGAGATGGATGCAGACGAAATTTCAATATTTTTTAAATTGTTCTGGGGGTTGATGGCAAAGATCTCAAAGAGTCCGATTCCAATTGCTGCAGCAATCACAGGACACAGTCCTGCAGGAGGAGCGGTATTGGCCAATTTTTGTGACTACAGAGTTGCTGCAAAAGGCAGTTTTAAAATTGGGATGAATGAGGTCTTTGTTGGACTTGAAGTTCCTAAAGTCATTTACAGAGGATTTGCAAGACATGTTGGAGAAAAACATGCAACCAATCTTATGGTACTCGGCAAATTAATGGACTTTGATCATGCACATGAAATCGGTTTCATCGATGAGTTGGTTGATCCAGATGAGGTCAAATCAAAAACCTTCGAATGGTTGAAAAGCCTTTCTCAACTTCCGCCATCAGCCATGAATAGAACCCGATTGAATGCCAAAGCTGAAATCAATGATCTATTTGATGAGCAGTTAGCAATTATGTCGGATGGATATGCAGAAGGTTGGTTTGATGATGAAGTGCAGTCACGCATGAAGTATATTGCTGAGAATCTATAGTCCATGAAAATATTATTAACAAATGACGATGGTTATTTCTCGAAAGGCATAACCGAACTTGATGCAATGCTTTCTGAGCTCGGTGATGTAACAGTTGTGGCCCCTGAGAATAACCACAGTGGTGCAAGCAGTTCATTGACTCTAAAAAACCCACTTCGTATAAGAAAATACAAGGACAATGGTTTTTATGTGAATGGCACACCTGCTGATTGTGTATTTATGGCCATGACGAGAATCTTAAAATCTCCTCCAGATATTTTAGTCAGCGGCATCAATCATGGAGCAAACCTAGGGGATGATGTCTTATATTCAGGGACCGTAGGCGCTGCAATGGGCGCTCGTTTTCATTCATTTCCTTCGCTGGCAGTCTCGATCACTAACTTAAAGCCTGATCACTTCTCCACCGCGGTTGAAGTGATGCGCGACATCATTGAAAATAGGTTGGATGATTTACCCAACCGTTCATCGATCCTCAATATTAATGTTCCTGACATACCTTTTGAAGATCTACAAGGCTACTCTCTTACGCGTTTAGGACGCAGAGAGTTGCCTGAGCAGAATAAAAATAATACCGATGCATATGGAAATGAGATTCATTGGGTAGGCCCGCCACCCGATCCTATATTGGGGCAAGAGGGAACGGATTTTGATGCCATTTCAAAAAACAAGGTTTCAATTACGCCATTGGACACCGATTTTACTGATTTTAAATCAATGGAAGAATTTAAAGACTGGTTGTAAGCGATGCAAGAATTGATAAAAAAGATCATTAATTTTGTTCTTGATCAGTCTTCTCGTCCGGGTGCAATCTATTTGCTCTTTACATGGAGCTTTGTTGAGGCCTGGTTTATTATCCCCATCCCACCAGATGCCTTATTGATCCCTATGTCCATTGCTAACCGAAGCAGAGCCTATTTTTATGCTTATATGACAACAATCAGTTCAGTGATTGGGGGCCTTGTAGGCTATTTGATCGGCTTTTACGCGATTGATTTTGCCATGACATACATTGAGTCAATCGGATTGATGGATGCGTATGTATTAGCAACTGACTGGTTTACAGTATGGGGCTCTGCAGTGATCTTAATAGCTGGATTTACCGTCATTCCTTTTAAGATATTCACCATCATGGCTGGAAGCATGAAAATGAATATTATCATATTTCTCTTGGCTTCAATTGTTTCAAGAGGCTTGCGTTTCTTTATTGTGGCATACGCATCAAAGAAAGGTGGTCAGGTGGCTGTCGATAAAATCATGAATCATGCAGATAAGCTTGGCTATTTATTCATGGCTCTGCTTCTGATCGGGCTTATTTGGTCTGTATTTTAAAATGCTCACTAAAGTAGTAATTTTTATTGTTTTGCTTCTAGGGGTGTATTTTTTAATTTCAAGACTACCTAAGGATTGAAAATCAATTTACATTCTCTCTAGCTAAAACATGAAAATAAGATCTTTATACTTTGTTTTGTGTCTAATATTAATCTCAAGTTGCGGCACAGGATCAGATAACACTTACAGCCCAATTATTCCGACAGCCGAAGATATCTCCTCACAGCCATTATTCAATCAAACACCCATTAAGCTATCTGATGCCGCAAGTTATTATTCTGAATCATGCAACAAGCCATCGTTTCAATTTCTAATTCCAACTTTAATCAATGATGACATTTACACAGATTTTATCGCTCATTTTTGGTGCGATACTTTAACACCAGCAGAATTTGATGATCAGCCTACACAAGATGTGCTTGTGACATATCTCAGTGATAGCTTTGGAGGTTACTCAATCAATAACATCGAAGTTTTTGGAGAGATACAGCCTAAATTAGGTGGAGCGAGTAGGAAATATGCTAGAGGAGATCTAAATGATGATGGAAAAGAAGATTTTGCATTTGCAATGAATTGGGAGGATGGAAGGGCAGCATTTGATTCTGAATCAATAATCGCAAATTATGCTCGCCCTTCAATATTAATGAGCAATGAATCTGGTTATGAAGTTCTCCGGATCGGGCAACCAGACTGGGGCCACTCGGTTCAAATCAAAGATAACAAAGTTTTTTTTGCTGGTCATAGCTCTCAAGCATTCGAGCTTAATAATTCAGAATGGACCGAGATATCCGATGAATATACAGATTTAAGTTTTGCGAGTTTTATATTATTTGATGATTACATTGTCAACAGTGTGAGAAGAAATGATTCACAAGGCCTTGAGCTTATAAGAAATAATACCGTCGTCCACTCTTTGCTGACCAGAGAAAAATTTAAGGTTAATTTTGAAAGTTGGAACAATAATGGAACCGGCAATTACAGTCTGCTTGGGGTCTATAATATTCGTGGAGAAAATTACTTCCATGGAATGACAACAGAAATGTGTCGCCAAGAAGATTTAATCATTGCTGCAATTAATGCAAGCAAGCTCAAATCTGGAGAAATCAATGAGAATGGATATTATTCAGAAACCGATACAGTTCCAGTAGTCATTTTTGCATTTTATGAGATTTTTAATGAAGAATTAATCGAAAGAAACATAGAGATAATAGGTGAAGAAATTAATCATAATTTTAACTTTTTTGATTGTATCGATGTAGATAATGATGATCAAAATGATATTGTTGCTCAGGTTTTTAGCCAAGATTGGAATGAGCAAGACAATAATAGGGGCGTCCCAGAGGTCTACATCAGGAATATGAATGCTTATTTCAATCTAAACACAACAGATTGGCCTACTTATACTATTGATATTGATTCTCAAGGATACTTACATGACATTGATTCAAGCGGGACTTTCGATTTGATTATGTTTCCATTAAGGGTAAACACTAGTGGAGAAATTGAGATATATACATCGAATCGAAATATTTCGGACTAGGCTTAAGTCTCACAACTCACTTAAAGCATTAATCAATTATGATCAAAGCAGTGGGATTCCTATACTCTGAAGTAAGGATATTAAAAGTTCTGCAAACACTCTTTGTATCCATAATCTCAATTCCAATATTCATCTTTTGCAGTTCAGTGATTACAGCAAGAGATGGGAAAACCTGATTTTTCCCTGTTCCAAAAAGAACCAATTCACAATTGTTATCAATGATGAATGAGAAATCCTCCAGATTCATTTGGTCAACACTAGGGTGACTCCATGGTGATTGGATTTCGTTGTCATGAATGAGGCAACTTTCTTCATACCAGACTCCTTTGAACTTTATCTTTGTGTCCGTTCTCTCTTCAATAAGTGCGTTTGTTGTCATATTCATTTTTAAAATCGATTATCATATTTAATTCAAACTATTTATTAATCCACACAATGAGTTTCTTATGTTTCAGCTCGACCTAGTTAATTTAGATGAATTGAATTCAAAAACAGTTGATGGACGTAGATTTTACGATACACCAGACGGATTGTCATATCCTTCAGTGACAACGGTTGTTGGGATTCTTTCAAAAGATGATATTCAGGCATGGAGAATGAGGGTCGGTGAAAAACGAGCTAATGAGATCACAAGTGCGGCTATTACAAGAGGCAATGAGGTTCATAAATTAGCAGAACTCTATGTGAAAAATGAACTCAAAGAGCAACAAAGTTTGTTCGATGAGAAGAAAACCACTCCACAATTAATGTTTGAAAGATTGTCCGGCGTGCTTGATAAAAAGCTTGGAGTCATTAATGCAGTTGAAGCACCGTTGTATAGTGATCAACTCAGAGTGGGTGGACGAGTAGACTTGATTGCAGAATGGGATGGCGTCCCATCCATTATTGATTTTAAAACAAGCTCAAAACCAAAAAGAGACAGCTGGATCAAGGGTTATTATCTGCAGTCCTCAGCTTATGCTGCAATGTATGAGGAAAGAACAGGTATAGCAATCAATCAAATTGTCATTGCGATCGCTGTTGAAAATCTTGAGGTGCAAGTTTTTATTAAGAAACCATCAGAATATATTCAAGAGTTTATCGATTTAAGAAAATCATATGACATAATACACCCTGATGATTAACGCCATGGATGATTCTCAATTAAAAATCCAACTCTCTGAATTGAATGATCGCTTTATGTCGATCAGGGGGTATCTTTGACTTTGATAAGAAGGGGCTTCGCCTTCAAGAAGTTCTTGAGGCTCTAAATGATCCAACTGTTTGGGAGGACCTAGAAAAGTCACAGGAACTGAACAAAGAACGATCAAAACTTGAGAAATCACTCAATCAGATATCGTCGATAGAGCAACGACTCCAAGATTCCGAGGCCATGCTTGAACTGGCTGTCTCAGAAAAAGAAGAAGAAATGCTTGTTGAATTGGCCTCCGAGATTGAAGCTTGTAATCAAGAGATATCAGCCCTTGAGCAACAAAGAATGTTTTCCGGAGAAATGGATCCATCGAGCGCTTTTTTGGATATCCAAGCAGGTTCCGGTGGCACTGAGGCCCAAGACTGGGCAAATATGTTACTGAGAATGTATTTACGTTATTGTGAATCGAATAACTTTAATGCCGAATTGATTGAAAGCTCACCAGGAGAGGTTGCTGGAATTAAGAGTGCCACAATTCATGTAACGGGTGATTTCGCATTCGGTTGGTTAAAAACAGAGACAGGTGTTCATAGACTGGTCAGGAAATCACCATTTGATTCCGGGAATAGAAGACACACGTCCTTCGCTGCAGTCTTTGTATCTCCGGAGATTGATGATGACATCGAGATCGATGTTGATCCGAGCGACTTAAGAATTGATGTATATCGAGCAAGCGGTGCGGGCGGTCAACATGTCAATACGACCGAATCTGCTGTGAGAATTACACACGTACCAACCGGGTTGGTCGTTCAGTGTCAAAACGATAGATCTCAACACAAGAACAAAGCCACTGCAATGAAACAAATCAGAGCAAAATTATATGAACACGAGTTCGAGAAGAAACTCGATCAGGCTCAAGCATTGGAGGAAACCAAAGCAGATATTGGATGGGGCAGCCAAATTAGATCCTATGTTCTAGATCAATCAAGAGTAAAAGATTTACGAACGCAAATTGAATCCAGTAATCCAGAGGCTATACTGGATGGCAACATCAATCAATTTTTGGAAGCGAGTTTAAAACAGGGGGTTTAATCAGATGTCAGATAAAAATTCCAAAAGTGATAATCGATTAATCGAAGAGAGACGAGAAAAGCTTCAAGGGCTCAGAGAGAGTGGATTTAACTATCCATCAACAATTGCTAAAGACTCATCCAGTAAAGACATCATCGATGAGCACGATTCATTGAGTAAAGAAGATATTGAGGCATTGTCCAAGGAATTTACAATTGCCGGTCGGATGATGGCAAAGAGAATCATGGGAAAATCCAGTTTTTCTCGTATTAAAGATGGAAACGGTTCTATTCAGATTTTCTTGAGTCAAGCAGATCTAGGTGAAGAACCATATAGCAATTTTAAAACCATGGACGTCGGCGACATCGTTTGGATCAAAGGCACGCTTTTTCGAACCAAAACCGATGAATTGACGCTTAATGTTACCGAACTGATTCTACTGAGTAAGTCCTTAAGACCGCTGCCTGAGAAATACCATGGATTGACCGATACCGAAATTCGTTACAGAAGAAGATATCTCGATCTGATGATGTCAGAAGACAGTTCAGAAGTTTTTAAAGTGAGATCAAAAGTTGTCACCGAGATCAGATCATTTCTTAATGATTTGGATATGATGGAGGTTGAAACTCCAATGATGCATCCAATCCCGGGTGGGGCAGTTGCAAGACCGTTTGTTACCCATCACAATACTCTTGATCAAGATTTCTATCTAAGAATCGCGCCCGAACTGTATTTGAAACGTCTCACAGTAGGAGGATTTGATCGGGTGTATGAAATCAATCGCTCATTTAGGAATGAGGGTGTATCAACACAACATAACCCAGAATTTACAATGTTAGAGCTCTATATTGCCCATGAAACACCAGATTTCCTGATGGAGATGATTGAAGACATGATGAGATCCATTTCGAATGTTTTATCTGGATCAGAAAGCATCGAGTACCAAGGGCAAACGATTGATCTTTCTCAGAAATTCCAGCGATTAACCATGGAAGAGGCTGTCATAAAATATAACCCGAATATCGATAAAGGAAAATTGAGGGATGCCGAGTATTTGATCTCCTATGCAAAAGAGATGAATCTTAATATTGAGGACAGCGATGATGGAGGAAGGGTTCTTTTTGAGATATTTGAGAAAACCGTTGAGCATGAACTTCAACAACCCACATATATAACCGCTTATCCAAAAACGGTATCACCCCTCTCAAGAGCCAATGATGAGGATCCATGGGTTGTAGATCGTTTTGAGTTTTTCATAGCTGGAAGAGAATTAGCCAATGGATTTCAAGAGTTAAATGATCCCGAGGATCAAGCACAACGTTTTGAAGACCAAGTCAAAGCAAGGGAAGGAGGCGACGATGAAGCAATGTTCTTTGATCAAGATTACATTGAGGCACTTGAATATGGAATGCCACCAACAGCAGGACTCGGTGTTGGGATTGATCGGCTCATCATGCTTTTTGCAGATCAAGCATCCATAAGGGATGTTCTCTTTTTCCCTCATATGAGAAATAAACAGGTTTAACGGAGTAACCGATGCAGAATCCAATCAGTAGATCTTTATTTGTTTTGGCCACAATTGTGCTTTTAGGCATGGTTTTTATGATCAGCCCAGCTCAGATTCCTGTGATTATATTTAAAGCGAGTTTGGTTTCCTTGGCTGCCATACTTGGATACTGGATTGACTACTTATTATTTCCTCACATGAGACCTGGAGACATTGACAAGACAGAAACAGACCCAGTCATTCGAGCCTCAATTGCCATTAGAAGAGCGATCATAATATTTGGAACCATTCTTGGTTTCTCAATGGCACTTTAATGCGATACGCTTTCATCTCTCTTCTTTTTATCTTTTTATCCATTCCTGAATCAAATGCTGATGTACCAAGAGAAAGCTTAAAATACAAAAGAGAATTAATTAGACAATCGAGAATTATATGGGGATTAGATGCACCAATACCCCTATTTGCCTCTCAAATTCATCAGGAAAGCACCTGGAATCATTTAGCAAAAAGCAAATATGCGAAAGGCTTAACACAGTTTACAGACAGCACCGCTGAATGGATGATTGAGATTTTTCCTCAGCTAAAAAGAGCAAATGTCTATAATCCCAACTGGTCTATCAGAGCAATGCTTCTGTATGACAGCTGGTTAGATGACAGAATCAAATCAATAGATGATTGTAATCAATGGGCCATGATTCTCAGTTCCTATAACGGCGGTCTCACCTGGCTCAATAGAGACAAAGCTTTGGCAGAAGCGAAAGGCAGTAATCCAAATATTTGGTGGAACAATGTTGAGAAATATAGCAATAGAGCAGATTGGGCCATAAGAGAGAATAGAAATTATTCTAAAAGAATTATTTTCAAGCACCAGAATTTATATGCTGATTGGGGAAAATCTTATATCTGTAACATAGGAAATAAACTTAAGTAGTAACTTCGCTATAAGAGTTTTATGTTTATATCCCCTATATTAAGTTGACTCTCATTATCAGCACTATTAATGACAGCCAGACCAATGCTATTGTTATCAATTAGTTCTGAGATAACCACAGTTCCAACTTTCTTAGATTCATGATGGATTTCTGAGCCATGAGAAATAAGATTTTCATTCTCGGTTTTGAATTTAAACATGCGTTGCTTGATTTTTCCTCTGTGTTGAACCCTTGCCACAACCTCCTGGCCTGTATAGCAACCCTTTGAAAAACTGACTGCATCTAAAATATCCAAGTTAAGCATTTGAGGAATAAATTTTTCACTGCTTTCTTTATCTATTATCGCGATCTTATTTTCAATATCGCATCGAATCCATTCTTCACTTGTAAGAAAATTATCAATACTTTTAGGTGCTTGAGTGGAAAGGATTAATACTCGTTCAGGATCATTTTTTAAAGATCCATATTCCTTACTATCTTCATTGACATCACTTTTATAAGATCCAAAAGTTTTTTCAATACTTTGTTCTATAACCACCTTTGATCTCAAAACATATCGTTTAAGGTGATTTTCAAGGTCATCAATAATTTCAGAAGAGAGGATTAGATCATACTGATCATTTCTTCCTTGAATAAAAGCTGAAGCAATGACTCTGCCTTGAACATTACAGAAGGATGTAATATGAATTTTATCATCTTCTAGTTTTCTAATATCTTGAGTCATTTGACCCTGAAGCAATTCTCCAGCATCTTCGCCTGAAATTGTTAAAACTCTTAGATGTTCTAGGTCTTTCATAAATCTTTGTTACTGGCTTATACGAACTTAAAATTAGCTGTTAGGACTCATTAGATTAAGTATAATTGATCAGCATAAAACATACCAAGTAGATGACTAAAGAAACAAGACCTCTATCACCGCATTTAAGTGTATATCGCTGGCAAGTGACCAATACACTTTCAATTATTCATAGGTTGTCAGGTGTAGCACTTTATTTTGGCTCATTGCTTTTACCAATATGGATTTTTGCAGTAGCCTTTGGTGGACCATTTGGTGATCGGATTGTATTTCTGATAACACACCCTTTCTCTGTTGTGCCACTCATTGGTCTTTCGTTTGCATTCTTTTATCATTCATTCAATGGCATAAGGCACCTACTGTGGGATATTGGTAAGGGATTTGAGCCTAATCAGCTTAGAAATTCAGGCATAGCTGTGGTTATCCTGTCCTCTGGTATGACCGCATTATTTTGGTGGATAATTTAATGGGTATAGTCACTAAAATAAGAAAACTTTTTGGTCTAGCTGGATTTGAACACCACAGTGAACATTGGAAAAGTCAGAGGTCATCTGCCATCGCACTATTCATACTCGGATATTGGTTGGTTTATCAGATTCTGTTTACCATTAGTGATTCTTCCATTGCAGAGGTTCAACAATGGATGTCTCAACCCCTGAATTCTATGTTGATCGCGCTGACTGTCCTTTATACCTTTTATCATTCCGAGCTTGGACTTCAAGTGATTACAGAAGATTATGTTGAATCTAAGTCATCACAAATAACGATTTTATATATTGTGAGAGGTATTAGATTGTTCGCAATTATTCTTACCTTTTTTGCATTGATGAGAATTTAAACAAAGGCTATTAAACATGAGTAAAGAGTACGAGATCATTCAACATCAATACGATGTGGTAGTCATTGGTGCAGGAGGCTCGGGATTGAGGTCAACTCTAGGCCTTGTTGAGTCGGGTTTTAAGACAGCATGCATTACAAAAGTTTTTCCGACAAGAAGCCATACCGTCGCCGCGCAAGGTGGGATCAGTGCTGCCCTTGGTAACAACGGTGAAGATGATTGGAGATGGCACATGTATGATACGGTCAAAGGTTCTGACTGGTTGGGCGATCAAGATGCCATTGCTTTTATGTGTAAAGAAGCACCAAATGCAGTTCTTGAGCTAGAGCAATATGGGATACCATTTTCTAGAACCGATGACGGTAAGATCTATCAAAGAGCATTCGGAGGAATGACCACTCATTTTGGTGATGGGATAGCACAAAGGACTTGCGCTGCTGCAGATCGAACAGGCCATGCAATGCTGCATACTTTGTACCAGCAATCCATTAAAAATAAAGCTGAATTCTTCATAGAATATTTTGCTCTAGATCTAATTATGGAAGATGGAGTATGTACCGGGGTTGTGGCATTGGAAATGGCTACTGGAAAAATTCATGCTTTTAGATCACAACGAGTGATATTGGCCACCGGCGGTCATGGCAGAGCCTATTTTTCATGCACTGCTGCCCATACTTGCACTGGTGATGGTTCAGGAATGGCTCTAAGAGCCGGTTTACCATTACAGGATATGGAATTTGTTCAATTTCATCCAACTGGAATTTATGGCGTAGGATGTCTCATTACAGAAGGTGTCCGAGGTGAGGGAGGGTACCTCACTAACTCGGATGGTGAACGATTTATGGAAAGATATGCACCCAATGCAAAAGATCTAGCCTCAAGAGATGTTGTGAGTCGTTCGATGACAATGGAAATACTCGAAGGCAGAGGTGTGGGCGAGAAGAAAGATCATATTCATCTCAATCTGCAACATCTTGGACCAAATGTTATCGATGAACGTCTCCCAGGCATTGCAGAAACTGCAAGGGTATTTGCAGACGTTGATGTCACCAAAGATCCTATCCCTGTACTGCCAACAGTTCATTACAATATGGGTGGCGTACCCACGAATATGCACACTGAAGTCATCACAAAAAACTCCAGTGGCGATATGGAAATTGTTCCTGGTTTAATGGCAGTTGGAGAAGCTGCTTCCGTATCTGTGCATGGAGCCAATAGACTGGGTTCAAACTCGTTGTTGGATCTAGTGGTGTTTGGAAGAGAGTCCTCCATTCAGTGTCAAAAGACCATCAAACCAATGGATATTCAAGGCAAGGTTGGCCAAAATGAATTGGATCAAATCATTGATAAATTTGACTCCATTCGATATTCAAATGGTTCACTACCAACGGCTGAGATCAGAGCCGAAATGCAAAGCATTATGCAAAAACATGCATCTGTTTTTAGAACGGAGCAACTGATGCAAGAAGGAGTGGAAAAACTTTCGGCATGCATTGATTCATTCAAGGATGTTTCTGTCAGTGATCGAGGATTGATATGGAATACTGATCTGATTGAAACGCTCGAATTGGAAAATCTTTTAGGTCAGGCAATCATTACTATGCAGAGTGGCCAAGCTCGAAAAGAAAGCAGAGGTGCTCATGCAAGAGATGACTATCCTGATCGAGATGATGAGAATTGGTTGATTCATAGCTTAGGGTGGATGGATGATGATGACAATGTCACCATTGGTTCGTCTCCTGTGCATTTAGATACTCAGACGGATGAGGTAGAATCTATACCTCTAAAAGCAAGGGTTTATTAAAGGAGAGATCATGGCGGAATTTACCTTACCGAAAAACTCAAAAATGGAAAAGGGTAACTATTTCAGTGCCGATAAATCGGCTAAGAATCTGAGGAAATTTCACGTTTATCGATACGATCCATCCGATGACGCCAATCCACATGTCGATACCTATGAAATCGATATGGATAAATGTGGACCAATGGTTTTGGATGGACTGATTAAAATTAAGACTGATTATGATTCTTCATTAACCTTTAGAAGATCATGCAGGGAAGGCATATGCGGATCATGCTCGCATAACATCAATGGCGTCAATACTTTGGCTTGCATCAAACCAATCAAAGACTTAAAAGGTGATATTCGCATCTTCCCATTGCCACACATGGATGTTGTGAAGGATCTGGTGGTCGATTTAACCAATTTTTATGAAGGATATTCCTCAGTTGAGCCTTGGCTTAAGTCAGATACTCCAGCACCTAAGGGATCAGAGAGGCTTCAAAGCAAAGAAGATCAAAAAAAGATTGATCAACCATCTGCTTGTATACTCTGTGCTTGTTGCTCTACCAGCTGCCCCAGTTATTGGTGGAATGGAGATAAATATCTCGGACCTGCGGCATTGCTCGCTTCTTATCGCTGGCTTCAAGACAGTCGAGATGATGCCAAAAAAGAACGCCTAAAAGAGCTTGATGATTCTTCCAAGCTTTATCGTTGCCACACCATTATGAATTGTTCTTTGGCGTGTCCAAAGGATTTGAATCCAGGTCAGGCAATTGCAGAGATCAAGAAGATGATTGCCACCGAAGATTTGAATGAGTGATACAAATCACGATCTTTCAAGGATCAAATGGAGATGCAGAAGGGGTACGAAAGAGTTGGATTACCTCCTTCTGTCGTATTTTGAGAATCATTACATTACAGCCACAAAAGAAAATCAGGAATCGTTTAAGAAAATACTTACTGAGCAAGATCCAACAATCATCGATTATTTTGCAAACCCTAAGGGAATAAGCGACACTTCTGTTTACCAGGTGATAAGAATTATCTTGGGCTCTACAGAATCATTCCATATTAAATGAAGAAAATTAGAAATTTTTCGATTATTGCACACATTGATCATGGCAAATCAACACTTGCCGATCGATTGATCCAATTGTGTGGCGGCCTAGAAGCCAGAGAAATGAAAGAGCAGGTTCTCGACAGCATGGAGCTGGAGCAAGAGCGAGGCATCACCATTAAGGCACAATCCGTTTCGTTGGATTATAAGTCAGAAGATGGCGATGATTATATTTTTAATCTGATTGATACCCCAGGACATGTTGATTTTTCTTATGAAGTTTCCAGATCGCTTGCTGCATGCGAAGGAGCGTTGTTGGTTGTTGATGCATCACAAGGGGTAGAGGCACAAAGTGTTGCAAACTCCTACAGCGCAATAGAAGAGGGATTGGAAATTATTCCTGTGGTCAATAAGATTGATCTCCCTGCAGCAGATCCAGATAAAGTCTTAAACGATGTTGATGAAATCATAGGTGTTGATGTCTCTGACCCAGCATTGATCAGTGCTAAGACAGGTGAAGGCATTAAGTTTTTGATGGAGAAGATTATTAAAACGATTCCTTCTCCAGTAATCAATGATGATAAACCCCTTCAAGCACTCATAATTGATTCATGGTTTGATCAATACGTCGGAGTCGTTTCTCTCATAAGAATATTTGAAGGAACGATATCCGTGGGAGACAAGATTAAAATAATGTCAACGGGCCAGAGCTTTATTGTGAATGACATCGGGGTATATACACCGAAGAAAAAAGAAAAAAAGACATTAACATCGGGTGAAGTTGGTTATTTGATTGCCGGCGTGAAAGACATCTATGGAGCACCCGTTGGAGATACCGTTACTCAATTTAAGAATCCAACTCCTAAATCCTTGCCAGGATTTAAATCGATACAACCCAGAGTTTTTGCTGGACTCTTTCCAGCAGTCTCAGAGGATCTTGAGGCCTTCAGGGAGGCATTGGATAAATTAAAACTCAATGATGCATCCTTGCATTTTGAGCCTGAGTCATCCTCTGCACTAGGAATTGGATTCAGGTGCGGTTTTCTTGGAATGTTACACATGGAAATCATCCAGGAGCGATTGGAGAGAGAATACGATCTGGATCTGGTGACCACATCTCCAACAGTCATCCATGAAGTGGTCAAAACCGATGGAGAGGTTTTACAAATTGATAATCCAGATGATCTTCCAAAGATGAACAGTGTTAAAGAAATACGAGAGCCCATAGTTGAAGCAACATTGTTATTGCCACCGGAGTTTGTGGGCAATGTGATTCAGTTGTGTCAATCCAGAAGGGGAATACAAAAAAGAATTCAATACCTTGGAAGGCAAGTCGTGATTGATTATGAGCTCCCATTGGCAGAGGTTGTATTGGATTTCTTTGATCATTTAAAATCAATTTCAAAAGGCTATGCATCGTTTGATTATCAATTTTTGAGATTCCAGCCCGACAAGTTGGTAAAGCTCGATATTCTAGTCAATCATGAAAGAGTGGATGCATTTTCTGTGATCATCCATAAATTGAATTCCGTATCCAGAGGCAGAGAAATCATAGATCGATTGATCAAAATCATACCTAGACAGCAATTTGAAGTGGCTTTACAGGCCGCAATAGGCGGCAAGATCATTGCAAGAGGCAATGTCAAAGCATATAGGAAGAATGTCACTGCAAAATTATATGGAGGAGATGTCACCAGAAAAATGAAATTGCTTAAAAAGCAGAAAGCTGGGAAAAAGAGGATGAAGCAATTTGGTGCTGTTGAAATTCCACAGGAAGCCTTTTTATCCATTATGAAAAAAGACTGATTTTTATATAAAAATCACAGATTCAACACAATTCCAATCTATAATGCTCAAATGATATTTGATTTTCAGACAATACTGTTTTTTATAACTCTTTTCCTTGGACTTTCTTGGCTCATTGTTAAGCGAATTTTAAAGAAAGATGTTGAGTTTT
>ERZ802830.1652-NODE-1652-length-21091-cov-12.1564_pt1 | contig 21091 bp, 15 predicted proteins | sample MGYA00345654_ERZ802830 | MGnify/ENA primary metagenome ERZ802830 (study PRJEB30503, sample SAMEA104212375) | marine metagenome | biome: Westerlies Biome; feature: [SRF] surface water layer (ENVO:00010504) within the epipelagic zone...; material: water...
TTAATTCTTTTGCACGACAACCAACAGTTCCTAAATGTGTATCAGAAATAACTACCAATTCAATTAATCTTCTTGAATCAATCATAAGCATAAAATTAAAAACGAATATTTGTAAATAGTTTAATTTAATAATAAGAATAATTTAACTTAAGGTTAAGAAATTTTAAACAACTTGGAATCAATACTTTCAAATTAATTGTTCCATGAATGATGACCTATTTCATTATTTTTTTAAAATATTAATAGAATTTATTGTTTAATTTCGTGTTTCAAATTATGGGAATGGATATTAAAAATTTTGAAAACTACAATAAGCTAAATGCTTTACTTGTTTTTTTCATTGCTCTAACCACTTACTATCTAACAGTTGAACCAACCGCTAGCTACTGGGACTGTGCTGAATACATTTCAACATCAGCAAAATTACAAGTTGGTCACCCACCTGGAGCACCTTTTTTTCAAATGATTGGTGCTTTTTTTGCATCTTTTGCATCAAATCCTGAAGACATAGCATTTATGGTTAATATGATGTCCGTCTTCGCAAGTGCTTTTACCATATTATTTCTTTTTCTAACTACATCAATAATTGGAAAAAAAATATTGAAAATTTCAAAAACAATTACAAAAACTGACTCTGTAAAAATCTTAAGCGCCTCTACTTTAGCAGCTTTATCTTTTACTTTTTCTGATAGTTTTTGGTTTAATGCTGTTGAAGCAGAAGTTTACGCAATGGCTACATGCATAATGGCTCTGTTATTTTGGCTTGGATTCAAATGGGAAGAAGATATTGATAATGAAAGAGGAAATAAGTGGCTGGTTTTAATATCATTTATAGTTGGGCTTTCATTTGGAGTCCATTTTATGGGATTACTTGTTATTCCTGCAATTGGCATGATATACTTCTTTAAAAAACACCCCAATCCAAATTTTAAAAACTTTCTTTTTGCAAATGTTTTATCAGTAGCAATTTTACTTTTCATTTTCAAACTTCTTTTACCTTCTACATTAGCGCTTTTTGGGTATTTGGAAGTATTTTTTGTGAATTCTCTTGGCTTACCATTTGATTCTGGAACTATTTTTACTGCTATTCTTTTAATCACATTTTTTGTTTTTTTCCTTTCTTATACCAGAAAAAAAAATCTATACAATACAAACACTTTCTTGTTATGTGTTATGTTTATTTTCATTGGGTTTTCTTCATGGTTAATGATACCCATTAGATCCAATGCCAATACAGTAATTAACGAAAACTCACCGTCTGATGCTAGAGCTCTTTTGGCTTATTATAACTTAGAGCAATACCCAGATACTCATTTATTTTACGGTCCTATGTTTTCAGACGCTTATGCTGGTCAAGATGAAAACAACCCTTATAAAGATGACAAACCAAAATACGAGAGAAACGAAAAAACTCAAAAATATTTTATCGTAAACGATTGGGAATCAGGAAAAATCAATTCCAATAGTGATCACGTTGGATTGTTACCCAGAATGTGGAGCTCTGAAAATGCTATAAACTATATGACCTATTTTGGAGTTTTAGATTTTAGCATTAAACCTGAATATCTGTCTGAAACAAATTTCAAAAAATTGGTTTTAGAATTTAAACAAAGTGTAGCTAATGGTGACATTGACGCAGAGGGTTACCATAAGTTTTTAACTCAATATGGTGGATATTTAGATATTGAAAAACCGTCCCTGTTGAATAATTTGAAATATCTGTTTAAATATCAAATTGGTTCAATGTATTTCAGATATTTTATGTGGAATTTTAGTGGAAGACAAAATGATATTAAATGGGAATATGATTTATTAAATGGTAATTGGATAACAGGAATTTCTTTCATCGATGAATTAAGACTAGGTCCTCAATCTAATTTACCCTCTGATTTAAAAAATAATAAAGCAAGAAATACATATTACATGCTACCATTAATTTTAGGTTTAATTGGTTTATTATTTCTTTTCAAAAGAGATAAAAATCTTTTTTGGATCGTAACACTTTTATTTCTTTTTACCGGATTAGCACTTAAAGTTTATTTAAACGAAAGGGTCTTCGAACCTAGAGAAAGGGATTATGCATTAGTTGGATCTTTTTATGTTTTTTCAATTTTCATAGGACTCAGTATTTTTTATTTTACAAACTCTCTTAGAAAATTAATTTCAGAAAAAAAATCAGTTCCGTTAATCAGCGTATTACTACTGACTGTTCCGATGCTTATGGCTTATGAAAATTGGGATGATCATGACAGGTCTGATAGATATACAGCTCAGTCTCTTGCTAAAGCTTATTTAAATTCAATTGACAAAGATAAAGATGCAATGATTTTTACTATTGGTGATAATGACACCTTTGCACTTTGGTATGCTCAAGAAATTGAAAATTATAGAACTGATGTAAGAACTATCAATACTAGTTTAATAGCAACTGATTGGTATATAGACCAAATGAAGAAACGTACTTACAATAGTAGTCCAATACCCTCACAACTTAAACATAGTCAATATGCATACGGGATAAGAGATTATATTAAGTATGAAGCATTAATTGATTCGGTAAGATGGGATATTAAAGATTTTATGAACTGGGTTTCAAGCGATCATCCACGAACTAAATACAAGAATTTATTGGTTCAATATGGAGCTGATCTTGAAAACATTCCTTTATTTACTCAAAACATGGTTTTTTATCCAACTAACAAAATAAGAGTCCCTGTTAATAAGAAAAATGTTCTTAAAAGTGGTTTGGTAAAACAAGAAGATGAAAATTTGATTTTAGATTATATTGACATTGATTTACCAACAGGAGGTTTGTATAAAAATCAAATTTTAATGTTAGATATTTTAGCAAACAATAATTGGGAGAGGCCTCTTTACTTTACAGGCGGAAGTTACAATGATGCTGAATATTTATGGATGAAAGATTATCTTCAATTAGACGGGCTAGTTTATAAACTAGTACCTATCAAAACAAAAGTTGATAAAAATAATCCCTACGAAATGGGAAGGATAGATTCATCTTCAATGTACAAAATTGTAAAAAGTTGGGAATGGGGTAACTCGGAAAGTCCAGAAATTTATCATGATCCTGAAACAAGAAAAAACAGTATTTCTTTCAGAGGAAATCTCCACAGATTAGCAAAACAATTGATCGTCGATAATCAAAATGAAAAAGCTGAAGAAATTCTAGATCTATCTATCGAAAAAATGCCAATAGACTACTTTGGATACTACAGTCTTTTGGAACCTTATATTTCAACATATTATTCTTTAGGTAAATTTAACAAAGGAGATAAACTATATCAAAAACTTGCATCAAAATACGATGAAAGTTTAAAATATTATTCTCAAATGTCCAAATCTAAAAGTTCTAGATTTTCAATGTATAGTTTTGCAGAAAACATTATTACAAATACAGAAAGATACAGAGCTCTAGTAGAAACTCTTTTAAAGTCGGATAATAATGATCTTAAAGCAAGCTCTATAAAACAATTTATAAATTCTAGTGAATTTGTATTGGAATTATATGGTGAGTATGAATATTACACTCTGTTATACGAGTTTGTTGATGAACTGTATTTTTTAAATGAAAATGATTATGGAGCAGATTTGTATTTTAAGATTTCTAAACCACTAAAAGAGAGAATTTCTATTTACATGACATTAGAAGACAAAGAAGACTACACGCAAGCCATTTTGAACGATTATTTTCAGTTAAAAAACCTAGTAGAAACAATTCAAAAGTACGATTCAAAAAAAGATTTTGTTTTGAAAGAAATAGAAGAATTTGAAACGATTAGCGCTGAACTAGACAAAATCATTAATTAGATTTATAAGGGTTTTAGCATCCTGCTCTCCACTTTGTCTCCAAACCATCTCTCCTCCTTTATAAATCATTAAAGTTGGTAGATCCTTTATTCTCAAAGCTTCAGAAAGCTCGCTATTTAGATCCACATTAATCTTAATAACCTTTCCTTTATCTCCGACAGCAGCAGCAACATCTCTTAAAACAGGGTGCATTGATTTAGAACTTTCATCCAAATCACCAAAAAAATCTAAAAGAATAGGAACTTCGAAATTAATAAGTTCGCCGAATTTTGACATATGCCAAGTTTAGAATTATTATAAAAATAATAAATTTTTAAAATCTATGATTTTTTCAAAGTAATCACTGATATTTCAGGTGGGATTCCCACTCTTCCAGGAAAACCCAAAACTCCAAACCCTCTATTAACGTTCAAGAACTGTTTGTTTTCATTGTATAACCCAGCCCAATGCTTATAAGCCCATTTCGCTGGACTCCATTTAATCCAGCCAGGAATTTCAATTCCAAATTGCATGCCGTGAGTGTGTCCACTCAAAGTCAAATGAAAATGAGTCTTATGATTTTTTAAAATTTCATCCCAATGTGAAGGGTCATGACTCATAACAATTTTAAAATCATTCTCATTCAAGCCATTACAAGCTTTATCAATATCCCCTTTCTTTTTGAAGCGACCTTTTCCCCAGTTCTCTACTCCGATTAATGAGATGCTTTGCTTATTTCTTTTAATATTAATATTCTCATTCATTAATAGATTAAAACCCATTTCGTTTTGAATTTTGAGAAGGTTTTCAAAATTATCTTTCTTCTCATTTTCAAATTTCCAATTGACATAGTCTCCATAATCGTGATTTCCTAGAACTGAATATTTTCCATCATTAGCTTCAATTTTTGAAAGTGTATTCTTCCAAACATCTAATTCATCTGCCCTATTATTTACTATATCTCCAGTAAATAAAATCAAATCAGAATTTTGCTCATTAATTAGCTTAACAGCATATTCTACACTTTTGATATTATTCAAGCTCCCGGAGTGAATATCAGAAATGTGGGTAATTTGATAACCATCAAATTCTTTTGGCAAATCCTCAAAGTTTAAATCATAATTGTAAACCTTATAATTATATCTTCCTTTAAAAATTCCATGTAATACAAAAGGGATGGGGATTGAAGCTATAAGGAGAGCAATTTTACTTAAAAAGCCTCTTCTGTCAATTAAAAATGATTCTGTAGGACTAAAGAAAAATTTATATGTAGAGACTATTAATCTTAAAATATCTTCAAAAAAAAGAAATGAAATTAAAATTAATTTGAAACAAAATAATGTAAAAAATAAAGCAAAAGGAATTGATAAAAAGTTATAATACTGTTCTGAGTAATCTAAATCTTTTAAATAAACGTTAAAAATTCTGTAAAAGAGATTTATAAATACTAAAGAATTTATAATAATGTAGGATTTTGTGAACCAACCATTTTTTGATGCAGTTTTAAATGCCTGAAATGCGTATATTTCAATCAGTAAAAAAACAACAATAACTATTAGCCATCTCAACATTATATTTTTTTAAATTAGAAATCAAAAATATAATATTTATATATGAGTAACAGACAAAAACTTTATTTAATTGATGCATATGCCTTAATATTTAGAGGATATTATGCCTTTATCAAAAACCCTAGAATTAATTCAAAAGGGATGGATACTAGTGCCATAATGGGGTTTATGAATTCCATTTTGGATTTAATTAAAAGAGAAAAGCCAGATAACTTAGCTGTTGCTTTTGATTTAGGTGGATCAGTAGACAGAGTTGAAATATTTAAAGAGTATAAGGCCAATAGACACGAAACACCTGATCCCATAAAGATTGCTGTGCCTTACATTCATAATATACTAAAAGCAATGGGAATCCCTATTTTGATGAAAAGTGGATATGAAGCTGATGATATAATTGGAACTGTGGCTAAAAAAGCTGAAAAAAATAATTATGAAGTTTTCATGGTAACTCCAGATAAAGATTTTGCACAATTAGTTTCAGAAAATATTTTTATGTACAAACCTGCAAGAATGGGCAATGGTATTGAAATCTGGGGGATAAAAGAAGTGCAAGAAAAGTTTGAAGTTAATGATCCCATTCAAGTTATCGATTTTTTAGGAATGATGGGAGATTCCGTTGACAATATTCCTGGTCTACCAGGTGTTGGAGAAAAAACTGCTAAAAAATTTATAAATCAATATGGATCATTGGAAAATCTTTTGGATCATACACATGAAGTAAAAGGGAAGTTAAGGGAAAAAATAGAGGCTAATAAAGAAAAAGGAGTCTTGTCTAAAAAGCTTGCCACGATTTTATTAGACGTCCCTATTGAATACAATTTTCAAGATTTTAAACTGGAAAACCCTAACCATTCTCTTGTATATGAAATTTTTGAGGAACTCGAGTTTGTAAGAATGAAAGAAAATTTCAAAAAACTTTTTTTAATTGAAGAAAATGGTGAGGAATTAGAAATCAAAGATGAAAATGAAGATTTACTTAAAAAAGATATTCAATACGATCTATTTAACATGCCTGGTGAATCAAATCAAGAGTTAAAGCAAAAACTTAACAACATATCAAACTCCAGCAAATTTTATCAAAATAACAAAAGTGAATTATCATTAAAATTACTTTTTAAAAAATTAACCAATCAAAAAACTATTTCTATTAATGCCATACGTATTAATGAAAGCTCAAATAATTTAGGTTTAAGTTTTAGTTGGGGAAATAACAAAAGTTATTTTCTTGAAATTGAAAATACGAATAGCTTTATTATTGATAGCCTTAATTCCATTTTTAATAATTCTGATTTGACTATTATAGGTTTTGATTTGAAAGCACAGATCAAGTTATTGAAGAAGTGTGGTATTAATATTAATGGAACTTATTTTGATAATAAAATAGCGCATTACTTGGTAAACCCTGATCTAAGTCATAATTATAAAACACTTTGTGAAGCTTACTTAAATTATAGCCCTAGTATAAAAAATGATTCTTTTGATCAATCGGCAATGGAAAATTCTGATCTTAACTTCCAGTTAAGTAAGTATCTGAAATCAGATTTAATTAAAGGAAATCTTTTAAATTTATTTGAAAATCTTGAAATGCCTTTGCTTAAAGTATTAAGCGTTATGGAACTAAATGGAATTAAATTAGATTCTGAATTTTTATCAAAGCTTTCTGTAAAGTTTCATGAAGAATTAAAAGTACTTGAGCAATTTATTTATAAAAGTTCAAATGAAGAATTTAATATTGCCTCACCAAAACAGTTAGGTGAAGTTTTATTTGGAAAAATGAAACTAGTAGAAAAGCCTAAAAAAACAAAATCAGGCCAGTTTTCCACAAGTGAAGAAATTTTATCAAAGTTAGCCTCAAAGCATATAATAATAGAAAAAGTTCTTGAATGGAGATCTCTTCAAAAATTGCTTAACACCTATGTTGATTCTTTGCCAAAACAAGTTGATTTAATTTCCAACAGAATTCATGCTGAATTCAATCAAGGTGTTGCATCTACGGGAAGATTAAGCAGTAATAATCCTAATCTTCAAAATATCCCTATAAGAAACCCAAGAGGCCGAGAAGTTAGAAAAGCTTTTATATGTGAAAATGAAGATTACTTAATGCTTTCTGCAGATTACTCACAAATTGAACTTCGAGTTATAGCAGCTTTAAGTAAGGATCCAAACATGATTTCTGCATTTAAGAACAATGAAGACATACACAGCTCTACAGCAGCCAAGGTGTTTAATGTAAACTTGAGTGAAGTGACCAAAGAGCAAAGAAGTAATGCTAAAACTGTAAATTTTGGAATTATTTATGGTGTTTCAGCATTTGGTTTAAGCAATCAAACTACATTAAACCGAACTGAATCAAAAGAGTTGATTGAATCATACTACAGTGCATATCCCGAACTTAAAAATTATATCTCCAACCAAATTAATTTTGCTCGTGAAAATGGATATGTTGAAACTATTTTAGGTAGAAAAAGGTATTTAAAAGATATTAACTCTAGAAACCCTATAGTGAGAGGAGCAGCTGAAAGAAATGCAGTTAATGCACCAGTTCAAGGAAGCGCAGCCGATATTATAAAATTAGCAATGATAAAAATTCAAAATAAAATTGCAGAAAGAGATTTTAAATCAAAAATGCTTGTTCAAGTTCACGATGAATTAGTGTTTGAAGTTCATAAAAATGAATTAGAAAAAATGAAAAGTTTGATTAAAAATGAAATGGAAAATGTTTATCAATTGGGCATACCCTTAAAAGTAGATATGGACGTAGGTCTCAACTGGTTTGAAGCTCATTAACATTTTTGTTTATTTCTGATTTGTAGATTTCATTTATTATTGTAGATTTGCAGGCCAATAAAAAGCATTAATTAAATGTTTTTTTTAAAAATTAAATATTTTGGATTCTTTAACATACAAAACTATCTCTGCAAACAAAGAAACAGTTGACAAAAACTGGGTTGTTGTTGATGCAAGTGGGCATGCTCTAGGAAGAATGTGTTCAAAAATCGCTAAACTTCTTAGAGGAAAATACAAGCCTAGTTTCACACCACACGTTGATTGCGGTGATAATGTAATTGTTATTAATGCAGAAAAAATCACTCTTTCTGGAAATAAGTGGGAAAGTAAAGAGTACATCCGACACACCGGATATCCTGGTGGACAAAGATCCCTTACAGCAACTGAACTTTTTGCCAAAGACCCTTGTCGCCTAGTTGAAAAATCTGTTAAAGGAATGTTGCCTAAAAATAAATTAGGAGCTGCCTTATTTAGAAACCTAAAAGTTTATGTTGGTGAAAACCACAAACATGAAGGCCAAGATCCAAAATTGATAAATCTAAACGACTTAAAATAATATGGAAGTAGTTCATAAAATAGGAAGAAGAAAAAAGTCTGTTGCTAGAGTATACTTATCAAAAGGTAAAGGAACATATTCGATTAATGGTAAATCATTAAATGAATATTTCCCAACTGATACTCTTCAATATAAAGTTAACCAACCTTTTACATTAACTGAAACAATGTCATCATATGACGTAAAAGTAAATGTTTATGGTGGGGGAATTAACGGACAAGCTGAATCAGTTAGATTGGCTATTTCTAGAGCATTATGTGAGATTAATGAAGAAAATCGTTCAGCTCTAAAAAAAGAAGGATTATTGACCAGAGATCCTAGAATGGTTGAAAGAAAGAAATTTGGTCAAAAGAAAGCAAGAAAAAAATTCCAATTCTCGAAACGTTAATTCGATTCGCTTATTGGTTATCGAGTTCATATAAATATTGAAAATAACCTGTTGTCGTATTTCGCACAGCGAAAGTTAGTTTAGCATCTAAATAAATTATATTAAAATTTATTGCTAATCATACGGAACGTAAACTAAAAAAAATGACAAAAATTGAAATTAAACCTCTTCTAGAGGCTGGTGTTCACTTTGGACACTTAACAAGAAAATGGAATCCCAATATGGCACCATTCATCCACATGGAGAAAAATGGCATCCATATTATCAACCTTTACAAAACTGCATCAAAAATTGATGAAGCTGCATCTGCTTTATCAAAAATTGCTTCCTCAGGAAGAAAAATTCTCTTTGTTGCTACAAAAAAACAAGCTAAAGACCTAGTATCTAAAGCAGCTGAAGAAGTGAACATGCCTTACATTACTGAAAGATGGCCAGGGGGTATGTTAACAAACTTTGTCACTATCAGAAAAGCCGTTAAAAAAATGTCAGCTATTGATAGAACAAAACAAGATGGTACTTTTGAAGCTCTTTCTAAAAGAGAAAAACTTCAAATTGATAGATTGAGAGCAAAATTAGAAAAAAATCTAGGCTCAATCACTGATATGACGAGATTACCTGGTGCTCTATTTGTAGTTGATATTAGAAGGGAACATATCGCAATTAGAGAAGCTCAAAAGCTAAATATTCCAATTTTTGCAATGGTTGATACTAATTGTGATCCAAGAGAGGTAGATTTTGCGATACCATCAAATGACGATGCTTCAAAATCAATAGATATTATTTTAAATTATGTTACTGACGCAATTAAAGAGGGTCTCTCTGAAAGACAAAAGGAAAAAGAAGTTGCTGAAGTGATAAAAGAAAAAGAAAGTGGATCTGAGAAAAAAAATGAAGTTAGTGAGGATCAAAAAGAAGATGTAAAGGAAGTAAAAGAAAAAAAGAAAAGAACAAGAGTTGCTAAAAAAACAGAAGAATAATCATGACAAAAATAACCGCATCAGACGTAAATAATCTAAGAAAGATTTCAGGAGCTGGAATCATGGATTGTAAAAATGCTTTAGTTGAGGCTAATGGTGATACTGAAGCAGCAATAGAAATTTTAAGAAAGAAAGGACAGAAAGTTGCAGCTAAAAGAGCTGATAGAGAATCTTCGGAAGGAGCAACTATAGCTAAAGTGAACTCTGATAATACAACTGGAGCTGTTATTTCTTTAAATTGTGAAACAGACTTCGTTGCTAAAAATGATAGTTTTGTTGCGCTAGCTAATCAATTAGCTGAAATTGCTTTAGAAAAAGATTCAATGGATGATTTTTTAAATGCTGAAATCGATTCAATGTCAGTAAATGATAAATTAATCCAACAAACTGGAGTAATTGGAGAAAAATTAGTTATTGGAAATTTTGAAAAGATTTCTGCAGGGTATGTTGGAAAATATATTCATGCTGGAAACAAGATTGCTACTATAGTTGGTTTTTCAAGTGCCGTTGATGGAATCGAAGAAGCCTCAAAGAATGTTGCAATGCAAGCTGCTGCTATGAATCCAATTGCACTCGATGAAAGTGGAGTTGATCAGCAGACAATAGAAAAAGAAATTGAAATTGCTAAAGACCAACTAAGACAAGAGGGTAAGCCAGAAGCAATGCTTGATAATATTGCTAAAGGAAAATTAAAGAGATTTTTTAAAGACAATACTCTGATCAATCAGGCATACATAAAAGATAATAAGCAAAGTGTTGCTAACTACGTGAAATCTGTAGACAATAATTTAACAGTTACTGATTTTAAAAGAGTTAGCTTAACTTAAAATTTATTGCTTTTTTAGATTTAGTGTAATCATCACTATATTTACATAAATGGTTTACAAAAGAATCTTACTAAAACTAAGTGGAGAAGCTTTGTTGGGAGATAGGAGTTATGGAATTGATCCTAAACGAATTGCCCAATATGCGAAAGACATCAAAAGTATTTTAGATTTAGGAGTTGAAGTAGCCATAGTTATAGGAGGAGGAAATATCTTTAGAGGTGTCTCAGCTGCCAGTAATGGTATTGATCGTGTTCAAGGTGATTATATGGGAATGCTTGCTACCGTAATAAACGGTATGGCTTTACAAAGTTCACTCGAGGAAGAAAAAATACAAACTAGACTACAAACAGCAATTAAAATTGAAGCTGTCGCTGAGCCATATATAAAAAGAAAAGCTGTCAGACATCTTGAGAAAAAGAGAGTTGTAATTTTTGGTGGCGGTACTGGAAATCCTTTTTTCACAACAGACTCCGCTGCAGTCCTAAGAGCAATTGAAGTAAGTGCGGATGTTATTTTAAAAGGTACTAGAGTTGACGGAGTTTATGACTCAGATCCAGAAAAAAATGAAAAAGCTGTAAAATTTGATTTTATTTCATTTTCTGATGTTATTGGTAAAAATTTGAAAGTTATGGATTCTACTGCATTTACCTTAAGTCAAGAAAATAACTTACCCATTGTAGTTTTTAATATGAACAAACCTGGAAACCTACTTAAGGTAATTAAAGGGGATAAAATAGGAACACTAATAAAAAATTAATTTTGGAAGAATTAGAATTTATTATTGAAGCGTGTGAAGAGTCAATGTCAAATGCGATAAAACATCTAGAAAAAGAACTTTTGAATATTAGAGCTGGTAAAGCAAACCCCTCTATGTTATCAAGTATCAAGTTAGATTATTATGGTTCTACAACTCCATTATCTCAAATTGCTAATATAAATACTCCCGATGCTCAAACTCTTTCAGTTCAGCCCTGGGAAAAGGACAAACTACAAGATATTGAAAAAGCCATAATGGTCGCTAATTTAGGATTTAATCCCATGAATAATGGGGAATCTATCATTATTAATATTCCACCCTTAACTGAGGAAAGAAGAAAAGAATTAGTTAAAATAGCAAAATCTGAAATTGAAGATGCTAAAATTAGTGTTAGAAATGCAAGAAAAGATGCAAACAATGATATTAAAAAGATTGATATTTCAACTGACCAAAAAGCTATTTCAGAAGAAGATGTGCAAAATTTAACTGATAAATACACTTCAAAAATTGATTCTATTTTTGCATCTAAAGAGAAAGAAATTTTATCAGTCTAAACCCTTGAATCAAAATTAATGAGTAACATTAAAAACTCTAAAGGCTGGGATATATTTGCTCGATTAATTTTAAGGAACCGCATCTTTTTTTTAGTATTTATCTTCATATCAACTTTACTTTTATCAACGCAGTGGAAAAATTTAAAGTTTAGCTATTCAGAGGCTAATTTGATGCCAAAAGATCATCCCTTTAATTTAGCGTATGATAATTTTGTTAATGTATTTGGAGAGGAGGGAAATTTATTAATTATTGCAGTAAAAGACAGTTCACTGTTTAAAAAAAATAATTTTAACTCTTGGATTGAATTAAGCCAATCTTTTAAAAACAAAAAAGAGGTTAACAATGTTATACATGTTGGAAACATTCCTATTATTTCCAAAGACAAGATCAAAAAAGAGTTTACTGTTGATTCTATATTAAATAATTCTTTTAAAAGTGACTACAAAGTTCAGGAGTTTAAAAATATTCTTTTTCAAGATTTTCCTTTTTATGAAAATATTTTGTTCAACAAAAAAAGTGAAACTATTCAAACTGCCATATATTTAGACAAAAAGGTTGTTAATAATATTGAAAGAATTGAATTTATAAATGAAGATTTTATTCCTTTAATTGAAGAGTTTGAAAAAGAAACTAATCTTGACGTAAAAATTTCCGGGATGCCTTATATAAGGACTATGAATGCCCAGAACATAATGGATGAGATTGGAAAGTTCGTAGTGATTGCAATTATTGTAACAATATTTATTTTCTTTTTCTTTTTCAGATCATATAGAGCAACGTTAATTACTTTATCAGTTGTAGTTACTGGGGTTATGTGGGCACTTGGTATACTTGGGTTTTTAGAGTTTGAAATTACTGTTTTAACTGCTTTAATTCCTCCTCTAATAATTGTAATTGGAGTCCCAAATTGTATTTTTTTAATAAACAAATATCAACACGAGGTAAAAAAACATGGAAATCAAGCTAGATCTCTCCAAAGGGTTATATCCAAAATTGGAAATGCTACTCTAATGACTAATATTACTACTGCCTGTGGTTTTGCAACTTTCATTTTAACTGATAGTCAAATATTAAAAGAATTTGGAACAGTAGCTTCCATCAATATAATGGTGATTTTCATTTTATCAATTTTACTGATACCCATAATTTATAGTTTTTTACCTCTTCCTAAGAAGAAACATTTAAATCATTTAAATAACGATTGGCTCAATAACTTTGTTGGATTTTTGAGCAATACTGTTAAGAAAAAAAGAATTCTTGTTTTTATAATTTCTATTCTTTGTTTGTGTATTAGCATTATAGGGATTAATAAAATTGAAATATCTGGAAATTTGATTGAAGACATGCCTAAAAAATCTGGTTTTGTTAAAGACATTAAGTTTTTTGAAAAAGAATTTAAAGGCATTTTACCATTAGAAATAATGATAGATAGTCGAAGAAAAAATGGCATGATAAGGCTTGGAAATGTCAAAAGAATGAATGATTTTCATGAACATATTTTAAGAATTCCTGAGTTATCTTCACCAATTTCAATAGTTAATTTATCAAAGTTTATAAAACAATCCTTTTATAACGGTAATCCTAAATACTTTCAACTTCCATCATCTCAAGAAAACACATTTATTTCAACATATGTTAAAAACTCTGATTTAAATATTGGGGAAAATAATAGCTATATAAATGAAAATGGACAAATAGCCAGAATAACAACTATGATTGGAGAAATTGATACTGAAAGAATGGAAGGGATTGAAGCAAGTCTAATAAAAGGAATAGAATTGTATTTCCCCTCAGAAAGATTTGATGTAACATTAACTGGTAAAACCCTAGGATACCTCAAAGGAACAAAATTTCTTATCAAGAACTTATTGATTTCGCTATTCTTGGCCATACTTTTAATATCTCTGATGATTACTTACCTGTTTAGGTCATATAAAATGGTTATAATTTCCTTAGTGCCAAATATTCTACCATTATTATTTACTGCTGGAGTTATGGGGTTTTTTAATATCCCTATAAAACCTTCAACAATATTGGTTTTCAGTATAGCTTTTGGAATTTCAGTTGATGATACAATTCATTTTCTAGTAAAGTACAGACAAGAATTAATTGCTAATAATTGGAAAATCAGAAAGTCTGTTTTTGCATCACTAAGAGAAACGGGGATAAGCATGTTTTATACATCCATAGTTCTTTTCTTTGGATTTTCTGTTTTTATGACCTCTAGCTATGGAGGAACAATTGCATTAGGAGGTTTGGTGTCAACCACTCTACTATTTGCAATGTTAGCTAACTTAGTTTTATTACCATCACTGCTGATTTCATTAGAAAAAAGTATTTCTAATAAAAAAGATTTAAAAAATTCAGTTATTAATTTAGACTCAAATTAAATTCAAAATAAACCAAACCAAACCTTTATCTTTGAAATAAGTTTTAAATATTTTTACTTTCATGACAATTAAAAATTTGTTTTTAAATCCACCGATTAAAGAAAAAGTTTCTATAAAAGGATGGGTTAAAACCTTTAGAGCGAATAGATTCATTTCAGTAAATGATGGATCTAGCCTTCAAAGTATTCAATGTGTTGTAGACTATGAGAATACAGATGAGGTTATTTTGAATAAAATTAATACTGGAGCATCAATTAAGGTCAATGGCACTTTGGTAGAAAGTCAAGGAAAAGGACAATCAATTGAGATTCAGGTTGAGAAAATTGAAATTTTGGGGGAATGTGATCCAGAACTGTACCCTATTCAACCTAAAAAACATAGTTTAGAATTTTTAAGAGAAAATGCACATCTCAGGGCAAGAACTAGTACTTTTAGTTCAATTTTTAGAATTCGATCTAGTATTTCATTTGCTATTCACAAATATTTTAAAGAAAATGGGTTTTTCTATATTAATACTCCAATTGTAACTGGAAGTGATGCAGAAGGTGCGGGAGAAATGTTTAAAGTAACTACACTTGATATAAATAAAGCAGAATTAAACGATAATAATGAAATAGATTTTTCCAAGGACTTCTTTGGAAAGGAAACTAATTTAACTGTTTCTGGTCAGTTAGAAGCTGAGAATATGGCTATGGGGCTTGGAAAAGTTTATACTTTTGGACCTACTTTTAGAGCTGAGAACTCAAATACTTCAAGACATTTGGCAGAATTCTGGATGATAGAACCTGAAATGGCATTTTATGATTTAAGTGATAATATGAATTTAGCAGAACATTTTATAAAAAGTGTTTTAGATTATATAGTCAAAGATTGTAAAGAAGATCTTGATTTTTTAAATCAGAGATTAATAAATGAAGATAAATCCAAGCCTGCGCAGGAAAGAAATGAATTGAATTTGTTGGAAAGACTAGATTTTGTAATTAATAATGATTTTGTTAGAATTACCTATTCTGAAGCTTATGAAATTTTGAAAAATTCTAAGCCTAATAAAAAGAAAAAATTTAAATTTCCAATTAGCGAGTGGGGTGTAGATCTACAAAGTGAGCACGAGAGATACCTTGTAGAAAAACACTTCAAAAAGCCAGTAATTATTTTTGATTATCCTGCCAAAATAAAAGCATTTTACATGAGGATGAACGAAGATGGAAAAACAGTTAAAGCAATGGATATCTTATTTCCAGGAATTGGAGAGATAGTTGGCGGATCACAAAGAGAGGAGAGATTAGATATATTAAAAAGTAGAATAAAAGAATTAAAAATTGATGAAAAGGAATTATGGTGGTATTTAGATTTGAGAAAGTTTGGAACTGTTGAACATAGTGGATTTGGATTAGGGTTAGAACGACTAATTTTATTCGCTACTGGTATGACTAATATCCGAGATGTTATACCATTTCCTCGAACCCCAAAAAATGCTGAATTTTAAGAAACCTCTCTTCATTTCGTTTTTTGTATTTTTAATTTATAAATAACCAAAATGCTAAAACAGTATTTACAGCTAAAGTTATCTCAAAAATTATCTCCCCAACAAATTCAGTTGATGAAGCTTATAGAGCTTCCTCTTCAAGAACTAGAAGAAAGACTTTCAAGGGAAATTGAAGAGAACCCAGCGCTAGAATCTGGTAAAGAAAAAGATGAAGATGACTATTTTGACAATGATTCTGATTATGATGATCAATCAAACAATGATGACGGAGATATCAATGTTGAGGATTATTTAAGTGATGACGATACACCTGACTATAAATTAAAGTCTAACAACTATAGTGATGATGACGAAGAAAAATCACTTCCATTTGTTTCAGGCATTAGCTTTAATCAATTTCTAAAAAATCAACTTGCGACATTTTCTTTAAAAGGAGATGATCAAAAAATTGCTGAATTTTTAGTGGGAAGCGTTGATCAATCAGGTTATATCAGGGCTGATCTATTAGACATAGTTGATGATTTAGCCTTTACTATGGGGGTTTACACTAATTCTGAATCTTTATTAAAGATTCTAAAAAAAATTCATCTGTTAGACCCACCTGGCGTTGGAGCTAGAGATCTAAAAGAATGCCTAGTTATTCAGCTGAAAAGAAAAAATCAAACAAAATCTGTAGAAAATGCTACTACTATTTTAGAAAGCTACTTTGATTTATTTATTAAAAAACATTACAAAAAAATTATCCAAAAATTAAATATTGATGAGGATAGCTTAAGAGATTCTATTAAGGAAATTGAAAAATTAAATCCTAAACCAGGCTCAGCTTTTTCTGAACCAACAAAAATGAACTCAACGATTATTCCTGATTTTAAAATTGAGATTATTGACAATCAACTTGTTTTAAATTTAAATTCAAGAAATGCTCCAGAACTTTTCGTTTCAAATGAATACAAAAATATGCTTTCAGGGTATCAAGAAAATAAAAAGGTTTCTAAAAGTCAGAAACAGGCTGTTACATTTATTAAACAAAAGTTGGATGCTGCTAAATGGTTCATTGATGCAATCAATCAAAGAAACCAGACTCTCCTAATAACCATGAAAACTATCATGGACTTTCAAAAAAAGTATTTCTTGAGTGGAGACGAAAGCAATTTAAAACCAATGATTTTAAAAGATATTGCTGAAAAAATTAATATGGATATTTCAACCATTTCAAGGGTTGCCAATAGTAAGTATGTTGATACACCTTATGGAATTAAACTAATAAAATCCTTTTTCTCAGAGGGGATTACCAATGATAAGGGTGTTGAAGTATCTACAATTGAAATAAAAAAAGAACTACAATTAATAATTGATAAAGAAAATAAATCAAAACCCTACACTGACGATGAGCTTACAAAAAAAATCAATGAAAAGGGATATCCTATTGCGAGAAGAACAGTTGCAAAATATAGAGAAATGATTGGTGCACCAGTAGCAAGATTAAGAAAAAAACTATAGGTGAAAATTGAACTTTCAATTATTATTGTCAATTATAGATCTTGGGATAAACTAAAATTTTGTTTAAAAAGTATACTAACTCAAAAACAAATTAACCTTAAAGTTATTGTTGTAGATAACTTTTCCAATGACAATAAACTAGATCTATTTAAAGAAAATTTTAAATGGGTAGAATGGATTATAAGCAATGAAAATCTTGGATTTGCAAAAGCTTGTAATTTGGGTGCAACTTTTGCAAATTCTAAATGGATTTTATTTTTAAATCCTGATACTTTATTAGTTGAAAATTCATTAAGCTCGCTAGTTAAATATTGTGATAACAATACTCAACATAAAATTGTAGGAATTAAACAATTAAACTCAAAAAATAAACCCTCTAACTCCTTTGGTTTATTTTTAGATTTATGGACTTCAAATGGTTTTTTTAGAATTTTTTCTAGAATTTTTAAAGGTCAGACTTACAAAAAAATTAATTCCTGTTCGATATCAAATCCTGACTGGATTTCTGGTTCATTTATACTTTTGAGAAAAAACGATTTTCGAGTGTTAAATGGTTGGAACGAAAGCTATTGGATGTATTTCGAAGACATGGACTTATGCAAGAGAGCTAAAAATTTAAACTTGAAAGTTAGTTTACTTAACAATTGGAAATGTATTCATTTTCATGGAGGATCATCAAGAAAAAATAAAGAAATTTTGATAAAAACTAAAACAGAGGTAATTAAGTCCTCTCATATTTATATTAATACTCATATTTCTTATTTCAAGTCAATCATCATTCACTTTCTAATGATATTTTTTAAGTCTATTGAATTAATAATCTTGACCCCGTTTTCTTCAACTAGAAGGGAGATTTTTAAGCAATGTATTGTATACTGGAAAAAAAGTATTCTTTCAGGGGTTTGGGTTGAAAAAAGATCGATTAATTATTAACTTCCGTGTAAAAAATATTTAATCTCATTCGCTTGTCATAATTTTCAGCACTTGGGCTTGGACCAATTAATACAGTTCCTAATGGATTTATTGCGGAAGAATTTGGAGTAAAAGTCATAAAATCTGAATCTTCAACTTCAATATTGATAGTATTATTAATATCAGAGGACACAACTAATCCAAGTTTCGTATTAGTTGAATCCTTACGAACTATATTTTTGATATGTTCACTCATTCTAATCTTATACATTAATCCATTTTTATCTTCATCAAGCTGAATTAAACCTCCGTGAACAACTTTGTTTTGATATGGCTTTGGTCCTGCTGAATTATCAACAAAGTAATCAATCACTGGCGCTTTATTTTTAATGTCATAAAGATATAGTCTTGAGGGCTCGATAATTCCTCCAGAGGAGGAAAGCATTTCTTTATCAATATATATGGATAAATTAGCTTCGTTTATAAGCCACTCTTTTGATCTAATTTCTTCAAGTAAATCAACTCCATCATCATTTTTAAATAATTCAATTTCAGCCATAACACCTTCACCTCCCTTAAGGAAAACTTGCTTAGGATTTTTTAACGTGTCTAAAACTGATGAATAAACATAGCCTGGAAAAGCATCATTTTTGAATGAATTAAGTTTTATTCCATTAAATAAAAATCTAAAATCTCCATCTGTAATATCTACTGTGTCATCTGATGTGTCATCTGTCGTTCCTTGTTTATTATACTCTTTGTATTCGTACTCAACTTTAATTTCTGCTTCATTAAAATTTAAAATCATTAATAAGGGTTCAGAAAAGTCATAAGCTTCTAAAACAATTCCTTTGAAGTAAAGTTTAAAATTATCTAGGTTTGAAATATCATCAGATCCTTCTTTGTCTAAAATTCTAGTTTGAAAAAAATCTTTGTCAAGCTCAACCCTAATTCTTGGAGTTAATCTTTCTTTTACTGTTTCTGATTCATCTACATCCTCTGTTTCAGGATCATCTTCATTATAAAAAACTAGTTCTTTAGAATTAATAGATATTTCATCTTCGTGTAAAGTTGTTCCTGAAAAATCACTTGCTAAAGAATTATTTGAATAATATTTTTGAAATTGTTCAAAATTAACTTCAGGATCATACGGTCTTAGGAAATAATCTAATTCACTTACCTTTAATTTAAAGGATGCATTTGAATTTCCAAGTAATGAATCTAATTCATAAAGAGTTCCTCCAGCATTTGGGTTTACAGATTCTGTATCTTCACCATCAGGAATTCCATCTCCATCAGTATCGGGATCTAATGGATTTTGACCTGCGTTGGATTCATCAGCATCAGAAACGCCATCCCCGTCGGAGTCACTGTAAGGGTCTGTACTATCAACATCATATAAGTTTATAACACCATCATTATCATCATCATCCACATTAGTAAAAAATGGTATATCCAAAAAAACATTTTTTACAGTTTCTTCTTCAGGAATCTGTGCGATATTGTCTGTATCAGGATTGTCTTCTTTAGCTTGACTAATATTTCCAAAAGCTAAAGAGGGGTCTTCAAAATTTAATTGTCCTAAAAAACTAACTTTTGAATTTCCGTAAATGTTATCTTGAAATTCACCTAACTGGAAGGTTGTCAATGAATTTGAGACATATGGGGGAATTTTCCTCATTTTAACAAAAACAGGAACTTCCTCTAAACTGGTCTTAAAAGGATTATTATCAATTAGATTTAAGCCAACTGTATTATAGTCTTTGTTACAAGAAAATAGAATAACAGAAATTAAAAGAAATATGCTGTTTTTTTTCACTGTTTATTTTAAAATCTTATCATTATAAAACTCTATATATTCTTTCTCAAACCCTTCTCTAAAACCACAATTCAAAGTAGGTATTTTTAGAGTTTTAGCGATCTCTAAATAAGAATCTTTTACATTATCGCCAGCAAAAATTACTCCATCGGAGTTCATAATAGAAATTTTATATAAATTTTCATATGATGAATCCTCTAATATTTTCATTGTTTCATTTTCAACTTCGTCAAACTTAATTTTATTTACTATTTCAGCGTTTAATTTACCTTCTATTTCGTTTTCATAAATTGAAGTTACAACCTTGGAGTTAGCAAAAAGAGGCTCATCTTTATAATATTCTTTTAAATATAGCGGCATCAGTGATGCTATCCATCCGTGAACATGTATAATGTCAGGTGACCAATTTAATTTCTTGATAGTTTCAACAACTCCTTTGGCAAAGAAAATAGCTCTTTCATCATTGTCCTTATAAAGTTTTTTCTTTTTATCAGAATCTAATAGTCTATTTTTAAAATACTCTTCATTATCAATAAAATAAATCTGCATTCTTTCTTTAGGAATTGAAGCTACTTTAATAATTAAAGGCATGTCTAAATCATCAATTATTAAATTCATTCCAGAAAGCCTTATAACCTCATGCAATTGATGTCTTCTTTCATTTATTAAACCATATTTAGGTATAAAAATTCTTGTTTGACCCCCATTTTTATTTACAACTTTTGGTAAATTATATGTAAGTGTAGAAATATCATTATT
>ERZ802830.1655-NODE-1655-length-21076-cov-13.3838_pt1 | contig 21076 bp, 16 predicted proteins | sample MGYA00345654_ERZ802830 | MGnify/ENA primary metagenome ERZ802830 (study PRJEB30503, sample SAMEA104212375) | marine metagenome | biome: Westerlies Biome; feature: [SRF] surface water layer (ENVO:00010504) within the epipelagic zone...; material: water...
TTTTGGATCCGCGAATTCGCGTGGGCCGATTATCAAGTGCGGGCGGGTAACGATCGAGAGGCAATCCAACAGCAATACACCGTAGCGCTTGAAAAGCTCGCAGGGCTTTAGTCTGCGGCTTCGCCCACGCAAATAACGCGCTTACCCGCCCTGCCCTTGGATAAAATCCACCGCGCACTTAAAACGTTTATCCGCCTGCCCCTCAATCAACTCAAAAACCAACCCTCGAGCGTTTAGGTCATTACGATACAGTTCATATAAGCGATCTCGATCATCTGGGTTTTCTCGTAATGGATCATATTTCCAAGGAATATCGGGGCGACAAAGTAAATATCTTCGATCGAACTGCGAGGAATATTCTGCATACGCGCGCCGCAAAACCTCTGGCGCAGGGCCAAACTTTTCCTGCCACCAGATATAAATGGTCTGCAAATCAGTATCAAAAACCTGCAGTCTCACCGGCTCCTTCACTTCCAGACGACGCTGAACAGCGGTGAGCTGCAATAAATCCGAGGGCTGATAAACCTGTTCGGGTTGGAGATACCCGCGCGCGGGTTCAGGCGCAATCGATACACCAAAATGTTCTGCCAGTTGCGTGGCCAAGGTGGTTTTGCCTGAACATTCAGGCCCGGTTAGAACAACCTTCATATTGGCGCGGCATCTACATGACGTTTCCAGGCCAAATATCCGGCCACCGCCATACCGAGATAAACAGCATATAGTCCTGCATACAGGAATAAACCCGCATCGGTTGAGAAGCCTTTGATAACGTATAGAACGATTTGAATGACATCGATTACAAACCAAAGATGCCAGCTCTCGAGGTACTTGCGGGCGGTCATCCACATGGCGACAAAGCTCGCAACCGTAGTGAAACTGTCGGCATAGGCCAGATCAGCCTCGGTATAGCGATCAAAGCCCCAGCCAAGCAAAAGACTACCCATCACTAAAAGCAGCCCGAGCTGCCAGATTAACGTTTTAGAAATACGCGCCACCAGCAATCGCTCATTGTTACGGCGCTCGGCGCCGCCGAGCCGCCAGTAGTACCAGCCGTATGCGTTCATAGCCACGTAGTAAAGATTAAGTAAGGCGTCTGCGTACAGGTTGGCACGCACCACAACCACGGTTGTAACCACCGCGTACAGCAGGCCGATAGGAAAAGTTAGAATATTTTCTCGAATCAACAGCAGCACGCAAAGCAGCCCGCTAATGACGCCGACAAGTTCAAACCAGTTTTCAAGAAGAAATGCCACGAATAGCCCACGCATCGAACAATGGCGACAAGGTTGCAGACTTAGGAGCATTGTTGCAACTGATGCAAGCCGCAAACCAGTGGCTGCATCACCACTACAAATAAAAACAAAAAAATCGCTAGAATGGAGTTTCGACTACCAGGAAGATTAAATTGGCCAAACGTATTGCCATTGTCGAAGACGATCCAGATCAACGCGCTAATTACGCCGATGCGATCTCGAAAAAAGGCTACTCTGTAAGTGCCTACGGCAGTCGCGTGGAAGCCCTTTCGGGCTTCGATGCAGAGCTTCCGGACCTTGTCATATTGGACATCATCCTAGGCGAGGAAATCGATGCAGGATTTCAGCTTTGCCGTGAACTGCTCGCACGCGAACCCAACTTGCCGGTGATTTTTTTGACCGAACGCATTGATGAAATCGACAAGATCTCCGGATTACGCCTTGGAGCTTGGGATTATCTGCCTAAGCCTATAACGCTAGATTATTTGGCCGAGAGAATATCCTCGTTGCTGCGGATAAACGAAGCACGTGATAAGACCGGCGTCCAACGCCAAACTAATGCGAAAAACATAGGCAACCTGTCGCTGGATCAAGACGCGCTGTTGGTGTCCTGGAAAGGCCAGCGGATTGATTTATCCGGCACCGAGGTGCGTATGTTGGCCAAGCTCGTGCGCGTACCCGGTAACGCCGTGAGCTACGAAACCCTTATGAACGCGACCATGCAGAGCTTGGTCACGAACAATACGATCAATACCCATATGCGCAACATCCGCAAAAAATTCGAAAAACTCGACAGCAATTTTGCCTGCATCAAAAGCGAATACGGCTTCGGCTATCGCTGGTCGCAATAGCCCCCTTACCTAATGGCCTTATTGTGTTAGCCAATCTTCGAAGTCGTTTTCGTGGCCCGCGTCTGGGTACCAAGCTCGCGCTTATGGGGCTCGCTTTGTTAGCGGTGCCTTGGTTTAGTTACCAGCAATTGGTAGAGATGGAGCGCTTGTTGGTTCAAGGTCAGTCGCAAGCACAGCTGCTCACGGCTGAGGGCATCTCTACCTTATTCAATGGTCGCGACGATTTATTCAACGACCTGCCCCTTAATCTTGAGGACTTCGAACCCCTTTACGCGCAACCTTTAACCGGCAGCATTCGGTTGGATGCACAGACGGAAGATTGGGGGCCACCGGAACAGCTGCAATATCTTGAGTTCGGCTCCCTGGATGGCAAGCAAGATGCCGATTTTCAGATGCTACTGGGCGAGCGTGCCGACTATCTTTATGTCTACATGCGTATTCGTGACCAATCTGTCGTCTACCGAGACCCAGAGTATCTGCGACTAGATAATGCTGACCACATTCAATTGAATTTTATCCGCGCCGATGGTGAGGACGGTCGCGTAAGTTTGGTTTTTCAACCGTCAAACGTGGTCACCGGTTTTGCCATGGACGAGCAGTGGCGCTACGCCGCAACTGGCGTAGCTGATAATCGAATTCAGGGTGCCCTCCTCCCTAGCAACGAAGAAGTACTGGTGGAATTCCGCTTTCCGTTAGCGCTCTTGGGTTCGCGCCGCTATTTCGGCATGACGTTTGTTGATGTAGACGATCCAGTGGCCCGAAGTACCACCCACACGACCAGAACTTTGCCCAGCGCGGGCAAAGAAAGCTTCGATCTCGTAGTACTTGGCACCCCGGAAGTTCGCAATATTGTGCAGGGCCTGGGCTACTCTGGTGCACGAATATTAGTGATCGACAATCAAGCCCGGGTGCGCGCGGAAGCCGGAACGATTCAAACACGCGAACCAGATGCGCAAGAACCGAGCGCCGAATCGCGCATCTCCGGCTTATTTTCAAATCTACGTCCTTGGTTACACCAATTGGTTACCGGTGAAGAACTGCCATCAGTGAGTGCCCAATCCCCAATCGAGCAAAATTCGGTGGCGGAGCGAGTCATTCGAGACAGCCTAAATGGTGATCCAATCGCGCTTCGAAGCCGTATTTCTGCAAACCAAGAAATGATACTTGCCGCACACCCTATTGTGTCAGCGGAGACTGTCATCGGAACTGTCGTGGTTGAGCAGGACATCGACAATATTTTGAAATTTCAGCGCACATCGTTGGAACAAGTGCTGCTGCTATCAATATTGAGTCTGGTCGCCGTCTTTGTCGCGTTGCTGGCGTTTGCCGGCCGTCTTGCTTGGCGAATTCGCAGCCTTCGTCAGGAGGCTTCCGCCGCCATAGATCACTATGGGCGCTTACGTCGCGCCGAGTTGAAGAGTGAGGTCAATGCCGGTGACGAGATCGGTGACCTTTCCAGAAGTGTTTCGAACATGCTCGAAAAGCTGCATCAGCACAATACGTTTCTGGAGAGCATGCCGCGAACGCTGCGTCACGAGATCAATAATCCGTTAAACACACTCAGCACCTCGCTGCAGAATCTTGCAGAGGAGTTTCCTGGGGTCGATGACAGCAAATATCTGGCCAGTGCTAAACGGGGCGTAAATCGAATTGGTTCGATTGTGCAAAATCTCGCTGATGCGGCCAATTTAGAGGAGTCGTTAGACGCTGAAGAATTAGAAGCCGTTGATCTCGACAGTTTCTTGCGCAGTTACGTATCGAACTGTGCGCTGGCACACAAAGACACTCGAATGATTTATCAGGGCCCGGATAAGCCCGCTATCGCCATGATCGCGGACTTTCGCATTGAGCAACTGATGGACAAGCTCGTAGACAATGCCGTGGATTTTCACCGCAAGGGCACGGCTGTGCGCGTGCAACTGGACTGCTTTCCAGAAACCCTGCAGATCTCTGTGTCAAATAGAGGACCAGTGATGAACGATCAGGTTTTAAAATCCGCCTTTGACTCGATGGTTAGTCATCGAGGCCCACAAAACCGACTGCACTTTGGGCTTGGTTTGTACGTCGTTCGAGTGATCGCCGATCATCATGGCGGCGTAGCTAGAGCCGTGAATCTACCGGACGGGTCCGGTGTAGCAATGCTAGTGCAACTGCCGTTAGCAGAGGCAGAATCTGGCGCGCGGCTCAGCGCGATCCGACCCTAACCAGCCGCCAGACGATACTCGCCCTCTAACCCACTACCGCTTGCCAGAGTGACACGGCGCTTTTTCACCAAGTTATCCATCGCCGCCAATACACTGCGGGCGGCAGCTGGATACATGAATTCTGGAGTGTCGTGATACATTGCCGGCACCATCTCACCGATCTTGAAGATCCCTTGCTCGATGCAGTCAAGAATTTGCTGCTCGCGCTCTTGCCTGTGTTGAATAAAGGCCCGCACGTGTGCCTTGGGCTCGTCGATACAGGGGCCATGAGTAGGCCAGTAGACCTGGTCATCTCGCTGCAACAGTAAATCCAAGCTGTCCAGATAATCCGACATATCACCGTCAGGCGGTGACACAATGCTGGTCGACCAGCCCATAACATGGTCGCCAGTAAACAGCGCGTTTTGCTGCTGCAAAGCAAAACACATGTGATTCGACGTATGCCCCGGTGTGTATACACATTCCACAGACCAATCAGAGCCGCGGATAATATCCCCATGACGTACGACATGATCCGGCTCAAATTCCATATCGCCACCTTCTTCGACGCTGATGCCCTGTTCGATTTTGCCGGCCCCGTGTGGACCGTAGGCGTAAGTCGGGGCGTTACAAGCAGCCTGAAGCTTACGGCACCCTGGGGAGTGATCCATGTGTGTGTGGGTTACCAAAATATGTGAAATCGACTCTCCTTCGAGCGCCCCGAGAATTGCATCAATATGATCCTGATCATCTGGCCCAGGATCGACGACTGCAACTTCACCCGTTCCAAGAATGTAGGTTCCGGTGCCATGGAAAGTAAACGGTCCTGGATTATTTGCGATGACTCGACGAATGCCCGGCGCTAGCGTCACCGCTTGTCCGTATTCGAACTCTAATTGCCGACGATAAGGAATTTCTACAGCCATGAACTGTCTCTATATGCGTAGTGTTGGGCAATATAGGAGGCAGCTTAAGCAAATGCAATGGCTCTAGGAGCTTTGCCACTGGCGCTGTAATTCTATCCATTCAGGCGAGTCCGATTGGATCGACAAGGCGAGTGCGAGATATTGATCGGCATCAGCCAAAAAGCCAAATCTACGCGCCTCAACAGCGACCTCGACTAAGCGCTGGGCGCATCGCTGCAACAACTTCTGTGCAGTGGCGTTGCCCGGATCGAGTTGCTGCACATTGCGCAGCACCATTACCGCATTGCTTTTGCTCGGTTCGGTTAACAAGCCGTTATTGAATAGCTCAAGCCCTTGGGCCAACAGCTCGGCAACAGTTTGCAGTCGTTGTCGCTCGTTGGTGACCCCAGTACGCAATTGTTCAACCACATTATCACTGACACCAACACTAGCTGCATCGCTCAGCAACTCGTCCACGGCCGCAAGCTTACCCGTATCCAGCAGCTGCTGACCCTGCGACAGCACCTGCTGGGAAATTTCAAGCATGGCTTGCAAGGCCGCTGAATTATCCGGATCTGTTGCAAGCACCTGTTGAAATCGCTCCGCCGAATTTTCGCCCTTTGGTCGCACCAATGCGCCCGCGCCCAAGAGATCACTGCCTTGCTGCAGTAAAGCGTCTATAGCCGCCTTTAGGGTGGTTGCTTTGGATATGAGCTCCCGGGCGTCATCAAGGCTGCGCAGGGACTGATTAGCAGCGGTAGCTCTTTCTAAATAGCGAATCGCCTGGGCGACCTTGCCGTCATTTGCCGCCCGCTTTGACAAATCCACGTAGTGGCGAGCCAGTGTATTTAGACCTTCTATTGCGCCGGGATGATTAGGTGCGAGTCGCAAAATTTCCTGATAGGACTGAATAGCCGCAGCCGCGCTAGGCGAATCACTAAGCCCATGACTGGTAAGCAAAGCCTCGGTGCTTTTAAGCAACCGCTCAGCGCGATACCGATTCTGCAGTTGTAAGGATAAGAGATTAATCTCCGGATCGTTAGACAACAGTGCGGTTGCCTCGTCCAACCGGGTCGCGGCTAGTTCGGTATTGTCGTTCACTAACGCACTAGAAATGGCTTGTTTCCACTCTGTCATGAGCGTGGCCATGGCTTCACGGGCCGGCTCGTAGTCTGGATCGAGCGCCAACACACGTTGATACGCCGCCACAATCGCAGTGAGACCTTGGTTAGGGTCTTGGCGTAACGACTGAGCCTCGTCCCAAGCCGCAACAAGCTCTGGATCTTCGCCCAACCCTAGAGAAGCAGCCAACACATCGATACTCAACACCTGTGTCGGCTGGATAAAATAACTTAGACCGAAAGCCAGCGAGAGTGTTAGGACAGCAACAAAACCGACTGCCGTGCGTCTTTGTCGCCGCTTGCGACGCAGAGTTCTTTTACTTGGCCGGCCGTCTCCATCTGTGATCAGCAAATTACCGCCCAAGGCACGCACTTCTTGGCTGGCTATATCTTCGTTACGTAGCATGATGGAAGACCAGTCCTGCTGGGAGGAAAGTTGCTCAAGATGGGTAACTAGTTCGTCATAACTGGCGATTCTTTGACTTGGGTTTGCCGCGAGCAGTTTTTCCAGCACCGGGCGCATGAAAGCAAACTGCTGAGGTAACGCCGGCAAAGGCTGCTGAGTGATTTGTTCATATATTTCGGTTTCGGAATCACCAAGAAAAGGCTGCTGGCCAACCAAGGCCTGATACAACACGACGCCAAGACTGAAATAATCGCTCGCAGACTGACTGGGCTGTCCACGCAACACTTCAGGGCTGCAGAGGCCTGAACGCGCGAATCGTTCTAACAACAACTTTGACTCTGGATGTTCGCAGCCGAGCTGCGAACACCACTGATAGCCTGTGAGTACCGCGGTACCGTCGCTACGCATAAAGATACGTTCTGTAGACAATGCATGATGCACAAAACCAGCTTCATGTAAGTGTTGTAAGCCCACTGCCACGGCTTTGATCATGCGCATCAATTGCTTGAGAGAAAGTCCTTGTTGCAAGAGATCCGTTAGGCGTCCCTGACTTACGTATTCAACCGCACTGTAATGCCACCCGCCCTGCTGGCCGTGATCAATAAGCTGGAGTAATTTAGGACTCGCAATTTGGTTAAGCACGTCCACTTCGGTTTGCCAGAAACCCAGTGAGGCAGGCGCACGCACAGCGCGAATAAAACACCGCTTATTCAGGGCTTGCTGATAGCCCAGTAAGGCGAGTTCAGTTGCACTCTCACGTAGGATCTGGGTCACGGTATAACCGGCCAGCTGAAACCCATCAGTCATTACGGGCGCCCACACGAACGTTAACGACCTTTGGCGGTATCTCAATCAATTCGCCAGCAACAAATTGACCAAGGACAAACACCCCGTCGGCAACAACAAAATCACCATCCAAACTCACTGCGACGCCTTTGCCATGAGCCAATTCATTGACACAGGTTGTAGCAGCGAACATCCAACTGCGGCCCAAATAGCGCATGGTGCAATACTCGTTCTGCTCGATCCGCCGAGAGTCAACGATCTCGCCCTCGCGCCAAACTTGCAGTTCCGACACATCGTTGGGCTGTTCTTTGACACCATAGCCGTGCTGTTTATTGCCGCTAAATTGCCCGCGATAGACCGTATCGTCACGCCACAAAAACACTCCGCTACCCGAGCGTTGATCTCGTACAAAGCTTCCCACATAGCGGTTGCCGTTGGACCAACTGAACGAACCCTCGCCATTCTTTTCCCCGTCGACGAAAGTGCCTAAATATTCTCTTCCGTCCACATACTTTAAATGACCCTGACCGTGCATCCGGCCATCTTGAAACATGCCGTCATAAACTTGACCGGTATGCCAAACCATCACGCCCCGCCCCGCCCGCCTGTTATTTACAAACTCGCCTTGGTAACGATCGTTATTGGCCCAAACAAAAGTGCCCGAACCATGCATGGCGTTAGCAGCAAAAGCGCCTTGATATAAATCACCATTCGCCCAGCGCAACTGGCCTTGGCCCTCACGTATACCGTTCGAAAATTGACCCTCGTACACCCGACCGTCTACCCAATTATAGGTGCCAAGACCATCCGGCTGATCATTAGCAAAGCTGCCTGTGTAGCGATCGCCTCCGGACCAGATGTATGTGCCCTTGCCACTCAATACGCCATCAGCCACATCCCCGATGTAACGATCGCCATTAGCCAATCTGACTTCTGCGCCATAGCCAGACGATGCACAGACGATCAACAGCAAAAATAAATTGGTTCTAAAAACTTCCATGTTGCTCTTATGCTTTAGAGTGCTTTATGTTGTCCGAGAGTAAACGGGAAAAACAGCCTTCTTGGAAACAATATTCTTTATCGTTTTTTGTCTTTGTCTCGGGGTCAGTAGCGGCTTCCTGGCAGGATTGTTGGGCATTGGTGGCGGCATAGTCATCGTGCCGGCCTTAGCCATATATTTTGCTGAGTTTAATCGTCACACCGCAGAACAGACGCTCATTGTTGCGGTTGCAACATCGCTGGCATGCATCATGTTTACCACTCTATCTGCAGCAATTGCCCAAATCCGCGCCCGACGAGTTGATATTGTCGCTGTCCGCCGTCTACTCCCAACACTCATCGTCGGCAGTCCGATTGCCGGTTATCTAGCACCCATGCTGCCTATTGGTTCGTTAAAAATCTTCTTCGGCGTATTCCTTCTGCTGGTTGCCGCAGTGATGTTTTGGCAGTGGCGGCCGGCACCGCATAGACAGTTGCCCGGCACGAGCCTGAGCGCATTAATTGGCGCCTTTACGGGCTGCGTTTCCGCATTGGTTGGCATCGCCGGTGGCAATATTCTGGTGCCTACACTTACCTATTTTAACATTCCACCGCATCGAGCCACGGCTACAGCCAGCGTTCTTGGAGTTCCGCTCGCGTTATTCGGGGCTATTTCCTATGCCCTATCCTCCCCACCCACAACGCCCATAACCATGTTGGGTTGGATTGATCTAGAGGCCGTTCTACCCATCATCGCCGGCGCCGTTATCGCCGCACCTTTCGGTGTTCGATATGCGCAGCGTGTCCCTGCAGACAGGCTCAAGAAATTGTTTGCGCTGATGCTGCTATTGGCGGCCGCGCGCATGCTCAGCAGCGTTTAGCTCAGGCGCCTCAAGTGAGGTTACGAATTTGAATGGCTTCCGTTGGCTGATTCGCCAGAACATCTGATATGACTACTAGCTTACAGGCCTTATGCAAACCCTCTCGCTCTCGCAATAAGTCAAATGACCGCTGCAATGTTTTCTCAGGATCGCTACTGAACGCAATGCGGTGCGCGCTCACTGCCCTATTGAGTGCCAGTCGTCGGCGGGTTTGACTATTATTGGTAAACGCAAATATGGGCACGCTGTGGGGTCGAGCGCTGGTGACAAAATCTGCGGTTACACCACGCCGAGTGATCACAACAATACCTTCAGCATTTAAAGCTTCGGCCAAAGCTACGGCGTGCACTGCCACATGTTGCTTGTCACCGCTAACCGTCAACGCTTTTTCATACCCCAGACCTGGGAAGCGCTCGGCATTTTTTGCGATCTTATCTAATTGCTCGACACAGCGCGCAGGATAACGTCCAACACTAGTCTCGCCCGAGAGCATAACAGCATCAACACCCTCATAAATCGCATTGGCCACATCCGTAACCTCCGCGCGCGTAGGAATAGGATGCTCAATCATAGACTCGAGCAAGTGCGTTGCCACAATGCACCGCACCCCGCCTTTAGCGCTGGCATGCACCAAACGGCGCTGAATATTCGGCAGGTCGGTGATATCCGTCTCAATGCCTAAATCACCCCGTGCCACCATGATGCCGTCGGACAAGGCCACAATGTCGTGGATATTCTTTACCCCTTCGCGGTCTTCGATCTTGGCAATGATCTTGATGGACTGTCGCTTTTTGCCGAGCAACTTGCGCAGCTGCGCCACATCATCAGGGCTTCGAACAAACGACAATGCGATGAAGTCTACGTCGTTCTCCAGACCAAACTGGATATCGCGTTCGTCCTTGGCGGTGATCGCGGGCAAATTAACTCTGACACCCGGAAGATTCACATGCTTGCGACTGCCTAAGGTACCTCCATCGATTACCTCGCAGGTCAACTGATGCTCTTTCTTCTGCAGCACTTTGAAGTTCATCAGACCGTTATCAACGGTAATGGTGCTGCCGACATCCATTACATCTACAAGCTCGCCGTAATTTACTTGGATGGATTTCTGTTCCACCATTTCCGAGTCTCGAACACTCAGCGTGACCACGTCGCCGGTACTGAGCTGCATTGGATTAGCCAACACACCCGTGCGAATTTCTGGCCCTTGAGTGTCCAACAATATTGGTATCGGGTAAGGGATCTGCCGGTTTAGCGTTTTAATCCAATTGATGATCTTTAACGACGTTGCGTGGTCGGCATGAGACATATTGAGTCGCACGACATTCATGCCGGCCGCATAGAGTTCTTTGAGCGCTTCAAAACTGGTGGTGGCAGGACCGATGGTGCAGATTATTTTGGTTCGGCGGATCATTGCGCAAGCTTACTGATCGGGTCGCACTATGTCATTCGCCAGAAGGCCCTAACCTTAGATTTAACCTGCCGTAACAGTAAATTACTGATCGTCCAGTGGGCCGGCAGAAACCCTTGCATCTGAGGCTGTAGAAAACGCTCATCAACCAAACAAATAACGCCACGATCGTGCTCCGAGCGCACCAGTCGCCCGGCCATTTGAATCACCTTGGTTAATGCCGGTTGCGTATACGCAACCAGTTGCCCCCACCCTGCGCCTGCAAGCTCGTTAAAATGCTCTACAACCAAATCTCTTTGCAAAGTTGGCGGCGGCAAACCAAGACCCACAACAATAACTCCCGATAACTGGCCCGCCCCAAATTCAATGGATTCGCTGAAACTGCCCCCCATCACGACACCAAAGACAACAGATGGCTCCCGCTCAACAGCGCGTTTATGGTTTTGTAAATCTTCAGTGCTTTCGCCACTTTTTTGGCTGCGAAAGAGATGCCCGACAGGGCCATGTTGCTCAGCAAACGCTTCTAGATAACTGTAAGACGAAAACGCAATCAGATAGCGCCCCGGTTGCGCCTCGACCAGCCCGTTAACCAGTTCGCTCAATTTCGGCAAACTGCTGCTGCGTTGACGAAAATAGGTCGGTATATCGCGCACGATTAGCACCGCCGTTTGGTTCACATTAAACGGCGATGCTGCACGTTCAGCTTGCTCGCCAGCGCACCCATGCAAGCGTTGATAGAGGTCCAACGGCGACACCGTTGCGGATAAGCGAATACTGGCTGCGTGGGAATTCAGCACACCTTCGATGTATTCACTGGAGTCCAGACACAGCCGCTGAATCGAAAATCCTCGAGGATGTTGGATGCTCAGATGTTTATATCTGCCGTCCTGAAACCATTCTAGGCTTCTCACCCAGCGTAAACATGCAAAATACAGCGCAAGGGACTCAGCATCTAAGTCATCGAAAGACTTCAACGATTCCACGGAATCAATTAGACGCTGGGCCGAGGCTTCTAGCTGCAAAGGTCGCTCAATAACCCGCATGGGGTCAGTACTAGTGGTTTCCGCAAGCCCCCGAATCTGCCTGAACACCTCATTAGCAGCAAAACTAAAGTCATCGCTCGGTGACTCAAGCAACGCCGCTTTGGCGTCGACAGCTAATTCCGCACTGAGCATTTCGGACACTCGACCGCTCAACTGATGAGCCTCGTCGACCAACAAAAGATTCTGGCCCGAATCCAAAAACCTCTGCAACTTTACAAACGGATCGAATAGATAATTATAGTCTCCAATAATCATGTCAGCCCAATGCGCTAAATCTAAACTCAGCTCATAAGGACAAACCACAAATTCTTCTGCCACCTGTTGCAACTTAGAGCGGTCAACAACCCCCATCCCCAATAAATGGTTGACCGCATAGGGCGCGCGGGCAAAGTAATTTTTACAACGAGCACAGTCTTGCGGTTCGCAGGGCACGCCACCGCTGCGACACATCTTGTCCTTTGCCGTGATCTGCACAACGCTCAAACAATTCGATGAATCAGCAATGAAACCGGCACTTTTCAACGCGGCCTCGGCGCCGGTGGATCGATTCGTAAGAAAGAATAGTTGCTGCTCTGACCGCATGAACTTCAGCGCCGGATAGATCGTCGCCATGCTTTTGCCCGAACCCGTCGGTGCTTCCAACAGCAAGTGCTCGCCATTTTCTAGGGTCCGATAAACTTTCCGCGCAGCCGATCGTTGCGCCGAACGATAACGCTCGAAAGGAAAGTCTCGCGCCTGCATCCAGAGCGTACGGCGCTCGCATCTCAATCGATGCAGACGTCGCCGCGCTTCGTAACACAATAGCGCAAACGCTAAACTCACTTGAGCTGTTGTTGCACAAATAGAGCGCTCGAAAATTTGCTCCGCCAGTGACTCGGGATGGACATAGATCACCGCAAGCTCAATACGCTCCAGCGACTGCTGCTGGGTCAATAGCCCAGCATAAATTAAGCATTGCGCCCAATCGATCGGACTCAAGTCAACCTCAAGAGCGCGTGTCGTCTTATATTCTTCGATACGCCAAACACCCTGCGCACCTCGAAACAAACCGTCTATCCGGCCAGCAAGCCGAGTCGGCGTGAAGTCAATCTCCACATCAGCGCGAACGCTAACCTCCGACTCAAACGCCGAAGAACCCTGTCGCCGCCGCTCTTGAATCTTTTGCTGGCACGCTATCCCTTCCGCAGCCTCGACACCGCGAGCATATCGGGCGGGATGCAAATCACCCTGCCGGAATACAAACTCTGCCAACTGTCGAACTGCTAGACGCTGCATTACTCAGGCCTTAGTTTTGCTACTCGAGCGGGCAACTTTAATTCGTCGAACACTCTAAACCAGGCGCGTTGTTGCGGCTGTAATTGATCACCAGGGCCCTTCACTTCAATAAATTCAAAATCACCGCGGCCATAACAAATAAACAAATCGGGAAACCCACTGCGATAGTCTGCAAGATTACGAATTAGGAATTGACACAACAGCCGAATGACCCTGACCGGCATCGCCTCAAGCCATTGCGCTAACGGCACCGTCTGGAATAAGGACCAATTCACCAAACGATTGGCAGTACCCAGCTTTGCTGAATACGCTTGGCTAAGAAACGCTAACAACTCGTTATCGTCCGTTAGCCTCGCCTCATGTTGCGTCAACAGCGCTCTGCGCCTGTGGCAAAAGTCTTCATCAAACAAATCATGCGGCGCGGATTGAAACGGATTCGTGAATGCATCCTCTACATCTGCAAAAATCACCGGCCAATACAGCAGTCCCGTCAGCGATTTGAACAAATTATTTTCGCAGTGCACGCCCCAGCCACTATCAGGCACGATTGCCTGCAGCGCATACGCCTCGATAGAATCATAAGGCCCATGAATAAGCATTTCTGTAACCGCCGGCTGGAACCCAGCACCCCGACGACCGAAGCGTTCTGCAAACACCTGTTCTTTCGCCGACAACGGCTCACTAAGAATTTCCTGACGTAAAGACTCCGCAGCCTCAGACCTGCCTAGACGCTGCAAAATCCGGACGCGACGCTCTCTAGCCGGTGGCTTGTTTGTTAATTCGTAAACGTTCAATGCTAAATCCGGACGCGCATTCCGCTCTACCCATCGGCCTAACAGCAGTACACACCGCTGCAATCGATCTGCTGATTTGTGATCTTGCATGGCCGCTGTACACGCCTCAAACAGCGCGGGCACGAGTTGCGGGTATTCATCTAATCGGTAGCACAAATGCTGCAGCTTTTGCGCCCAAAGACGGTTACTCAGGGAGGTAGCATCTGGATACTGCGGCCCAGACAGAAGCAGCTCTTCATAGCGCACCTGCCCCAGATCTTTACGGACAAACGTCGACCAATCCTGATTCGCGCGGCCGAAAAATAATAACCGCGCTAGCCGCCAGTGACTTGGATGACACAAACGAACCCAAGGTTGTGCTTTAGCAAGGCGTTTCGCAATCTGTCCATCAGCGTATCGGCCAAGCAAATACTCGATGATCTGGGGTTTGCTGGATCTTTGGATCGGCACCGGCAGCTTGAAACACTCGCACAGCACTTTCTTCGTATACAGTTTCATCAATCGATCTGCCGCACCAGCATCGAAAGAAATTAGACCACGATGATGTAATTCGGTGATCGCCCGATCCGGACTTGAGACTTCCGAATAGTTTAGTGTGCTGCGCAGAAAATAAGGCCCACTGCGCGTCAGTAGCCGTGCCAATAGCCGCTGAGCGTCGGCACTTGCCGCTAAAAATAGACGCAGACTATCCGCCTGATCTGCCACCAGTACGTCAGCGTATCGGTCGAGCACAAAGCTGAATGCCTGTGTCAGGTTGTTTTGATAATAATCAGCTGGCGCTGGCTCACGAGGCTGTAAAATAGGCGAGCCGTCACTCAACGGTGATCACGTCCATTGGCGGAAAAATAGACAAGAACGTGCCGCACTGGTCTTCGCCTAGTCATCATCTTGAGCATTCTCAAGCATAGATGGTGCGATTGTTTTCTTAGTATTCGCGCCAAGGCTCTTAATGTTCTCAACTTGCCGAACTAAATTGCCTTTACCCGTCGCCAGCCGTGAGTGAACGTTGTCATAAGTCCCCTGAACCGTCGCCAGTTGTTTGCCAAGCTTATCAACCTCCTCAACCACACCGGCGAGCTTGTCGTACATCGCACCGGCACGCTGGGCGATTTCCAACGCATTTTTGTTTTGCTTTTCAACCCGCCAAAGGTTGTTAATAATCCGCAACGCAAGCATCAGAGTCGTCGGACTCACCAGCATAATTCGCTGCTCAAACGCTGCGGTAAACATACCGGGATCCATTTCCATCGCGATGCTAAAAGCAGATTCTATCGGCACAAAGAGCAGCACAAAATCGAGCGATCGGACATCCGGCAATTGATCATAATCCTGACTGCTCAAGCGCTTAATCTGGTTGCGCAAATCTGCAAGATGCTGCCGTAATAAAACCTCTCTGGCCGCCTCGTCCTCACTTGCCAGCGCGCGCTCATAAGCGCTCAGAGTAACCTTCGCATCAACAATGACATCCTTACCCTCGGGCAGTCGAATCAGTACGTCAGGGCGTTTGAGTTGGCCATCCTCATCACGGGCAGAAAACTGCACAAAATATTCGTGGTCTTTGCGTAACCCAGAGTCTTCGAGAACCCGCTCCAGTACTAACTCACCCCAATTACCCTGCAGTTTTTTGTCGCCCTTCAATGCCTTGGTAAGATTTTCAGCTTCCGCATTAATTCGCTCACTGGCCTTTTGCAGATTTTGCATTTCGGTAAGCAACGAGGCGCGCTCTTTGACATCGCTTTTGTGGACTTCCTCGACGCGCTGTTTGAATTCCCCTATCTGCTCCCGAAATGGCTTCAGCATGAGCTGCAGACTTTGCTGTTGCTTAGTCTCCTGCTGATCCAGCACTTGTTTGGCCAGCAGCTCAAACTCTTTCTTCAGCAACGCGCTGTTTTGCACGAATACAGCTTCCTTTTCGGCAAAGCTTTTCTGCATTTCATTCATCCGCGCTTGCGAGGCTGCAAAATCCGCTTGGAACGTGGCTAACTGGGCCTCTGATTCACGCAATTGTTGAGCCTGCTCTACTCGCTGTTGACTCTGCATCTCTATCTGCGCCGTTAAACCTGCATTGCGCTGAGAAATATCTGATAGCTGTTCGGCATGTTGCGCCTTGAGCACAGCTGATTCCTGCGCCGCCTCAGCGAGTCCTTGTGCATGAACTTGCTGCAGTTTTTGTCGCCATTTCCCAGCATTAATGTAATGACCCAGCCCCCACCCCACAGCGCCACCACATAGTGTCGCTAGGAGCATCCATGGTAGAGCGGCTGAGGCCGAAAAAACTTCAAACATGGCTTTTTAAAAAGTAATAGTAGGCCTTAAGCCTACCCGTTGCGGCGGCGAATTCCGAGATGATTCCGCATCATCAACGACGTTCGATTGCGATCAATGACAGCGCGTCAAGCACATGCAAAAATGGGCTAGATTATGATCATTTGGCAAAGTGGAGGACGAGGTGGAGAAAAAGAAAATAGGCATTCAGTTGCCACGCCAAGCAAACCCGGAAGCAGTAAAGATCCGCTACGCTTTAGAGCTAGAGGCCCTCGAACCATATGCCGAAATCATTGAAATAGACGCTGCTACGCCAGAAGAGTTTGCTGAGGGCGTAAAAGACATGGACGCCATCATTACCTCTTGGGGCTTTCGCCTCGACGCGGCATTAATCAGCAAACTCAATCATTGTGTGGTTATCGGTATCGGCAGCGTTGGCGTGGACATGGTCGACATCGAAGCCGCTACCGCGGCTGGAATCGTAGTCACCAATGTCCCAGACGTTTTTATCGAAGAAGTGGCGGATCACGCCATGATGCTGCTTCTAGCAAGCGCAAGACGCATGAAAACAATGGCGCAAATCGCCGCGGATGGGAAATGGTGGTCTGGCCGACCAATGCTCGACAAAATACCGCGCCTAATGGGGCAAACCTTAGGCCTATACGCATTCGGCAACGTAGCTCGTTGCACGGCCAGACGCGCTCAAGCGTTCGGTATGCGCGTCATTGCTCACGACCCTTATGTAAGCGAATTGACGCTTTCCGAGGCCGGTGTTGAACCGGTGAGTCTGCACGAGCTTTTTGAGCGCTCTGACTATCTTTCATTGCATGCCCCTCACAACAAAGAGACCCACCATGCCGTAAATGCTCAGACCCTGGCGCTGATGCAACCGCATGCCGTAATCGTCAACACCGCTCGCGGACCTTTGATCGATGAATCAGCCTTAGTTACGGCACTAAACTCTGGAACGATTGCCGCAGCAGGCCTTGATGTACTTGAGCAAGAACCGCCAGCACCCGATAACCCTTTATTGTCTTTAGAGAACGTCTTAATCAGTCCGCACGTAGCGTCTGCGACAACCCGAATGCGGCCAGAAACTCGCCGCCGAGTCGGCAGAGAAGTCGCACTCGTTTTGCAGAACAAATGGCCAATGAGTTGTGTAAATCCTACGGTCTTGCCTAGGGCACCTCTTGAGCGTTGGCAACCCTATCCAATGAATCGAGGGCCGAATCGCTAACCTGCGATTAAACAACACCTTGAACAGTAATTAATGAGTTGGTTCAACTTAAAACTAGAACCACTTGCAAGGACTAGTTTTCGCTGGGAAAAGCTCACTGAGTGCAGCTTTCCTATCACATTAGTCCTGCTGGAAGGAGGTGTGGTCGGCGTGATTGCGGCTAAGATTTACCAGGTCAGCCCGATAACCCTCGCAATCATAAGCGCCGCGCCGATGTTCGCTAACCTGTCCAGTTTTGCCTGGAATCGAGTTGCCTCTGGACGACCCAAAGTTGGCTTAGCGTGCCTGCTGCAGATTGGCATTCTGCTGTGCGTGCTGGCAGTCGCAATTGCCCCAATTAACGAACTAGGCGCAATTGTATTAGTCGCCAGCATGATTGTTTCAAGAATCTTGGTCGCCGGGTTAGTGACGGTTCGCAGCGTTATATGGAGCCTTAACTACGCTCGCAGTAAACGCGCTCAAGCCACAGGCCAACTGCAAATGATTGCGAGCTTAGTCACGGTAATCATCGCGTCCATCGTTGGCCCGATTCTGGATCGTCACCCAGACGGTATGCCCTGGCTGTACGTCATGGGTGTCGCGACGGGATTAATTGGGATCGGTTTGTTTCGTCGTGTCACGGTAATCGGTGAGTCAGAGCATATTCGTAAAGAATCTGAAGCCAACAACCAGCGCCAGCAATCGGTGAGCTTCACGACGATACTTCGTCAGGACCGAAGATTTGCGAAATATCAAATGTCGATGTTCGCTGCTGGCTTTGGCAACATGCTCATCGAGGCGCCACTTATTCTGCTAATCACCCGAGAGCTTGCAGCGTCTTACTCAACATCGATCGCGCTGACAATGGTTATCCCTTTCACGATAAGCCTTATGTCATTGCCTTTGTGGGCCCGCTATCTGGACCGCGTTCATGTCGCACAATTTCGTGCCCGCCAAAGCCTCCTGTGGGTCATAGCGCTGATCCTGACAATGCTTGGAGCGATGTTAGGCTCTATTTTTTGGCTTGCTATCAGCCGCGTTGTTATGGGGGTTGCAAGAGGCGGTGGCACTCTGGCTTGGCAGTTGGGACACAATGACTTTGCTCGCCCCGACCAACTTTCAGCCTACATGGGCATTCATGTGACTTTGACTGGAGTGAGAGGCGCTATCGCACCGCTGTTAGGCATGCTGTTGTACAGCAACTTGGGCGGTATCAGCGGTGATGGTGCATGGGTATTCGCACTAGCAGCGTTTATCTGCGGCCTGTCCGGGCTGGGTTTCAATCGCCTGTATCGACAAATGAAACGCGACGGCAGCATTAAACTGGCGTCGCCAACCCAATAAAAAAGCCGGAACTCGTCCGGCTTTTTATACCCAATATCTTGGAGTTTATTTCTCGGTTGGGTCTTTGCCATCCCTTGGCGCGCCAGTTCCCGAAGAGCCCATAAACACCTTGCGTCCATCGGCAAGCGTCACGTCTCTACCATTGGCCCGATTAGACCGGTCTTTTGACTGGTAACCATCAACGATAATAAACGTGCCAGGAGTTAGCGAGCGTCGATTCAAACCGCGCCGCAATAGCGTGTTCGGCGTACCGCCCTCGACCATCCAGCTTTCCTTTTCACCCTCTTCGTTCGTGTGCTCCAAGTGAATCCACGCATGCGGATTAACCCACTCAACCTTAGTCACTGGCCCACGTAATATTAATGGCCGGTTAGGGTCAAACTCAGCACCAAAAGCGTGATGAGCCGAGACATTGAGTGTCGCAACCGAACCAACAGCAGCAGCTACTACTCCGATCCCGACAGCGATCTTGCCGAATTTGCCGATTTTCGTTTGATTCATCCAACTTCTCCGATAGCGTTTTCCGTAATTCTATTCGCTCGCGTTCCTAATCATAACCGATCATACAAGATTTGCATGCTCGCTCAGTTGGACTCAAGTTTAGCCTGAACATCCGCCTCCAGAATGCGGGCTCCTCGCATTATGTTGCCAAACGAATAATTCCCCTCATGACAGGCGTATTCGTACACCTTTTCATCCGTTTCCGGCCAAGGATATTCTCCGCCCCAAGATTGACTCCATACTGTCGGGTCACTCACTACAAAGCTGTAACTTAAGGTCTTATCATCTAGCCGAGTGAATCTTTCTGTGACCTGCAGATTCTGGTCTGCCCCATATAGCGCCGGCTGCTGGGTAAAATTCCTTGTCTCGACAACAAGGGTATCGCCTTCCCAATACCCAACCGAGTCGCCCATCCACGTACGTATATGATCTGGTCTGTGTTCACTATTAAGGCGAATAACTCGTGCATCATGGACCATCTCCGCAAGAATCATAATGCTATCTTCTGTTTGAACTATCCGCTTTAAGTTATTGTAAAGCGTCGGAAACATTGGTGGCCCCGCAACGGGTCCGAAGCCTAAAATGCAGCGTTCCGCCAATGGTCTCTGCTCCATATTATCGTATGGCCCAGACCCCTCGCCTTGCTCGTTCAACCACCAAGCTGTTCCAGAATTACTCCTCCGATTACCTCTTAACTGAGCGAATTTCGCTTTTGCTTCGTTAGTCAACTCTGGTCTACGGCCATTTTCGGGCTGAGTTAAGATAGAGGTACGAAATTTCCCATCCAGCGCAAACGCGTTGTCGCCGTTGTCGATCCAAAAAGTGTTGTAACCGCCCACATTACCGGCTGCACCAGCGGATCCGTCGCCACCCGCCGGTGGCGCACCTCGGTTGGGGTCGCTTTTGTTGCTTCGCTCGGTTTTGGCAGCCGCATCGTCACGGCGAATTTTTTCTGCTTCCTCTCGAGTCAAAAAACGCTTGTTCCCAAACATCTTAGGGCGCTCAAGAGGCGTCAGCGTTGCGACGTTGTATGTTCCGGTGAGATCAACTTCCGCATGCCCGTAAGCCCCAAAACTCAGCGCCGCAAATACCGTTAGCGCTGACGTTAAGCCGGCCAGTAGAGGCAGCTTTGTGTTGGCTCGCAGTTCCATTTTACTGCTACCGCGGCAACGGATTTCGCCGCCACTCGCCGTACATCAACTCTTCAACAAACTCGACGCAACGAAACTCCATCAACTGCGCATTGTCTTCCATGCGGCGATACAGGGGCATACTTATAGTCCATGGCTCGGTAAACGTTTCTGGATCTTCAATGGTAGCTTCATATTGCAAATGATATGGGCTCATCGGAGTGTAGCGCTCGGTCACTTTCATTTTGTCGCTGTGGTGGTTGCCCGCTCGATCGAACCAAGTGGAATCGTATTGACCCGTCACCTCGACCACCAGCGTATCGCCCTCCCAGCGACCTGCTGACCAACCCATCCAGCTGTCCACTGGCGCCTCGCCTGGATCTTCCATATACACTTCTCGCACAGCACCCGCGTACTGATAGGCCATAAAGACTGAGTCAGCGCTTTGAAAGATCTGAAACGGTTGGGGCATATAAGTAGCGCGCGGAATGCCAGGCAAAAAGCACTTAACTTCGGGGTCTCGATCGATCCAATTCGCCTTGTTTTCCTGCTTTTTTGCGAGTGCTTCAGGCGTGTACGGAATTTTTCCGTCAACAACCACACCCAACCCTGGCGGCACAGAGGCAACCGCGCCCAAGTACATTGTTTTAACCGTCGGCAGGGGACCATGAGGACCTTCTCGAAGTTGCATAGAGTGACTTGCTGTATGCATTTCAATGTCATAGTTGGCGGT
>ERZ802830.1658-NODE-1658-length-21047-cov-34.3467_pt1 | contig 21047 bp, 20 predicted proteins | sample MGYA00345654_ERZ802830 | MGnify/ENA primary metagenome ERZ802830 (study PRJEB30503, sample SAMEA104212375) | marine metagenome | biome: Westerlies Biome; feature: [SRF] surface water layer (ENVO:00010504) within the epipelagic zone...; material: water...
CGGCCGGCCATCTTGTCGCCCACCTGGATCTTGCGGCGCTGCGCCACATAGACCCTCACCACCATGTTGGCGCCGGGCGGAAGCTCATCGCCCTGCTCGCGGGTGTAGATCCGCACATCCACAACGCGGCCGCGCTCGGTGCCCGGCACCCGCAGGGAGTTGTCGCGCACATCACGGGCCTTCTCGCCGAAGATCGCGCGCAGCAGCTTCTCTTCCGGAGGCTGATCGGATTCCCCTTTGGGAGTGACCTTGCCGACCAGGATGTCGCCGCTCTCAACGAAGGCTCCAACCCGGATGATGCCCATCTCATCGAGATTGCCCAGGCTCTCCTCGGCAACGTTGGGGATCTCCCTGGTGATCTCTTCCGGTCCGAGCTTGGTCTGACGGGCCTCGATCTCGTACTTCTCGATGTGCACCGAGGTGTACAGGTCGTCGGTGACCAGACGCTCGCTGACGAGCAGCGCGTCTTCGAAGTTGTATCCCTCCCAGGGCATGTAGGCGATCAGGACGTTCTGACCGAGGGCGATCTCACCGCCCTCACAGGCGGAACCATCCGCCAGCACCTGCCCGACGATCACCTGATCACCGCAGCGGACGATCGGACGGTGGTTGAGACAGGTGTCCTGGTTGGAGCGCTGATACTTCTGGAGGAAGTGGTTGTGGTCGTTGCCATCCTCGTCCTGCACCACGATCGCGGTGGCATCGACGAAGGTGACCGTTCCGTTGACCCGAGAGATCGGCACCATGCCGGAGTCACGGGCCACCTGGGTCTCCAGACCGGTTCCCACCAGGGCCCGCTCAGGACGCAGCAGCGGCACGGCCTGACGCTGCATGTTGGATCCCATCAGGGCGCGGTTGGCGTCGTCGTGCTCCAGGAACGGAATCAGCGAGGCAGCAACCGAGATCACCTGCACCGGTGAAAGGGCGACGTAGTCGACCTGCTCCGGCGGAACTTTCTCGAAGTCCTGGCGGTAGCGCACCGGAATCAGATCGGCCTTGATCCGTCCGTCGTCGTCGGTGGCCACGTCACCGGGCGCGACACGCACCTCATCTTCCCGGTCGGCGGAAAGGTAGATGGGATCGCCGTCCTTGCGCACGACACCGTTCTCAACCCGCCAGAAGGGGGTTTCGATGAAGCCGTACTCGTTCACCCGGGCGTGGGTGGCCAGGGAGTTGATCAGTCCGGCATTCGGCCCTTCCGGCGTCTCGATCGGGCAAAGACGGCCGTAGTGGGAGGGGTGGATGTCTCGAACGGCGAAGCCGGCCCGCTCACGGGTCAGACCGCCGGGTCCAAGGGCGGAAATGCGTCGTTTGTGCGTCAGCTCAGCCAGCGGATTCGTCTGATCCATGAACTGGCTCAGCTGGCTGGAGCCGAAGAACTCCTTGATCGCCGCCACCAGTGGCTTGGGGTTCACCAGCTGCGCCGGGGTGAGCGAATCGGTCTCGCCGACCGTCATCCGCTCCTTGATGATTCGCTCGAGGCGGTTGAGGCCCACCCGCACCTGGTTCTGCAGCAGCTCGCCCACGGAACGAACGCGGCGGTTGCCCAGGTGATCGATGTCGTCGAGGCTGGCGCCACCGACATCCAGCTCGAGGTTGATCAGATAGTCGAGGGTGGAGAGCACGTCCTCATGGGTGAGGGTGCGCACCGTGTCGGGGATGGTGAGGCGGAGCTTTTTGTTGATCTTGTAGCGACCAACCCGGCCGAGGTCGTAGCGCTTGGGGTCGAAGAAGCGGGTCTGCAAGAGCTGCTGACCACCACTCACCGAGGGTGGTTCACCTGGACGCAGTTTCTTGTAAAGCTCCAGCAGGGCCTGGTCTTCCGAGCTGATGCCCTCATCATTCGCGGCATCAATCGACTTTTTGTAGAACTCCGGGTGCCGCAACTTATCGAGCACGTCGTTATCCGACAGCCCCATCGCGCGCATCAGCACGTGGGCGTTGATCTTGCGGGTCTTGTCGACGCGAACGTGGAGAAGGCTGTTCTTGTCGGTTTCGAACTTCAGCCAGGCACCGCGGTTGGGGATGACGCTGGCGTTGTACGTGCGTCGTCCGTTCTTGTCCATTTCATCCTTGAAATAGACACCGGGGCTGCGCACGATCTGATTCACGATCACGCGTTCAGCACCGTTGATGATGAAGGTGCCTCGCTCGGTCATCAGCGGCAGTTCACCGATGAAGACCTCCTGCTCCTTGATTTCACCGGTCTCTTTGTTGACCAGGCGGCAGGTCACATACATCTGCGACGCAAAGGTTGCGTCACGGCGTTTTGCCTCTTCCACATCGTGGCGAGGGCGCTTCAGTCGGTACTCGCTACCGATGAAATGCAGCTCCAGCTTGCCGGTGTAGTCGGTAATGGGGGAGAAGCTCTCCAGCTCCTCGATCAGGCCCAGATCCAGAAACCACTTGAAGCTGGCCCGCTGCACCTCCACCAGATCGGGGAGATAGGTGGCGGTCTTGGCGACCTGAATCGCGCTGCTGCTCATGCGGGGACCGGCAGAGAGGACGAATGGACAAGAGGCCTGGACAGACCGTCGCAGCAGACAACAAGCAATCCGAGACAGCAAAAGCGGCGGCTGCCGCCCCTCCGCAGAGGGCCGACAGCGCCGCAGTTGAGCTCAGAGATCGCGGGTCAGATCAGCTGACGACGACAAGTTCACCGGAAGGGAAATGGACGCTTCGGGGTCGGTGGAGACGGCAAGCCGCTCCCTGACCAGGCCAATACAACATCTTACATATCGGGGGGCCTGCGTCACGAAACAGCTTCGGTCTGTCAGGGAAGCCCAAACAACCGGCGGGCGTTCGCCGTGCTCTGGGCCGCCACGACCTCCAGGTCGACGCCTCGCAACTCGGCGACCCGAGCCGCGACAGCCGCCACGAATGCGGGCTCATTGCGTTTGCCGCGACGGGGCACCGGCGCCAGGAACGGGCAATCGGTTTCCACCAGAAAACGGTCTTCAGGAACCTGGCGGGCACAGTCGTGGGTCGGAACGGCCTTGGGGAAGGTCACCGTGCCGCTGAAGCTGATGTGAAAGCCCAGATCCAGAAAGCCATGCATCTCTTCGGGCGTTCCCCCCCAGCAGTGCATCACCCCGGCAGGGCAGCGCCCCTCGCTCTGGCGGCCTCGCAGTTCCGCCAGCATCGGTTCGGCCGCATCGCGGCAGTGAATGATCACAGGCAGATCCAGCTCGACCGCCAGATCCAGCTGCGGGCGCAGCACCTTCAGCTGTTCCTCGAGGTTCTTGTCCCGGAACAGATCAAGTCCGAGTTCGCCGATCGCCACCACACGATCGTCCTCAAGGGCGGCTCGGCGCAGGGTCGACACCGTGTCGCCGCCCCAGTGCTCGGTATCCAGGGGATGGACACCCACCGAGTAGCGCATCTCCGGGAAACGATCGGCCAGGGCTCGGATCGCTGGGATTTCAGCCGGCTCGACGCAGGCGTGCAGCAGAGCGCCGACACCGGCTTCACGCCAACGTGCCGCCACCTCATCCAGATCCTCATCGAAGTTCCGGAAGACGATGTGGCAGTGACTGTCAATCAGCGTCGGGGAAGACAAAGGAGCTGAATCTCGCTTTCAGCTCCATTCTGCCGGTCTCCGAAGAGGGTGATGACGCTCAGTTGGCCGGCTCGAGCACCTTGCGGACCGCAGCGCTGATTCTGGATTTCTGGTTGGCACCGTTGTTGCGGTGCAGCACACCCACCTTCACGGCCTTGTCGATCCTGCTGAAGGCAGCACGCATCGACTCCTGCACGCTGGCCTTGGCATCGTCGCCAGGCGCAGTGCTGTAGGCATCACAGGCGTTGAAGCACCGCTTCATCAGAGTGCGCAGCGAGGATTTGTAGGTGCGGTTGCGCAGACGGTTGCGCTCGGCGATCTCAATCCGCTTCTTTGATGAGTTGTTATTGGCCACTGAGGCGCAGAAGTCGCGAACAATCCAACAACATACTCTCCGGCAGGCACAGCCAACACGGAATGGGGTTCTAGTTTGATCTGCGCGCATTGAGATCCAGCCTTGCCTGAGAGCCGTCCGGCACCCTTTCCCCTGCGTGTTCTGCAGGACCCGGAGCAGGCTCGGCAGGAGCTGGCTCGCGTGGCGAGCCGCAACGTCAGCAGCAGTCAGCAGCAGGCCCGCTCTCTGGTGGACGGAATCCTCGAGGATGTCCGCCAGCGCGGAGATGCCGCGGTTGCTGAGTACACCGAACGCTTCGACCGCTTTCGCCCCGTTCCGATCGCGGTGCCGAAGGACGATCTGGGCCGCGCCTGGCAGGAGCTGCCGGAGAACCTGCGCGATGCCCTCGATCTGGCACACCGTCGCATTCAGGAATTCCACCAACGGCAGCGCCCGCAGGACATCGCCGTCACGGGAGTGCATGGCGAGAAGCTCGGTCGACGCTGGCGACCCGTGGAACGCGCCGGGCTCTATGTGCCAGGGGGTCGGGCGGCTTACCCGAGCACGGTTCTGATGAACGCCGTCCCGGCGAAGGTCGCCGGTGTGAACGACATCGTGATCTGTTCGCCGGCGGGACCCGACGGTCAGGTGAACCCGGTGGTTCTCGCCGCAGCCCACCTCAGCGGCGTGCGCACCGTGATGCGGATCGGCGGCGCCCAGGCTGTGGCCGCCATGGCTTACGGCACCGAAAGCGTGCCGAAAGTGGATGTGATCAGCGGCCCCGGGAATCTGTACGTGACCCTGGCCAAGCAAGCCGTCTACGGCCAGGTGGGCATCGATTCCCTGGCAGGACCCAGCGAAGTGCTGGTGATCGCCGACCAGAGCGCGGTGCCGTCGCAGGTGGCTGCGGATCTGCTGGCCCAGGCGGAGCACGACCCCCTCGCGGCCGCCGTTCTGATCACCACCAACGCAGCTCTGGCCGAGACGATCGGAGACGAGATCGCACGCCAGCTCGAGGGGCACCCCCGCCGGGAGATCTGCGAAGCCTCCCTGGGCAACTGGGGGCTGGTGGTGGTCTGCGATGACCTGGAAACCTGCGCGCGGCTCAGCGACGGGTTCGCGCCGGAGCATCTCGAGCTGCTCGTGGAGCGACCGGAACCTCTGGCCGATCGCATCCACCATGCCGGAGCGATCTTTCTTGGGCCCTGGTCCCCCGAAGCCGTGGGCGACTATCTCGCCGGTCCGAACCACACGCTGCCCACCTGCGGTGCAGCGCGCTTCAGCGGTGCACTGAGTGTGGAGACCTTCATGCGCCACACCTCTCTGATCGGGTTCAACAAGGCCGCCCTGGAGGCGACGGCTTCAGCGGTTCAGGAGCTGGCCGTGAGCGAAGGCCTTCACAGCCACGCCGACTCGGTGAGGAGGCGCCTCAGCTGAGGCGCTTCTCCAGACTGCGCACACCAGCTGTGCCATCGGTGATTTCACCCACGAGGACCTCGTCGGCCAGGTTGACGAACAGGCCGTTCTCGAGCACGCCGGGAATGTTGTTAACAGCGCGTTCCAGCTCGACGGGATCCGCAATGCCGCCATCCATGCGGACATCGAGAACGAGATTGCCCTGATCGGTGACCACCGGACCGGCCTTGCGCTGCGCCATCCGCAGCTCAGCGCTTCCTCCCATCGACGCCAACTGCTGCTGCACCTGACGCCAGGCACCGGGCAGAACCTCCACCGGAAGCAGAAAACCGAGGTTGAGACGGTCCACCAGTTTGGTGGAATCCACCACCACCACGAACGTCTCGGCTCTGGCAGCCACAAGCTTCTCCTGCACGTGGCAGGCTCCACCGCCCTTGATCAGCTGAAAACCGGGATCCACTTCATCGGCACCATCGATGGCCAGATCGATGCGTTGCACCGCATTCAGGCTGAGCAGGGGAATGTTCAGCTCAGCCGCCAGCACCTCTCCCTGAAACGAGGTGGTGACGGCGACGATGTCCTTGAGTTCGCCGCTGGCCAGCTTGGCGCCCAGCGCCTTGATCATCAGAGCCGCCGTGGATCCGGAACCCAGACCGAGCACCATGCCGTCCCGGATCTGCTGAACGGCAGCGTCGGCCACCGCCTGCTTCATCTGGGTCTGGAGATCCGCCATCGAGCCGAAACTTGAGGACGCGACCGTAGCAAGGGTTTCAGGCGAGTTCCGACAGCGGCGCTGGCTTGACAGACAAGGTGAGCTCCCGGCCGTTACGCAGCAGCTTCAAAGGCAGGGGTGTGCCCAGGCTGGCCGCATCAACCACCTCGAGCAGCGCCTGAGGATCCGGTACCGGCCGATCGTCGACGGCGATGACCAGATCGCCGCGACGCAGCCCGGCCCGATCCGACGGGCCATCGGGCATCACGCTCTGCACCAGGGCGCCACTGCGTTCAGGCAGCTGCACCAGGGCATTGGGATCGCGGTTGTGATCCCTGGCCATGCGTGGCGTGAGAGCCACCAGCTGCAAACCGATGTAGGGATGAACAACCTCGCCCTGCTGCTCGAGCTGATCGGCAACACGGCGGGCCAGGTTGATCGGGATCGCAAAGCCGAGCCCGGCACCCGGGCCTGAGCGGACCAGGGTGTTGATACCGATCACGTCTCCCTCCCCATTCACCAGCGGGCCCCCGGAGTTGCCGGGGTTGATCGCGGCATCGGTCTGAACCAGATCCAGTCGCTTATCGGCGAAACCAAGGCTGTTGATGTTGCGGTGAAGACTGCTGACGATGCCAAGGGTCACCGTGCGTTCAAGACCGAACGGGGTCCCGAGCGCAATCGCCCAGTCACCGACCTGCATGATTTCCGAATCACCCAGGGGAGCCTTCGGGGGCAGGTCATGCCCCTGCAGCCGGACCAGAGCCAGATCGGTGACGGAATCGGTGCCCACCACCTGACCATCCAGCTGCCGCCCATCGGCCAGGGTGACGCTCACCGTGTCGACACGCTCCACGACATGAGCGTTGGTGAGCACGAGTCCATCGGGATCGATCACCACCCCGGAGCCCTGACCCCGCTCCCGCTCCTGACCGAGCGGCGGGTCGCCGAGCAGATCCCGCAGCAACGGGTCGATCAGGGTTGGATCAAAGGGCTGCCGCTCCACGGCGCGTTCGGTGTCGATCCGAACCACCGCAGGAGCAACCTTCTCCACAGCTCGGGCCACAAAGCTGTGCTCGAGGGCCGGAGCTTGAGGCGCCATCCACAGGAACGGCACGACAGCCAGAAGGAAAGTCAGAACCTGCCGCATCAAGGAGCTCAGGAAACGAGGCCCATCACTGTGGGGTGTTCTATCCGAGTTCGCGACGGGGTGACGTTGATCCAAATCGAGCGTGAATCGTCAAGCCGGCGTCCGGATGACTGCCAGATGCAGCGACTCTCGCTAAAGAAGAATTCAGTCGATGTGTCTGCATGCGCGCTTTTACGGCCCTGGCACCAGCGGCGGCCATGCTCGCGATGGTTGCTCCCTTGGCCTTCTCGCCAACAGCGAAAGCGGAGAGCACAACGCTCAAAGCTGTGATCTTCGAGGAGGTCAACCCCCTCTACCGGAAGACCGACGGCGGTTACGAAGGGCTCGGCGTGGACATCCTCGAGCAGATCCGGATCCAGGCCAGGAGACGCAACGTCAGCTATCGCGTGGCCTCCTCGGTGAAGGACGGCGTCGGTGCGGTGATCAGCGGCAAAGCTGACATCGCCTGCGGTGTGGCCTTCACCTGGGGTCGAGCAACCCAGTTGAGCTACAGCCTGCCCTTCGCCATCGGGGGCACACGACTTCTCACGGCCTTCGACACCACCGTCGATGGGACACCGGACTCGCTGAAGGGACAGACCGTTGGAGTGGTGCAAGACACCCCTGCGGCGAATGTGCTGAAAAGCGTGGCTCCAGGCGTGACGCTCAAAACCTTCAAGAGACCTGATGAGGCACTCGATGCCTACAACAAAGGTGAAGTTCCAATCCTCGGTGGCGGGACCCTGTGGCTGGCTGCCAACAGCAGCCCGAACGAGAGCGCTCTGCTTCCTTTCCGCCCCTATGCACGATCCGGCATCGGCTGCATCGTGAACCAGAAGAACGGCAAGCTGCTGTCTTCCACCAACGTGGCAATCGGCCAGATGATGCAGGCCTACATGGACGGAGACGCAGGCACCCGTCGAATGATCGACCGCTGGATCGGACCCGACAGCAACGTCGGCCTCACCCAGCAAGCGATCAAATCGTTGTACGGACTGATTCTCAGCACCACAGCCGAAATCTCCACTTCGGTTGACCCCGGCAGCTGAACCAACACCCAACTCCTTCATCCATCCACTTTTCTTCTGTCATGAAACGCTCCCTGCTCGCTTTTCAGGCCCTGCTCGCCTCCAGCGCCATCCTCTGCCAGACCGCTGAGGCCAGCTCGACCTACAACGCTCCTGATCAGGTGCAGAGCAGCCTCGAGTCACGCATCGAGGCAGCCAGGTCCGGCGACTGGAGCAACCTGCTAAATCCCTCCGACGTCGAGGGTGAACTCGTCGCCAAGAGCAAATGGGGCAACGGTGGCGGCCACAAGTTCAGCAACAGCCGTGGATCCGGTAAGTGGAAGAACGGCAAGGGCGGCAACAATTGGGGCAACAGTCGCAACACCTGGGGTAATGGCGGCTACCACGGTGGCTGGCGCAATGGCGGCGGCGGCTGGAAGAACGGTGGCGGCGGCTTCGTCAACTGGTGATCAGTACAACGGAAGCAGGGCCCGACCTCAGCCGGTTCGGGCCCATCGGCCTCGTAGTGGTTCAGTCCACATCGCTCTGCAATCTCGACTGCTCCTACTGCTACCTGCCCGATCGGCAGAAGAAACGGGTCTTTGACCTGGATCTGCTGCCGCTTCTGGTGCGTCGCATTCTGGAAAGTCCGTATGCCGGCCCTGAGTTCTCTCTGGTGTGGCATGCGGGCGAGCCTCTCACCCTGCCGACGAGCTGGTACGACCAGGCCACAGCGATCCTTCAGCGCAGCTTGAAGGAGCACGGTGCCGAGGAGCTGGAGTTCACCCAGCACGTTCAGACCAACGCCACCCTGATCAACGACGCCTGGTGCGACTGCTTCCGCCGCAACCGCATCGTGGTGGGCATCAGCGTGGATGGGCCGGAGGACATCCACGATTCCCATCGGCGCTTCCGCAACGGTCGCGGCTCCCACGCCATGGCGATGAAAGGCATTGAGGCGTTGCATCGCAATGAGGTGCCCTTCCACTGCATTTCCGTGGTGACCGCCGATGCGATGGAACAGCCGGAGCGGATGTACCGCTTCTTCCGCGACAACGGCATCAATGATGTCGGCTTCAACGTGGAGGAACAGGAAGGGATCAACACCTCCTCCTCCATGCAGGGTGTGGCCATGGAAGCCAAGTACCGCGATTTCCTGCGGGCCTTCTGGCGCCTGAGTGAACAGGACGGCTACCCGGTGGTTCTGAGGGAGTTCGATCAGGTGATCACCCTGATTCAGGGCAACCAGCGCATGACGCAGAACGAGCTCAACCGTCCGTTCTCGATCCTCAGCGTCGACTGGCAGGGCAACTTCTCCACCTTTGACCCGGAACTGCTCTCGGTCGCCAGCGACCGCTACGGCACCTTCAACCTGGGCAACCTCCGTGAGCTTTCCCTGGTGGAGTCCACGCAGACAGCCCAGTTCCAGCGCCTGCTGGAGGACATGACCCGCGGTGTGGAGACCTGCCACAAAGGCTGTGAGTACTTCGGCCTCTGTGGCGGCGGCAACGGCAGCAACAAGTTCTGGGAACACGGCAGCCTCGCCACCAGCGAAACCAACGCCTGCCGCTTCGGCACCCAGATTCCTGTTCAGGTGCTGCTGGAGCGATTTGAGTCAGGGCCGCCACTCACCCCCCAACCAACCCACTGAAGCGATCCATGCCTCGTTTGATCTCCCTGCTCAGCCTCGCTGCATCGGTGGTGCTGACTCCCGCCGGTGCAGAGGCGGCCTGCACGTTTCTCCAACCGGTTGGCGGTGGGGAAACGATCGTGAAAAAGAAGGTGGAGCGTCCCAAGGGCCTGATTGGCAAAGCCGTGGGTCGCACCAACTGGAACACCGATTTTGTGGTGGATCGGCCCTACAGAAGTTTCAAGCTGTTTTTCACGGCCGACTCCAGCGATCCCAGCAGCTATCCCATCCAAGCCTTCCTCAAATTCAGCGACGGCAGCAACCTCAAGGTGGCCGATGAACAACTCAAGCCCCCCGTGGGAACCGGCCGAATGTTCGGCCCCTATCAACAGGTGGCAGGCAAGAGCATCAGCCAGGTGAACTTCCGGATCGGCGCTAACGACGACCCGACAGCCACGGGATTCAGCTACCGGATTTCCGTCCAGGGTTGTGACTGATCATCCAGCACAGCAGACAGGCCCCTGATTAGTGTCCCGACGTCGTTCTCACCCGAATTGTGACCGCCTCCCCTGAGATCCTTCGCTGCCCTCTCTGCCAGGTGACGATTGAATCCAATGGCGGAGCGCTGGACTCCGTGCAGTTCAGCAACGGTCCGAAGGGAACCCGCAGCAAGCTTTGGAGCCGGGTCTGCCAGTACCTGAAAACCCCTGATCAACAACGTCAGTGCATCAACCAGGACTCCGATCTCAGGGGGGTTGAACAAATGGGAGATGCCTTCCCCGATGCCCCGAGCATCGATTTGACCAAGAGCTGACGTTCGGAGGGTCGTCGGATACATTGAAGAGGTGTCCGGCGGGCAACTCCTTCGGGAGCCAGGTCACAACTGAATGCACGTCGGGCCTGCGCCTGACCCATCAACGCCTTGCCGCACCCGCTTCTACCCGATCTCGAGACGCTGGCCTCATCGGTCGCTGCAGCACAAGGTTTTGAGCTGTGCGGGATTCAGATGCTCACCCACATGAGCCCCATGACGCTGGAGGTGCAGATCCGTCACAGCACTGGAACAGACGTCAGTCTTGATGATTGCGCCGGATTCAGCGGAGTCCTCGGAGACGCCCTCGAGACGTCGACCTTGCTCACCGAGGCGTATGTTCTGGAGATCAGCAGTCCCGGTATCGGAGATCAGCTGATCGAAGATCGCGACTTCCAGACCTTCCGCGGCTTCCCCGTGGAGGTGATCCACCGCGACAAGGACGACTCCGAACAGCGCCTGGATGGTCTGCTTCTCGAGCGCAGCGATGACGAGCTCCAGATCAATATCCGCGGACGGATCAAACGGATCTCCCGCGATCGGGTGATCGGCGTCCGACTCACCTCTCCAAGCGCCTGACCCCCTCCTTCCGTCTTCCTCACCCTCTTCGATGGCTCTCGTTCTTCTCCCCGGACTCAGCAACCTGATCGACGACATCAGCGACGAGAAGAAGCTGCCGCCACAGGTGGTGGAGGCCGCTCTGCGGGAAGCCCTGCTCAAGGGCTACGAGCGCTACCGACGCACGCTTTATCTGGGCATCAGTGAAGACCCCTTCGAAGAGGAGTACTTCAGCAATTTCGATGTGGGCCTCGACCTCGAAGAAGAGGGCTACCGGGTGCTGGCCAGCAAGATCATCGTCGACGAGGTGGAAAGCGAAGACCACCAGATCGCCCTGGCCGAGGTGATGCAGGTGGCCGACGATGCCCAGGTGGGTGACACCGTGGTGCTGGATGTCACTCCGGAGAAAGACGACTTCGGCCGCATGGCCGCCGCCACCACCAAGCAGGTGCTGGCTCAGAAGTTGCGCGATCAACAGCGCCGCATGATCCAGGAGGAGTTCGCGGATCTGGAAGACCCGGTGCTCACGGCACGGGTGATCCGCTTCGAGCGGCAGTCCGTGATCATGGCGGTGAGCTCAGGCCTGGGCCGCCCTGAAGTGGAGGCCGAATTGCCCCGCCGCGATCAGCTCCCGAACGACAACTACCGCGCCAACGCCACCTTCAAGGTGTTCCTCAAAGAGGTGAGCGAGGTGCCCCGCCGCGGCCCGCAATTGTTCGTCAGCCGCTCCAATGCCGGTCTGGTGGTGTATCTGTTCGAGAACGAGGTGCCGGAGATTCAGGAAGGATCCGTCCGCATCGTGGCCGTGGCCAGGGAAGCCAACCCGCCATCACGCTCCGTTGGCCCCCGCACCAAAGTGGCTGTTGACAGCATCGAGCGGGAGGTGGATCCCGTCGGGGCCTGCATCGGTGCCCGCGGATCCAGGATTCAGCAGGTGGTGAACGAGCTGCGCGGCGAGAAGATCGATGTCATCCGCTGGTCCCATGATCCGGGCCAGTACATCGCCAACTCCCTGAGCCCTGCTCGGGTTGAGATGGTGCGGCTGGTGGATCCCGTCGGTCAGCACGCCCACGTGCTGGTGCCCCCCGATCAGCTCAGTCTGGCCATCGGCCGGGAAGGGCAGAACGTCCGACTGGCGGCACGCCTGACAGGGTGGAAGATCGACATCAAGAATTCCACGGAATACGACCAGGAAACCGAAGACGCCACGGTGGCCGAGCTGATCACGCAGCGGGAACAGGAGGAGGCCCTTCAGCAGGAGGCCGAGGAACGACTGGCGGCGGAACAGGCTGCCCGCGCTGAAGAGGATGCACGTCTGCGAGAGCTGTATCCGCTTCCGGAGGACGAGGAGGACTACGTCGAGGAGTTTCCACAGGACGAACTCCCTCAGGAGGAACTTCCTCAGCAGGAGTATGCGCAGGAGGAGCCTTCAGCGGAGGACGCGATGCCGACGGACGAGGAGGTCCCGATGCAGGACAGCCCCGCCGAGGACCCCGAGACCGAGAGTGAGGCCGTCCGGTGAACGAGCGTCCCATCCTGCGTCGCTGCGTGGCCTGCCGGCAGCTTCTGGACCGCCGCCAACTCTGGCGGGTGGTCCGTGACCACAGGGATGGGGTCCTTCTCGACACAGGCATGGGTCGCTCGGCCTACCTGTGTCCCACGGAGGACTGTCTGGAGGAAGCACGCCGTCGCAAGCGACTGCAGAAAGCCCTGCGTTGTCAGGTGCCTGATGCGGTGATCACGGTGCTGCAGGAGCGGTTCAGTCCCGGGACTGGTGTATCCGCTGAGGCAAACTGACCATTGGCCCCGCCATGCGTGTGGCCACCGTGGCATTCCGTGCCCGGCCCGACAGGAGATTCCAACTGAATGACCAGCAGCGGCAAAGTCAGAATTTATGAGCTGTCCAAGGACCTCGGCCTTGAGAACAAGGACGTGCTGGATGCGGCTGAGAAGCTCTCGATCGCAGCCAAGAGCCACAGCAGCTCGATCAGTGATGACGAAGCCGGAAAGATCCGCAACCTGCTGAAAAACGGCGCTGCGGGATCAGGGAAATCGGCAGCACCGACGAAGTCGGCGGCTGCTGCGAAACCCTCCGGTGGCAAGGCGATTCTCTCGGTCAAGAAAGCGGCTCCGCCCGCCAAACCGGCACCGGCCAAACCCGCCCAGGCTCCGGCCCAGGACGTGGCATCAGCGGCCAAGCCGGCCCCAGCCAAACCGCAGCTGGCGAGCAAGCCGGCTCCGGTGGCACAGCCAGCGGCACCCTCAGCGGCCCGTGCGTCCGCCCCGCCGTCACGACCACCAACACCAACCAAACCGGTCGGTGCCAAGCCGGAAGCACCGGCCACCCCGGCACGACCGGCTCCGAGCCGTCCTGCCGCCGCCAAACCGGCAGCACCGGCGCGCCCTCAGGTGGTGAGCAAGCCCGAGGTGGTGCCCCCCGCCAAGGCGGCCAAGCCAGCGGCAGCAGCACCGCCACCGCGACCGACCTCGCCACCCGCACCGGCTCGCCCTGCCGCCGCCAAACCGGCACCGGCCAAACCAGCCCAGGCTCCGGCCAGGCCGGCTGCGGCGACTCCCACAGCTCCGAAGCCGACATCTCCGAAACCGACTGCCGCCAAGCCCGCACCACGCCCCGCAGCCACCCCCGGCCGACCGGCGCCAGCTCCGGGCCAGAAACCTCAGATCGTTGCGCGGCCCGGCAGCCCCAGCCGACCGGGGGCTCCACCGCGGCCCGGCGCACCGGCCAAACCCGGTGCCCCCGCCAAGGCGGGCATGCCCTCCCGGCCGACCCCCCGCCCGGAACTGGTGGGCAAACCGCAGCCCCGCCGTGCAGCAGGTCCTGCCGGTAGCGGGCCAGGAACCGGCAGCCAGCGGCCCACCATGCCCCAGCGACCGGGAACCGGAGCGCCCCAGCGGCCCGGCAGCCCTGGCCGCCCCAGTGGCAGTGCCCCAGCACGTCCCACCCGACCGGGGGGAGCCCCCAGTCGCCCCGGAGCGCCGGCACGCAGCGGTGGCAGCACCCTCGAACTCGTCGGTAAGCCCATCCGCCGTGACGGCAGCAGTACCGCAGGCGGTCCTCGCGGCGCCGGCGGCCCCGGCCGACCGGCACCTCCCATCCGTCCGGGGATGCCGGGTGGCATGCGAAAGCCTGTGGCACCCGGCGAGCTCATGCAGCTCCAGAAGCCGAATGGTCGCCCGACAACACCGCCGCCACGGCGTCCAGACGCCCCGACCAAAACCGGTGATGGCGAACAGGCCACCCCACCGGTGGCGCGGCCGACACCTCCCACGGCGCCACGCCGTCCGGGACTCCGTCCCGGAGCAGCTCCCGGTCAGCGTCGACCGGGTCGGCCCGACTGGGACGACAGCGCCAAGCTGGAGGCCCTGCGCAGCCGTTCGCCTCAGAAACAGCGCCAGAAGGTGCACATCATCGGCGAGAACGATGATGCCCTGACCGCGGAAACCGGTGGCTTCGCCGGAGAACAGCAGGCGATGGTGCTCTCCGCGAGCCTCGCCCGCCCCGCCAAGCCGAAGGTCCATCAGCGAACCGCACCGAAGCCGATGGCGGCGATGCGGAAGCGCAAGAAGGAAACCACCCGTCAGCGGCAGCGCCGCCGGGCGATGGAGCTTCGCGCCGCCCGCGAAGCCAAGCAGGTGCGGCCGGAGATGTTGATCGTTCCGGAGGACAACCTCACGGTTCAGGAACTCGCCGACATGCTCAGTGTCGAGAGCTCGGAGATCATCAAATCCCTCTTCTTCAAAGGAATCATCGCCACGGTCACCCAGACCCTGGACATGCCGACGATCGAGACGGTGGCCGAGGAATTCGGCGTGCCTGTGCTCCAGGACGACGTTGAGGAAGCCGCCAAGAAGACGGTGGAGATGATCGAGGACGACGACCTCGCTCACCTGATCCGTCGCCCACCGGTGGTCACGGTGATGGGTCATGTCGACCACGGCAAGACCAGCCTGCTCGATGCGATCCGCAAGGCACGGGTGGCGGCGGGCGAGGCCGGCGGCATCACCCAGCACATCGGTGCCTACCAGGTGGAGGTCGAGCACCAGAACGAATCCCGGAAGCTCACCTTCCTGGACACGCCCGGCCACGAAGCCTTCACCGCCATGCGTGCCCGTGGCACGAAGGTGACCGACGTGGCTGTTCTGGTGGTGGCAGCCGATGACGGCGTCCGCCCCCAGACCCTGGAAGCCATCAGCCACGCCCGCGCCGCCGAGGTGCCGATCGTGGTGGCGATCAACAAGATCGACAAGGAAGGGGCGTCTCCCGATCGGGTGAAGCAGGAGCTCTCCGAACAGAACCTGCTCGCTGAAGAGTGGGGCGGTGATGTGGTGATGGTGCCGGTGAGCGCCATCAAGGGCGACAACATCGACAAGCTGCTGGAGATGATCCTGCTGGTCACGGAAGTTGAAGACCTGCAGGCCAATCCGGAACGGATGGCTCGCGGCACCGTGATCGAGGCGCACCTGGACAAGGCCAAGGGCCCTGTCGCCACGCTGCTGGTGCAGAACGGCACCCTGCGGACCGGCGATGTGTTGGCGGCCGGCCCCGTGCTGGGCAAGGTGCGGGCCATGGTCGACGACGGCGGCCAGCGCATGAAGGAGGCCGGTCCTTCGTATGCCGTTGAGGCGCTTGGCTTCAGCGAAGTGCCGACCGCCGGCGACGAGTTCGAGGTCTACGCGGATGAGAAGTCGGCGCGTGCGGTGGTCGGCGATCGCGCCTCCGATGCCCGTGCCACCCGCCTGGCACAGCAGATGGCGTCCCGCCGCGTGTCGCTCACGGCGATGTCTGGACAAGCCACCGAGGGCGAGCTCAAGGAGCTCAATCTGATCCTCAAGGCCGATGTCCAGGGCAGTGTCGAGGCGATCCTCGGTTCCCTGGAACAGCTGCCCAAAGCTGAGGTTCAGGTGCGGGTGCTGCTCTCAGCTCCGGGTGAGGTCACCGAAACGGACGTTGACCTGGCAGCGGCTTCCGGTGCGGTGATCGTGGGCTTCAACACCTCGATGGCCTCCGGTGCCAAGAAAGCGGCGGACGCCTCCGGCGTGGATGTTCGTGATTACGACGTCATCTACAAATTGCTGGAGGACATCCAGCTGGCCATGGAAGGTCTGCTGGATCCTGAGCTGGTGGAGGAGGATCTCGGCGAAGCCGAGGTGCGCGCAGTGTTCACCATCGGCAAGAGCGCGGTGGCCGGCTGCTACGTCACCAACGGCAAGCTGCAGCGCAACTGCAAGGTGCGGGTGCATCGCGGCAAGGAGATCGTCTTCGAAGGAGACCTCGACTCGCTGCGTCGCAACAAGGACGACGTCAAGGAGGTGGCAACCGGCTTCGAATGCGGAATCGGTTGCGATCGCTTCGCCAACTGGCAGGACGGCGACCGGATCTCAGCCTTCAAGATGGTCACCCAGCGCCGCAAACTCAGCACCTGACGCTCCCCTCTGCCGTGCGTTCCCGCCGCGAGCCCCTGCTTTGGCTTCAGTGTCTCGCCCTCGGCGTGATCCCCCTGGAGCTGTTGCTGATCCGTCTGCTTCTGGCGGGAGCGGATCCAGGCCCGGTGCCGTCGGTGGAGCGTCTGCTCACCTGGGGCGTCGCGGTGCTTGCCCCGGCGGTGGCCCTCTGGCGTCAACCGGCGGACTGGGGATCCCTGCTGCTGGTTCGCGTCCCAACCCGAGGCCGCACGCCGGATCAGCAGACCCTGAGCGCCCGCCAGGGCGGGGCTGCATCCTCCGTGCCCCTGATCGCAGCAGCCGTGCTGCTGCTGCCGCTGCTGTGGTGGCTGGATGACTCCGCGGGGCTGATCAGCGAGTTCTCGCCGCTGAACGGCAGCTCCCGATTGCTCTGCCTGCTGCTGAGCATGCCGTTGCTGGCGACGATCGTCTGGCAGCTGCAGCAACTTGTTCAGGCCGTGCTGTTGCTGCTGACGGGGGCGGGTGAAACGGCTGCGTACTCAGCTGAGCAACTCAACAGCGAGCGCAGCAGCTTCGGACTGCAGCTGCTGCAGTTGGCCCCATTGGACTGGCCGGAAGCGGCACCGAAACCCACTGCCACGCCAGAACCAACTCCGGAACCCACACCCGAGCCCACAACTCAACCGGCCCCCGAACCAACTCCAGAACCCGAACCAGAACCAGAGTCAGTCCCTGGAGCGGCTGCGGTCGAACCAGAGCAGGGAGGCGAAGAGGACCAGGGCCCCGCCCTGGATGCCGACATCTCCGAGATCGACAGCACTGCCGGCGGAGAGACGGAAGAGCATGGTGAAGAGCCCGAGCCCGGCCGAGGCGAAGAGAGCGAACCAGAGGGCACGCCGGAGCCCACGCCAGGGGGTCTGTGATTCCCGGATCAACCGCTCCCGCAACTCCGGGTCCAGAACTTTTCCCGTAGGCCGCTCGTCGGTCAAGGCCATTACACGCTTCAAGTGCCAATGTTAAATTGAATTGTCCGCCGATGTAGCTCAGCTGGTAGAGCAACGCTTTCGTAAAGCGTGGGTCGCCTGTTCAAGTCAGGTCATCGGCTTATCAACAAAACCCCGTTGTGGTGAGGACTTCCTCCTGCAACTGGGTTTTTCTTTGCGCTGCTTTTCCTGATGGATGAGCTGGTCACTGAATTGCAAGCCAATGTCCCTGACAGCTTCAAGAATTCGCTGTCGGTAGCTAGCCACTTAAGCCCTTAAGTGTCAGCTCTTTTACCGCAATAGAGCAGCGTAGTTATGGAAAGAAAGGCGATAAAGGAGAAGCAGAGCAACCAACCAAACTTCAAGAACAGGTTGATGGTGAGATAGATGCTGACCGAGACAGAACCTAAGAAGAAGGCAGGGAAGGCAACAACGTTAGAGATTCTCTGCAATGTTTTCATCTCGTTCCTTTGCATCTAGATGGACTGTACCTTCAAAGAAGAAACAGGCAAGAGTGAGAGAATTAGTAACAACGACAACAGGGATAGCATCTCTCCACTCCGTCCACGGGGGAACACTTAAGGCAGTCACGTCTAGCCCATGACCCAAGAAACCCTTATTGCACTGGTACTAGTGGGTGAGCTGCTCACTGCATTGAGAGCTAATGACCCTGACACCTTCAAGCGATGGCCTGTGGGCGGAGTGGAAGACCTGGGGAAGTCTGATGCCACAGCAGAGAGGCTGAAAGCAATACAAAACCCGCAAGGACAAAGCAGGGGCCCCTGCATACTTGGAACAAGTGCGTGGCTGTCCAGCGACTGTGGGCCTGAAATCTCCGTTTTTAGTCCCGTTATTGCTTTTGGCTGCTGCAGCATTCTTTTTGATGGAAGAGGCCAGAGAACCTAGACTCAGTGAGCCGGGTGTTGCTCCTGCTGATAGCACCTCTGACGTTGTAGTTCCAAATCAATTAGATGATCAAACCCTGCTTTTCAGTGAGAAATGCCTGAAGCGTTCGAATGCGATTTATGCCGAAGAGGTCTCTGAATTTGAAGCGATCGAAAGAAAGGTTGGCTATTTCAGAATGCGGGATGATAGATACGGCAAGGGTTTTCATGCAATCACGAAAGATCGATTGGCTCGAGAAGCTGAATGCTGATGATGAATGATCGGCTATCATTATGACTGTCGATGCCGAAACGGCCGATTGGGACAGTCCAGCAATTCTCTACTCCTTGGTTTTATTGGAATTGAGATTGGTGACGCGAAGCTTGTAAACTTTGCCATTGCAAAAGGCGACCTGGTTTGATCGTGTCCAGGGTCGCTCTACTTGTTCATCGTCTTGCTTTGTCCAGTATGAAATTCGTTCCTCTACGCAGTAATTGAAACTGCGGGCTGACTCGGCTATGGGTCTCAATGACAAAGCAATTGAACCCAGTGCGATGGCACACATGCCTGTAGAAAATGCAATCAGGCCGCTCATGATCCTTAGTCTATTTCATTGGGTTCACCCACTATGTACTGCAGACAGGAAGGTGTAAATACCTTGATTGGTTCTGAGCACATTTTCGTGAAGATAACTTCTCGGAATCCGTCGATTTGGTTTGCAATCATGTCGCACGCTTCGTCGCCTTGCGATCAGGGTTGCTTGGCATAAGCGCATAACGATGTACAGGCTTTAGAAGGACCCCTTTTCTCTGCACTCTTTGTCTCGATCAAGCTTTTCAACGTTTAATTCTGATAATAGCTTTCGGCGCTCTTCGCTCTGCTCGGGGGTGATTGTGTCCCAATTAATCAGTCGATATGTTTTCATCGCTTCATCATTTAGTTGCTTGGCAGAACGCGCGATGCATTGATTGATTTTGTTCCAGTCTTTTTTGATCAGTGATGTCTTGTTTTTTTGAATCTTTGAGGATGACTTGTCTGTTGTGAAGCTCTTGTTGACGTCGGCCATGTAAAAACAAGCGGCTATAGCCAATAGAATGAGTGGTGGTGCATATCCAGCTTTCAACGTCCGCTGTCTCTCGGCTATTTAATCTACATGTGTTAGGAAGGTCGATCAATGCCTAAGTCGCCCTTTTTTGGGAATTTTTCACAGCTTGTTTTGGGCCTCGCGACCGCTGTAGTCCATGGATTGCCTTTGTCACTCCAAGCTGTCTCATTCTGATCGCTTTGTACTTGGTGAGATTCACTGAGATGGCTAAAAGAAAATGTCCTGCTTGGCTTGCGCTACTTGAGATTCTCGCAATCCATTGGAATTCATTTGCAAAAATGGAAGGAATTGCTCTACAACTTCGGCGCCTGAGCCGAGCGGGGAATACTTCAGACAGCTACGTCTGACCCATGACCCAAGAAACCCGTATTGCCCTGTTCCTGATCGGTGAGCTGGTGGCAGCCCTGCGAGCCAATGACCCTGACACCTTCAAGCGGTGGCTGTCTGGCGGTACCTAAGACCTAGGAACGCCTGCTGTGGCTGAGCTGATGACGGACTGGATGACCCCGCTGCTGACCCAAGAAGCGCGGACAGGCTTGTGGGTTGGCACCTGGGGGTGAGGCTCTAACCAGATGGGAGCAAGGGTTGACGCCGACGGATTCGCTCATGTGGCTTTGTCCTGTGAGGTCACATTTCGCTCAGTGGTCTGTGTAGAACATTCGTATGTCCCGTATGCGTCGCTGCCTCAGATCATTCCGTAGAGCTTTGCGGCTTGAGCGTTGGCCTGTGCTGACAGGAAGGGAGCAGTTTCGTAGAAGGCAAGAAAGTCTCTTGAAACGCCTTGATCCGAAGGGTTGGAACAGCGACCGCAATGACCGCTAATTGATCTGCCGAGCAAGGATCTTGCTACGCATGACCCCCCGTAGAAGCCCGGCGACGAGAGATGGCTGGCGAATTGAAGATCAGCAGGAGGTCGTTCAGTTCAAGCCCGACTCAGCGACCGCAAATGCGCAGTGGGTGGTGGTACGGACCTACAGATGGGTGCCGACTAGACCACAAAAAACAGGAACCATACTTACCCCCCATTTTTTTTGGGGGGTGTGTATCTGAACAAATCCTTATCCTTAACCTTGAATCAACCAAAAAGGTCTGTCTCTGATTGCACCCATTCTTCATCAGAAAGTCCGGGTGTTATTTGCACCGAAATCTTGAAAGCTCGGGTCCAAGGCCCAGTGTGTTTATAGACGTGGGCAAGGCTTTCAGCCTCTGCGATAAAAGCGCCGGTGCCGTTTTGCGGCATGATCAAGCGAGCCAGAATTTTGAAACCTTCGAACTCGTCCATGGCTTTCCCACCTGTGAGGTAGTCCTTAAAGCCTTGGTTCAGTTCCGGCGATGAACCTGCATCGGGGCAAGTCCACTGGATTAGGTAGCGCATGGAAAATACGAATAAAGTCTTTACAATCTACGCGAGTTCGTCAGTTGTTATGGATACATCTGAAACAGGGAGCTGTTCTGATGCGCTTTCGATCCACTGCGATCGGACTTATGTCCGTGATG
>ERZ802830.1659-NODE-1659-length-21044-cov-5.80066_pt1 | contig 21044 bp, 25 predicted proteins | sample MGYA00345654_ERZ802830 | MGnify/ENA primary metagenome ERZ802830 (study PRJEB30503, sample SAMEA104212375) | marine metagenome | biome: Westerlies Biome; feature: [SRF] surface water layer (ENVO:00010504) within the epipelagic zone...; material: water...
GGCTTTGTGATGTCAAAAATTCGATGAAAAATAAATCCACTTATCAAATAAAGGGGTGCAGAAAGACCTATCACACAGATCGGAAGTGTTAGATATTCATCAGCCACAATCGATTGCGGATCTTTCCCGCCAATCAACTTTTCCGCGCGATCACACAAAGGAATAGAAACGAGAACCAATACAGCGGCAATCAATATCTGAATACCCAATGAATCGATCTGCATGAGGCCCCATCCAAGAGGCAGACCCACCAAACATCCGATTGTTCCCGGCATAATCGGACTCCGCCCAAGACCAAACCCTGTTGCAAACCAAAGAACCCATCTATCCATTTTAATCCTTTTTCAAAAAAGCCGAGTTGATTCCACGATACTTCTCGCCATTCCTAGTAAACTAATGGTCGCTGTATCACTACGCAAGATTCGACTTCCCAAACCCACACTCAAAAATCCCTGTTCCATAAATGTATCCAGCTCCGCTGTAGACCACCCGCCCTCAGGCCCCACCGCCAACACCCACTCCTTCTTAATCTTGATCGCAGACAACTGATCCATAAACGTCGCCTTTTCTCTTGGATCGGCCACCCACTTCAAATGATCTGAAAAAACAGCCTGAAATTCCTCCTTAAAAAAAGAATCAAACCGAGGATATATCTTCACATCCGGCATCCAACTACCCCCCGACTGCGCTAAGCCTTCACGCAATAAGGGCTCATACATATCACGTTGAAGCACATGACTATCAAAATAATAACGCTCCACTCGATTCGCTCCTAAAAGATAGACATGATTGACACCCAGTGCCGCTATCTGCGCCCAAAGCCGACGCAACACTTTTGGTCGTGGCATCGCCAAAAGCAAATGAAGTGTTGGGCGCAAAGGAACGGCGCCCCATACGCAAGCCACCCGAACCATCTCTTCCTGCCACTCCATAATCGTGCCCTCGCCACGGGGCCCATTCACGCAAACCATTCGGACTCGATCCCCAACACAAAGGTGCAAAACAGAACGAATATGCTCAGCACGAACTCCACTCAACCAAACTTCATCTGCATCATTTAGTTCAGCCTCATCCACTAAAATCCAATTCATGATCCCAGTCTGCCTCGACCTCCATACAGATGCAACTCGACATCTTTCTTTTCCCCATTGCGCTTTTCATCCACCACGCTATCATCGCCAACATGATCGATATATTACTCTGCAACGACGACGGTATACATGCCCCCGGCATCTACGAACTCCACCAATCACTTCAACCAATCGCATCCATTGATCTTATTGCTCCTGATGCAGAACGCAGTGCGGCTGGCCATGCGATCACCCTGACCGACCCTCTCAAAGTGATGCCCATCGAAAAAAACGATCAACCATTTGGTTTAGCCGTAAGCGGCACCCCTGCCGACTGCATTAAACTATCGCTTTGTCACTTACGTAAAACAAATCCACCCGATCTGGTGGTCAGCGGTATTAATTTAGGATCCAATACCGGTATTAGTGTTTTATATTCAGGAACCGTCTCTGCCGCCAGCGAAGCCGTAATTCTAGGCATTCCCGGAATCGCCATCTCACTTTGTACCTATCATAATCCTCATTGGGAAACAGCCGCCCACGTTGCACGTGAGATCGTTAAAAAACAAAAAAAAGACCCCTTGCCACCCGGCGTCCTTCTCAATGTAAATGTGCCTAATGTGCCTCTCAACGAATTAAAAGGATTTCAAGTGGCAAGAATGGGGCGATCTCGATTTGTTGAGCGATTTAGTACACATCAAGACCCACGCGGAAACACCTACTACTGGCTCGACGGCGATCTAGAACTTCTAGACGATCGACCTAATACCGATGTCCATGTGGTAGAAGCTGGATTTGCATCTCTGACACCAATTCATATAGACCTCACAGCCGAAAGTGCCATAGAACAACTTACTCATTGGAACAAAACCTTTTAAAATCGAGGCGGATCGCAAGCCATCAAAGCTTCTGGCAAAAGATCCATCGATTGATACCGTATCAAATTTCGTCCCATCACCTCTTCGAAACAGTCCAAAAGTTTTGACCCCACAGCCGGCATGGAAGGCATATCTTCACCCAGTAATTTTGATAACGTAGTCACAGGTTCTCCTTCCAACCCACAAGGTACAATGGTCTCGAAACCCGCTAACTCGTTTTCAACATTAAAACTCATTCCATGAAACGAAACCCACCGTTTAAGTCGAAAACCAATAGCCGCAATTTTACCCTGCTCCGTCCAAGTTCCCGACTTCCCTTCCCGCCGGAAACCATCCACACTAAAGGTAGCTAAAGTCTGAATCGCGATCTCTTCCAAATTAAATAAATAGCCGTGCGCATCCGCCTCATTTCCACCCAAATGTAAAATAGGATACAAGACCCACTGGCCCGGGCCATGAAACGTGACATCGCCACCCCGCTCCACCTGAAAAAGATCAATCCCTAGATCTGCATACTCCTGTTCACTCTTCAGCAGATAATTATCACGCCCACGATTTCCCAACGTAACCGTGGGTGTATGCTGAAGTAAAACAACGGTATCCGGAATTTTTCCCGCCTGTCTAGCCGCCAACAAACGATACTGAAATAATAGCCCTGCTTCATATGCAACAGGTTCATCAAAAGTTATAGTCCACGCGTTATCCATACAAAAAAGGGAGGCTCAACCCTCCCTCAAATCCTTTAACATATTCACCATTATGACTGCGGACAAATTTCTTCATACGAATTTGCATCCATCAAAACATCCAACTCCGATTCATCCATCACTTTTAACTTAAATAACCAACCAGCACCAAAGGCATCCGCATTAATCGTTTCTGGAGCATCTTCAAGAACCGGATTGATCTCCACAATCTCACCCGCAATCGGCGCATATACATCCGCAGCCGCCTTCACAGATTCCACCACAGCCGCTTCATCACCCGCAGCAAAAGTAGTCCCTACTTCCGGCAACTCAACAAACGTTAAATCAGACAACTGACTTTGTGCAAAATCCGTAATCCCAATCGTTGCAACTTCACCCTCAAACGAAACCCACTCATGTGACTTTGAATAGAAAAAATCTTCTGGTATAGCCATTTTTTACTCCTTGAAACTGATTAAAAAAATGGAGGTGCGGACCGGATTCGAACCGGTGTTCATGGATTTGCAATCCAGCGCCTAACCACTTGGCTACCGCACCTCTCTTACACGACGCCGAGAATGTAATCTTCACCGCTTCGCAAGCAAATAAAAAAGCGACATAAAATCAACCCAACCGTAAAACAGAGTTATCAATCAAGCGAACCGACTCCAATTTAACCGCAATCGCAAGCAACGCCGATGAACCAAGCTGCTCGACAGGTTCCAACGTAACATCATCAACCACAACCACATAGTCCACAATCAAACTCGGCACACGAGCCAACCGATCTCGAACCCCCTGCATCAACACCTCCGTCGATCGCTCACCCTGTTCCACCCATTTTTTAGCCACCTCAATCGCTTCATATATCACGACTGCATCCGCCCGCGCCACTTTCGACAATCGCTGATTCCTAGAACTCATCGCCAATCCATCCGATTCACGAACAATTTCTCCCCGAACGATCTCAACAGCTATATTCAAATCACGCACCATCCGTTCAATAATTCGCAGTTGTTGAGCATCCTTCTCGCCAAATACAGCCAAATCCGGTTGTACCCAATTAAACAATTTCAGCACAATCGTACAAACTCCGCGAAAATGACCAGGACGAGACCCTCCGCAAAGACCCCGACTTAACTGTTCCTCATCAATCCAAACACTCGCATCCGGCGCATACACCCTATCCGCAGAAGGCGCAAAAAGAACATCCACTCCCAATGCCTCACACCGCGCTTTATCCTGCTCCAACGTCTTGGGATAAGAGGTAAGATCCGATACCTCTCCAAATTGTGTCGGATTCACAAACAAACTCACCACGACTTCATCTGCCTGCATTCGTGCCAGCTCAATCAACGAAAGATGTCCCACATGTAACGCACCCATCGTTGGCACAAGCGCCACTCTTCCGAGACAACACCGACGCTCCTTTGCCCAATCCATCATTGCCTCTGGATTTTCAATGAACCGCATCTTCAATAACTTTGGTTCTCATCCGGAAAATCACCACCTTCAACGGCCGCTTTAAAGGTCGCCAAAGCCTCTTCGATCTGAGGAGCAAGTTGCGCAAAGGGTTTAACAAAAGAAGGAACCGGCTTCCGGCTCAAGCCCAATACATCCGAAATCACCAACACCTGCGCATCACAAGACGAACCCGCCCCAATGCCCACCGTCGGTATAGAAAGTGCTTTCGTAATCTGTGCACTCAACTCAGCCGGAATGCACTCCAATACAACTGCAAAAGCGCCCGCCTGCTCAACCGCCATAGCATCATCCATAATTCGTTGTGCTGCTGCTGAATTGGTTCCCTGCACCCGATAACCCCCTAACTCTTTCACCGACTGAGGAGTTAATCCAATATGCGCTAAAACAGGTATTCCATTCTCAACTAACGCCTCAATCAAATCAGCCCGAATGGAGCCCCCTTCAACTTTGACAGCATCCGCACCCGCATCCTTTAAAAAACGACCCGCATTCGCCAACCCACACTCCATCGAAGACTGGTACGACATGAAAGGCATATCCGCAATCACCAACGCACGCTCCACCCCACGAGCAACCGCTGCCGTATGATGCACCATCTCTTCCATAGTCACCGGAAGCGTACTCTCATACCCCAATGAAGTCATACCCAGGGAATCACCCACTAAAACCGCCGGCAACCCCGCCGCTTCCACCCAACTTGCCGATAACGCATCATACGCCGTCAGCATCGCCCAAGGTTTATCACCCTTCATCTTTTTAATATCAACTGCCGTCCACCGCTTCATCTGATTACCAACTTTCAATCACTCTTTCCACACGCTCTTCCGCTATAAGCGACCGCCACACATGCATAACCGCTCGAGGCTCGCCCGGCAACATCAAATGCGGTCGCACCTCCGCCAACGGTGCCAATACAAAGTTTCGTTCACGCCATCGCGGATGAGGCACCGTTAAATCGATAGAATCAATTATACAACAACCCGCATATAAAATATCAATATCTACCGTTCGAGGTTCATTGCGCTCACCCGATCTCACTCGACCCAACTCTTTCTCCACCGCTCCCAATCGCACCAACCACTCCTCCGCCGAAGCTTCACTCTCAATCAAGATCACCGCATTTAAAAAATTATAATCCGCATAATCGACAGCCACATCAACTGGATCCGTTGAATACACAGAAGATTGTCCCACCAAAATCGCATCGCCATATAACAACAACCCATCCCGCGCCGCCTTCAAATAGCCCAATCGATTCCCCTGATTGGATCCCAAACTAAAGCCGATTTCCATCTTCCCAACACCCCTTATTCACCACAACAGCACACCCCATCAACACCGCAAAACCCGCCTCATCATCCACCGTTAAAATCTCTCCACTTCGACAAAAAACCACTACGGGAAAATCACTTTTTTTTCGTAATACCGCTAACCGCGCCACCGCAAGTGCCCCCGTTCCACACGCCAATGTTTCTCCCTCAACGCCCCGCTCATACGTACGCAAATGAACGCCACCCTTTTCATCCACAGTCGCAACACTCACATTGGTACCCCCCGGAGAAAAAAACGAATGATACCGAATCAACGCTCCAACAGTATCTAATTCCATCTCTCCAACCGCATCCAGATCATCCAACCACATCACCGCATGCGGCACCCCCGTATCGATCAGATCCAACCGATGAGCCTCCGTAACACATACATCGAATTCAGCCTCCTGCCATTCGCCCAACCGCAAACAGATTCGATCTTCATCCAAGCGAGCTTCAATCACACCCGCTCCTGTCTCAATTTCAACCCGCTCTTCAACCAAACCTAAATCGGCTGCAAAACGCGTGATGCACCGCGCTCCATTTCCGCACATCGAAACCTCCGTACCATCCGGATTGAAAAACCGCATCCGAACCCCAGCACAAGTCGAAGGTTGAAGTAAGATCAGCCCATCCGAACCAATCCCCGTCTCGCGATTACACATCGCTTGAATACGAGCCACATCCCCCACAGCAAATGTTTTCGAACGATCGTCAATGACAACAAAATCATTCCCCGCTCCATGCATTTTTGTATAATCGATTTTCACCCGTCTAGCTTGCCACACTTTCAATCTTCTGCCCAAACACAAAAAAAGGCCGCCCTTTCGGCGACCTTTCAAAATCCACAAAAACCCGATTAGCTCACCAATGCCAACAACACACCCGCCGCAACCGCTGAGCCGATCACACCCGCCACATTCGGGCCCATCGCATGCATCAACAAAAAGTTTTGCGGATTCGCTTCCAGCCCCACTTTGTTCGAAACCCGCGCCGCCATCGGCACCGCCGAAACGCCCGCAGACCCGATTAATGGATTAATCTTCTCTTTGCTCAACTTATTCATCAACTTCGCCAATAAAACCCCCGACGCAGTTCCAATCACAAACGCCGCCAGTCCCAAACCAAGAATCCCCAACGTTTCCACATTCAAGAATTTATCCGCCGCCAGCTTCGAACCAACCGCCAAACCCAACATAATCGTCACAATATTAATCAACGCATTTTGAGCCGTATCCGACAGACGATCCACCACACAAGATTCCTTCATCAAATTACCCAACATCAACATCCCAATCAACGGAGTTGCCGAAGGCAATAACAACAAACAAATCACCAATACCATCAACGGAAACACAATTTTTTCCACCTTACTCACCGGACGCAACTGCTTCATCTCAATCGCCCGCTCCTCCGGCGTCGTCAACAACTTCATAATCGGAGGCTGAATAATCGGAACCAACGCCATATACGAATACGCCGCAACAGCAATAGCCCCTAATAAATTAGGCGCCAACCGCGATGCCAAGAAAATCGCTGTCGGCCCATCCGCCCCGCCGATAATTCCAATCGCAGCCGCATCTTCAAGCGAGAACAACCCGCCCAACGAAACGGCACCCAACAACGCCAAGAAAATTCCAAACTGAGCCGCCGCGCCCAACAACGCCGTTTTCGGATTCGCCAACAGCGGACCGAAATCAGTCATCGCACCCACGCCCAAAAAAATCAACAACGGGAAAACGCCCGACTCAACACCCACCGTATAGAAATAATACAAAAACCCACCCGGCTGACCCGGCATCGGCTCTCCCGCAATACCCGCCACAGGAATGTTCGTTAAAATAGCACCAAATCCGATCGGCAATAACAGCAAAGGCTCAAATCCCTTCGCAATAGCCAAATAAATCAAACCCAGCCCCACGAAAATCATAATAAACTGGCCAACCCCTTTCGGAAGCAACGCCTGCTCATTAAACCCCTTCAAACGCGCTTCTGCCAACAACTCCCGATACGGCGCTAGCTCCGCCTCAGAAATACCATGAGCCTTCGCATCCGACAGAACCTTCACCACCCCCGCAAAATGACCTGCAGAAAGTTCCGCATCTACCGTCTTTGCCAAGGCACTCCGATAAGCCGCTTCCTTCTCTTCCGCAGTCTGCGGATTAAAGAAACGATAAACACCCGTCTCCTTCCAAAGTTTATTAAACCCCTCTGCAATCGAGATGCTCTCACGGCTCTCGGCCGCCTCAACCGCCGGAGCACCTCCCAAGAGAACCCCCGCAACCGCTACCACTAACAATCCTTTTTTCATCAGATCCGCTCCCTTCACGGTATTGCCCTAGCCAATGGTTGCGAGCTGATCACCCGATGAGACTTGCGCACCCGACTGAACTTCAATCGACGTAATTGAACCCGCCGCCGCCGCCTTCACTTCCACTTCCATCTTCATCGCTTCCACCACAAAGAGAACGTCACCTTCAGCCACCGCATCACCCACGCTCACATTCACCTTGATCACCTTCGCATTCATCGGTGCCGCAACCACTTGGCCTTCACCACTCGCAGCCGCACTTGATCCACCCACTTCACCATCACTCACCGCAATCGTATAGCTAGCCCCGTTAACCTTCGCCTGGTCACCACTCACCTCAACCTGATAGGTCTTCCCATTCACCGCGACTGCATAGGCACCATCACCACCTGCTTCTGCCGTTTTCGGCATCAACGAATGTTTACGAACCCCATTGATCTCCACGTTGCCTAACAAGAAATCAATACCCTTCTGCTTACACGCAGCGGCAATAAAGATATTCTCATCCGTCTCTTCCAAACTGTTTTCCTGCAACATTTTCTTCGCAGCATCCACCCCTTTATTCGGATCGGCATCATTCATATCAACCGGATTATCCGTTGTCGGCACCAGCCCCATTTTTTCAGACGCCAGCTTCACAATCTCCGCATCTGGCTCCACCGGGGTTTTACCAAAATAGCCTAACACCATTTTACCATACCCTTCCGCAAATTTTTCCCACGGACCAAAAATCACGTTATTAAACGCCTGCTGGAAATAGAATTGTGAAACGGGCGTAACCGACGTAGCAAAACCACCCCGACGCACCACTTCACTCATCGCCGCAATACAATCTTCATACTTATCCATCAGATCGTTATCGCGCATCATCTGCGTATTCGCCGTCAAAGCCCCGCCTGGCATCGGCGACCAAGGAATCATCGGCTCAACCGCCTTCGCTTCCGGTGGAATAACATAATCTTTCATGCACGCCTTGAACACGCCCGCCGCTTCCATCATCTTATCGATATCCACATCCAACTCATAATCTTCCCCACGCAATGCATGCCAAAGCGTCGCCACATCTGGCTGACACGTACCACCCGACGCCGGCGCCAACGAACAATCTACCTGATCCGCACCCGCCTTAATCGCCGCCACATAGCCCACAGTACCAATGCCCGCCGTCTCATGTGAATGGAAAGCAATCTTCGTATCGTCCGGCAATATTTTCCGAGCCGCCACAATCGTATCATACACCTTCTTCGGCACCGCCGTACCCGACGCATCCTTAAAACAAACGCTATCGAAAGGAATTTCCGCATCCAGGATATCCTGCAAAGTCTTCATATAAAACTCGACCGTATGCGCACCCGAACAACCCGGAGGCAACTCCATCATCGTCACAACCACTTCATGTTTTAAACCATGAGCCGTAATCGATTTACCTGAATCAATCAGGTTATTCACATCGTTCAACGCATCAAAGTTACGAATCGTCGTCATCCCATGCTTCTTGAACATCTTCGCATGCAGATCAATGATATCACGTGATTGCGAATCCAGACCAACCACATTAATGCCCCGAGCTAACGTTTGCAGGTTCGCATACGGACCCGCCGTCGCACGAAACGTATCCATCATATCAAACGCACTCTCGTTGCAATAAAAGAACGGCGCTTGAAAACGTGCGCCCCCGCCCGCCTCAAAATGAGTCTGTCCGGCTTCCGCACAAACTTTAACGGCCGGCATGAAATCTTCGGTTAATACACGCGCCCCATAGACCGACTGAAAGCCATCCCGAAACGCCGTATTCATAATATGAATTGTTTTTTTAGCCACTGATCAACTCCTTCTTTCTTAACCTCGTTTTGCGCGAATCGCCGCTAAAGCAACCGCTACCTCAACATCACCACCGCCACGACTCACTTTTACCGGAGCTTCAGGCTCCTCATACCGGTCCGCAAACTTCTTAAAATACGCTGCTGAAGCCTTCATCGCTCCAATCAACAACACCAGAAAAGCGAACACCGTCGCCATTCCGATCACCATCAAGGTGCCCCCTTGAGAGATTAAATTTTCCATATCGATCCTCTACTTCCTAAAAAATCCTAGCTCTGTATAAAAAAAAACCAAACCGAGTGCTAGCCGAATTCTGTTTTAGTTCTCATTTCAATCCCCTAAATTACGCACTATGAAGCTGAACATTAGGTGGCACGACCGACTCGGATCCACCAATCAACATATAAAAAAAGAGATTCTAGAAGGAAAATCGATTTCATCCGGAACCCTCATTGCCACCCACGATCAGACCAACGGAACCGGTCGCTTCGATCGCCCCTGGATAGCGCCCCCACACACCAACCTCTGTTTTTCCATCTACTACGCCACCACCGCCCCCCTCACCGCCATCCCCTCCCTCACCATGGCCACCACCCTCGCCGTCCACGACCTCCTACGCTCCCGCCGCATCACCGCTCAACCCAAATGGCCCAACGACCTCCTCGTTCATGGAAAAAAGATCTGCGGCATTCTCTCCGAACACATTGAACATCCAACCACCCACCAAAAAGGCATTATCACCGGCATTGGACTCAACGTAAATCTCACCTCCACTCAAGCCGCTGCCATCGATCAACCCGCCACATCCATGCTCATTGAAACCGGCACACCCCACCCCCTCGAAACTACGTTAGAAGATCTACTTCCTCACCTCAGCTACTGGATCAAACAGTGGCAAATCGACTATTTCAGCGCCATTCGCACCCCCTGGGAAAACCTCACCGGCCCCCTCGGACGCCCCCTCAACATCCGAGATGGCAATCAAACCCGATCCGGCACCCTCGCCGGATACGGCGAAAACGGCGAACTCCTTCTTAACACCAATCAAGGCATCCAAACCATCTGGAGCGGAGAAATTCCCCTATGAAAAAACACCTCATCATCTTCCTCACCCTAATCTTCATCAGCGGATGTGCCACCACCCGCCGCTACGCCATTCCCAAAGATCAACCCCCCGAACGCATGACCCTCACCCTCACCGGCTACTGCGAATGCGGCATTTGCTGCGGATGGAAACGTAACTGGCGCTTTCAACCCGTCTACGCCTACGGACCCAGCAAAGGCAAACCCAAAGAAATCGGCATCACCTCCTCCGGAACCCGCGCCGTCAGAGGCACCATTGCCGCCGACACCCACCTCTTCCCCTACGGCACCATTTTTAACATCCCCGGCTACGGCTGGGGACGCGTCGAAGACACCGGCGGCGCCATCAAAGGCCGCCATATCGACCTCTTTTTCGACTCCCACCAAGAAGCCCTCGAATGGGGCCGACAAAAAAAACAAGTCCTCATCTGGAAACCCCGCCGCTAACTCTCGAAAAATCATCTTTTTTTTACCGATTGAACAACCAACTTCGGTATGATGCCCAAAACTAACGAGGAACAACTCAATGGCCACATCACGAATGGTACGCGTAAATGAACTACTCAAGCGCGAGATTGCCGAAGATCTCCACCGGAACTTTTCCGGTACCGATTTCGACGCCGCTGCACTCACCGTCACCCGCGTTGAATGTGCACCCGATCTGCGCGACGCCAATGTCTATATCTCCATCTTCGGTCACGAATACGACCGGCACGACATGATCCACACCCTCAACCGCCGTCGCCAAGAAATCGTTCGCATGATGATCAAACGCGTCAAACTCAAATACACCCCCCGCCTCCAGTTTCATCTCGATGAATCCCTTGAAGAAGGCGACAACATTCTCACCATCCTCAGCGAACTAGAACGCGAGCAAGACAACCCCGAAACATGAGCCGCCGTAACCGACAACCCGACCCCTTCGATGCAATCCTCCTCGTCGATAAACCCGCCGAATGGACCTCTCACGACGTAGTTGCTAAAATACGCGGCCACTTCCGTCTCAATAAAGTCGGGCACGGAGGCACCCTCGACCCCATGGCAACCGGCCTCCTCGTTCTCCTAATTGGACGCGCCACCAAATGCTCCGCCGCCATCATGGGCGGAGACAAAACCTACAGCGGAACCATCCAACTTGGACGCACCACCTCCACCCAAGATATCGAAGGCGAAACCCTCAACGAATCAGACCCCTCAGCCATCACCGAAGAACAACTCAAAAGAGCCCTCCCCGCCCTCACCGGCGAAATACAACAACTACCCCCCATGGTCTCTGCCATCAAAAAAGATGGCGTAGCCCTCTACAAACTCGCCCGCAAAGGAATCGAAATTGAACGCGAAACCCGAACCGTTCATATTCACCGCTTCGAAATCACCCATTTTAAAAATCCCTATGCCAACGTCCTGATTGAATGCTCAAAAGGAACCTATGTTCGAACCCTTGCCCACGATCTAGGATCAGCCCTCGGATGTGGCGGATGCCTTTCCGCGCTCCGCCGCGATGCTTCCGGACCCCTACACATCAATCAAGCACACACCCTCGATGATATTCTAACCGAAACCCGCGAGACGCTCGTCGAACGGACCCTCAACCCGGCCGAGCTTCTTCCATGATTGCTATTCATCAACTTGAAACCTTTCCATCACGTACCCAGCCGCTCAGCCTCGCACTCGGTAATTTTGATGGACTGCACATCGGCCATGCCGCCGTCATTCAATCCGCCGTTAAAATCGCTCAACAAAAAAAGGGTGAAGCGTGGGTCTTCACCTTTGACCCCCATCCCAGACGCGTCCTGCATCCTGAAACCGCTCCACCCCTTCTCAACACTCGATCGCAACAAAATGCTCTACTCGAAAAACTGCACGTTTCCGGTGCCATCCTTCAACCCTTTGATCAATCCTTCATGCAACTCGAACCCGAAACGTTTTTTCATCTCCTGCGAGAAAAACTGCCCACCCTCACAAGTATTTCAGTCGGCCATGATTGGTCGTTCGGAAAAAATCGAGCCGGCAACGTAGATTTTCTAAAGACCCTCTGCCACGAACATCAAATTGAATTTCACGTACAACCCCCCATCGAATGGAATCATGAACGCGTCTCCAGTACCCGCATTCGCGCCGCCGTCCAATCCGGTGATCTCAACGCCGCACGCAACATGCTGGCCCGACCCTTCTCACTACAAGGCACCGTCGTCCATGGAGAAAAAATCGGACGCCAACTCGGATATCCCACCGCAAATATCGACCCCAAAAATGAATGTCTACCCCCCAATGGCGTCTATGCAGCTCAATTAAAAGTAGAAGGTCAAACCTTCGATGCCGCCGCCTACATCGGAGATCGACGCACCATTCACGCCGACAAACCCACCGTCCTCGAAGTCCATCTACTTAAACAAAAAAATATCGACCTCTATACAAAAGAAGTCGAAATCACTTTTCTCGAAACCATTCGGGGAGATCGAAAATTTGAAAACACCGATCAACTCAAGAAACAAATTGCGCACGATCTAGAAGCAATCCACCGCGCTCTTATCAACTGCAACAAAAACACTTAGTTAGAAAGCCGCGCATACTGACCTGCATCCGCATGAGCAATTCGACCCACGATCTCTTCATAACTACCCGCAGCCAGCAAAATATCCCCATTCGCTAAAATGATCTCTGCCCGATCTTCAAACAGATCCGAATACCGAATGCGCACACTCGTCATCTCAATAAACCGCCGATTTTCTGGTTTTTTTGAGAGATCCGTCTCCTTACTATAGTTATCTAAATTCACAGCATATACTTCCAAAAACATATTTTTTCTCCTTTTTAACCTCTATCTTCTGCTCGATGCGCATCCAACCCGAATTCATCGCATCCATCAAGCAGTTTATCACATCCAAAAACCCTCCCGCACCTACACACTTGACGCCATCCACTGCTTTCCGTAGTTTTCAACGTTTATTCGATCAATAAAAAAACAAACCAAAGCATCAACTGAAGGAAACACTATGTCTAATACGGTACTGTTCGGCTCTCAATGGGGTGATGAAGGTAAAGGAAAAATTATCGATGTTCTCACGCACGACGCCGACTGGGTTGTCCGCTACCAAGGCGGAAACAACGCAGGCCATACCGTTGAAATTGGCGATCAAAAATTTGTTCTTCATCTCACCCCCTCCGGTATTCTTCGCGAAAGCTGTAAATGTGTGATCGGAAACGGACTCGTCGTCGATTTAATCGGACTTTGCGAAGAACTACGCGAACTCCGAGAACGCCATATACCACTCGAAAATCGGCTCTTCATCTCCGACCGAGCCCATCTCGTGCTCCCCTATCACCAAGCACTCGACGGGGCCAAAGAAAACGCCCGCGCCGAAAACAGTAAAATCGGCACCACCAAACGCGGAATCGGACCCGCCTACAGCGATAAAGCCGAACGCACCGGACTCCGCATGTGCGATCTACTCGAAGACGATTTTCTTGAACGCGCCAAAACCATCGCCACCACAAAAAACAATCAACTCGTCGCCCTCGGACAAGATCCTCTTGACCTAAACACCCTACTCACCGACGTCAAAGAAGCCACCGAACAACTAAAACCCTTCATTACCGACACCATACCGCTCCTTCATACCGCCATGCAAAACAACGACAAAATACTCTTTGAAGGAGCCCAAGGCATCATGCTCGACATCGACTTCGGCACCTACCCCTACGTCACCTCCTCCAATACCGGTGCAGGCGGAGTCGCATCAGGAGCAGGGATTCCACCCCAATCGATCGATCGAGTTATCGGCATTGTCAAAGCCTACACAACCCGCGTGGGCGGAGGACCCTTTCCAACCGAACTAACCGATGCGACCGGTGAACATATTGCTCGCGTAGGCGCAGAATTTGGCGCCACCACCGGACGCCCCCGCCGCTGCGGCTGGTTTGATGCAGTCGTCGCTCGCTATGCCTGCATGATTGGCGGCATCAGCGAATGGGCACTCATGAAACTCGATGTACTCGACAACCTTGAAACCATTCGCGTCTGTACCGCCTATGGAATCGATGGAAAACGCATCGAACAAATGCCCGCCTCCCTCCGCATCTTTGAGCGCTGCACACCCATCTATGAAGACATTCCAGGATGGCAAACGCCCACCACCCACTGCACCACATGGGAAGAACTCCCAGAAAAAGCCAAAGAATATGTCGCCTATCTTGAACGTATCACCGGCACACCGGTCTCAATCCTATCTGTAGGCCCCAAACGAGCGAGTACCATCTTAAGAAGCGAATGACCCTCCAACCTCCATCCCTCAAATCTGTACCTCAGCACGTAGCCCTCATCATGGATGGCAACGGTCGCTGGGCAGAAGCGAAAGGGAAATCACGCATCGAAGGTCATCAAGAAGGCGCTCAATCAGTCCGCGCCATCCTCCGTGCCGCCGCTGCCACAGGAGTAGAAGTCATCACCGTCTACGCCTTCAGTACTGAAAACTGGAAACGGCCTCCCAAAGAAATAGAAGGGCTCATGAAACTACTCATCGAATCGCTCAACACCTATGAACAAGAGCTACATGACAGTCAGATTCGCCTACGCATCATGGGACAACTCGAACGACTCCCCACCCCCGTTCGCAAACGCATAGAAAAAACTATGCGCGAAACCGAACACTATGCAAAGCATACACTCGTCATCGCCCTCAGCTACGGCGCGCGCGCAGAAATCACCCACGCCACCCAACAAATTGCCCAAGCCATCTCCAACGGAACCCTCAAACCAAACGAAATCACCGAAGACCACATCACCAACAACCTCTATCTACCCGACCTACCCAATCCCGAACTCATGATTCGCACCAGTGGCGAAGTCCGCCTCTCCAACTTCATGCTCTGGCAACTCTCCTATGCCGAAATCATCGTCACCGACACCTTTTGGCCTGAATTTAGAGAACCTCAATTCTATGAAGCACTACAGCAATTCGAACGCCGCAAACGACGCTTTGGCGCGCTCGACTCAAACAAAGGATCTTCATAATGGATATCAAACGCATCACCACCGGATCACTCATTGCACTTCTCATCATCTTTCTATTTCTGAATATTCCCGCAGGGCACCCCATTGCCCTGCTCATTCTTCTCGCCATCTGCGGACTCTCGCTCTGGGAATTTTATGCCCTCCTCATCGCCGGAGGACTCTCCTCCTCACGTAAATGGGGCACCGCGATAGGCATCATATTTTGCATCGCCACCTGGCTCTACATGCTCGAGCCCTCTACCACCAATCAAAATATCCTTCCCGCCGACACCCTCCTCTGGACCATCATGGTCCTCGTTGTCATCTCCACCTTCTATCGACTTCTCGGCTACACCGATATGCGCAACGGACTCGACCACGCACTCGGCACCCTTCTCGGCTTCATCTATGTCCCCTTTCTCTTCAGCTTCTTCATGCGACTCTTCCTCATCGAAGACAGCTCCCAACCCGCCTGGATCGCCTTTTACGTCCTCCTCTCCACCAAGATTTCCGATACCGGCGGTTATTTCATCGGAAGCCGCTTTGGCCGAAACAAACTCGCCACCACCATCTCACCCAAAAAAAGTTGGGAAGGATTCGGCGGCGGCATTCTCTTTTGTCTCATCTTAAACATTCTCTGGATGATCATCGGCAACGGACAAATCGGCGGCATCCGCTTTAGTTTTGTTCACGCCCTCATCCTCGCCGTTCTCTTTCCCCTCTTCGGCACCGCAGGCGATCTAGTTGAATCGCTCTTTAAACGCGCCGTAAAGCAGAAAGATTCCAGCTCCGTGGCCTACGGCATAGGTGGCCTGCTCGACATGATCGACAGTTTGCTTTTCACCGCCCCCATGTTTTACATCTATCTGCAATTTCTACTCGCCACCGGCGAATAAAACCGAAAGACTTTAATCATGCTTGAAATTATTTATATCGTTTTCATGATGCTCTTTCTCTTTGGCATCACCATCTTTGTTCACGAATGGGGACACTTCTACGTCGCCCGAAAATGCGGTTTTCAAGTCGACGCCTTTGCCATCGGAATGGGGCCCGCCCTCTTTCAGAAAAAGATAGACGGTGTCATCTATAAAATTTGTCTCTTCCCCATTGGCGGATATGTCTCCCTGCCTCAACTCGACCCAGAAGGTATGCAAAAAGTCCAAGGAGACAACAGCAACGAAGAACCCCAGCCCCTTCCCGACGTCTCTCCCTGGCATAAAATAGCCGTCGCCGTCGCCGGTCCGCTCTGCAACATCATCTTTGCCCTCCTGCTCGGCCTCCTTGTCACCCTCGGAGATCACCCCGAAGCACCCGCCCTCGTCGGCACCGTAGCCCCCGAATCCGCCGCCTACGAAGCCGGGCTTCGCCCCGCCGACCGCATCATAGCCGTAAACGGTAACCCCGTAAAAACGTGGTATGATGTACAAGTAGAAGCCCTACTTGGCGGCAATCAATTTCTCAGTGAACTCGCTGTCGAACGCGGCACGTTTGTTCACACCATCGCACTCCAAACCAACAACCCCGAAGAGAGCGACACCTTCATCACCGGCGTCACCGAAGCCATTCCCTGCATCCTCGGACGCGTCACCCCCAGCTCCCCCGCCGAAGCCGCCGGCATCCAGCCCGACGACATCGTTAAATCCTTTAACCATATTCCCGTCACCGACTGGAACCACTTCACCGAACTCGTTCAAGAAACCGCCGATCAAACCGTTCCCCTTCAAATAGAACGCAACGGTGAAACCCTGCAACTCACCGTCACACCCGCCTTCGACGAGAGTACCGATCGCGTCCTCATCGGCGTAAGTCTCGGCGGCTCCCTCGCCATGCCTTGGACCCTTTCCGGCAACCCCATCGAACAGATAAAAAGCGATGCCTCCTCTATTTTCCGGCTTCTCAAAGCCCTCACCACCGCCGACGAAGCCAAACAAGCCGCCGGAGGTCTCGGCGGCCCAGTAGCCATCTTCACCATGATCTGGTTTGCCCTTAAAATGGGTATCCTGAACGCATTAGGCTTGATTCGCTTCATCAATATTAACCTCGCCGTCCTCAACCTACTTCCCCTACCCGTGCTTGACGGTGGACACATCGTCTTCTCTCTCTACGAAGGCATCACACGTCGAAAAGTACCCACTAAAATCATAACCTCCCTCGTCAACGCCTTCGCCATTCTGCTCATCAGTGCCATGCTCTTTCTCTCTGTACGAGATGTAGACCGCGCCTTCAACATAGGCCGTTTCTTCGAGAAAGAAACCCCCACCGCTACAGAACCTATTGAAACCAGTGACTAAAAGACCCATCACGCCCGCTGCTCCACCCCTCATGAACCGTCAAACCGTTCAGAAAGTCGCTATGGGACTCTTCATGGCCTTCATCGCCTTTCGTATTTTAACGCCCCCCAGCCACAACCTCCTACTAGATGCTCCCAACGGAACCCAACAAGCCCGCCTCAAAACATTCTACTACACCGAAGACATTCCCTCCTACAAAGTCTACACTCGACCCATCGGCACCCTTCTCTGGAAAAACCAACTCTACTACCCCGCTTTCACCAACACGCCCAATCCCAAAGCCCAACTTCAATGGAGCTCCGACAGCCAACGACTCGACCTCCTCATTAACCAAACTTCTATTTGGCACCATATTATCTTGCCTTCTGCTCTGCATTAATAGATAAGTTATTTATTACTTAAATTTCTTATATATTTATTCAGGAGCACATTTGAATCTTATCTTTATTCATGGTTGGTCATCCACGTCAACACGCACATATGGCGAACTCCCCAAAGCCATCACCAATAGCCCGCAAGCCCGCACCCTGAATTTAAAAATAGAACACATCTTACTCAGTCGCTATATCAGCTTTAACGATCAAATAACCATGCTTGATCTTGCCCGCGCCCTCGATTTTGCTCTCCGCGATTTACCCAGCAATAGCGAAAACCACATCGAACCCTTTAGCGCCATCACCCACTCCACGGGAGGCCCCCTGATCCGCATCTGGCTCGATCATTATTATGGACGAAAAAATCTCGATAAAACCCCCCTTCAACATTGCATTCAACTAGCACACGTCAATAATGGGTCTGCCCTTGCCATTCTCGGTCAATCTCGTCTCACACGAATCAGATCGTTCTTCAACGGAGTCGAGCCCGGCATAGAGATTTTGAAATGGTTACAACTCGGAAGCAACGGCCAATGGTATCTCAACCACGAAACACACACCTACGACTATCTAACCGCCGGCATCTATCCTTTTATCCTCATCGGACAAGGCATTGATGAAAGTTTCTATGATTTCCTCAATAACTATCTCACCGAACCCGGATCAGACGGCGTCGTCCGAATATGCGGAGCAAACCTCAACATCACCCTCCTGCATCTTCGGCAAAATCCCCACGAACCACTGACCCCCGGCTCCACCACCACCAAACTCATCTCCGCCCAACCTCCAAAAACCAACACTCACCCCATCGCGCTCCGCGTATACAATCAGTACAGTCATAGCGGAAATAACATTGGCATCATGACCATCATCAAAGCCAACGACATCCACCAACCCATCGTTTGTGATATCATTGCCTGCCTTCACATCAACACCCCAAAAGCCTATGCCACCCTCCGTGACTCCTTCGAACAAACCACTCAAAAAGAACAGCAACAAACCGACCGCTGCACCATGCTCGTCTTTAACATCCGCGATAACGAACAACAGCAACTCGGCAAAGATCAATACGACCTCTTTCTCCTCGCTGGCAACGAATACAAACCCAATAGGCTCCCGAAAGGCTTCCTAAAAGATAAACAATTCAACGAACATACCGGACGACTCACCCTCTATCTCGATACCTCCAAAATGCACTGCGTTCCCGATCAAAAAATTGGCTTCCGTATCATCGCCCGTCCCGATCAAGGATTCATCAGATACGCCCCCGCCGAATATCGGGCCAACGTCCAGCACCTCACATCCATCATTCAGCCCAACCAAACCATCTATACCGACATCATTCTCCACCGCAATCTCGACACCAACCTCTATCAATTCGGTCCCGCCTCGGATGACCCCATTGAATTTAAATCCGAAAAACCAAGTCGAAATAACATCGATGATAATTAAAAAAAATTTAATCCTGAAAAATCGAAGATAAGGGCGATGGGCTTCGATTTTTCCGCCCCGTTATCGGGGCGTTTTTTTTACCCATTATGCCCCTCCACCCAAAGCAATAAAATCAACTATCGCCCGACCGGATCCTCCGTGCTCTGCTCCAGAAAATAGTTATAATCGCGAACCTCTTCGCTCTCGATTACCTCCATGGCATCTTCCGGTGAGAGGGCCGCCATCAAGCGGGTTCGAATCTTTGGATTCGCCATCATCCGCGACAAACTCGCCAACACCTTTAAGTGCACATCCCGTTTATCCTTCGGGGTCGCAACTAACAAAATCAACTTCACCGGCTCGCCATCTGGCGCATCAAAATCAATCCCTTCACGACAGATCCCCATCACACCCTGAATCGCCGGTCCCTTCTCCACATGCCCATGAGGAATCGCAATACCCTCACCAATCGCCGTGCTCATTTCATTTTCACGCATACAGACCGATTCATATAACTCCGCTTCGCTCAAATGCTCAACCCGATGCGTCCGCATTAAAAAACTACTTAACTGCCGAATTGCATCCCATTTATCGTCTGCCTTTAAATCAACTTTCACAAACTCTTCAGAAAGGAATTCCACCAATCGCTCGCGATCCTGCTCATGCTCGTTCGCATTTTTCACCGCCGCCTTCGTACAAATCGGCCCAATAATCTCTGCCAACGTGACGCCCGCCAGCACAATCGCACTCACGGTATGCTTCATCTCATCCGGAATAGAACTATCGTTATTCATCAAAATCACTAAACCAATCGCAATACCCGATTGAGGAAACAAAGCATACGTTATTTGATTCCGAATCCGCAACGAACAACGACCCAATAAACCGCCCAGCCAACTACCAACTGTTTTACCGATCATTCTTGATCCAGTATACACCAACGCCATAATGCCCACCGCTGCCACCGCATCCAGATGCAACGAAACGCCCGCCAACGTGAAAAAACAGATATACAAAATCGGTTCAAGCGGAACCAAGGTCGTCAACTGGCGCTCCGCCACCTCCGTGCTATTGGCTAGATACACCCCAAAAAAGAGATTCACCAACAGCGGCGATAACGTCAGCAGTTCCGCCACTCCGTTCAAAAGTAAAATCGCTAGCAACAAAATCGAAAATTCATGGTGATGCAATCGACTTACCAACAAGCGCACCACATACCCACACAAAAGCCCCAATCCCATCGCACCAAAAAAATGATAGCCCGTCAGAATCAACGCTTCGCCCACCTGACCCACCGGAGTCCCACTTTCA
>ERZ802830.1662-NODE-1662-length-21037-cov-64.1969_pt1 | contig 21037 bp, 20 predicted proteins | sample MGYA00345654_ERZ802830 | MGnify/ENA primary metagenome ERZ802830 (study PRJEB30503, sample SAMEA104212375) | marine metagenome | biome: Westerlies Biome; feature: [SRF] surface water layer (ENVO:00010504) within the epipelagic zone...; material: water...
ACTTTCCAAAGGTTAGCCTTAAAGCCAAAAGGAATATTTAATTTTTTAATTTCAGATGTGCACTCTTCAGCAATTTTTGGAGAGACACATGCAGTAATTAATCCAATCCAATTCCCATTTCTGTATTTTTGTAAAACTTCAGTAATACTCTCATTAGAGGGGAGTAAGTTATTTTTTTTAACATGTATGCCCAATAAAACAGGTTTATTTAATTTAATTGCAACGTTTGAAGCTATATCAATTTCCCTTCCACTTGAGATCACATCTAAATATAAAAAATCTACATAAGGAGCAATAATTTTTGCTTGTTCATAAAAAGCTTTTTCTACTTCTTTACTATCTCTTTGATCCTCAACATAAGTATCATTTTGACATGGCAAACTACCAGCAATTAAAACATTTTTTCCAGATTTTTCTTTTGCTTTAATTGACAATAGACAAGCTTGTTCATTTATATATTTAAAATGTTCATCAACTTTATTTTGTATTAATCTAATTTTTCGTGCCGCAAAGGTATTAGTAAGTATGACCTCAGATCCAGCATTTATAAAAGATAAGTGAACATCCACAACTAAATCATGAAAATTTTTATCTAAATTAGCAGTAGCAGACCATAAGGTACCTTTTGATATTAATCCTTTTGCTAGCAATTGTTGCCCCATACCACCATCCAAAATTCTAATATTTTTAAAAAAATCTTTATTCATGTATTATTTTTTAAAAATAATTTTCACATTAAAAGAAAAAGATCGTCTCTCTCCACTAATATTAAATGGATATGCGGTATGCATAAGATAGTTTGGAAATATTATTAGGTCTCCAATTTTTGGAATTAAGTTATAAATACTATTACTTAGAAATGCTTTTTGTCCATTTATAAAATCTATAGTTCCATTGGTTTTAAGTTTTTTATTTTTGACTAAAACATTTTTGGTCATATTTTTAGGTAAAGTTAAATATCCAACACCAGATAAATCTCCCTCATGATAATGAATAGGGTTATATTCACCTTTAAATTGTCTTACTACCCAAAGATTTAATATTCTAATCTCTTTAATATTTTTAATTTTTTCGTTAGCTAAAAAATTTTTAATATTTTTTCTAAGCTCTTTTAATAAGTATTTTTTAATAAAGTTATTTGAAATTTTAATTTCGTTTTTTATTTGACTGGCTAATTTTGAGCTATAATCAGTTTTTTTGAGATCTGATTTTTTATCAAATTCCTGGTTAAGTTTATTTAAAAACCTTTTAGATATTTTTGTTTTTCCAATTGATGGACCAAACGGTTTTATATTTTTCATATCAAAAGTAATTATATTAAAATTTAATTAAATCAATGTTACGAAACTAACGTATAATTTAATGTTGTTGTTAAATATTTAGAGAGGTATTTTAACCTGGGGTAAATACTCTTTCTGCTTCAGGATCAACGCTTGAAAAAGGAAGTTTTAATATTTCATTCCAAAATTCAGTTGAAATATCTGCGTTTGCCCATTTTAAGTTTTTTTCTATACTCTCAATGCTAGTAACACCACACATTGAAGATGTAATCCTTTTATCTTTCAATGAGAATTGAAGTGCAGCAGCTCCCATATCAATATTATGTTTTTTACAAACTTTTTCTATCTCTCTTGCAGGTGCGAGTTTTTCTTCAGATACATCTTGATAGGTTATCTTCTTAAAATTATCAGGACCTTTAGCTAAAACACCACCAGCATAGGGAGCAGCATTAAAAATTGCAATATTTTTACTGAATGCATAATCATACATTTTATCAGCTTCTCTATTTAGTAAAGTAAATCTGTTGTGATTTATCATAACATCAAAATCCCAATTTTTAAGTAATGGAAACATTATGTCTACTTTTCCCATAGCTAATCCCACTGCTTTTGCCAAACCTTCTTCTTTAATTTTAAAAAGTTCGTCCATTGCACCATTCTCCTTGGTAACATCATTAATATCTTTTACATATTCTGGATCATGTAGGAATAGAATATCAACAGAATCTACATTTAACGTTTTTAAACTTTCTTCAAGAGATTCTCTTGTACGACTTTTATCAAGAACAAGTGTTTCCATATTTCTATCAATTTTTGTCGATAAAATAAAATCACTAGGCCAACCACCATTTTCTTTAATTGCTCTCCCGATTCTTTTTTCACTTTCGCCCATTGCATAATTTCTGGATGTATCAAGCAAATTTACTGGGCCCTGAAAAAATCTCTTAAGTGTATCTTGTGCTCTTTCCTCAGGAACTTCATAACCATATGTATCAGGCATACTTCCTAATGATGAAGTGCCAAAACATAATTCAGTAACTTCTAAACCTGTATTTTTAATTTTGTTTTTTTTCATAGGTTAAATTTTTAATTTATAGAATTTTATAACGTTATGATAAAATATATTTTCTTTTTCATTTAAACTCAAATCTTTTGTTAAGTTTTTTGAAGAATTTAGCCAACCTTTGTAATCTGTTCTTAATTTACAAACTGGCCAATCTGAACCCCACATAATTTTTTTATCTGTAAAAGCATTTAAAACAACTTCATAATAAGGTCTTAAATCTTCCTCAGTCCAATTATCACAAGCCTCTGTGACCATTCCAGAGAATTTACAATAAACATTATCTAGTTCCGAGAGTTTACTAATTTTATTCTTCCAATCATTAAATTCATCTTTGTCATTTTTACAAATTTTAGGTTTCATTAAATGATCAACTACAATTTTTAAATTTTCATAAGTTTTTGCAATTTCATAAAAATTATCTAAATGAACTGGAAAACCTAATGCATCAAAACAAATATCTAAATCAATTAAAGAATTAAATATTTTATTAAAATTTTTGTTTAGCATCCAGTCTACATCCTTAATATCTTGTATCATTGGTCTAATACTTACTAGTTTTGGATGTTCAGAAAAAATTTTTAATTGATTAATTTGATTTATATTTTCAAAATCTATCCACCCTACAACCCCTGCAACCAAATCGGTGCTATCAGCAATTCCAAGCATATACTCTGTTTCTTGATTAGAGGGTGCTGCTTGGACTAAAACTGTTTTAAGTAAATCTGTAGTACTAGATTCTTTTAGAAGGTCATTTACACCATATTTTCTAAATAGAGTTTTATCATCTTTGGACATCCAAAAATAATCACCTCTAGAAGGGTTCCAAAAGTGTTGATGCGAGTCTATTATTTTCATTAACTTATTAAGTTAACAACTTATTCACCTAAAATACTATCATCTAATATTTTAGTTTCATATGCACTATATGAATGCCATCCAGCAATAGTTTGATCAAAATCAACTATACTACCAGTCATAATTCCAGATTCATTTGAACATAAGAATGCTAAAATTTTTGCAACATCAATTGGTTTATTTAATCTTTTAAAAGGAACTTTTTTTTCTGCCTTTTCTAACCAATTGTCATCTGCATTATGAAATTTTTTTTGAATTATAGTTTCTGCAGGTGTGTCAGTCCAACCAAGATTAACACCATTAACTCTTATTTGATGCCCAGAAACAGAATTTGCTACATTTTTTATCATCACAGCAAGAGCTGCTTTAGATGAACTATAAGCAGTTAAAAATGGCATACCACTATATGCAGCCATTGATAAAATATGAGCTATTGTTCCTTTTTTTTTGTCTCTAATCATTATTTTAATAACTTCTTGCATCATAAAAAGGGGAGCTTTTACATTTACATTAAAATTTTTGTCATAATTCTCTTCTGTAGTACTTAAAATCGTACCTCTCTCTGTAAAAGCAGCTACATTTATAAAACTATCTACAGTATTAAATTTTTTATCAGTTTCTGAAACAATCTTTCTGCATTCATTTAAATTTTCTAAATCAGCTTTGACATAAATACATTTAGAACCTAAATTTTCAATTTCACTCTTTACTTTATTTCCTTTTTCTTCATTTCGACCACATATAGTAATTCCTTTAGCTCCTCTACTCGCAAGCAGTTTTGCGGTCTCAGCTCCGCTTCCTTGTGTGCTTCCGGTTACTATAATTATTTTGTCTTTGAATTGTTTTGTTTGTTCTGAAATATAATTATTCATTATAAATTTGAATTTATTAAAAAACTAAGCCCGACAACTAGCCGGGCTTAGAAAATGTTTAAAGAGTATTAACCTGCAATACAAGATCCAATGTTTGGTTTCATACAAACATCAAGACCTGTATAAATTGCATTGTTAGAAGTATTGTCAAACTTTAATGGTTTGCCATCAACAATATCTTTTAGAACATACATAGCTTTGTAGCCCATCATATAAGGTTGTTGACCTACTTGACCATGAGTTCTTCCAGCATCTAAATCTTCCATTTGCATAGGAAGTGTATCAGCAATTACAACTGCAGTTTTCATAGAACTTATTCTATCTGCATGTTTTTCAGCAACTCTTCTAAATGCTTTTGATACGAACTGAGGGAACCCACCAGTAGGGACAAATGCAGTTAAGTTTGGATGTTTAGCAAAGATATCTTCCATTTGTTGTACTGATAATGGGAAATCATCATTTGTATAAAGTGGACAACCTGAAGCCTCAGTCCATCCGTTTTCACCTTTAAGAGCGGCACTAGGATATTTTCCACCATCAGCTCTTCCAGCGATTGTATCTCTTATACCCGACATTCTCTCATTGTGGTTTGCTGCTGCAGCACCACCTGATTGAATACAAATTTCTCCACCATTAGGTTTTAACATCATAACGATTTGAGCAAGATATACTCCAATGTCGTAGTTTTTTGTTCCAACATACGCTTTTCTTAAACCAGCATCTTTATTTAAAAGATCTGAGTCCCATGTAATAATTGGTATATCAGTACCTTTAACAGCTTTTGCCATAGCTGCAGCGTTTGAAGAAGCTACTGCAATTCCATCTACACCTTTTGCTATCAAATCTTGAACAATTTGAACTTGTTCTTGTTCAGTATGTTCACCTGGACCTATGTATAGACATTCTATTCCACCAATTTCTTGTTCAGCCACTTTACAACCATCTCTTGCTAAATCAAAAAAAGGGTTGTTCATTGCTTTAGGAACTAATGCAAAAACTTTATTTTCTGCATATGAAATTCCAGAAATCGATATAAAAACAAATGCTAACATTGCTACTATTGTTTTTTTCATATTTATTTCTCTCTAGTTGGTTAATTTATAAACTAATCTTATTTACTCAGAGTTTTTCATGCAAGTGGTAATTAAATATATTCAACTTTAGGTTGATCGATATACAATAATTTAGACCTATTTTAGGTTAATAATTAATTTATATTAGTAAAATTTAATTTAGTTTTTTTTATTTTTTACTTTTTCTAGCCAAACTGCACCAACAATAAATAAACCTAAGAATGTACCTTGCCAGTAAGGGTCAATTCCAGCCATCAATAAACTATTTCTAATTGTCTCCATTAGCGCTGCTCCAATAAATGCACCAAAGGTTCCACCAACACCTCCCATTAAGTTTGCTCCACCAATTACTGTTGCTGCTATAACTCTTAACTCATATGTGTAACCTAAAGCATTCGTAACTGAACCCATCCATCCTACAATCATTACTGCAGAGATTGCAGCAAATAATCCACTTATCATATAGACAGACATTTCAATCCATCTAGTGTTAATTCCAGATAACTCCGCTGCTTTTTTGTTGCTACCAACTGCATAAACATGTCTTCCATACGAAGTAAATTTTAAAACTAACCCCATAACAATTGTCAGTAAAATTAATAACCAAGTAGCGTTAGCTACGCCTAATATAGACCCTCCACCAATTTCATAAAACATTTCATCTTTTGGTCCAAACTCATAAAACATTTTGTTATTAGAAACCACTAAAGCTAAACTTCTTGCAATAGCCATCATTCCTAGAGTTACAACGAATGGTGATAATTTTAGATAAGCAATTAAATATCCATTCACAGCCCCAACTATTACTCCTGCTAATAGAGCTAAAAATATTGCAACCCAGACATAAACACCTTCAAAGTAAGCAGCTTTTGAATACCATTCTGGCAAATATTGCGCATCTAAAAATAAACCACAAATAACTCCTGTAACACCCATTATAGAGCCAACGGATAAATCAATTCCAGCTGTAATTATAACAAAAGTCATTCCTATTGCCATAATTCCAATAAATGAAAAATTTCTAGTTATATTAAATAAATTGTCTTTGCTTGAAAAAGCATCTTCAACAAAAAACATCACAAAACAAATACCCAATAAAGCTATTGAAACCCAAAAAGATTGCTCTGATACAAGTTTTTGAAAAAATGTTTTTTCTGTTTTTGATATAATTTCCTGATTAAATTTGTTTGAACTCATATTCTATCAATAGCTCCTGTAATTAAACCTGTTGCTTCTTCAGTAGATGAGTCTTTAATTTTTTTTTCACATACTTTTTCACCTCTTCTTAAAACTACTAGCTTTTCACAAACTTCAAAAATATCTGGCATTCTATGGCTAATAAGTAGAACTGCAATTCCTTGATCCTTCAAACGCTTAATTAGATCTAAAACTTCAGCAACCTGCCTCACACTGATAGCAGCAGTTGGTTCATCCATTAATACTAACTTGGGATCAGTCAGTCTTGTTCTTGCAATAGCTACTGCTTGTCTTTGACCACCTGACATTTGCATAACAAGGTCTTTCGGACGAGTTTCTGATTTAAGCTCTTCAAACAATTCAGCTGATTTCTTAAACATAGCTGGATAATCTAAGTATTTAAAGGGCCAAACTCCTTTTTGTATTTCTCGCCCCAAAAAGACGTTTGAAGCTGCAGTTAAGTGATTGCAAAGAGCTAAATCTTGATAAACAACTTCTATGCCAGACTTTCTTGCATCAATAGGTTTCTCAAAATCAACTTCATTATTTTCAAAGACTATTTCTCCAGATGAAGGTTTAAAATTTCCAGCAATAATTTTTAACAATGTAGATTTACCTGCACCATTATCACCCATCAAACCAACTGTTTCGGCTTCATTGATATCAAAACTCACTCCTGTTAAAGCTTGAATAGCTCCAAAGTTTTTTTCAATATTTTTTAAAGACAATATCGTCATATTAAAATTTTATATTTATTACTCTACCACTTTTGTATGATTCGTAAGCAGCATTTGCAATAATTAATGCATTTCTTCCATCTTCAAAATTAACTTTAGGTTTATTTTTATTCAAAATACATTTAATAAATTCGTTAAATTGATCCCTATAAGCTTGTTCGTATCTTTCAATGAAGAAAAAATGAATTGGATCCTTAACATTAGTTGCTTTATCAGAAAATTTTTCAACTGAACTTGGTGTTTGATTATTTGATATGATCATGCCTTTACTTCCAAAAACTTCTACTCTTTGGTCGTAACCATATACTGCTCTTCTAGAATTATTAATATGTATCAGTACACCTTTTTTAGATTTTAATATAAACATAGCTGTATCATGATCTTTTTGCTCTTTGGCATTTTTATCAAATAGCGCTTCACCAAAAGCTGAAATTTTTACCACTGGATCATTTCCTAAAATAAATCTTGTTAAATCAAAATCATGAATTGTAGTGTCTCTAAAAAATCCACCTGCTGCTTTTAAATAATCTATACCAGGAGGCTCAGGGTCTCGGCTTGTAATTACAACCATTTCTAGCTCTCCAATTTCTTTCTTTATCCTAGCTTGTTGGGCTCTTGCATGACTATTGTCAAATCTTCTATTAAACCCAATTTGAATTGGAACTTTTGTATTTTTAATTTTTTTAAAACATTCATTCACTTTCCTAATATCCAAATCGATTGGTTTTTCACAAAATATCGCTTTTCCAGCTTTGGCAGCCATTGTTATAAACTTTGTATGGGTAGGAGTTGCAGATGCAATTAACACAGCATCTATCTCTTTTGACATTATAGCTTCCTCAGGGGAACTTGCTTGTTTACATTTTGATGATTTAGCTACTAAGCCTGAAAACTTTGAATTTACATCATATACATATTTTAAATTTGCTTTTGGATGAGCTGAAATAATTTTTGCATGCATTTTACCAATTCGACCTGCACCAAGTAAGGAAAAATTAACCATAAGAATATAGAGCAGAATTAAAAAATAAAATCAACAAAGAATTTATTTAATAAAAATAGATTAATAAATTAAATAAAACTTTGATTAATTAATTAAAAATCATATTCTAAATTTATAAATAATTTTTAAATATTACATAATTATATGTCAGTTAAACTAGGAATTGCACCAATAGCTTGGAGTAATGATGATATGCCAGAGCTAGGGGGTGATACTCCTCTTGAGCAGTGCTTATCTGAGGCAAGCGAGGCAGGATTTTCTGGAATAGAGTCTGGAGGAAAATTTCCAAAAAAATCGGAAGAATTAATTCCTTTACTTGAAAAATATAATTTAAATTTATGTTCAGGGTGGTATGGAGCAAATTTAAGAAAAAATTCAATTAAAGACGAGATAAGTCAAATTCAAGAACAATTAAAACTTTTTCAAGATTGTAAAGCACCATGTATAGTCTTTGCTGAAGTTTCAGATTCTATTGCAGGTGATCCAAATAAATCTTTATCTAGCAGACCTCAAATGGATAAAGAAGGGTGGAGTGAATTTTGTAAGAAAATTTCTGAAATGGGAAAATTTTTAGAAGATCAAGGTATGCCCTTAGCTTATCATCATCATATGGGCACAGTCATTGAAACTCAAAATGATACTGAAAGACTTTTAGAAAGTACAACAGAACATGTAAAATTAATCTTAGACACTGGACATATGTTATTTGCTGGAGGGGACTCATTACAAGTAGCTGAAAATTTTAAGGAAAGAATTATTCATGTTCACTGTAAAGATATGAGAAAAAATGTTTTAGACAAATCATTAAGTCAGGACTCTAGTTTTAGACAAGCCTTTTTAGATGGAGCATTTACGGTGCCTGGAGATGGGTGTATTGATTATAAACCTTTGTTAAACTTTTTAAAAAATATTAATTATGAAGGTTGGCTTGTAGTTGAAGCAGAGCAGGACCCAGTAAAAGCAAATCCATTAGAATACGCCAAAATTGGGCACAGTTATCTTACAAATGCTTGTAAAGATACTGGTTTGAGTATTATTTTATAATTTTACTATTTTTGTTTTTTCTAAATTCTCATCAAAAAAATCAATTATATTTTGAGTAGTCTCTTTTGCCATTCTTATCATACATTCTTCTGTAAATGCTGCAGTGTGTGGGCTAAGAAATACTTTATCATTTTTTAATAGAGGATTGTCTTTGTTTGGTGGCTCATTTTCAAAAACATCTAAACCAGCACCAAATATTAAATTTTCATTCAAAGCTTGATCAAGATCAAATTCATTTATCATTCCACCTCTTGCAGCATTTATCACTATACAATTTTTTTTCATAGTTTTTAATAAATCTAAATTTATCATATTCTTTGTCTCATCATTCAAAGGCATATGCAGTGATATAGCGTCCATTGTTTTTACAGCTTCTTTTAAGTTATCAATTTTTTTTCCACCTAAAGATTTTATTTTTTCTGAGGATATGAATGGATCATAAACAAAAACATTCATTTCAAATCCCAAACAACGTTTTATTAAACATTGACCAATCCTTCCAAATCCTGCTATTAAAATATTTTTACCCCAAATTTCTTGGGTTTTAGGTAACTTATTTCTATCATTAAAATTTCCAGTTTTGACAATGTCATCATACATACTTTTTCTTTTAGAAATACTAAGAAGCATGAACATCACATGCTCAGCTACAGCCACAGCATTTGCCGTTGCAGTAATAGCTATAGTGATATTATTTTTTTTACAAATTTGAAGGTCTATGTTGTCATAACCCACACCATGCCTTGAAATAATCTTAAGTTTCTTCCCAAGATTTATAATTTCGCTTGTTAACTTTCCTGTTCTTAGTGATACTCCATCACAATCCACAATTTTATCTTTTAAAGAAGGGTCGTTTATATCCTCTAGCACTTCAAACTCATAATCAGGATGTTGATCTAATAAGTTTAGACCTTTTTCATTTATATTTTGGACTATTAATATTTTCCTCATAAAGTCTTATATACACAATTAAATTTTATAAAAATATTATTTTATAAATTCAATAATTTATTTAAATCTCTTTTATTGTTTTTAAATGTAGGAAGAGGATATTTAAAAGCATATTTCCTTGGGATACATTTTTCTTTTGCTTTTTCCCAAAGAGTTAACCATTGTTTAAAATTTTGAATTTTAATATTATTTTTGTTTTTACTTCTCACATAAAAATTTGGGAGCGGTTCTCTGCCAGAAGGTTGTCCCGCTACATTATATCTGAGATCTGCACTTATTCTAAAATCATTTGATCTATTTGGTAAAGAACAGTGTATAGAATGTTTATGTAAAAGAATTATATCACCGACTTCTGCCTCTAAAGAAACGTGTTCCATTTTATCCAATAGCTCACTATTTTTTAACTGAACTTGACCTCTGTAACCAGATATATGGTTTAATAGTCCCAGTTTGTTAATTTTTTTAACTGTAATCATGCAGCCATTTTTTTTTGTAGTCTTTGTGAAAGGTATCCAGACGGTAACCATATCAGTTAGTTTTTGTCCCCTTGTATTAAGCACGGCAGCATCTTGGTGCCATGGTGTTCTTCCGCTTAATCCATCATGAATTGATCCTTTGGACAATTTTTTTTCAGGTTGTTTAATTCTTGTATTTTGTACTGGATTAGACATTATTTCTTTACCCAAAATTTTTTCAACAACATCCAAAATTTTTTTATTGGTAATCAAATTCCATAACGACTGTGTAGCAAAATAATCACTATCCTCCTTTACATGATCTCTTGGCAGTCTAGTATTAAAGTATTGATCTAAATCATAAATATTTAATTTTGAAATGTAAGAATATTTTTTTTTAAAATCTAATCTCAAAGCTTTCTTGATATCATTTTTTTTTGCATTTTTTTGAATCAGACAATCCATAACAAATTCCATATCATTTAAAACTGGCTGTAGATCTATTTTATAATTAAGTATATTTTTAATCTTTAAAAAACCTTGTTGGTATAACTTTTTTTGAAGATTATTTTTCATAACTTTAATTTATTAGATCATTAATAAAATATCAATGGTCTGGTTGTGATGTTAAATAATTTACATCATGAAAAGATGTTAACATTTTTGATTTTGAATAAATTATATGTGGATAATATGTAGCATCTTTATATTTCCAAATGACTGGCTTGTTCAAAGCATAACTTCCATAAATAAAAAATCTTTTAGGACATTTTTTTTCAATAAATCTATTCACTCCATGATATGAATTTGGAGTAGATTGAAAAAGAACCATTGTTCCTTTTTTTGGTGTAAAAGACTTAATTATCTCAAGTTCATCCATTTTAGGGAACCTTCTAAAACTTTTTCTGATATTTTTTTTTGTCTTTTTTTTATAAATTGTAAGAGATCCACCATTTTTTTTTGGAATATCATTTAAATAAATTAAGAAATTAAATAATCTTGTTATGTCATCTCTGTGAGGTCTTAATCTATATCCTCCTTTTGATACTGAAAAATCTATATCTAAATTTACTTTTGGAGAAGTATAATTGTTTCCTAATATTTTTTTTAATTCACTAGAATTTAATTTTTTTTTAACAGTAAACTTTTTAGGATTAAAAGATTTTGGTTTATACAAATTGATCCATGATCCATCTTTAAAATTTTTTGTAAAAAGCTTTTCAATTTTTTTGTATAAAGACTTACTATTGAATAGTTTAAAAAGCTTTGCAGAGTTTACTGAATTTTTTATATATAAGTTAAAATTTTTTGAACCTTTATTAATTCTGCTTCTCCCTCCCATAATCATATCGTCAAATGCTTTGGAGTTACTGATTTCTTTAACTAATAAATTACAAATATTTTTAGAAAGAACGTTGTCACCAACTAAAATAGGAAAGTTACTTTTGATCCTTTTTAATTTGTTTGTACTTAGCATTTAGCCGTACATACCTTCTTTAACTTTAATCATTTTATACATAAGATCATTTAAAGGTGTCTTAATTCCATGTTTTTTACCTATTTTTGAAACCGCACCACTAATAAATTCTATTTCAGTTTTTCTTTTATATTGAACATCAAAAGCCATCGAAGACTTGTTAGTTTGCATAGAATCTACAATTTTATTAAACATAAATAAGCATTCATCTTCAGAAACATCTACACCATCAGCAAGTGCAACTTCTCTTGTCTCTAAAATTATTTCTTTACCTAAGTCTCGAGATACATCGTTTGCTTTATTATTTATGTATAAGTCAGTATGGTGAAGATCAAAAATTGCAGACAATGGCCCAATTGCAGTTAAAGCAAAGAGTTTCATCCATTTTCTTTTCTTCACATCTTCTGCTGCAATCATTTCAAGATTATGAGCTGTAAATGTGTCTGCTATTTCTTTAATTCTATCAGTAATGCCCCCTTCATATTCTCCAATCCAAGATGGCAATGAGCCATGATTCATTATATGTCCAGGTCCCAGTATGTTTGAAGCTTGAGTTGTGGTCCCTCCAATTACCTTTTCATTACCTACAATACTTTGAATTATTGCTTCATGACCAATACCATTTTGGAAAGACATGAATGCTGTTTTATCTCCGATTATGTTTTTGATACTTTTTAATGCTGGCTCTAAAGCAGTAGCTTTGCACATAACAATTACTGCATCCACTTTATCTAACGATGATGGATCTGAGGTAGCTTTCACTTTGATGACGCGATCTCCACCATGTCCATCCATTTTTAAACCTTCTTTGTTAATTGCGTCTACATGTTCTTTCCAAACATCAATCAAAATTACATTAAGCCCTTTTTCAGCAAGCAATCCTCCAAATAAACAACCCATTGCTCCTGCACCAAGTACAGCTACTTTTAAATCTTTATTTATCATCGTTACCTTTATTAAAATTATTTATGTATAGAAATTATATATATTATCTATAGACAATATGCAAAATAAATTATAGCTTATTCTGATCATGCAATTAAAAATAGAAAAAGGAACTTTTAAAGATTACTCATTAGAGGATATTTCAGAGGCATTAAGAAAAGGGCTGTCAGAAAATTTCAAAACAGTTGAAGTTGAAGTAGTGGATTGCCCAAATCTTAGGGATTGGGATTGTCCATCAGAGGGAATAAGTGGAAATCAAAAAATTATAGATGTAGGTGGAGAGCCTTATATGCATGATCCAAATTTTATTGGCGCAGAGTTTGATTATAAAGAAATATCCAAGTTGATTGACTCTGTAAAATCTTATGCCTTGGGAGCCGGATCAGGTGCAATGTCTTGTTCTGACGGTCATTGTGGAGAATTAGTAATTAATGAAAACTTGATGACTGACGAATCCAAATCAATATTAGCAAGAGTAAGTCCTGAAAAGAAATGTATAGTCGAAAAGTATTCTGCAAAAAAACATGGTGGACTTGGTAATATTTATTACACTGATGGACAAAAAGGAAAAGTTGTTAAAATAAAAATCAAAGGTAGAACTGGAGAACAAGGTTCTTTGCCCCAAGCGATGAGATCCTCTTTATCAAAAAATTTAAAAATTAAAGAAAATCAACACATGTCCCTTGCTGGTGTTTTTAGAGTCCTCGATGGAAAAATAAGATCTCATGTCCAACCTGATTATAAAGATATTAAACACGAGTATTACGATCCAAAACAAATGAAATGTGTAAAAGATTTTCTTCAATTTTATGAGCCTATTGGACCAAAATTACAATGTTATACTGTTCTTTGGACTGGTGACCCAACTGGAGGAGGATTAAATTTAAGAGAGTCTGGTGAGCATACACACTTTCATTCTTACGAACATGACAAATATGCTGGTCATTATCATTTCGATGTAACACCTGAGGAAATAGAATACGAAGGATATTTTAATACTGCAACCGAAGTACATAGAGTAAATAATATTTATAAAGAACTATTAAGTAAAAATAGTATTGAATAGAAAAGTTAATAAGTTTAATTTATTCAAATGAAAAGGCAGTTTAGATATCCCAAGCACTTTGAAGAGCAAAAAAAAATTCCAAAATTAACTCAAAAAAGAATTAAATTAGCAGAAATATCACTTGGAGACTTTGAGGGAAGATTAGCCAACGAATTACTGAATTGGTTTTCTTTAACTCCACAACATTGGATAATGTTACATATGGTAATGCTTGCTTATTATAAAAATAAATCAATTACAAAAAATCAATTACTTAAAGTTATTGAGAAATCTTATTTAACTTCAAATGTTTATATCGATACAGCGATCAAAAAAGGTTATTTTAGAATTATAAGAAATGAGAGAGATAAAAGATCTATTTTTATTTTACCTTCAGTAATTACCATCAAAACCTTTGAAGAGTTTATTGATAGAAGAGATATTCTTTATAAAGGCATTAAATGAAGAATATTTATACATGGGCAGCAAAGCCAGCAAAGAGAACTTTGACAGTTGGAGATTTAAAAGCAGCTAAAGGAAAAAGAAAATTTACACAAGTTACAGCGAATAGTGCTGAAGAAGCTGAGGCAGCAGAAAAGGCAGGGTTTGATATGATTATTTCAAATGCAAATAATGTAATTCCCGTAAGAGAAGGTTCAAAAAATTTATTCTTAACTGCAGCATTAGTGTTGAATGAGTTTGTAACTGAAGAGGATATTATGCGTGGTGCTTTTAAAGCGCTAGAAAATGGTGCAGATGCAGTAATGACACCGAGAAGTATGGATATAGTTGAAATGTTAGCTAAGGAAGATGTGCCAGTCATGGGTCATTTAGGTTTAGTTCCCCGAAAATCAACTTGGATTGGTGGGTTGAGAGCTGTAGGAAAAACTGCTGATGAGGCTTATGATCTTTTTCAAAAATTTAAAAGATTAGAAGAAGCAGGTGCTTTTTCTGCAGAGTGTGAAGTTATACCTGAAAATGTGATGGGTGAAATTTCAAAGCGTACAGATATTGTTACTGTTTCATTGGGTTCAGGTAAAAATGCTGATGTAATGTATTTGTTCATGGAAGATATCTGTGGTGATACTGAAAATCCACCAAGACATTCAAAAGCGTATGGAAATTTATTAAGACTTAGAAACGAAATAAAATTAGAAAGAGTAAAAGCTCTTAAGGCTTTTAAAAAAGACTCAATAAATGGAAAATTTCCAGAAAAAAAACAATCTTCTAATTTAGAAAAAAAACAATTTGAGGAATTTTTAAACCAACTTGATTAATAAGTAGCGTTATCCTCTTTTTTTGACAATGAGCCCTTCATTTTATCGACAGTAGCTTTAGCACCAGCACTTAGAGCTCTTAAATCAGATGCAATAGTTACGAAATCAAATCCTTTCTCAATCATATTAGTTGCATACTCTGTAGTACCGTTATGAATTCCTGCAAAAATATTATTTTTTTTAGCGTGCTCGAGGATTCTTAAAATTTCAGAATAAGCTTTTGTAGTCTCTGCTCTATCAAAACCAGGCTTTTCACCTATGGCTAAACTTAAATCTGCTGGCCCAATATAAATACCATCTACACCTGGTGTAGACATAATTTCATCAAGATTTTCCAAAGATTCTTTTGTTTCTATCATTGCTAACTTTAGTATTTCTTCATTAGCGTGATCTGCATAATCAGCTCCGCCATAAATTAAACCTCTTACTGGACCAAAGCTTCTGTAACCATCTGGTGGATACATACAAGCTTGAACAAAATTTTCTGCCTCTTTTCTATTACTTACCATTGGGCATATAATTCCATAACATCCCGCATCTAAAATTTTCATTATTTGACCAGGTTCGTTCCAATTTACTCTCGCCAAAGGAGTTACATCTGTAGTCGATATTGTTTGCATCATTGGTAGCGCATTACTGTAATCTACTAAGCCATGTTGCATATCTACAGTTAAAGAGTCCCAACCTTGATGAGCCATCGCTTCAGCAGATGCAGTACTTGGTATTGCACACCATCCATTTATGACGGGTTTACCGTCTTTCATCATTTGTTTAATTTTGTTTTTTCTCACAATTAGATTTTTAAACCCATGTGAGTATATTTTACATTTAAATAATCTTTGATTGCACCTGAGCCGCCCTCACGTCCATAACCTGTCTGTTTTATTCCACCAAATGGCGCTTCGGCAAGTGCTACAACTCCTGTATTAACTGCAACACATCCTGTTTCTAACTTTTCAGAACCTATATGAGCTTTGTCCATTGAATTTGTGTACAGATAGCTACATAAACCTAAGTCATTATCATTTGCTCTTTCGATTACTTCATCAAAAGTTTTAAATGTTAAAATTGGAACTAACGGACCAAAAGGCTCTTCCTTCATAATTGTATAATTATCTTTAACATCATCAAAAACTGTTGGTTCATAGTAGTATCCTTTATTGAAACCTGATGGTCTTTTCCCACCCATTAAAACTTTAGCACCCTCTTTCTTTGTAGTTTCAACTAATTTTTCTATTTCTTCTAATCTCTTTGCAGTGCTTAAAGGTCCTAATTCCACACCTTCATCCATACCATTACCAATTTTTAATTTTTTGGCTCTATCTATAAAAGCACTAACAAATTCATCTTTTCTATTTTCTTGGATATAAAATCTATTAGGTGAAATACATACCTGGCCATTATTTCTAAACTTGCCAGTAATTGCTATATCAGCAACTTTATTCATATCCACATCCTCACACACAATAAATGGAGAGTGTCCGCTTAGTTCCATAGTAACTCTCTGAACTTTGTCTGCAGCTTTTTTTAAAATAATTTTACCTACTCTTGTTGACCCTGTAATTGAAACTTTTTTAATTACATCAGATTCCAATAATTCGTTAGATATTTCAGCAGGATCTCCTGATAGAAGATTTACTACTCCATCTGGCACACCAGCTTCTTTACATATATTAACTAATTCCATTACAGCACCAGGTGTAATTACATCTGGCTTACAAATAACAGAGCAACCAGCAGCTAAAGAAGTAGAAATCTTTCTTGCAGCTAACACAATTGGGAAATTCCAAGGAACTAAAGCAGCGACTACTCCAACTGGCTGATAATAAACATGAACTCTTGTATCTGGAAATCTACTTTGTTGGGTTTGCCCATAAATTCTTTTAGTTTCTTCAGCATTCCATTCAAAAATGTCTGCTGCACCTCCAACTTCTCCAACAGCTTCGGCAATAGGTTTTCCTACCTCAAGTGTTAACCATTTTGCAAGAACGTCTTTTCTTTCTCTCATTAGGTCAGCAATTTTTCTAAGTATATAAGCTCTTTGCCATGGGGCAGTATTTTTCCAAATCTCTAAACCTTTCTCTGCAGCTTTGAGAGCTTTTTGAACATCTATAGAAGATGCCTTTGATGCTTTTCCAATTACTTCTTCAGTAGCTGGATTTATAACGTCATATGTTTCTTTTTTTTCAGCTTGTTGCCATTTACCATCAATGAATTGTCCAAAGTTACTATACATAGAATTTATTTTTAAGTTTACTAATCTGGGTTTTTTAATTTATAATTTAATTATATATAAACACTATACACAGTTAAAGACAAACTTAGTTCATGAAAAAAATTACTCTTACTTGTGCCCATGCAATAGTAAAATATTTAATCGCACAAAAAATATTAATTGATGGCAAAAAAGAACCGTTATTTCCTGGTGTATTTGGAATATTTGGGCATGGTAACGTAGCATGTTTGGGGCAAGCACTGGAAGAAAGTCAAAATGAGCTACCTACATACAGAGGACATCATGAACAAAATATGGCTCTTACAGGAATAGGTTATGCTAGAGGAAAGAGAAGACAACAAATTTTTGTAGCAACTTCATCGGTTGGACCTGGTGCAACAAATATGGTTACAGCTGCAGCAGTTGCAATGAGTAATAGATTACCCATTCTATTTTTACCTGGAGATACTTACGCTAATAGAATGCCAGATCCAGTTTTACAACAAGTAGAACATTTTAATAATCCTGGAATTACAGCAAACGATGCATTTAAACCAGTTACAAGATATTTTGATAGAATAACAAGACCAGAACAAATAATTCAATCTTTTCCAAATGCAGTTCAAACAATGCTAGATCCAGCTGACTGCGGACCAGCATGCATTTCTTTGTGTCAAGATATTCAAGGACAGACATTTGATTATCCTGAAGAGTTTTTTAAAGAGAGAATTCATTCAATAAGAAGGCCAAGACCAGATGATTTTCAAATAAAAGAGGCTGCTGAAAAAATAAAAAAATCAAAAAATCCAATTATTATATCTGGTGGTGGAGTTTTTTATTCAAATGCAATGGAGGAATTAAGTAACTTTGCAATTAAACATAATATACCCGTTACTCAAACTGTAATGGGATATTCAACAATGAAGAGAGACCATTCTCATTATGCTGGACAAATAGGAGGTCTTGGAGGAAAAAATACTAATGACCTTGCTAAAGAAACTGATCTTGCAATTGCAGTTGGAACGAAGCTTGCTGACTTTACTACAGGATCATGGGCTAATTTTGAAAATGAAAACTTTAAACTTCTGTCAATTAATGTTTCAAGATTTGATGCAAACAAACATTTAGCTCAAGCAGTAGTAGGGGATGCTAAAGTTTCATTAATTGAGCTTTCCAAAGCATTAGGAGATTGGAAAGTTGGAGACGAATGGAATGAAAAATCTCAAAGAGAATTAAAAATTTGGAACGAACATATTGATAAAGAAAGTGCACCAACAAATCAGGAAGTTCCAAGCTATATTCAAGTAATAGGAGCTATTTATAGAAATTCTGAACCAACAGATATTGCGGTTACGGCCGCAGGTGGTCTGGTAGGAGAGGTAGTTCAAGTTTGGCGACCAAAAGAATTAAATACACATGAAAGTGAATGGGGATTTAGCTGTATGAGTTATGAAATTTCTGGTGCTTTAGGGATTAAGATGGCAAATCCTGACAAAGAGGTAATTTCTTTTGTAGGTGATGGTTCTTATTTATTAAATAATACAGATATTTACTCATCAGTAATTACAAAAAATAAACTGATTATAATTGTTTGTGATAATGGAGGTTTTGCAGTTATTAATAGACTGCAATTGTTCAAGGGCGGAAAAGAGTTTAATAATTTATTGAGGAGTTCTAAAACTCCTGGATTAGTTGACGTTGATTTTGCAAAGCATGCTGAAAGTATGGGAGCAAAATCTGAACACGTTACGTCAATTTCAGATTTAGAAGAGGCTTTCAAAAGAGCAAAGAAGTCAGATGTGACTTACGTAATTTCCATAAAAACTCATGCTTATAAATGGGTGGAAGGTTCAGCTTTCTGGGACAGTCCGACTTTAGAAATTCCTTCAACAGATGAAAATAAAGAGGCTTTAAAGCTTCATAAAGATGGCAAGTCTAAACAAAGACAAGGCATCTAGTTTTTCAATGAACAAAGTATTTAAGGTTGGTTTGATAGGGTGTGGACATATTGCAGAGACCTATTTTAGGGGACACCAATATTTTAATAATTTTAAAATTGTTGCTTGTGCAGATATTAACCAAAAAGCTGCAGATAAGTGCGCGAAATTGTATAATATTAAATCTAAAACTGTAAACGAACTTCTTAAAGATAAGGAGATAGATGCAATTCTTAATCTTACAATTCCCCAATCTCATTATTCTGTATCCAAAAGAGTTTTAAATTCAGGTAAGCATGTTTATTCTGAAAAACCTTTAGCAACTTATTTTGAAAAAGGTAAAGAGTTGGTTGCTTTAGCAAAAAAAAAGAAACTTTATATCGGTAACGCACCAGATACTTTTTTAGGAGGCGGTATTCAAAAAGCAAGAGAGTTAATCGACTCTGATTTAATTGGAGATATAAAACTTGGTAATGCAATTTTTGCTTTTCCAGGAGTAGAGTCATTTCATCCAAAACCAGAGTCCTGGTATAGAAAAGAAGGTGGACCTGTAATTGATATGGGACCTTATTTTTTTACAACACTTGTTAATTTACTTGGACCAGCAAAACAAGTACAGGGAAGAACATTAACAGCTTTTAAAAAAAGAATTTATGGGGCAGGGCCAAAAAAAAGCAAATCTTTTAAAGTAGAAACACCTACTACTTATTTAGCAACTATTCAGTTTCATACAGGAGCAATTATTCAGGTCACTCTATCATTCGACGTAGTTAATCATCAAAGAAATCACATGGAACTTTATGGAACTAAGGGCTCAATTATAGTGCCTGACCCAAATATGTTTGGTGGGTCAGTTTATATATCAGTTACTGAGGGAGGCAGATGGGGAGAGCATAAAACAGATAAAATGCATTTAGGAAAAATAAATATTACAGCCTCTAGTGGCAGGTCAAATGAGTCTGCTACCAACGCTAATTATAGAAGTGTTGGTTTATCTGAAATGCTTTATTCAATTCAACAAAAAAAGAAGCACAGATGCTCAGGTGAACTATCGCTTCATGTTTTAGATATTATTCAATCTACAATGAGAGCTGCTAATACTGGGATCCCACAAAAAATTATAACTAAATGTGAAAAACCAAAAAAATTTACAGAGGAAGAAGTGAAGCGTTTACTTATTTAAATGAAAAAACATATTGCTATTCTGGATCCTTTTCCAAGAACACTTAAATTAATTTTTTCTAAAGACAAATTCAAAGCATTAAAATCAAGATACAACCTTATTTATGCTCCAAAAAAGTATAAAAAAAATTTTTATGATAAAAATATTCACAAAGCTTCATTTATTATAGGACAACCAGATTTGCCAAAAGATCTACTCTTTAAAGCAAAAAAGTTGAAGGCAGTCATTAATGTTGAAAGTAATTTTATGAATAATATGGATTATCAATATTGTTTTAAAAAAGGTATCCATGTAATTGCAACTTCACCAGTTTTTTCAAAACCAGTAGCTGAAATAGCACTAGGGATGACTTTATCTTTACTTAGAAATATCCATACCGCTCATTCAGATTTTATCAAAGGAAAAGAAAAATATGGATTAGAGAG
>ERZ802830.1663-NODE-1663-length-21033-cov-27.2528_pt1 | contig 21033 bp, 16 predicted proteins | sample MGYA00345654_ERZ802830 | MGnify/ENA primary metagenome ERZ802830 (study PRJEB30503, sample SAMEA104212375) | marine metagenome | biome: Westerlies Biome; feature: [SRF] surface water layer (ENVO:00010504) within the epipelagic zone...; material: water...
CTTCTGGATGCTCAATTATCATTAAACCCTCTGCATTGTCGCCACTTTCAGCTTATATTTTAGGTAAAATCATACATGATATTGATTTTCCAGCTGGTGTGGTCAATATTTTGTCTGGGCCTACTAGCGAAGTTGCAACTACGCTAAGCAAAAGTAAAATACCCGCTGTCTTGACCATGATAGGGTCGACGGCTACTGGTCAACGTGTGATCGCAGACAGTGCTACATCTATCAAAAAACTGAGTATGGAACTTGGCGGTAATGCGCCATTTATTGTGTTTGAAGATGCAGCTATTGACAAAGCACTCGATTTGGCAATCGGAATAAAATTTGGTAATAGTGGTCAAATTTGCGTTGCCGCCAATAGATTTTTTGTGCACAAGAGCTTGTACAATTCGTTTTTAGAAAAATATGTTGAACGTGTTAAAAGTCTTACACTTGGTTTTGGCATAGACCAAAAACCTGACATGGGACCTATGGTTACAAGAAATGACAGAGATCGCATGTTTGATTTGATCAATGATGCCAAAGAAAAAGGAGGCGTTCTGTTAGTGGGAGGAGAAATTCCAAAAGGAATGGAAGATGGAAATTGGATGATGCCCACCGTAATTTCAGGAATGACCACAGAAATGCGCCTTTTTAGGGAGGAAACCTTTGGTCCTATCGCCCCATTTATGTCATTTGAAACAGACGAAGAGGTGTTAAGGCTTGCGAACGATACTGAGTTTGGGTTGGCTTCTTATATTTTCACCAACAACAGCGATCGCATCCATCGTTTTTCAGAGCAGCTCGCATTTGGTGAGGTTCAAGTCAATGGGGTGAAATATGCCATATACTTACCTCACGGGGGTATCAAAAACAGTGGTATTGGTCATGATTGTTCTCATTTAGCTTTAGAAGATTATTTGGTTAAAAAGAGAGTTTCAGTAGCACTTTAAGATGGAAATCAACAAGCTCAAACAGAAATTGCTGGACGGTCAGACCGTTTATGGCCCCTTTTGTAAACTTCAAGACCCAAGCGTAGTGGAAATTGCCGCGCTGGCTGGATTTGATTTTGTGATTTTGGATATGGAGCACGGACCACTTAGTGTAGAAAGCGTTCAATCCATAGCACGTGCCGCGCAAGCAAAGGGGATAGAAGTTGTCGTTCGTGTCACAGAGAACAGCGCCTCTGATATTTTACGTATACTTGATGTGGGAGTGAACTCAATTCAAGTTCCTCAAGTGAATACTGCTACTGATGCCCAAATGGTAGTTGATGCAAGTTTCTTTTACCCCAAAGGAGAACGTGGGATGTGCAGATATGTACGTGCAGCCTCTTATACAGGTGTTGAAAAGAAGGAGTATTTTTCATCGGCAAATTTAGACACCTTAACCATTGTTCACATTGAAGGAAATAAAGGTCTTGATAATCTTAAACAGATCGTTTCCTTAGACGGTATTGACATTGTGTTTCTTGGTCCCTACGACCTTTCTCAATCTTGTGGTTATCCGGGTCAAACAAACCATCCTGAGGTGGTAAATAAAATGAAGCAAGCAGTTATGCTTGCCAAAAATCACAACAAAATTATAGGTACTTTTTGTGAAAGTCCTCAAGATGCCCAAAAGTGGCGTGATCTGGGTGTTCAGTACATTGCATACGCTGTAGATGTAGGGATTATTTATGACGCCTACAAAGAAATTATTAATCAAATAAAACAATAAAATGGAAGCAATATTATTACCTTTTTTACTGGTTATAATCGCCAGTGTGTTTCAAGGGTCTTTTGGTGTAGGAATGAAGTATATGCCACCCCTTAAATGGGAATCTTGGTGGTTGGTCCACGTTACGATTGCCATGGTACTCTTTCCCATTGTATGGACATTTCTGTCCGTTTCGGATGTAAGCACAGTCATAGGAGATGTTTTTTCTGATCCTGTTGCACAACAAGCAGCTTATATAGCCATATTGTTTGGTTTTTTATGGGGCATAGGGGGTATTATGTTTGGTGTTAGTGTTCCTTATATAGGTTTGTCATTGACCATGGGAATCGTGATGGGTATTGCGGGAACGCTAGGTGCTTTGATTCCATTGTTACAAAATGAAAACGCTACAAGTCTACCTCAATTTCCCTATGTGATTAGGGGATTGGTAATTACGATCATAGGTGTGGTCATCACAGCAAAGGCAGGTATTGATAGAGATAAGCTCCAAGGCAATTCTTCGCTTTCGGGTGGAAATATATTAAAAGGAATCGCCATTGCGGTTGTCTGTGGAATCCTATCCTCACTATTGGCTGTAGGGCATACCAATGTCAATGACGATGTAACACTCATTGCAGAGAATTATGGAATCAATGGTCGCAATGCTAGTTTAATTGCTTGGCTGATTGTATTTATCGGGGCCTATGCTATGAACGCTTTGTATAGCCTTGTCTTAATTGTTAAAAATAATAGCTGGTCCAACTTTTTTGTTGCAGGTTCTAAAAAAGCGTACATCTGGTCTGTGATTGCTGGACTTTGTTGGTTTGCAGCACTGGGTTTGTATGGACAAGGAGCGGCACTTATGAATGGCGCATCTGACAACAACCTTGGAAACATAGTTGGGTGGCCGATGTTACTTGGGCTGTCACTAATCGTAAGTAATGTATGGGCTTATAGAGCCGGAGAGTGGAAAAATGCGAAAAAGCCTTTCAATCTGCTTTTAGTTGGATTGGCAGTTCTCATCCTGGCTTCTGTGATTCTTGGTTACTCAAATAGTTTGAGCTAAGAGGAAATATTGTTGAGTCTTTGATATTTGCTCTTGTACTCACTAGCTGATATTCCCTTTAAAGCCTTAAATACTCTGTTAAAGCTTGAAAAAGAGTTAAAACCCGTGTCATGACAAATTTGTGAAATAGATTTTCGACTGTTAATAATCATTTGACATGCCCTACTGATGCGGTATTCACGTATAAATTGAAAAGCGGTTTTACCCGTTCGTTCTTTAAAGAATCGACAGAATGAATTGGTTGTCATAAAAGCCAAGTCTGATAACTCCTGAAGGCTGATTTCACGTACGTAGTTTTCAGAAATAAAGTTTATGATACGTTGAAGTCGGTCCTCCTTTTCGATGTTTCCTGTGGCTGGATTGAAGTTTTCTGACGCCAAATGTCGTGTGTTTTCAACACGAGACAATCGATTAAGTGTTTTAAGCAATTGAATCAAACGATTTGCCCCACTAGACTCACAAATGCGAATGATGTCTTCCAGCAGAACATAGCTGTCCATAGATTGAAAAATAAGACCCCTACGAGACTTTTCAAGCATGGTTTTTATATTGGAAAACTCGGGTACATTATCCACGAAAGCATGGATCAGAGAGGGGCTAAATTTGATAATAATATAGTCCGCCTCTTCTGAAGAATCATGTACTTCATTTTTAAACAAGTGAGGAAGCTGACTTCCCAAAAGAACCAATTCATTTTCATTAAAATACTCCATGCTATCTCCTACAATACGTACTCCTGTGCCGATAATAGGATATAACAATTCGTATTCTTCATGATAGTGCCAATCTACTCCGAAATAGGGTATGGTTTTTCGTTCAACAAAAAAACTCTGGTGATCTTCGTTTTCGGCTATGGAATACTTGAGTTGCAACTTATTTGTTTTCTTAAAAATACAATTTTTAAGCAGAAATAGAAGTGTATATGCCTATTAAAAAGTAAAGACTTAGTTGTCTTCAATCAATTTAATTCCTTGTGGCACCATAGGGTAAGTAATATTTTTCATCAAAGCTCTCATATTTGCTGTCTCGTGATGTGATTTAACAAAAATAAGATTGTTTCGTTCTTTTGGATCTAAATTTTTGTCATACAACTCCTCTTGCCCAGTGTTGTATACGATGTAGCGATAGTCTTTGGTGCGTATGGAATAGTGATGATTTTCTGGGATATTTTTATTTAAATCCGAACTGTAAACTACTGACAAAGCTCCCTCGGGACCTTGCCAATTATCTGCATTTGGATTTTTTAAAAAAGGGACAAGAGAATACCCGTCTAGTCCATGCCCTTTTTTGTTTTTTCGAGTTTCTAAATCAATTCCTGCCAATTCCAAAAGAGTAGGATATACATCTATTAAAGAAACAGGATGCTCAACGACCGTATTTGGCACTGTCATATCTGGAACGCGAATAATTAGAGGTACTCTTGTGCTTTCTTCCCATAATGAGTTTTTGTAAATGTGATCTTTCTCTCCCATAGTCCAACCGTGGTCACTGGTCAATATTACAATTGTATTGTCTTTAAGCGAGGTATTGTTAACCGCACGCATCACTTGGCCTACATTGTCATCAACTGCGGTTACACAGGCCAAGTAAGCTTGTGTAAAGCGCTTTAATCCCTCGTGTGGATCTTCATATGAGGCTACCAGATTCTCAAACATTTCAACCGATCGGGTTCTTCTGTTTTTTGTTTCAAACTGGTCTACCAAATGCAGAAAAGTATCCTCTTTATCACCGGGTAAAATAGCTGCCAACTGAATGCTGTCTAGCGGATACATGTCAAAATATTTTTGAGGGGCAATCAGCGGGGTGTGCGGACGAAGAAACCCAACGGACAAGAAAAAAGGAGCGTCCTGGTCCTCTTCAGCTAACTCCAAGAGACGCTTTTCAGCCCATTGTGCATTTAGTTCATCGGGTGTTAAATCACGGTCTTTATCATTATTATATTTAAGTTCTTTGCCACTTCGAAACCCGCCATAGACCCACCATAGCCGTTCGCCATTGAATTTTTGTTCCCCAAAGTTTTTCATGGGGCCATAAGAACCATCTATAAAACCACCCCCCATATTGAGTCCATCAACGATCCGATTGGTTCTGAAAGGAGCGGGCACATCAGGATGAGAGATAGGCTTTTTCTTACGGTCATAATCGCCTGCGTAAACAAAGGGGCTGTAATCTGCTTTGTATTTAAATTCAGACCACACATCTTCTTTGTTGTGATGCAGGACTTTGCCACTTCCAATTACATGGTAACCATCATCTTTAAATTTCTCCATAATGGTCTTGGTGTTGGCTAGCACTTCGTTATCTAACCACGATTTCATCCAAAAATGAGATGCGTTGTGTGGGTATACACCCGTAAACATACTCGCTCGTGAGGGACCGCACATCGGGTTGTTTGAATAGGCATGCTTAAATCGAGTGCCTGAGAATCCCAAAGCTTTCATATGTGGCGTTTTGGCTTGTGGGTGACCATAGAAACCCTCAGGAAAATCGTTTAAGTCATCAATAATGATAAGCACAACATTTGGCTTTTTGGTAGATTGCCCCTGAAGATTAGTAAAGCATAGGAATGCCAAAATAAATACGATATAACGAATTATCATATGAAATACATCTATTCTTAAATTCTTTTTTCCAGTAAGTTTAAAATTAATTAGTCTTAAACAAGAAAAATCTATTTGATTAATTTACTAAACTAAATTAATTGATTTAATTCCTAGAAGTAATCAAAAATTAGCCATAATAGAACAGATTTTATCGACTTGTTCTTACTAGGAATAATACTGAAGATAGAAAAATCAGGTTGATTTCATAAGTCCGCCCAATAATTTCGACAAGGTCCGAACTACTGTATGTTTGGGTTACATCTCCTCCAATTTCGGGTAGAACAAGGTTTGTTCCATTTAGCTCAAACAAAAGTTGTTGGGATTTTTTTAAATTTATGACATGAAAGACTTAAAGTATCTTATGGCTTACAGCGTTCCCTTGAGTGTTGTTGCCAGTTTTTATTTCAAAGGGGCCGCCTCTTACACAGCGCTGGCTTATGTATTTCTGTTTATTCCCTTGGCGGAAAGCATTATACCAGTAAAGCATAAAGAACTACCCGTTGCGGATATAAAAGAAAGGGCGTTGAATCGTTTTTTTGACTGGCTTTTGTATTTAAACGTGCCTATAGTGTATGCTATCCTAGGTTTTGGGCTTTATGATTTTTCAACGGCAAGCCTAAGCACTTATGAATACATAGGTTTGGTTTTTGCACTTGGTATTTTGTTGGCTACCAATGCCGTTAATGTGGCACACGAACTGGGCCATAGAAAAAGTAAATTTGAAATCTTACTCACGAGATTATTACTTCTACCCTGTTTGTATATGCATTTTACCATGGAACACAATCATGGCCATCACAAATACGTGGCAACAGACCTAGATCCAGCTACAGCCAAAAAAGGACAGAGTTTATATCATTTTTGGATAACATCTGTTATCGGGCAGTATAAAAATGCTTGGCGCATACAAACGAAGCTACTCAAAAAGCATGGAGCACATTTTTTCTCTATCAAAAACAACATGCTGTTGTTTAGCGTATACCAAGCAGCGTATTTGGGTGGTGTTTATGCGTTGTTTGGATTTAAAATATTTCTTATTGCCTTAATTGTTGGTACCATATCGTTCCTGTTTCTCGAAACCATCAATTACATTGAGCACTACGGATTGATGCGAAAAAAAATCAACGGCAAATATGAAAAAGTGCAAAACATCCATTCGTGGAATTCTGACCACGTCATGGGTAGAATAGTATTGTATGAATTGACACGTCATAGCGATCACCACTTTCGTGCATCAAAAAAATATCAAGTCTTAGAAAGTCTTGAAAACAGTCCGACCATGCCATTTGGTTATCCAGGATCTATGCTTCTAGCGACACTTCCACCACTGTGGTACACGGTCATGCATCCGAAGTTACAAAACTAAGTATTTAAAAACGCCAGTGCCCTTTATGAATCGTAGTTATCTTTTTTTATTGTGTTTTGTAATAACGCAAACCATTGCCCAAAACAACGTTGTCACTTCTTTAAAATCAAAAGCAAGCTTTCCAGTAGGCTCATCAATACGATTTGTTCCTTTTATGAAAGACATAAAATTGAAAGGTTTACAACAACATCACTTTGACAGCTACACCGCAGGAAGCGATATGAAAATGTATCAAATTGCACCCAAGCCTGGAGTATTTAGATGGGAACGTGTTGACAGCATAGTGGCATATACCCAAAAAAACAACCAAAGGCTGTTTGGACATACGCTGATATGGCACAGTGCCACTCCGAAGTGGATTGAAAAAAAGGCAAAAAAAGACCCAGCGTGGCTTGAGGGTTTTATGAAAAATTACATTCAAACCTACGTTAAAAAATACAACGGAATCGTGCACGGTTGGGATGTGGTCAATGAAGGCTTAAACACCAAAGGAGCGGGTTTTAGAACTGAGAGTATATGGTACAAAACCATGGGACAGTCCTATATCGAAAAGGCATTTCGTTATGCCCATGAAGCAGACCCAAATGCTGTATTGTTTTACAACGACTTTAACATTGAACGTGATACGCTTAAATTTAATACCATGATGAAAATGGTTGAAGACTTTCAGCAACGTGACGTACCCATTTCTGGAATCGGGTTTCAAATGCACATTCGCATGGATATACCCAACGAAATTATTGCGTATACCCTAAAGCGCGCGGCAGATACGGGTTTGCAAATTCACCTCTCTGAAGTTGATATTATATTCAACACACACGACGACAGTAAAGGTGGTGGTATTCAACGCTACAACACAGTTACGCCTGAAATGCTAAGGTCGCAAGCCAAAAAATATGCTGAACTGGTTCAAATGTATCAAGATATAGTCCCAAAAGACCAACAGTACGGTATAACCTTTTGGGGTTTTAATGACCGTGACACTTGGATCAATCGTTTTTTTAAGATGAAAGATTGGCCGTGTATTTATGATGAAGCGCTGCAGCCAAAGCCTGCTTTCTATGGTTTTTTAAATGCATTAAAGAACTAAAGCCCGAATTATCGCTTGGGTTTATCAAACCAAGTCATGGCTTTTGTGTGTTTTGATACTGCATCAAACATAGCTGCATTTTCCCAATGCGAACCTGCTCCCCAGCGTGTTGAACAAGAGGTGCTAACCCATGCAGGCTCCCAATATAGAACGCCACTCCTACCAGCTGATTTGACAACGCTATGCAGTTCGTTTAAATAGGACAATTGCCCATCCTGTGATGCTGGAAAGCCCTCGTGCAAGGAGTCTATTCCTAAAATATTGTTTGCCGAGTCCTGATTGACAAAATCATATGGATATGCCGTTTCCACAATCATAACTTCTTTGCCGTAGGTATCAATCAGTTGTCTGATGGATTGTGACAATTCTGTTAAATTTTGCGACGACCATTTGGGGTAGTATGAAATCCCAATGTAGTCAAAGTTTGAAATACCATTTTGAGTGGCATCTTTAAACCAAGTTAATGCATTTTCTGGCTGTGCTATGTGAAGCATCACATGTATATCCTGGCCCGTTTTGGACGAAACATCACGCACCGCTTTTATTCCCATATTGATTAGGAATTGATTGCGTTCCCAATCAATGGGTTCCAACACATTTGGTCGCTGTAAAATCATGGCATTAATTTCATTTCCTACCTGAACAAAATCTGGCATCAAGCTTAGATTGTTCAACTCATCCAAAACAGCCGTGGTATACGTATACAGCGCATTTCCTAATTCAGTAGTATCATCAACAATACCTAGCCATTCGCTTGGTACATCTTGACTGTAGGGGTCTGCCCAATCATCTGAATAATGAAAGGCAAGTAAAACATGCATTCCAGCTTCTTTAGCACGTTTAATGCTTTTTTTAACATCCTCAAGCGTACTGTAGTTTGTCCAATTTGGAGTATGTCATAATCGCAATCGGACTAGGTTAGCATTTGCTTCTCTAAAAATTGTATAAGGATCTTGTGCAGTACCCGAAGAATTGCGATAAATAGCACCGCAGTCTTCCATTTCATTTACATAAGACAAATCGGCTCCTAGGTAGTACGTATCATCAACTAGATAAGGAGATGACTCGTTTTGCTCAACACTAGAACAACACATAAAAAAGAACAATAAGAGCATTATTTTCATGGCATTCATAGTTTTATGTAATATACACAATCTAATTTTCGCGTAAGACCTCACCTTCTTTGACAATTATCATGGTAGCCGTTGAGCCTGTAGAAAGGTTCCATTTGTGTGCTGCCAATGCAATGCCATTGTCGTCAAATACCCGTAGTTCGGCAGTATTAGGGCCCGATGAACCCTGATTAAGTGCTTGAAAATCAATTTTATTAAACCCTTGAACAAGCGGCAGTTTTAGAACAAAAAACTGATTTTTGAGCAATAAGTTAGGAATAACCTCCTCCTCATTGACCGAAATGCGAACACGATCTCCATCTTCATATTCATAATCGCGACAAACAATTCGGGCATAAGAAGCATTTGTCCGCATATCCCCAAGATAGGTATCGCCCAAATAAAGGTTGTTGGGTACCGGTCTGTCCTTTCTTAACTTTTTAAGGTAGCGGTCTCCCGCATCAATAAAATCCTCATTATCCGTCATGGGGTTATTGCTTGCCTTAGGCCTGTCCAAAAAAGAATAGTCTTCAACTTTTTCTTCAGGAATTAGCAGTCCGTAGTTGGGTTTTGGCGTGTCTAATTTGGGGAAGGAGGAACCACCCTTTTGCTCTTGCGCATAAAGTGCGCTCCCGAAAAAGAATAAAATTAATCCTTTTTTAATCGAAGTATAACCGCTCCCGCTACTAAACATATTCCTGAATTAACTAAAATCAACGCAAATGTACCAACCAAAAACCATGCCTCGCCTCTACTCTTTGCTATAATGGCCTCGCCCAAAACACTCAAGCCAGCACCAACTAGGATCAATCCACCAATAGAAAACAACCACCAACGGAGGCTATTTCGAAAAGTATTTTTTTGATTTTCCATAGGATGCAGCAGACAATATAACAATAAATGCCAACGAATAGTACACAAAGTTAGGTGTAATCACCTTATCTCCACTCGCATAGGAATGCAAACCAGTCAAGTAAAAATTAACACCAAAATAGGTCATCATAATGCTACCAAAAGCCAAAACCGATACCACGCTAAAAAGCCATTTGCCGCGTAATCCGGGTACCAAACGCATATGCAAAGCAAATGCATAGACCAAAATGCTTATCAATGCCCAAGTTTCTTTGGGATCCCAACCCCAATAACGCCCCCAGCTTTCGTTTGCCCATTGGCCCCCGAGGAAGTTTCCAATGGTTAGCATTATCAAGCCCACGGTCAAGGCCAGTTCGTTTACAACAGTAAGTTCGGCCAAATTTAGACGCATTTTTTCAGCGGTCCGTTCGGTCGTCAATAGGATTAAAATAAGGGAAATAATACCCAATATCATGCCCAAGGCAAATGGGCCATAACTGCCCACAATAACCGCCACGTGAATCATCAGCCAGTAACTGTCAAGCACGGGTACGAGGTTTGCTATTTCTGGATCCATCCAATTCCAATGTGCAATCATCAAGACCATGGAAGCTACAAAAGCAGTTGCGGCAATGGTAAGTTTGGATTTACGTCCAAAAGCAAGTCCCATTCCCATGGTTGCCCACGCCACATAAATCATGGATTCATAGGCATCACTCCAAGGTGCGTGACCAGAAATATACCAACGGGCAGCCAATCCAGCGGTGTGTAACACAAAAAGGATTGATATGACCGCTACAAAAAAGCCAACAACACCACGCAATAAACGTATGTCGTATAGCATCTGGGCAATCAACACAAAGAACATCAAGGTTCCAGCATACATATACCAACTAAACAGACGCTTAAAAATATCGTATTTATTGTAGTAGAGTTCTGCCTTTATTTGATCTTCAGTAGGCATAACTTCTGCCCCATATTTCTTTTGATAGCCCTTTAAGCTCTCTAGCAACTGATCGGCTTGCGTGTAATCTTGTGTGGCTTTGCCCTGTCTCAACGAAGTCAGATACAAAGGCAATACGTTGTTCACGTAGAGCGAATCTACGCCTTCAAAACGTATCTCATTTACTTCAGCGGGAGAAACCCAACGGTTGTTTTCGTCATTTGGTACTGGAAAGATGCGCAATACCTTTCCTTCCAAAGCTGAGAAAAGCAAATTCACTTTTCGATCTGTTTCAATAAAATCCTTTTGAAACTGATTGGGGGTTGCAGCTTTATAAGCGCCCTCTAAGTAAGGAGCCAGCTTGTAATTTCCCTGTGTGTCAAAAAAGTTTGCGAAAGAAGCGTATTTGGCTTTTTTATCTACACCAACAAGTGTTCGAATGCTGTCATTACCACGTTTCAAATACACAAAAGGAACTTGATACCAAATAATTGGGTTTTGGGTAATGGACAATAATACTTGGTTGGCATCTAAAGATTTGTAGTGATCGGACTTACTGACCTTACGTACCAATTCGGAAGCAAAAGTATTGGCAGGCTTCATACGCCCCCCTTGATCTTGGATGACCAGCGCGCCAAACTTAGCTGCCTGGTCGGCGAGAATAGCATCGGCTTGAAGCACCGAGTCAATTGCAAAACTGGGTGGCTTATGTTGATGCTGAGCAAAAGCTAGCGTGGAAGTTAAAAAGAGTATCAAAGGCAATGCGGCTTTTTTGATGCGTATGTCCTCCAACATTTTGGCAAGCTTCTTAAAACGTGTTTTTCCAAAAAACATCAAGCCCAACAAGCCGATATAAAGCAAGAAGTAACCTGCATAGGTAACAGCTGTACCCAATGCATCGTGGTTAACCGATAGTACCGTTCCCTTTTCATCTGGATCAAAAGATGCCTGAAAAAAACGATAGCCCTTGTGATTGAGAATGTGGTTCATGTAAATATCGTGGTCAAAAGTAGGGTCGTCCAATACCGTTACCTTACTCATAAAGCTACTGTAACTTTTTTCTGTACCCGGATACTTTTCAGCGATGAAATCATTGAGCTTAATGGCAAACGGGAGTTCAACTTGTTTTGAACCGTAAGTAACCCGAAATTCTAATCCGCCTAGTTCAACTTGAACAGGTGGATTCGCAATGCCCTTGGCGCCTAAAACGGTTACTTGCGCTTGGGCACCATTGGCAGTCAATTGTATGGTTAGAGCATCCTGTATGGCGGCGTCCTTATCTTCAACAGGTACTATTTGATATGAACCAATCATCGCAGGGTCTGGAAAGACAAACTGCATCCCGGCGGCACTGTAGAGGGTGCGCAACATCAGGGGCTGTGAAGCATTAGCACGTAGACTTCCTTGCTGCTGGTCGGCCATACGAAGATAAGTGCCTTCAAAAGGGGACTGAATGCTGTAATTGTTCGCTTCGTCTAGCGTAATATTTATTGCGCCGTCGGTATAGGCATTAAAGGCAAATAGTATGTTGTGAATATTGGCTACCTCGCCCATTTTAAGAAAATGATCGTGTCGATTCCCGTCACCTGCTTCAACTATCTTGAGATACATATCTCCGCTGATATCCTCAACCAGTGTTTCTTCTGCACCATTTATAAAATTAACATAGGAAACAGAAAAGGGTATGCCATTAAAATCATTTTTCCAGCTAAACGAATTGTTAGCAGCCTCGGCAAATAAGAGGGCGTCTTCGAGTAATTTTCTTCGAGGTTGACCGTCTATCTCACCGTCGACAAATACAGACAAATATGTTTTTTCAGACAAATATTGTTGGGTAGACTCCCCTTCTCTAATGGGCATAACGCCTTCGAAGCCAATATACCGTGTGATACCAGCCCCCACAATGATAAGTATCCACGACAAGTGAAGTAACAACAATGGCCATTTTTCCCATCTTAAAAGACGGTATCTCTTGATGTTCCCCATAAAATTAACAACAAAGAAAACCATCATCACTTCGAACCACCAAGCATTGTAAATCCAGATGCGAGCCGTGGCCGTATTGTGAGCGCTTTCCACAAAAGTTCCAACGGCCATAGCGATTGAAAACGCAATAAATAGCAGGGCTGTTAAACGAGTAGAAAACAGAAAAGAAAGCAAGCGAGTTGCTGGGTTCATGGCAAATTTTTTACAAAATTAAGTAATTGGCTATGAACCACCTACCATGTAAAAGAAGAATTTATTTCTTTAGCCAATTGTTGGCAAAATCACAAGATTGGTTGTCGCGATTTACACTGATATAGGTATCCGCTATTTTTTCAGTCATCCATTCTTCAATAACCTTAAGTTGCTTTTCTTTTAGGGCTAAATCCTTAATGCGAACATAGTCTTGAGCATAGTCAGCGATGTGTTCATTAAACCGATTGGTAACCATAACAATCTTGTACGATTTATTCCCTGAGCGATCTTCCTCTAGCAGTGGAATAGAAATCTCATTGTCCTCAAGTTTTAGTATCTGATTGTATAGCTGTGGGTCAAGTTTTGTGAGTTCAAAGCGGGTATCTCCCGTTGCAGGGTTAATCAAGACACCGCCATTGGCACGTGTAATTTGATCATCAGAAAATTCACGTGCGGCATCAGCGAAGCTAATTTCACCATCGTCTATTCGCTTCTTGATAAGTTTGAGTTGGTTCTGTGCTTCACCCAAAGCAGCATTGGATACCGTAGGTACGAGCAGTACATGACGTACATCTAGCATACGGCCGCGAATTTTATCGACCATTACAATATGCCAGCCAAAATCAGTTTTAAATGGCTGGGAAATTTCTCCTTCTTGCAAACGATAAGCTTGCTCGCGAAACTCCTTTACCATTTGCGGGCGCTTTCTGTCAAGCGTATAACGTCCTCCTCTGGAGCGTGAACCAGGGTCTTGGGAATATAAAATTGCTTTGGATGAAAAAGAAGAACCGTTTTCAAGTACGTCATTGCGCATGGTCTCGAGTTGTTCTATAATTCGCTTCTCTTCAGCTGGGGAAACCTTTGGCTTAATTACAATCTGCGCTACTTCAAGCTCAGAGCCAAAAATGGGCAAATCGTCTTTAGGAATGGAGTTGAAAAACACTTTTACCTCATCTGGAGTAACTTCAACGTCCTCTACAATTTTAGATTGCATGCGTTGTGATAGCTGCTGAATGCGATTAACTTCAAATAATTCAGCCCTAAAACTTTGCTCGTCTTTCTTTTTATAAAACGCCAAGGCTTTTTCAATATCACCAAATTGACTTACAAAATAATCGATGGTTTGCTCAACGTAATTATTTATGTCATCATTGCTCACCTCGATACTATCTTGCTCGGCGTGATGGGCATATAACTTATCTTCCATCAACTTGCCCAATAGGTTACAACGCGAAACTTCTGCGGTTGAAACGCCTTGAGACTCAAGTTCTATATAAGCCTTATCTACATCGGATTCAAGAATAACATAATCCCCAACAACAGCAGAAACACCATCAATTTTGAGGCGCTTTTTAGTCGTAATCGAGTCTTGGGAGAAACCAAGTACACCAAACATTAAACAACATAATGTTATTAATTTATTCATAGATCTCGAGTGTTTTGTTTTGTATGGCTTCTTCTAAAATATCGTTATTAAACTGTCGCATGGTTTCAAGTTTCCGTTTGTTTAATAAAATTTGTTTCAATGTTGGATTTATGTGAGACAAAGGTGCTATTTCATTTCTACGCCTAACTTCTTTCACAAAAATCAAATATAAGTCTATTGAGTCTTCTATTTCAAAAAAACGTTTACTTTTTAAGTAGCGGTCATATTCCTTTGGCGAAGACCTGTTTATACGGTTGAAAAAAGCTTGGGGTCTAAACCAAACACTGTCGTTGAGATCTGCACTGTTAAACTGCAGTGAAATAGAGTCTAAATAGTTGCGATCACTTTCATTGAACCTTCGCAACGCCCTACTCACACTCGCTTTATTAAAGTTAGTCAATGGAAGCTGAACATAGCGTCCCCTAACCAAGTCTTGGTGAAGTTTAAAATTTTGCTTGTTCTCATCGTAATAGGCTTCAATTTCTTGTGAAGTTACCAGCGTATCCATACGAGATTTAAGCCATTCTTCTTGGTAGGTTTTAATAAATATGTCGTTTCGATATTGACGTATGAGGCGCTCTAAAGAAGCTTGTTGGGAAGGATTTAAGTTAAAAACCGCTTTTTGCAAGAGCAGCTGTTCTTTGACCCAAGCATTAATGTAATTTTTAGCCATGGAAGCACTGTCGGCAAAAGATACGTTTTCGCGAATATGCGCGTTTACTTCAGAAGCATAGAGGTAGTGGTTGTGCACGCGTGCAACAATTTTATCAGAAGACACTTCTTTCAACTGACAAGAAGACACCAACAGTATAAGCAGTAAGAAAACGTAACGCATAAGTTATCTAGAGTAGTTTGGAGCCTCTTTTGTTATCTGAACATTGTGTGGGTGACTTTCTTTAATTCCCGATGCGGTTATTTGCACAAATCGTGCCGTTTCTTTTAGCGTGGCAATGTCCTTAGAACCACAATAGCCCATGCCAGCACGCAAACCACCAACAAACTGATGAATGCTTTCGTTGAGCTCTCCCTTGTAAGGAACACGCCCAACAATACCTTCGGGAACTAATTTTTTAATATCGTCTTCAACATCTTGAAAATAGCGGTCTTTACTTCCTTTTTTCATGGCTTCCACAGAACCCATTCCGCGGTAGGTTTTAAACTTACGTCCTTCATAGATGACGGTCTCGCCTGGAGATTCTTTTGTTCCAGCAAGCAAAGAACCTAGCATAACACAATCGGCACCGGCAGCAACAGCCTTGACTATATCTCCCGTGTAACGCACGCCACCGTCAGCAATAAGCGGTACTGCTGTACCAGCCAAAACGGATGAAACTTCTAAAACGGCAGATAGTTGTGGGTAACCCACTCCAGCAATAATTCGTGTGGTACAAATTGAGCCTGGGCCTATACCAACTTTAATACCGTCTGCTCCTGCTTCAAACAAATAAGCAGCAGCTTCGGAAGTGGCGATATTCCCAACCACTACATCAATCTTTGGAAAGCTTTTTTTAACTTTTTTAAGCACGTCAACAACCCCTTTGGAATGTCCGTGAGCCGTATCTATCACAATGGCGTCCACAGCAGCATCTGAAAGGGCTTTTACACGATCCATCACATCAGCGGTTACACCAACAGCAGCAGCAACAATAAGGCGCCCGAAAGCATCTTTGTTGGCCTGTGGTGAGATGGCTACACGCGTAATATCGCGAAAGGTGATCAATCCAATAAGCTTGTTGTCTTTATCAACAACGGGGAGCTTTTCAATCTTGTGGGCTTGGAGTACTTCCTCGGCTTGTGCCATTGAAATGCCTTCTGATGCAGTGATTAAATTTTCAGAAGTCATTACTTCCATAAGTGGTCTGCCTTCGTTTTTTTCAAAACGCAAATCACGATTGGTGACGATACCTATTAATAGCCCGTTGTCATCAACAATTGGAATACCACCAATTCGGTATTCACTCATGATTTTATTGGCATCAGAAACCAATGCGGTGACGGGTAAGGTCACAGGGTCTATTATCATTCCCGATTGGGAACGCTTTACTTTACGAACCTTATCAGCCTGATCTTCGATGGTCATGTTCTTGTGCAGCACACCTATTCCACCTTCTCGTGCCATGGCAATTGCCATTTGACTTTCCGTTACCGTATCCATAGCGGCAGATGCAATAGGCACGTTGAGTTTTATATTCCGAGAAAATTTTGAAGTTATGCTGACTTCCCTTGGAAGCGTTTCAGAGTAGGCAGGTACCAAAAGTACGTCGTCGTATGTTAGACCTAAACTACTGATTTTATTGGGAAGAGATTCCATGGCAACGTTTTAGAAATGTTGCACGCAAATATACAAAATATAACAAGCGCATATTCATATTTATTTTTAGGCATATGAAGTTAACGGGGATTCGTTTATAAGTAGAAGTAATGCTAATTGTTTAAAATCGAACATCAAATCCAGCATAAACACCAAACGGATGGCCGGGCCTTAGTCCAGCAGGTGCTCTTGAAACCGCATAACGTTCATCCAACATATTCAATACCCGTGATTTAAGCGTTACAGTCTCACTAAGCCTATACATCATAGAAGCATCTAAAATAAAATATGCGGGTATGGAAAGAGTGCCATCTGCCACAGTAGAAAACTTTCCGTTGTAGTTAGCATTAAGATTAAGTTCGAATTTGTTTGTTTGTAAACTAACTGTAGTACTCAAATGATGCTTTGGAATATAGGGGATGCTATCACCATTGCTAACCACTCCCCAAATGTCTTGGGTGCTGCCAAAGTCGCTTAAAAATGTAGCATTGGTCAACGTGTATGAAAATGAAAAAGGGATTTTTATTTTTTTGTTTTCTACTAAATCAGCATAGACCAGCATTTCTACACCATTTACCAATGCTTCCCCTGCATTAAACGGGTCAAGCTCTCCAGACCCCCCTGATGCAGCAAGATCGCTGCCTAACAAATTGCTGTAATCGTTCTGATATGCTATTAGTTCAGCATTAAATTTACCTGCCGAAAATCGAACACCAGCTTCTAAATTTACACTCTCTTCGGCTTGTTGACCAACTGAATTTCCAGGTGGCGAAAAGCCTTTGTGAATGCCGCTGAAAACGGATAGTTTGTTATTGATGGTATAGCTAAATCCAATACCAGGGATAAAAACGGAAATAGCATTCACCCTGGATGAAACATCACTACTGCTCCTCAACGGATTTGATTTACCAAAATCATCTCTCGAAAGTTTAATAGACTCATAGCGTATTCCCGGTGACACCGTTAATCCTTTCACTTTATACTTGTACATCACGTAGGATGCAAATGTGTTTGCTGAACTAATTCTGTTTCCCTGAGCCCCCTTGACTCCATAGGTTTCCAATGACATAAATCCATTGGTTATGTTGTATACATCTTCCCATTGAAATCGATCTTCTTCGTCATAATGCATTCTAAATCCTATTTCCAGATCGTTAAAAGAATCGTTTTTTCCATACCAGTGATAGTCAATTTTGGTTTGTACGCCCCTTGATATATATGTTCTGTTGTTTGCTTTTACATGTAAAGCACGTTCAGCATCTAAGGCTCCTTTAACTACTGAAATATGCCCTGAATATTGAGATGGGTTTGACAGTATCTTCGCAATTTTTTGTGAACTGCCTTCAAACACAACATCGTCAAGTTTATACCAGTTTCTTTTAAAACCGTTGAGATAAACATTAGATGACACCTTAAATTGTTCCGAAAAATTTATTTCATGCGTAAATACGTATTGCATGTGTTCAGCAGTCATTTTATCTTTCGCTGAAGCTTGATATCTTACATATGGCGTTTTTTCAAAATCAGATGCTGTTAAACCCAAATAGGTTTCGTTGGAAACCTCATCATAGTAATGAAACTTAAACTGAAAGCTTTGCTTACGTTTATGATGATTTGGAGTATTGTATCTGATTTTCGATGTTATTTCGTTGATATCAAACCCCGTATTTAAGTTATTAGCCAAGGATTTAAACCCATTTGAATTAACATTTAAATACTCCACTAAATAGCCAAAAGTTTTAACGGTATCGCCGATATTAGCGTGAAGTTGACCAGCTTGAAAACTGCCATAATTAGCAGCTACTTTTCCTCCAAAAGACTCGGGAATTTCAGTAGAAACAAAGTTTAGTGCCCCACCTGTTGTATAGGGGCCGTATTGGATTTGACTACTCCCCTTCAGTACTTCAATAGCTTGCATTCTTGCTACCGAGGGAAAATAATAGGCAGATGATGCACTGTAAGGAGCGGGAGAAATTAAAACGCCATCCTCCATGATGGCAATTTTAGCGCTTCGCTCTGGGGAGGTTCCTCTAATACTTATGTTTGGACGCAATCCAAAACCATCCTCTTCAAATACATTAATTCCAGGTATTTTATTTAATGCCCTGTTTATATCAGCATAATCAAACTGCCCCAATTCTTCACTTGATAGGTAGTAGGCAGCACCTGTTCTATTCTTCGCAACAAACTTATTTCCTAAAATTGTATTACCCTTTATAATGACCTCATCCAATGGAAAAATGGAGTCATTTTCAATCGTAGGCTGATTTTGTGCTTTTAATGATAAACTAAAAATAAGTAGCAAGGACAGATGAGTATTTTTCATCTATATTAATTTAGATTAATTATAAATTAGATGCAAACATAGAAAAGAAATTTATGAAAACCAAAGTTATTTGTAACAAATCTAAATAAAAATATTAAGGTATATTTGTTAAAAACTTATACAGATGAAATCAAGATTACATGCCCTTTTCACAATCGGATTAGCCTTATTCTTTATATACAAAGGAGTGGATAAAATTCCCATAAAAATCAAATCCATTACGCAAGAGGAAATTGTTGAAACGATAATTGAAAAAGGTTCTTATGAAGCCCCAGTGGGTTATAAAATCACAATGAATACCATGCGTCAATCTGGTTTTCTAAGGCTTATCGCAGTTTTTCAAATCATAGCAGGAATCTTAATGATACTACCAAAAACGCGATTGGCTGGGCTATTATTTTTGTTGCCAATGATTTTTAACATCTTTTTTATGCATGTCTTTTTTGATAATAGAATGGATGAAAACCTCGTAACCGGGTCGTTGCTTGCGTTGAATATAATATTGTGTTCGTATTACTACAAAAGGATTAAACGTATACTACTTGAGAAAACGAACTGAAACTTCAACAAACCTGCATAGAGACGTTGTAAGCAGCCTCAAAATGCAGCATATTTACTGAAAGTTGTGCTTTTTGAGTGGTTAAAAAAGAAAACAGTTTTTCTGTTGGAACATTGCCTGTAAGTTCGTCCTTAGCCATGGGGCAGCCCCCTAACCCACGTATGGCACTGTCAAAAGCACGGCAACCGCCTGCATACGCTGCTTCGATTTTTGAAGTAGCCTCGTTTGGTTTTGCGTGAAGGTGTGCGCCAAAGACAATGGCGGGATATGCTTGCAGTAAGTGTGCGAATAAATCTGTAATTGTTTTGAGTTGGGCCATGCCTACCGTATCGGACAGCGAAATACGCGCTACACCCATATCCACTAGCCTACTGACCCAGTCCGCAACCAAGCCGGGACTCCAAGGATCTCCGTAGGGATTGCCAAAACCCATACTTAAATAAACAACCACTTCACGGTTTACGCTACTGGCGTGTTTGACCAATCGGTTCACCAAAACTAAAGAATCCTCAATGGTGGTGTTGGTATTCCGCATTTGAAAGTTCTCAGATATCGAAAAAGGATACCCTATATAACTGATCTGCTCATAAGACAACGCTTCTGCGGCGCCTCTTTCATTTGCGACTATGGCCAATAACTTGGTTTTGGTGTCGCTTAAATCAAGCTGTTTAACTACTTCGTGGGTATCGCGCATTTGCGGAACGGCCTTGGGCGAAACAAAACTTCCAAAGTCGAGCACATCATATCCAACCCGTAAAAGCGACTGCAAATACTTCACTTTTACATCCGTAGGGATAAACGCTTTGATGCCTTGTAGGGCATCTCTAGGGCATTCGGTAAGAAAAACACGAGACATGCATCAAAAATAACAAATCCTTTGACGCTAATTATGAGGCATTTATATAAATTTGCACTTGAAAAATTGCTTATGAAAACGACTACCCTTTTTGAGGACAAACTTGCGCCTTACAAAGATCAACTTTTACACCATCCGCTATACCACAAACTAAACAGCACTGAAGCGATACAGACCTTTATGGAGTACCATGCTTTTGCCGTTTGGGATTTTATGTCCTTGGTAAAGGCCTTGCAACGTAAACTTACCTGTACCGAATTGCCGTGGGTTCCTGTTGGAAGCCCCGCTACAAGAAGGCTCATCAATGAAATTGTTTGGGGCGAGGAAAGCGACGTAGACCAATTCAACCAACCTACCAGCCATTTTGAACTTTATATTAAGGCTATGGAAGAAGTAGGTGCAAATACAGCTCCTATAAAAAAATTAGTAGCTGAAATTCAAAATGGGACAGCTTGGGAAATCGCTGTTAGCGAAGCATCAATACCTGAAGAAATAAAATCTTTTCTAAACTTTTCACTCAAAACCGCAACTCAGGCACCTGTACATGTTGTCGCAAGTGTGTTTAATTATGGCCGTGAAGACCTAATTCCTGATTTGTTTATTGCCATCATTAAAGATATGGCGCAAGAAAAAGGTACTGACTTCGGCACATTGGTTTATTA
>ERZ802830.1667-NODE-1667-length-20972-cov-15.4681_pt1 | contig 20972 bp, 23 predicted proteins | sample MGYA00345654_ERZ802830 | MGnify/ENA primary metagenome ERZ802830 (study PRJEB30503, sample SAMEA104212375) | marine metagenome | biome: Westerlies Biome; feature: [SRF] surface water layer (ENVO:00010504) within the epipelagic zone...; material: water...
TCTGCAATCTTAAGAATTGTTTGCATTTGTATCATTATGCTGACTCCTCTGATGACTCTTTATCGACTGATACTTTATTCTCATTCTTAATATCTTGATCAGAAACGAGCACCCATGTTTTGCTTTTTGAAATAGGTCTGCATTCTTTAACAGTAACCATGTCTCCGATAGCAGCTTCATTTAAAGCATCATGAGCATGAACCTTAGTTGTACGTTTCATAATCTTTCCATAAAGAGGATGGCGAACTTTTCTTTCGACCTTAACAGTAATTGTCTTATCTGCCTTATCAGAGACAACAACTCCTGTAAGAAGTCTTGGATTTGAAGATTCCATTATTTGCTTTCCTTATTTTTCATTTCAGTAATTAGAGTCTTAATTCTTGCAACTTTTCTTCTATTAATTTTTAGAAGATTTGTCTCGTTCAGTTGTCCTGTTTTATGCTTAATGCGCATAGTAAATTGCTCAGCTCGAACTGCTGCAAGCTCTTGATCTAATTGATCTAAATCTTTTTTTCTTAAATCTATTAACTCTTTACTCATTGTTAATCCTTTTGTATGAAGCGAGTTTTAACTGGTAATTTTGCAGCAGCTAACTTAAAAGCCTCTCTAGCAAGTTCTTCCGTTACTCCAGCCATTTCAAACATAACTTTTCCTGGTTGCACTAATGCAACCCAGTACTCTACATTTCCTTTTCCTTTCCCCATTCTTACTTCAAGAGGTTTTTTTGTTATAGGCTTATCAGGGAATAATCTTATCCAGATATTACCTCCTCTTTTTATATGCCTTGTCATTGCTCGTCTAGCAGCTTCAATTTGCCTTGCGGTTATTCTTCCTCTATCAGCTGCAACAAGCCCAAATCTTCCGAAAGCTACAGAATTACCATTTTGAGCAAGGCCTCTATTTCGGCCTTTATGCATTTTCCTAAATTTTGTTTGTTTTGGCTGTAACATAATTTTTAATAGTTATTTATCATCTTGTTTAAAAGGATCATCCATTACTTCACCTTTAAATACCCAAACTTTAACTCCAATAATTCCATAGGTAGTTAAGGCTTCTGCTGTTCCATAATCAATATCTGCTCTTAAAGTATGTAGCGGTACTCGTCCCTCTCTATACCATTCAGTTCTAGCTATTTCAGCACCATTTAATCGACCTGAAACTTCTATTCTTACACCTTTAGCGCTTTGTCTTAAAGCACTTTGAACTGTTCTTTTCATGGCTCTTCTGAACATTACTCTTCTTTCTAGCTGCTGAGCTACACCTTCAGCTAAAATCGTTGCATCTAAATCAGGTTTCTTTACCTCTTTAATATTAATTTGAGTCGATTTCCTAACTATTTTTTCTATAGCTTTTTTTAGATTTTCTATTTCCTCGCCTCTTTTTCCAATAATGATTCCTGGTCTAGATGTGTAAATAAATACAACAAAATTATCAGCAGATCTCTCTAGTTCAATCTTGCTTACAGATGAAAATTTTAATCTCTTCTTTAAAAATTCTCTTACTTTTAAGTCCTGTACTAAGTTTTCAGGGAATGACTTGCCTTTTGCATACCAATTTGCATTATGCTTTTTGACAACCCCTAATCTAAAACCATTTGGATGAACTTTTTGTCCCATTATTTCTCCTGATCAGCAAGTATGATTTCAATATGGCAAGTTGGCTTAATAATCCTATCAGCTCTTCCTCTTGCTCTTGGCTTCATGCGCTTTAATCTCATTCCTTGGTTAACAATTATTGATTTAATAACTAATAAATCTATGTCTGCTTTTTCATTATTCTCAGCATTTGCAATAGCTGACTCTAGTAATTTTTTAATAACAGCAGAGCCTTTTTGTTTATTGAACACTAGAAAATCTAAAGCATCCTGAACTGATTTACCTCTTACAGCATTAGCTACAAGTCCAGCCTTTTGAGGCGATAATCTTGTTCCTTTTAAATACGCTCTAGTTTCCATTATTTTGTCTTCCTATCGCCTGAATGCATCTTAAATGTTCTCGTAATGGCGAATTCACCTAGTTTGTGTCCAACCATATCTTCATTAATATATACAGGAACATGTTGTCTGCCATTGTGAACAGCAATTGTTAAACCTACCATTGAGGGAACAACCATAGATCTTCTTGACCATGTTTTAATTGGTCTTTTATCGTTAGATGCATTGGCCGCATCAACTTTCTTCTCTAAAGAAAGATCAACGAATGGGCCTTTTTTTAATGATCTTGGCATAATTACTTCCTAGTTCCTTTTCTTCTGATAATTAAATCATTTGTTCTCTTATTTTTTCTTGTTTTATAACCTTTCGTGGGAACTCCCCATGGAGTTGAGGGGTGTCTTCCGCCAGAGGTTCTTCCTTCACCACCTCCGTGAGGGTGATCTACAGGGTTCATAGCGACACCTCTAACAGTTGGTCTAACGCCTCTCCATCTTTTAGCACCAGCTTTTCCTAATGATCTTAGATTGTGTTCGCTATTGCATACTGTACCTAATGTAGCTCTGCAATCTGCTAGAACTTTTCTTGTTTCACCCGATTGAAGTCTTAGAGTTACGTATATGCCTTCTTTTGCAATTAATCTAGCTGAAGTTCCGGCACTTCTGGCAAGCTGGGCTCCTTTCAGGGGTTTTAATTCAATACAATGCACATTTGTTCCTAAAGGAATATCTTTAAGCATCATAGAATTACCAGTTTTAATCTCTGCAGAGTCAGAAGATATAATTTCATCTCCAACTCTTAATTTTGCTGGAGCAATAATATATCTTCTTTCTCCATCTTTATATTTCAGCAAGGCGATATGGGCGGTCCTGTTAGGATCATACTCAATGGTTTCAACAACAGCTGCTATATCTAACTTATCTCTTTTAAAATCAATAACTCTATAATGCTGCTTATGTCCGCCCCCTTGATGACGAACAGTAATTCGACCATTATTATTTCTTCCGCCATTCTTAGATTTAGGCTGAAGAAGACCTTTAAAAGGTTTGCCTTTGTGTAAATCAGATTTAACTGAAATAACATGCCTTCGAGCAGGACTAGTCGGTTTGGCCTTTACAATAGTCATTTTAATTCATTCCCTCAAATTGAATATCTGAATCTTGGCTTAAGGTTACAAAAGCTTTTTTGTAATTAGATCTTTTGTATGTACCTGTTCTATTTCTTTTTGTCTTTCCTTTAACAACAGATGTGGTTACAGCTATAACTTCAACCTTAAAAAGCTCTTCAACAGCTTGTTTAATCTCTCTTTTATTTGCATTAAGATCAACCTTAAATATAACTTGCTTAAATTTTTCATTAAGTCGGGCTGATTTCTCAGTTATTATTGGAGCTTTAATTAATGTAAAAAGTTTCTCATTTAACATTAGATCCACTCCTCTATTAATTTAAAAGCTGCAGCAGTGACGGCAACTTTGTCAGATTTTAATAAAATTACTGGGTTTATTTCTTTAACAGTTATAACATCAACATTTGGTATATTCCTAGCTGATAAATAAAAATTTGAATCAAAATTATCTGTAATGAACAATACTTTACTTAAAGAAAAGTCTTTAAGGAACTTTGCAATCTCTTTAGTTTTTGGTTTGTCTAAGACTGGTGTTTCTATAGCAACTAATTTTCCTTGCCTTAATAACTCTGAAAAAATTGATCTTAAGGCTGCTCGGTACATTTTCTTGTTTATTTTCTTGCTATAGTCTCTTGGAGTTGCTGCAAAAGTTACACCACCACCTCTCCATAATGGACTTCTGATTGTTCCAGCACGTGCTCTTCCAGTTCCTTTTTGTCTGTATGGCTTTTTGCCTCCACCTCTTACTTCAGAACGTGTTTTTTGTTTTGCAGATCCTTGTCTAGATCCAGCCATATAGCTTACAACAGCCTGATGAACTAATGATTCATTAAAGTCTTTACCAAAAGTTGCTTCAGAAATTGTAATGCCTGATTTTTTTGCTGATGATGTTAATAAATCTATTTTCATTTTTTCTTTACTGATGGTTTGATTTTTAGTTCAGATCCATTAAAGCCAGGAACTGCTCCTTTTATATAAAGGACACTATTTTCTATATCCAAGTCAACTATCTTTAAATTTTGAACAGTGGTTGTTGCATTACCCATATGCCCTGACATTTTTTTTCCTTTCCAAACTCTTCCAGGAGTTTGACATTGGCCAATTGAACCATGAGCTCTGTGAGATAATGAGTTGCCATGGGTTGCATCCTGCATTGCAAAATTATGACGCTTAATAACTCCAGCATATCCTTTACCTTTTGAAGTGCCTGTAATGTCGACATGTTGTCCAGCCTCAAAGACATCAGCAGTTAAATGCTTTCCAATTTGAAACTCTGCAATATTTTCAACATCAGTTCTGAACTCAGCTAGGCTACCTGGTTCAAGATTAACTTTCTTAAAGAATTCTTTCGTTGATTTAGTTAGATTATTTGATTTTTTTGTTTTTGAAACTACTAGAGCGTCATATCCATCTCTTTGTTCGGTTTTAATATCTGCAACAAAATTACCTGCAACTGAGACAACAGTTACCGGTATAGAAGTTCCGTCTTCTTGAAAAAGACGTGACATTCCAGATTTTTTTCCTATTAAGCCAGTGCTCAATTTTCTCTCCTTTTTACGGGGCTATTAACCCTCTATGGCCGCTAAAGCGTTAAAAATTATTAACCTAAACTTATTTGGACATCAACACCAGCTGATAAGTCTAGTTTCATTAATGCATCAACTGTCTTATCAGTAGGCTCTACTATATCCATAAGCCTTTTATATGTAACTATTTCGTATTGATCTCTAGCATCTTTATCTTTATGCGGAGAAGTCAATATTGTTGTTCTCTCTTTTTTTATAGGCATTGGAATTGGACCTTTCACTAATGCACCAGTTTTCTTCACAGTTTCTACAATTAATTTTGCAGATGCATCTATCAATCTATAATCGAAAGCCTTAAGCCTAATTCTGATTGATTGATTCTCCATTGTTCCTATTTTTACCTATTTATTTTTTCAATTACCACGGTGCGTAAATCGCAAAATGTGGCGTATTCTAAGCCCCTAAGAGCAGTACTGTCAACAAAATTGAACAGTTTTATCTATTATGTTTTAGGACGATTTCAGCCCTTCAGCGATATTACTTGGAACTTCACCATATTTAGTGAATTCCATAGTAAAAGTTGCTCTCCCTTGTGTTTGAGATCTTAAATCTGTTGCATAACCAAACATTTCTGCAAGAGGCACTTCAGAGGACACTTCTTTACCCGAAGTAATATCATCCATTCCTAAAATTATCCCTCTTCTTCTATTAAGATCTCCAACTACATCACCCATATGATCTTCTGGAGTTACTACCACTACCTTCATAATTGGTTCCAATAAGGCTGGTTTTGCTTTATTTGCTCCATCTTTTAAAGCCATTGATCCTGCAATTTTAAATGCCATTTCGTTAGAATCAACATCATGAAAAGATCCATCATAAAGAGTTGCTCTTAAAGCAAGCAGCGGATATCCTGCAATAACACCGTTTTGCATTTGTTCTTGTATGCCTTTATTAACAGCTGGTATATATTCCTTAGGGATAACTCCACCAACAATTTTATCTACAAATTCATATTCGTCATCGAGCCCTAGTGGTTCTAGTTTTAACCAAACATGACCATACTGGCCTTTACCACCACTTTGTCTTACAAATTTTCCTTCAACGTCAACTGTTTCTTTGATTGTTTCTCTATAAGCAACTTGTGGCTTGCCAATATTTGCTTCTACAGAAAACTCTCTTCTCATTCTATCAACAAGAACATCTAAATGAAGTTCACCCATTCCAGAAATAATTGTTTGACCAGACTCTTCATCACTAGTAACTCTAAAAGAAGGATCTTCTTGTGCTAACTTACCTAATGCCATAGACATCTTTTCTTGATCTGGCTTTGACTTAGGTTCAACGGCTACAGATATAACTGGCTCTGGGAAATCCATTCTTTCAAGAACAATTGGCTTTGATGCATCAGAAAGGGTATCCCCGGTTGTAATATCTTTTAAACCAATACACGCTGCGATATCACCAGCTCTCACTTCTTTAATTTCTTCTCTGTTATTTGAATGCATTTGAACCATTCTTCCAACTCTTTCTTTTTTTGATTTTGTTGTATTCATAACACCATCGCCAACAGATAGAACCCCAGAATAAACTCTTATAAATGTTAACGTTCCTACAAATGGATCTGTCGCAATCTTAAAAGCAAGTGCTGAAAAAGGTTCATCATCTGAAGATTTCCTAGAATCGCTTTCTTCATCTTCTTCAGAATTATTAGGAATAACTCCTTCGATAGCCTTAACCTCATCTGGTGCAGGTAAGAAATCAACAATTGCATCGAGCATTGCTTGCACACCTTTATTTTTAAATGCAGATCCGCATAAACCTAATATCACTTCGTTAGATAGTGATCTTATCCTTAAACCTTCTTTAATTTGTTCAACAGAAAGATCTCCAGATTCTAGATATGCATCCATAAGCTCTTCATTGGCTTCTGCTGCTGCTTCTAACATTTCTTCTCTTAAAGCATTACATTTTTCTATAAGCTCGTCTGGTATTTCTTTAGAATCAAAAGTTAAGCCTTGATCTTCTTCGTTCCAATAAATAGCTCTCATGTTTATTAAATCAACAACACCTTTAAAATTTTCTTCTGCACCTATGTTGTATTGAATAGGAACTATATTTGCTTGGAGTCTATCTTTAATTTGTGCAACAACCCTCTCAAAGTCTGCACCAGCTCTATCCATTTTGTTAACAAAAACAATTCTTGGGACTTCATATCTATTTGCTTGTCTCCATACAGTTTCTGATTGAGGTTCTACTCCCGATGTTCCACAAAATACTACTACAGCACCATCCAAGACTCTTAAAGATCTTTCAACTTCAATAGTAAAGTCAACGTGGCCAGGCGTATCAATAATATTAATTCTATGTTGAGGAAACTGTTGTTCCATCCCACTCCAAAAACATGTAGTTGCCGCTGAAGTGATAGTAATTCCCCGTTCTTGCTCTTGCTCCATCCAATCCATTACCGCTGCTCCATCATGGACCTCGCCAATCTTATGCGATAAACCGGTATAGAAAAGAACCCTTTCAGTTGTAGTTGTTTTCCCAGCATCAACGTGAGCACATATACCAACATTACGATATTTATTTAGAACAATTTCTCTAGCCATAATTTATGTTTATATTTTGATTAAAATCTAAAATGGGAAAAAGCCTTATTGGCTTCAGCTTGTTTGTGAACGTCCTCTCTCTTCTTAACAGCATTTCCTTTTTTTTGTGAAGCATCTGTTAACTCGCCTGCTAGTCTAAGATGCATTGATTTTTCACTTCTTTTTCTTGCAGCATCGACTATCCATCTCATGGCTAGAGCTTGTCTTCTAGATGGCCTTACTTCAATTGGCACTTGGTAATTAGCTCCACCGACTCTTCTTGATTTTACTTCTACAACCGGACTAACTTCATGAAGAGCTTTCATAAAGACTTCTAATGGATCTTCTTTAGTGGTTTCAGTGATTCTATCAAAAGCCCCATATACTATTTTCTCAGCTATAGATTTTTTACCGTCTTTCATAAGATTATTCATAAACTTAGCTAGAATAATATCTTTGTATTTTGGATCTGGTAGTATCTTTCTTTTTTCAGGACTTCTTCTTCTAGGCATAATTATTTACCTTTTTTAGCGCCATATTTTGAACGCCTTTGTTTTCTATTTGCCACGCCAGAAGTATCTAACGCTCCTCTTACAGTGTGATAGCGAACACCAGGTAAATCTTTGACTCTTCCGCCTCTTATAAGAACAAGAGAATGCTCTTGAAGGTTATGTCCTTCACCGCCAATATAAGAAGTAACTTCATATCCACTAGTTAACCTAACTCTGCAAACTTTTCTTAAAGCTGAATTTGGTTTTTTTGGAGTTGTTGTATATACCCTAGTGCAAACTCCTCTTCTTTGAGGACATGCTTCAAGAGCAGGTACATCAGTTTTTTTGATTTTAGGTTTTCTAGATTTTTTTACTAGTTGATTTACTGTAGCCATAATAATTATTTAAGTTTGAGCGCGATTTTATAGATCTGAATAGTTGCGGTCAATACTATTCCTCACTTTCTTGAAGCTCTTGTCTTAGTGCAGCTTCTATATCATCTGCAGAAAGAGTTGATTCTTCAAGATCAATTTGTTTTTTATTCTTAAGTCTGTCATGGAATTCCATTCCTGTTCCAGCTGGAACTAGCCTTCCTACAACAACGTTTTCTTTCAGCCCTCTCAGATGATCTTTCTTACCTGTAACTGCAGCCTCTGTTAGCACTCTAGTTGTTTCTTGAAAAGAAGCGGCTGATATAAATGAATCTGTTGCAAGAGAAGCTTTGGTTATGCCTAATAATACTCTTTCATAATCTGCTGGTGTATTACCAGCATCAGCAACTTTCTTGTTCTCTTCTGTCATATCAGCATAACTAACCTGATCACCTTGAATAAACTTAGTATCATTTCCATCTACTATTAGAGCTTTTCTAAGCATTTGTCGAAGAATAGTTTCAATATGCTTATCATTGATGGAAACTCCTTGAAGTCTATATACATCTTGAATTTCATTAACAATGAAGTTAGTTAATTCTGGAACACCTTTTAATCTAAGAATATCATGTGGGCTATATGGCCCATCAGAAATAATATCTCCCTTAGTTATTCGTTCACCTTCAAATACTGAAAGAGTTCTATGTTTCGGTATTAACATTTCAGTATTCTGAATCTTCTTTGTAGCGCCATCAGGAGTAATAACAAGTCTAACTTTTCCTTTAGTTTCTTTACCAAAAGATATAATTCCAGTAGCTTCTGATAAAACAGCAGCATCTTTAGGTTTTCTTGCTTCAAATAGGTCAGCAACTCTAGGCAAACCACCAGTAATATCTTTCGTTTTTGATGCAACGAGTGGTATTCGAGCTATGACCTCTCCTGAAGTTAATTTTTGCCCAGCTGCTAAATTTACTAATGCATTAGCTGGCAAGGTATAAGTTGCTGGAGCCTTGTGGTCGCCAACTAAGACTGGTTTACCTTTTGAATCAACCAGAGATATTGAAGGAACTAATTCTTTACCTGCAGAAGGTCTCTCAGATATATCTATAACTTCTATGCTGCTTAATCCAGTTAATTCATCTGTCTGAGTTCTCACAGAAACACCATCTACAATATCATCTAGCCTAACTTTGCCTGATGTTTCTGAAATAATTGGTCTAGTATATGGGTCCCATGAAGCTATTTTTATACCTTCCTCTAAAGAAGCATTATTTTTCACTTCTAAAGTTGCTCCATATGGAACTTTATATTGTTCTGTAATTTTTCCTTGAGAGTCTGTAATAGTACACATAGTATTCCTAGAAACTACAACTTGCAGCTTGTCTTTATTGGCTACTGTTTTCATCTCTTCAGAAAAAGATACCATTCCTGCACCTTTATTAAAAATAGCATTATCTTCAGATGAGCTTGATGCAGCACCACCTATATGGAATGTTCTCATAGTTAACTGTGTGCCAGGCTCTCCAATTGATTGAGCTGCTACAACACCGACTGCTTCACCTCTATGAACTAAATGTCCTCTAGCAAGATCTCTTCCATAACATTTAGAACAAACTCCGTGCGGAGCTTCGCATGTCATAGGAGAACGAACTTTTAAAGATGATAAGTTTAAAGGCTCTATTTTACTCAACGCGTCTTCATCTAGCATGGTTCCAACTTCAAACATAACATTACCATCATTATCTAAGATTGGTTCTGCAATAACTCTTCCTAATATTCTATCTGTTAAAGCTTGAATGATTTCTCCACCATCAATAATAGATGTAACTGTTATTGAGTCTTTTGTTCCACAATCCTCAAGAACAACCACACAATCTTGAGATACATCAACTAATCTTCGTGTTAAATATCCTGAGTTAGCAGTTTTTAGAGCTGTATCAGCAAGACCTTTTCTAGCTCCATGAGTTGAAATAAAGTACTGAAGCACTGATAAGCCTTCTCTAAAGTTAGCAGTGATTGGTGTTTCTATAATAGAACCATCAGGTTTGGACATTAGTCCTCGCATCCCTGAAAGCTGCCTAATTTGTGCTGGAGATCCTCGTGCACCAGAATCAGCATATATATATACAGAGTTAAAAGAAGATTGTTGAACATCATTACCTTCGCTATCAGTAACAGTTTCAGAGCTAATTTTTTCCATCATAGCTTTTGCAACTTGCTCATTAGCTCTTGACCAAATATCAATAACTTTGTTGTACCTTTCACCTCTAGTTACTAACCCTGACTCAAACTGCTTTTCTATTGCTTTAACTTCTTTTTCTGAGGAATCTACAATAGATGCTTTCGCCTCAGGAATAACAAAATCATTAACTCCAATTGATGATCCAGATCGCGTTGAAAAATCAAAACCTAAATACATTAATTGGTCAGCAAATATAACAGTTTTCTTTAAACCTGCTTTTCTGTATGAAATGTCGATAAGCTTTGAAATTGATTTCTTATTTAAAGTTTTATTTATATTATCAAACCCTACTTCAATTGGAGTTACTCTCCAAGCAAGGACTCTTCCAACTGTTGTATCTTCTATAAATGAACCTTTTTCAGCATTTTCAATTCGACATTTTATTGAAGCATGTAATGAAATTGTTTCAGCTTCAAAAGCTCTTAAAACTTCATCAGGGTTACTAAATACTCTTCCTTCGCCCTTAGAATTGACTTTTTCTCGAGTCATGTAATATAAGCCAAGTACCATATCCTGGGTTGGATTAATAATAGGCGCTCCGTCAGCTGGGGAGAGTATATTATTAGTTGACATCATTAATGCTCTAGCTTCTAGTTGCGCTTCTAAGGTTAGTGGCACATGAACTGCCATTTGATCACCATCAAAATCTGCATTAAATGCAACACAAACGAGAGGATGCAGCTGAATAGCTTTGCCTTCAATTAACTTGGGTTCAAAAGCTTGTAATCCTAATCTATGCAGAGTAGGAGCCCTATTTAACATAACAGGATGTTCTCTTATTACTTCTTCTAGGACTTCCCAAACTTCAGGAGTTTCTCTTTCAACTAATTTTTTAGCAGACTTAATAGTGGTTGCTAATTCTCTTTGTTCTAGTTTTCCATAAACAAAAGGTTTAAAAAGCTCCAAAGCCATTTTTTTAGGTAGGCCACACTGATGTAGTTTTAGATTAGGACCAGAGACTATTACTGATCGTCCTGAATAATCAACTCTTTTTCCTAAAAGGTTTTGTCTAAATCTCCCGCCTTTTCCTTTTATCATGTCAGCTAAAGATTTCAAAGGTCTCTTATTGGTTCCAGTTATTACTCTTCCTCGTCTTCCGTTATCTAATAAAGCGTCAACTGACTCTTGCAACATCCTCTTTTCATTTCTAACAATTATGTCAGGAGCGCTGAGCTCAAGAAGTCTTTTTAGCCTATTATTTCTGTTAATGACTCTTCTATATAAATCATTTAGATCTGAAGTAGCAAATCTGCCACCTTCTAAAGGAACTAGGGGTCTCAAATCTGGAGGAAGGACTGGTAAAACTGTCATAACCATCCACTCAGGCTTATTTCCTGAATCTTTAAACGCTTCAAGCAGCTTTAATCTTTTTGAAAGTTTTTTTAATTTAGTTTCTGAATTAGTTTGTGGAATTTCTTCTCTGATTATTCTTATTTCATCTTCTATATCTAATTCTTGTAAAAGACCTTGAATAGCTTCAGCGCCCATGTCAGCGCTAAAATCATCGCCATATTCATCAAAAGCTTCAACAAATTCTTCTTCTGTGAGAATTTGTCCTTTCTCTAAATCTGTTAAACCAGGATCCGTAACAATATAGCTTTCAAAGTATAGAACTCTCTCAATTTCTCTTAGTGTAATATCAAGCAGTAATCCTATTCTAGATGGTAAAGATTTAAGGAACCAAATATGAGCTACAGGAGCTGCAAGATCAATGTGCCCCATTCTTTCTCTTCTAACTTTTGCTAATGTGACTTCAACCCCACATTTTTCGCAAACAACACCTCTATGCTTCATTCGTTTATACTTGCCACAAATACATTCGTAATCTTTTATTGGTCCAAATATCTTTGCACAAAAAAGCCCGTCTCTTTCTGGTTTAAAAGTTCTGTAGTTAATAGTTTCAGGTTTTTTAACTTCTCCAAAAGACCATGACTTGATCATTTGCGGTGAAGCTAGTCCAGCAGATATTGTAGAAAAATCGTCTTGACCTGATTTTAGTAAATTTAATAAGTCTCTCAATTTTATCTCCTAATTTTCTGAATCTAATTCAATATTAATTCCAAGTGATTTAATTTCCTTACTAAGGACATTAAATGACTCAGGGATATTTGCATCCATTTGATAGGATCCATCAACAATATTCTTATACATCTTTGTTCTTCCAGCCACATCATCTGATTTAACTGTTAGCATTTCTTGAAGTGTATATGATGCTCCATATGCTTCCAGTGCCCAAACCTCCATTTCTCCAAATCTTTGACCACCGAATTGAGCTTTACCACCTAACGGTTGTTGAGTCACTAAGCTATATGAACCAGTTGATCTAGCATGCATTTTGTCATCTACTAAATGATTTAGTTTGATAATATACATATAACCAACCGTAACTGGTCTCTCAAATTTAGTACCAGTTCTGCCATCGTACAATGTAAATTGACCTGATTCAGGTAAATCTGCAAGTTTTAATAGGTCTTTAATTTCACTTTCTTTAGCTCCATCAAAAACAGGAGTTGCAATTGGCAAACCAGAAGTTAGGTTTGAAGCCAATTCAGATATTTCAGAATTATTGAATGCATCTAAATCTTCTTTATTTGCAGCACCTTTGTTATATAACTTATCAAGATAATCTTTGAGTTCTGAAGGCTTAGCATTCTGATTCAGCATTGCATCAATTCTATCTCCAATACCTTTTGCTGCCATTCCCATATGAGTTTCTAAAATCTGACCAACATTCATTCTAGAAGGAACTCCTAGAGGGTTTAATACAATATCAACTGGTACACCATATTCATCATGAGGCATATCTTCAATAGGCATTATTTCAGAAATAACACCTTTATTACCATGCCTTCCAGCCATCTTGTCACCAGGCTGAATTCTTCTTTTAATTGCCAAATAAACTTTAACAATTTTGATTACTCCAGGTGCTAAATCATGTCCTCTTATAATTTTTTCTCTTTTTTCTTCGAATCTAGTTTTTATATCTTTTAAATATTGTTTTAAATTCTTTTCAGTTTCTTCAATTCTTGAGTTTGCTGAATCTGAATTAGTCCTAATTGCAAGCAAATCATCCAAAGTAAAATCTTTTAGAGTTTCTAAAGTAAGAGATGTGCCTTTTTTAATGCCTGTGCCAGTTGCTTTTACAACCTTGTTACCTTTTAAAATTTCAGCAGCTCTTAATTTAGTAGCTTCTTCAACAATTCTTGTTTCATCATCAGCATCCTTCTTAGATTCTGCTAGATGCTCCTCTTCAATTGCTTGGGTTCTTGTGTCCTTTTCGACTCCATCTCTAGTAAAGACTTCAACGCCAATTACAGTACCTTTTGTACTTGAAGGTGCCCTTAAAGATGTATCTTTTACATCTGATGCTTTTTCACCAAAAATAGCTCTTAATAATTTTTCTTCTGGTGAGAGTTGAGTTTCGCCTTTTGGAGTAATTTTTCCAACTAAAATATCTCCAGGTTCAACCTCTGCACCAACATAAACTATTCCACAATCATCTAGTTTGCCTAATGATCCTTCACCTACATTTGGAATATCAGCAGTTATTTCTTCTGAGCCAAGCTTAGTATCTCTTGCTATACATGTTAGCTCTTGTATATGTATAGATGTGAATCTATCTTCTCGAGCTACTTTTTCTGAAATTAAAATTGAATCTTCAAAGTTATAGCCATTCCATGGCATAAACGCAATCCTAATATTTTGACCAAGAGCTAATTCGCCGTTATCAATTGATGGCCCATCAGCTAAAACATCTCCAGCTTTAACTTTATCGCCAACTTTTACAATTGGTCTTTGGTTGATGCATGTATTTTGATTAGATCTTGTATATTTAATTAAGTTATATACATCAACAGCAGAACTGCTATGTTTAGTGTCAGTTACGCGAACAACTATTCTAGCTGCATCAACATTTTCAACAATACCATTTGTTTTAGAAACAATACAAACACCTGAATCTCTAGCAACAACAGACTCTAAACCTGTTCCAACTAGTGGCTTTTCAGGTCTTAAACATGGCACTGCTTGACGTTGCATGTTTGATCCCATAAGGGCTCTATTAGCATCATCATGTTCTAAGAATGGTATTAAAGATGCAGCAACAGAAACAACCTGCTGAGGTGATACATCCATTAAGTCAACTCTATCTGGTGACATGAGCTCGAATTCGCTTGCATGACGAACTGCAACTAAATCATCTACAAATTTATTATTTTTATCTAAAACAACATTTGCCTGCGCAATAACATGCTCACCCTCATCAATAGCAGATAAATAAACAATCTCATCTGTTACCTTTCCATTTAAAACCTTTCTGTATGGTGTTTCTATAAAGCCGTAATCATTAGTTTTTGCATAGGAAGCAAAAGAATTAATTAATCCAATGTTTGGTCCTTCAGGTGTTTCAATTGGGCAAACCCTTCCATAATGAGTAGGATGAACATCTCTTACTTCAAAACCAGCTCTTTCTCTTGTTAGACCTCCAGGCCCTAGAGCAGAAACTCTCCTTTTGTGGGTAATCTCTGATAAGGGATTATTCTGATCCATGAATTGAGATAATTGGCTTGAGCCAAAGAATTCTTTTATAGCTGCTGTAACAGGCTTAGCATTGATTAGATCTTGAGGACCTAACTCATCAGCTTCAGCCATACTTAATCTTTCTCTTACTGCTCTTTCAACTCTTATCAATCCGACTCTAAATTGATTAGCAGTCATTTCTCCTACTGATCTAACTCTTCTATTACCTAGATGATCGATATCATCAACAATATCATGGCCATCTCTTATGTTAACAATGCCTTTCATTACTTCAATAATGTCAGCCTTATCTAATATATTAGGATTTTCTTTGTCTTCATCTATTCTTAATCTTCTATTAAACTTCATTCTTCCAACCTCTGATAGATCATATCTTTCAGCGTTAAAGAACAGATTATTAAATAATGTATCTGCTGAATCTTTTGTAGGTGGCTCGCCTGGTCTCATCATTCTATAAATTTCAACAAGTGCTTCAAGCCTATTAGATGTGGGATCTGCTCTTAAGGTATCTGAGATATATGGTCCTTTATCCAATTGATTGATATAAAGGCATTCTATATCTAATACATTGTTATCTTTTAGTAATTCTAATACTGTTATATCTATAAGCGTATTAGCAGAAACTAAAACTTCGCCAGTTTCTTGATTAAATATATCTTTAGCAATAACTTTATTTAAAAGATAATCTTCAGGCAGTGTTAACTCATTCAAGTTAGATTTAGCCATTTCTCTAACATGGCGCGCTGTTATTCTTTTGCCTGCTTCAACAAAAACCTTACTCTTAACTTTAATATCAACAGCTAAAGTTTCGCCACGAAGTCTTTCAGGAGTAATCTTTAAATTAATTGTATCTTTATTAAGGGTATAGGCATCGTTATCATAAAAATGAGAGAGAATCTCTTCAGTGCCCATATCAAGAGCTCTAAGCATTATGGTAGCAGGTATCTTTCTTCTTCTATCTATTCTACAAAATAAAATATCTTTAGGATCAAATTCAAAATCCAACCAAGAGCCTCTATAAGGAATTATTCTTGCAGAATATAAAACCTTACCTGAAGAATGAGTTTTACCCTTGTCATGATCAAAAAATACTCCAGGAGATCTGTGTAATTGTGCTACAACAACTCTCTCAGTTCCATTAATTATAAAAGACCCGTCATCTGTCATTAATGGCACTTCGCCCATAAAAACTTCACCTTCTTTTATATCCTTTACTTCCTTAAAGTTAGTTTCACGATCATATAAAACCAATTTAACTTTAATTCTTAGCGGGGCTGAATATGATAAACCTTGAATTAAACATTCTTGAACATCATAGACATTTTTACCTAACTCATAAGAAACATACTCAAGGGCAGCGTTACCTGAAACACTAGTTATAGGAAATAAAGATTGAAAAACTTCTTCGAGACCTTGTCTTTTTCTAGCCTCTAAACTGATATCAGATTGAAGAAATTCTGAATAAGAATCCAATTGAGTTTCAATAAGATTAGGAAGATCCATCACCTTAGCAAAGGTTCCAAAATTCTTTCTAATTCTCTTTTTTTCGGTATAACTGTATGTCATAAACGAGCCCTTTTAATATGTTTTAATTTTTCTAGTTATTTTAGTTCTGCTGTCGCACCTGCTTCAGTTAATTGCTTAAGCATTTCTTCAGCTTCCTCTTTCTTAACACCTTCTTTAAGTGTATTTGGAGCACCATCAACTAAATCTTTAGCTTCTTTTAAGCCTAATCCAGTGATTGATCTCACAGCTTTAATAACTTGAACTTTCTGATCACCAGCTGCTGATAGAACTACATCAAAAGCGTCCTTCTCCTCAGCGGCTTCGCCACCAGCATCTGCTGCTGCTGCTGGTGCAGCTGCAACTGCTGCTGCTGCAGTAACGCCAAATTTTTCTTCAATTGCTGATATAAGCTCAACTAGGTCCATAACGGACATTTCTTCAATAGCTTTTAAAATATCATCTTTACTTGTTGCCATTCTAATTCTCCTTTGTTTAGGCAGATGCCTGTTTATTGTCTCGAACTGCTGATAAGACTCGAGCTAGTTTAGTTGGTACTTCATTTAATAAAGTAGCAAACTTACCAACTGGTGCTTGAAGAACAGATGCTATTAAACTCAATGCCTCATCACGTGATGGAAGCTTCGCTAAGATATCTATCTGAGCTCCATCAAGCAATTGACCCTCAACAACTAATGCTTTGATTTCTAAAGCTTCAAAGTTTTTAGCATATGTTTTGAGTAATTTAGCCGCTGCTCCTGGCTCATCAAAAGAAAAAGCAAACAGGGAAGGCCCTGTTAAAACTTCATCAGAACATCCAAAATCAGTTCCCTCAAATGCTAATTTAGCAAGAGAGTTTTTAATAACCTGAATATGAACGCCTGCTTCAGTAGCTTTTTGTCTAACTTCAGACATTTCTGGTACCTTTAAACCTCTCGCATCTGAAATCACCAAGGATGAAGCCGAAGAGGCAACCTCTTTAACTTCTTTTACTATTCTTTCCTTTTCACTTTTAGCTAATGCCACAGCAATTCTCCTTTTTTTACCTTTCGGCGACAAACTGCCAACTTGCAATCTGAACACCACCTACGTAGGAAATTAAGTCTTTCGACACCTACGGTCTTTGACGGCTGCGAAAATCGCAACAATCTAGGATCTTTTTCAAGACCCTAAAACTTATACTAGTTCAGCTGAACTAATCTTCACTCCTGGACCCATTGTGCTACTTAAAGCAACATTCCCAATGTAAACACCTTTTGATGAGGCAGGTTTTAATTTCTTTAATTCTGCAATAAGAGCTGCTGCATTTGACTGAATTTTAGTAGCATCAAATGACACTTTTCCAATGCACCCATGGATAATTCCATTTTTATCTGTTCTAAATCGCACTTGTCCTGCTTTTACATTTTTTATTGCTGCAGTAACATCGTCTGAAACTGTTCCAGTTTTTGGATTTGGCATCAAGCCTTTTGGCCCTAGAACTTGTCCAAGTTTACCAACAACCTTCATAGCAGCTTGTGTTGCTATTACAACATCTACTGAAATTTCTTCTTTTGTAAATTGTTCCGCTAAATCATCCATACCAACATGCTCAGCACCAGCAGCTTTAGCTTGTTCAGCAGCTTCTCCATCTGCAAAAACAGCAACAGAAACATTCTTACCTAGTGCATTTGGCAAGGTTACTGCTCCTCTTACATTTTGATCAGATTTGCCTGCGTCCACTCCTAGTTTAATAGATATATCTATTGATTCTTCAAATTTTGAGGATTTCACAGTCTGTAAAATTTCCATTGCTTCTGCAACCGAATAGGTTTTTTCTATATCAAGCTTTTCAGCAATCAATTTTTGTTTTTTTGTTATTTGTACCATCTTATATATCCACCTCAACACCCATACTTCTTGCTGTACCGGCAATAATCCTAACAGCATTATCTATATCATTAGCATTTAGATCAGGCTCTTTTATCTTTGCAATTTCTTCAAGTTGAGCTCTAGATATTTTGCCTACTTTTTCTTTATTTGGTTCTCCACTACCTTTTGGTATATTTAGAGCTTTCTTTATAAGAACAGCTGCAGGTGGCGTTTTGACTATAAATGTAAATGATTTATCTTCGTAAACACTTATAACAACTGGAAGAGGTAAACCTTTTTCAGCATTTTGAGTTTCAGCATTAAAAGCATTACAAAAATCCATAATATTGACCCCGGCCTGACCAAGAGCAGGTCCAACAGGAGGGCTTGGATTTGCTCCACCAGCAGGAATTTGTAATTTAAGTATTGTTGAAACTTTTTTTGCCATTATGTTTTCTCTATTTGCATAAAATTAAGTTGGACCGGAGTTGACCTTCCTAGAATTTGAACAGCAACTTTAACAGAGTTTCTTTCATAATCAACATCCTCTACTACACCATTGAAATCATTAAAGGGGCCATCGCAAACTCGGATCACTTCTCCAGGCTCGTATATGGTTTTAGGAGCAGGCGCATCTTCACCAACTTCAATCCTGTTAATAATATTATTTACATCTTCTTCGGATATTGGCATTGGCTTTTCCTTGGTACCGCCGACAAAGCCTGAAACTCTTGGAGTTTGTTTTACAAGCTGCCATGAATCATCATCTAGCTGCATTTGAATCAAAACATAACCGGGGAAAAATTTTCTTTCAGTAGTTCTTTTGGCACCGCTTTTTAATTCTACGATTTGTTCAGTAGGAACAAGAATCTCTCCAAACTTTTCACTGAGGCCTTCTAATTGAATTTTTTCTTCTAAGGCAGCTTTAACCTTAAGTTCGTATCCTGAATATGCTTGTATTACAAACCACTCCATTTTTTTACCCTAAAATAAATTTAAATATCCAACTAAGCAAAGACTCAAGCCCCCAAAAAAATAGGCATAAGACTATAATTGCACCAAAAACAATCGCAAAAGTCTGAGTAGTTTCTGCTCTGGTTGGCCAAACCACTCTTCTAATTTCAGTTCTAGACTCTCTCATAAGCTTTATAGAGTTAGAACCGAAAGAGGTATAAGCTAAAAAAGCTAAACCAAATATAAATAAAAATACGACCCCTAAAACTCTATATAAAAAAGCAACATCAGAAAAATAACTATTGCCAACAACCGCTGTGCCAAAAATAGCTAAAGCTATGACCCACTTTAGTCTATCGAACAATTTTGAAGCTGATTCTTTAGTCATAATTCCTACTCTACCAGCATGTTAATGGCAGGCCAGGAGGGTCTCGAACCCCCAACCTCCGGTTTTGGAGACCGCCGCTCTACCAATTGAGCTACTGGCCTATAAACTTTTTTCATATTTCTCAGAGACAAATAAGCCGAGGCACATGGCCTCGGCTATTAACATCAATAAATGTTATTTAATTATCTTTGATACGACACCAGCTCCAACTGTTCTGCCGCCTTCTCTAATAGCAAATTTGAGACCTTCTTCCATTGCTATCGGTGCAATAAGAGAAACAGTCATCTTTATATTGTCGCCTGGCATAACCATTTCAACACCATCAGGAAGCTCACAAGCGCCTGTTACATCAGTAGTTCTAAAATAGAACTGAGGTCTATAGTTACTAAAGAATGGGGTATGTCTTCCGCCCTCATCTTTACTTAAAACGTATATTTCAGCCTCAAAATCAGTATGAGGTGTTATTGATTTAGGCTTAGCAAGGACTTGTCCTCTTTCAACTGCACTTCTTTCAATTCCTCTTAAAAGAACACCACAGTTTTCTCCAGCTCTTCCTTCGTCTAATGACTTTCTAAACATCTCAACTCCAGTACAAGTTGTTTCAGTAGTTGCTTCAGCAATACCAACAATCTCTAAAGCGTCTCCAGTATTAACAATTCCTCTTTCAATTCTGCCAGTAACAACTGTGCCTCTTCCGGAAATTGTAAATACATCTTCGATTGGCATTAAGAATGGCTGATCTATAGCTCTTTCTGGTTCTGGAACATAAGTATCAAGAGTTTCAACTAACTTTTTAACTGCTTCAACTCCAATTTCAGAAGTATCGCCTTCTAATGCTTTTAGAGCACTACCAATAATAATTGGAGTATCATCACCTGGGAAATCGTATTCATTTAAAAGCTCTCTAATTTCCATTTCGACTAACTCAATCATTTCAGGATCATCATTTTGATCGGCTTTATTCATAAATACTACTATATTTGGAACACCAACCTGCCTTGCAAGAAGAATATGTTCTCTAGTTTGAGGCATAGGGCCATCTGCAGCACTTACTACAAGAATAGCACCATCCATCTGTGCCGCACCTGTAATCATATTTTTTACATAATCGGCGTGTCCTGGACAATCAACGTGAGCATAGTGTCTTACAGTAGAAACATACTCAACATGAGATGTAGCAATGGTAATACCTCTTTCTCTTTCTTCAGGAGCATTGTCAATACCATCAAATGCAACCGCTTCTCCTCCAAAAACCTCAGCACAAACTTTAGTAAGAGCTGCTGTTAAAGTAGTTTTTCCATGATCCACGTGACCAATAGTACCCACATTAATATGGGGTAGCGTTCTTTCGAATTTTTCTCTAGCCATTTTTTATACCTCTGGTTTAAAAATTAGTAACTTTGGAGCTCATAACCGGACTTGAACCGGTGACCTCTTACTTACCAAGCAAGTGCTCTACC
>ERZ802830.1668-NODE-1668-length-20955-cov-14.4803_pt1 | contig 20955 bp, 20 predicted proteins | sample MGYA00345654_ERZ802830 | MGnify/ENA primary metagenome ERZ802830 (study PRJEB30503, sample SAMEA104212375) | marine metagenome | biome: Westerlies Biome; feature: [SRF] surface water layer (ENVO:00010504) within the epipelagic zone...; material: water...
TGGCCAGAGGCAGAATCGAACTGCCGACCCCTTGTTTTTCAGACAAGTGCTCTACAGACTGAGTTATCTGGTTTTCTCTTTCTTTTTATTTAATGCACGTTGAGTAGCGTTAAGTTCAGATTTTCTTAACCTTATTGACTCTGGTGTAACTTCTACAAACTCACCCTCTGAAATAAACTCTATACATTGATCTAAAGACATTAGTTGTGGGGGTCTAAGTGGGATTGTTTCATCTGATCCTGATGCACGATGATTTGTAAGTTTCTTTTCCTTTGTGATATTTACCTCTAAATCACCTTCATTATTTCTTTCTCCGATAATCATGCCTTCATAAACTTCAGTTCCAGGAGGGACAAATAGTATACCCCTGTCTACCATGGCAAGACTTGCATAAGGGGTCACTTTTCCATTTCTATCAGAAATTAATACTCCATTTGTTCTCTGAGGAATCTCACCAGCCCAGACCTCATACCCGTCAAACAATGAATTCATTATTCCAGAACCTCGGGTATCTGTTAAGAATTGATTCCTAAAGCCTATTAATCCTCTTGAAGGAATTGAAAATTCAAGAGTTGCTCTACCAAAACCGTTATTCATAAGATTTGTCATCTTACCTTTTCTTTTAGAAAGCTTTTCTGTAATAACGCCTACATAATCTTCAGGTGTGTCGATGAAAACTTTTTCCATAGGTTCGCTTTTTTTTCCATCAATTTCTTTAACGATAACCTCAGGTCTTGAAACCATAAATTCGTATCCTTCTCTTCTCATTGTCTCAATTAATACTGCCATTTGTAGTTCTCCCCGACCTCTAACTTCAAATACATCTGTTTTTTCACTGGGAATAATTTGTAAGGACACATTGCTTAAGATTTCTTTCTCTAATCTTTCACTGATATTTCTTGAAGTAACATATTTACCTTCTCTTCCAGCAAAAGGTCCATTGTTTACATGGAAAAATATTGAAACTGTTGGTTCGTCAATTTCAATTCTAGGAAGAGGCTTGGGTTCGTCATTACTAGAAATAGTGTCACCGATTTGCACGTTATCTATTCCAGCAATGGCAATAATATCCCCTGATTCCAGTGTTTCGACTTTTACTTTTTCAAGTCCCTTAAATGTATACATGGCTGAAAATTTTTGATTATTTACTATTTCTTCTTTTCCACATAAGCTGTATTGTTTGTTCATCTCAAGTATTCCATTGTCAAGCCTTCCGATTGCTACTTGGCCGACATAAGGATCATATGAAAGATTAGTCACTAAAAATTGTGGTGTAAGTAAGTCATCTGTTTCGGGTCCGCTAACAAAATTAGTAATCAACTCTAATAGTGGGATTAAATCAGTTGATTCATCTCCTAGCGATTCATGAGCTATTCCATCTTTTGCATTTGTGTACACGATTGGAAATTCTATCTGTTTATCATTTGCATCTAAATCAATAAACAAATCATAAACTTCCTCTACGACTTCATTTATGCGAGCATCAGATCTATCAATTTTGTTAATAACCAATATGACAGGTAGGTTTTTTTCTAACGCTTTCTTTAATACAAATCTTGTTTGAGGCAAGGGGCCTTCACTTGAATCAACTAAAAGTAATACTCCATCCACTAGATTAAGACTTCTTTCTACCTCTCCCCCAAAGTCAGCGTGGCCTGGTGTATCTACAATGTTAATTTTTATATCGTTATAGTGAATAGCAGTATTTTTGGAGGTTATAGTGATTCCCCTTTCCTTTTCAAGGTCTCCTGAATCCATCACCCTATCTTCTAATATCTGGTGATCACTAAATGTTCCACTTTGCTGAAGAAGTCCATCAACCAAAGTTGTTTTTCCATGGTCAACGTGTGCAATAATTGCAATATTTCTAATTGTTTTTTTTGCCATAAGGAAGTAAGTATAGGGTTCTTATATTTTATAAATATTTTAGATTTTTATTTAGGTAGCTTTTTCAATTTCCAAAAAAATCAATAATATTTTCCCAAGCTTTAACATCAGCCCTATAAAACTCAGAGAATGAACATTTGTAACAAGTAATTACATAAAACTTCTGATTTTGAACATTAAAAAATTTTGACATCCCGCCACTAGTCATCGAGACTTTTTCTCTACTGTGCACTGAAGAAAAGGATTCTCTATTTCTACTCTTATCTTTCTTGTCTTGGATTGTGCCAGAAGTATTACATTTTGGGCAAACCCATACTTTGTTGTCCATGCCCCAATAATACTTGCTAAAATGGTCCCGTGAGTAGATATCTCAGACTATCGATGTTAATAATCTTTTTAGCTGCTTGCACAAATGCAGAGGCTGGTTCTGAAGATTCATTAATTATTAGAATTGTAGACGATGAATTTTCACCAAAAATTATTAATGTGCCTGTGGGATCAACGGTTATTTGGGAATCTGGCGGATCAAACAATCATAATGTGATAGCCAGCGATGGGTCTTGGCAGGCTATTTCTTCAGACTATTTTGAGTATGGAATTATTACTAAAGGTGATCAATATGAGCATACCTTTGAAGAACCTGGGATTTATGAATATTACTGTCCATATCACGGAACCAATAGCAAAGGAATGGTGGGAACAATAATCGTGGGCGATGTTGAATATACAGCACCTGCCGAAAAAGTTGATATGGAACTAAGTACGAATGTTTTAGAAGTTGGTACTGACAAAGAGTTCACAACAATTCAAAATGCTGTTGATAAAGCTTTAAACGGCGACTTAATATTGATTAGTCCCGGTGTTTATAACGAAAGCGTAACAGTAACAACTCCTTATTTAACAATCCGAGGTACTGATAGAAATTCTGTAATCATTGATGGTGAATTTATGAGAGAAAATGGTATTCAAATTTATGATACTGATGGTGTAAGTGTAGAAAACCTATCAGTCAGAAATTTTTCTTTGAATGGCATTTATTGGAACGGCTCAAAAGGATTCAAGGGTTCATACTTAACTGTTTATAATAACGGCGACTATGGAGTTTATGCATTTGACTCAACGGATGGAATTTTTGATAATGTATATGCATCCGGACATCCTGATAGTGGAATTTATATTGGGCAGTGCTACCCATGTAACACATTAATTTACGACAATGTAGTTGAGGGTAATGCCCTTGGGTATTCTGGAACAAATGCTGGGGGTCACCTTTATTTGTATAGAAATATTTGGCGAGATAATATGTCAGGAATTGTACCAAACACGCTAGATTCTGAACTGAATCCTCCAGGTAGAGAAACAACAATTATTAGCAATTTAGTTTTAGATAATAATAATTATGCTGCACCAACTAATCGATTTGGTCTTGTAGCTAAAGGTATGGGAATTGTAGTACCTGGAAGAGTCGGAGATATTATTGAAAAAAATATTGTTGTCAACCACGATAAATATGGGATTGTTGCTAGTCCCATGCTTGATGCAAAATTATACTTTTCGCAGCATGTTCAAGTGAAAAATAATCTTGTTCTTGATTCAGGCTACACAGATTTAGCACTTGCAGGTCCATGGGGTCCCGGTAACTGTTATGAGGGAAATATTTATCAAACTTCAACACCTCCTCTTCTTGAGCAGCTTCATAATTGCTCATCTATCAATGATGGGGGTCTTTTATCCAGACTTCCTCTTCAGGGAGATGTTTCTGGATTGATGATGCTTGCTGGATTTTTTGCGGAAGCACAAAATGAAGAACTCGATAAAAATAGATACAAAGAGTATGTATGGCCTAAAGAACAAGTCAATATGTCGTTTGAAGACATAACTAAGCCTAATCCAGCTATAAACCTATTCTTTATTCCGAACTTAGATGCAATGGAGCTTCCTTATGATTTAATGGACGATCAAAATTTAGATAATTTATATGAAGCAAAAAAGGAGATAATAATGAGCGGAGTGCCTATTTCTAGCCCTAGTATTTGGCAGTTGTTGTTTCAGTTATATGGATACTTGATGCCGTTTGTGCTTTACTCAGCATGGACAGCTCTTGCGCTATATGATTTGAACACTAACAAGCAAGTAGTGGGTGGGAAAAAATACATGTGGTTAGCAATTGTATTTTTGGTCCCATTCTTTGGAGTTCTTGCATACCATTTGGTTGGACCAAGCTCTATATCAAAGACAATGAAATATGCTGCTATCGGAGGAGGACTAATAAGTTACTTACTAATCCTCATCCTTACAGCTGTTGTCAGCGGTCTAGTCTAATTATAAAGAGATAACTTGATCTGGCATATTGCCGGATAGGGCTTGATATAAGTCAGGAAAACAACCTGCGGCTACTCCATCAACTGTACCTTCGGGAGTGTATCCCCCATCAGAATTCTCTGAAGCCAAACCTCTTTGATTTGCACATTGGTCACACATCATTAATAGCATGCCTTTTTCAGAAGCTATTTTTGCAAGTCTTTCACCTTTAGGATTACCTTTTTGTAATAACATTGTGTTGTCATCAAAGAAAAATATTCCTACAACATCAACTCCATGGCTATCAGCCTCAAGTTGGGGGAGTATCATCTCTCCAACTTTATAGTTCGCTGCATTTGGTGAATTAAGAACGTAAGCAACTTTCATTTAAGATACCTTTCATATTGTTTTCATTTATTATAAAAGTTATATGGTTTATGAAAAAATATTGTGTTACGGAACACTGAATCCCGATTTAATTTATTTTGTTGACAATCTTCCAAAAGCCGGAGGGGATATTAGAAGTAATGATTACAATATTAGAGCTGGTGGGACTGCGATAAACTGTGCTGAAAATATTGCTAACTGGGGAATACCTGTATCTGTACTAGGCAATAGTATTGGCAAAGATGCGTTGGGTGAGTATTTACTAGAAGAGTTAAGAACAAAAAATATTTCTCATGAAGAAGTAATCATAACCAATGATCCAACTCCAACGTGTTCTATCTTTGTTGACAAAGATGGTGAGAGGACTATTGTTTCCTCTGGTTATTCAACATGTACCTGGAACAACCTCTCAAAGGTAAAAAACTATCAATCACTACTCATTGACAGATACTCAATACCTAACATTAAAAATTCGATTACAGAAGTAAAAAAAAGTGGTATTTTTGTTGTCCAAGCTGGATATGAGTACCCGATAGACTATGAAATTGATTTTTTAGTAGTGAGTAAAGACGAAATTGATGTCATTGAAGCAGAAAATTTGCTAAACAATGATTTAGTATCAAGAATATTATTAACTCACTCTAACTTGCCTGCAAGATTAATAAGCAAAGAAGGTGCCGTGGAGATTACTCCTCCCGACTTTAAAACTATAAATGCAACAGGTGCCGGAGACGTAACAGCTGCTTATATTGCAGCAAATGGTGTTGGTGATATTATCTCTACTATAAAAAGCGCATGTGCTGCTGGAGCTATTTTGGCAGGAACCACAGAGCTACCAACACTTGAAAAAATATCCGAAATATCTGAACTTGTAGATGTAACTCCTAGATAATAATTGGGCGTTTTTTATAGTTTATAGTAAAATTCAATAATGGCTGTAGATTACAAAGCTCCTATAAAAGACATTGTATTTGGATATCAAGTTATTAACTCTTATGATATCCTCTCAAAAATAAGTCAATTTAGTGACTTTTCCGAAGATATAGTTATTCCAACTATGGAGGAGTGCGGTAAGTTCGCTGAAGAAGTTTTAGCTCCAATTAATGCGGTAGGTGATGAAAATGGTGCAACAATAAATGATTCTGTTGTCACAATGCCAGAAGGATTTGTAGACGCATACAAAAAATTTGCTGAAGCAGGCTGGTCATCAATTTCCTTACCATCTGAAATAGGAGGCGGTGGGATGCCTATAGTGTTATCTGGTGGAACACTAGAAATTTTAAGCTCTGCCAATCTGGCTTTTGGTCTAGCTCCAGGATTAAGTGCAGGAGCAATTTCTGCCCTCAATTTTCATGGTAGCCAAGAACAGAAAGATAAATTTCTTCCAAAATTAGTTTCCGGTGATTGGACTGGAACAATGAATCTTAGTGAGCCACAAGCAGGATCTGACCTCGGAACAATTACTACTAAGGCAGAGAAAAAAGAAGATGGCACCTACAGAATTACTGGTACAAAAGTTTGGATTACTTTTGGAGAGCACGATATGACTGAAAATATTATACATCTTGTTCTTGCTAAAGTTCCTGGTTCTCCAGAAGGCACTAAGGGAATATCAATGTTTATTGTTCCAAAGATAATGGTCAACGATGATGGCTCGCTTGGTGAAAAAAATGAAGTTAAGTGTCTATCTATTGAAGAAAAATTAGGAATACATGCAAGCCCTACTTGTGTAATGGAATACGGTGGAAATGAGGGTGCTGTTGGATACTTGGTAGGTGAAGAGAACAGGGGTTTGTCATATATGTTCACCATGATGAATGAAGCAAGAGTTTGGGTAGGAGGACAAGGTCTTTCTTGTGCTGTACCTGCACTTCAAGGAGCTGCACAATATGCTCGAGACAGGGTTCAAGGACGCCCTGTTGGGATGAGTAAGGAAGATGCAAAGAAATCAACAATTATTGATCATGCAGATGTAAGAAGAATGTTAATGACCATGAAGTCTTATACCGATGCAATGAGATATCTAATGTATGACAATCAATTAATGATGGATTTAGAGTATTTTGCAGAAGATGAGGAAACGAAAGCTTTTGGGGAAGAAAGATGTGGACTTCTTACTCCGGTAACTAAAGCTTGGGTTTCAGACTTGGGAGTAGAATTAAGCTCTATAGCAATACAAATCTATGGAGGCATGGGTTACGTTGAAGAAACTGGTGTAGCTCAATACTTAAGAGATGCAAGAATTGCACCTATTTACGAAGGAACTAATGGTATTCAGGCATTAGACCTCATGTTTAGAAAATTACCTTTAGACGGGGGTCAGGCAATGCAACGTTTGTTATCTGAGGTAAATGAGACCATTGAAACAATGAAAACTGGGGATGAGGAGTTGCAAAAGATGGCTACTCTCCTAGAAAAAGAAGTAACTAATTTATCAGAAGTAACCCTTTGGCTTGGTGGAAAAATGCTTGAAGGAGAGCTTGTAGATGCCAGCTCCGCTGCAACCCCTTACATGAAAATGTTTGGTCAGGTTATCGGTGGTTACTACATGGCTAAAGCCGCAATTCTAGCTAAGAAAAAGTTTGAAGAGACCAATGATGAATTCTATGCTGATAAGATTACTCTTTCTAATTTCTACATAGAACAATTATTACCACTGGCGTCGGGATACACTTCGTCAATTAAAGCTGGTAAAGAAGACTTATATGGTATTAAGTCTGAAAATTTCTAATTGATTGAACTTTTAAAAGATAAAACTAATTCAATTGCACTAATTGGAGCAAGCACCAACAAGGAAAAGTTCGGATACAAAATACTTATAGATCTTGATAGTAAAGGTCATGTCGTAATTCCAATAAATAAGAGAGAGGCTGAAATTGAGGGTAAAAAAGTTTTTAAAGCTGTCAATGAGATGCCAGACTGTCCATCGATTATTAATTTTGTGGTACCACCACATATAGGATTAGAAATAACTAGAGATTTAGTTGAAAGTGGATATGACAATTTCTGGTATCAACCTGGAGCAGAAAGTGATGAAATTTCTGAGTATTTAGATTCTAAAAACAAGAACTATATCGATGATAAATGCATTATGGTTGTCAGCAATTTAATAGACAACTACTAAGAATTATTTTTAAGCTTCAGTATTTTTATTTACTTGATTTAACTCATCAAAAGATTTTTCAAGCTTATTTGTTCTTGTAGTTTTTAGTTTTTCGAATGACTCGACTGTCTGATCTAGACGTTTTGTAACATCGTCAAAGGAATCTATGAATTTCCCTATTTCACTTTTTACCTTCTCATGAGCAAGAAGAATATTTTTTGTATCAGTTTGAAGACTAAATAATTTCATTGAGTGTCGAATAGTCTCTAGGTAGGCCATAAGAGTTTGAGGACTTACTAAAATAACTTTTTTTGAAAAGGCATATTGTATGACAGGTGTTCTACTTGCCCCAATCTCAGAAGTAAGTAAGAAATGATATAGGTTTTCGAGGGGAATGTACATTAGAACAAAATCAACAGTATCTTCTTCAGGTGAAATGTAACCTTCTCTACTTGCAGTTTCATCAATTTTTGTTTTTATTGCTTTATCAATAAATTCTTTATTTTTTGTTTTGATACTTTCAGTAATTTGCTTACGTGATATCTCATCAAGAGTTTCGTCCTCTAAATCTAGGTTTAACTTAGAAAGTTGCATATAGAGATTCAATGGAAATTTTGAATCCATATTAATTGTTTTGTTATCTGGCAAGTAGAATGTGAAGTCCGGCTTTGTACCGCTGCTCATGATTTTTTGAGACTCGTAATGTACTCCATCTTTATATTCCATGATTCCAAGTAAATCTTCAACTTGAAATTCAGCCCACTGCCCTCTACTTTGGTTGTTGTTTAATACAGATATAAGATTTCTAGTCTGTTGATCAACTCCAGATATTGAACTTTTAATCTCACCTGTTTTTTCTAAAAAATCTTTTACTGTCTTATCTGATTTATCAAGTAGCTTGTAAATTTGAGATTCTTCATTTTCAATTAATTCACTAACTATTCCTTTAATTAAATATTCGTCATCCTTTTCAGTGACCTCTTCTTTTCGTGTAACAAAATACACTACTGTAGCCATAAGAATAATATTTACTACATAAAGTACGATATCCATGATTCAAGAATAGCAATAAGAGTAGACAATTTTTACTAAATTGAGAGTAAGATTTCTTAAACTGTATCAAAAATTTTTTTAAAACTAAATTTAAAGTTTTCTGCAGAGTAGTTGCTTAGGATAAAGTCTTTTGCGTTACTGCCTATGTGTACAGCTTCTTCATAATTTTCTTCAACTTCTTTTATTTTAGAAGCCAGACTTTCAATGCTATTACTTTCAAAAATATAGCCTGTCTGGCCTTCTATTACGATATCCCCCATACCTGGTGCATCTGTTACTAGAACTGGGCAAGCTGTAGCTTGTGATTCAAATATCACTCTTGCAAGACCTTCTGAAACGGAAGGAAGGATCATTAAATTAACTTCGGAGTAAAAACTTTTTACTCTTTTTCTGTCCACTGAACCAAAAAATTTAACATTGTCGTCCAATGCATAACTACTTATAAGACTCTTTAAACTATCTAGATACTTCAAATTAGGTGTAGGGCCAACAATTAGAAATTCAATATTATTTTTATTTAAAAGATTCATAGCTTCAACAATTAAATGAGGTTTCTTTCTATCTGTTACGCTACCTATAAATAATATTTGAAACTTTTCTTGGGCGCTTCTATTGATCTGAATATCTTTAAAATCATCAAAATCTACCCAAGCTGGAAAGCGAACAATACTCTTTTCTTTATTTATTTCCCTAACTTGAGCTTCAGTCGATGATGAAACTGCTCTAATAATATCTGCATTATTAATTGTATATCTTGAAAGCTTCATAAAAATATACTTGTAAACACCCGGAAACAGTAAATTTTTCTCTAAACCCAAGGTTTCTATAAAGTCACCATGTGTTTCAACGATAATTTTCACATTTTTGTGTCTTGATTTGACAATAAGCATAGAAAGAAAACTTGATACTGGATCTTGAAAACAAACTATCTCAATATTGTTATTTCGAATTATTTTTGATATAGAAAATAATGAAACAATTAATATCTTGAAGTAATTATAAAACCGACTTTTTGTTTTCTTGAAAAAATATAAGCTAGTGTTTTCAAAATTGATTTCTTTTTTTTCATTTGCAAATGCAACTACATTTAGGTTGCAAACCTGTGATAAGTACTCGAATTTTTTTTTCATATTATTGTCGAGAGGAAGTTGATATGTTGTTGGAGCTATGAAAAGTACACTCTTCATTCTTTAAAAAATATTTCTAACTCATTAATTAATTGTTCATCATGTGTCCATGGAATAGAGTGTGCAGCATTGTCAAAAATTATTTCACTTACATTGTCTAAATCTTTAATGACCTCCTGTGATGTGTCTTCAGGGACTAAGTTATCTTTACCACCAGTAATTACCAATGTTTCAGTTGTAATTTCTTTTATCCACGGCCTTGCATCATATGGTACAACATATCTTCCTCCATCCTCATATATAAAATCATCTTTGGATTTATGTAAATTATTCCATGCCCAATCTGTGTACTCATTTCCTAATGCACCAGTTTTACGTAAATGTGAATATTTAGACTTTGGATTCATGTTTGGAAATAATCTTTCTCTAATTCTTACTGTTGCCACAAATACTTTGAATAATGGTTTATCTTTATAGACTGCGCCTCCGAGCCAACTAAACGGTGTTATTAAAACCATCTTGTTTATGAGATCTTTTTTCTTCCTCGCAATACTTAACGCAACAGCACTACCCATTGACCAGCCAACTAAATTGCATTTTTTTATCCCTAATTGGTTAAGTAAGCTAATTACTATATCTGCATTTTCATCAACATCCCATCTCATCCAACTTGAGTCTGACTTTCCATGATTTTTCATATCGATTGTTACAAATGAATTATTATCTTTATAAAATGGAAGAATTTTAAACCAGCTTCCTAAAGAATCTGAACCCCAGCTATGTAAAAAGATAATGGGTGTTGTATTCTCAACATAGGACTCACGAATAAAATATTCTTTTTCTCTAATAAAAACTGTTCTTCCAGGTATCTTTGTGGGATGAATCTGAGTCAAACCCTCTGTCTGAGCCGATTTTGTGCCAATCAAGTTTTTTAGCAAAGTGGCAATTGTAAAATACTTAGTTAATTTTTTTATCATTATTACTAAATAATATTTATCTTTTCGATATATTCAGTATTTATTTCACCTATTTCCCAAAGCTCTAGTCCCATTGTTGCTTTGATCTCAGTTATGTCAATTTTCTGACTTTCGGGAATAGATATAAGCAAGCCTCCACTAGTTTGAGCATCACAACAAAGTTTTAATAAATTTTTATCTCTTACATTGTCAATTATTAACTCTGAGACATGTTCTAAATTTCTTTGACTACCTGAAGAGAAGAACCCATCTAGTATCAACTCAGTTACTCCCTCTATTATGGGGATGCTCTTGATGTCAATTCTTGCTCCTAAGTTTGTATTTTTCAACATTTCACTCAAGTGACCAAAAAGCCCAAATCCCGTTATATCCGTTACCGCATTTGCTTCATACTTGTGGGCGAAGTCTGCTGCGGAATCATTTAAAGTTGTCATTACGTCTGTAGCTTTTTTGACTATTCTCTGGTCGGCTTTATCTTTTTTGATTGCTGTAGAAACGATACCGGTTCCCAAGGGTTTGGATAGGAAAAGACGGTCTCTGTCTTTTATAGTGTTGTTTAAAAAGACTTTTTCTTCTGCCACACCTGTTACAGAAAAACCATACTTTGGTTCTTTATCGTCAATACTATGTCCGCCAATTACTGTACATTTAGCCTCTTGCATTACATCTAGACCACCTCTTATAACATCTCCAAGAATTTCAAAACTAATATGATCTCTCGGCCAGCAAACTAGCTGTAAAGCTGAAAGAGGCTTGCCTCCCATTGCATAGATATCGGAAAGTGCATTTGCAGCTGCGACCCTACCCCAGTCATAGGGGTCGTCCAAAATTGGAGTGAAGAAGTCTATAGACTGAATAAGGTTATTCCCATTACTCTCTATCACTCCTGCATCATCAGGATTATTTAGACCTACAGAAACATTACTAGCTTCTAAGGCTTTATGATTTTTAAATTGCGACAAAACTTGTGCAAGCTCACTAGGTGATAATTTACAAGCTCAACCAGATCCGTGAGAGAACTCTGTTAATCTCATGACACCTCCAATTTAAGAATTACTCAACTTCTCAGCTTTTATTTCATTTTTAAAACATTCTTGAATTACTTCTAACAAGGGGCTTGGCTCATAGGTTTTTTCATTAATTTTATTTACAAATTTCCCATGTTTAGCGGTTGAGATTACAAAGACCGTGTCCATTTCATAAATTTCATCAACAGTTACTCGACTTTCTTGAACTTTTAACAAATTGTTGGTTCCAAATAGATTAATATATTGCCTTGTAATTGAGTCCAGTATCCCAAGATTTAAGTCAGGAATAAAAACTTTATCTCCCTTTATCCAACCGACAGAAAATGTTGGGCCCTCAAGAATTATATTGTTCCTATTAAGAAGTAACGCATCTGTGAAGCCATTTTGCTCTGCTAAACGTGTTTGAGTCACATTTAAAGCATATGAAGTAGATTTTGTTCCGATGATTTGATTATCTTCTAGTGAGAAGTCTCCTCCTGGATGCCAAGGACTAAGTTGTGTCTCCAGCGAATAGTAATCAGGTATCTCAACGGGTTTTTGGTGAAATATGAAGACATCATAGTTTTCAAAAGTTTCTGATCGACTTATGATTACTCTTACATAGCCTTGAGTAAAGTTAGAGGCTACTTTTTGTAAATCTTTCTTAATTGAGTAAAAATCAATATCGTTAAATAACATCTTATGTGCTGAACGTTCAAGTCTTTTTAAATGTCGATCTAGGGCAAAAAGAAAACCTTCGTGAATACGGATGGCTTCAAAAATTCCGTCCCCCCTCCAAAAGGATAAATTTTCAATCGGAGAATTGAAGTTGTTTTTAGATACTTCAGTTCCATTAATTAAATACACTTCTATAAATATCTTTCTCTAATGTATGTATTAGTAATTGGCATTCTTCTATCTTTGCCAAATGCTCTTTCTGTTAATTTTACTCCCGGGGCAACTTGTTTTCTTTTGTATTCATTTTTATCAACTTTTTCTAAAACATCATAAACTATGCTGCTTTCAATTCCAGAAGCGACAATTTTTTCAGAAGAAAAATCAGACTCAATGTACATTTTTAAAATTTTGTCCAATAATTCATAATCTGGAAGAGAATCGGAATCAAACTGATTGTCGCTAAGTTCTGCACTTGGCTCTTTACTTATTGAGTTTAACGGAATTACTAATGATTCTTGATTTCGAAACTCAGAAAGTTTGTATACCTCAGTCTTGTAGACGTCTTTCAGTAAGGCAAAACCACCTGCTAAATCGCCGTAAAGGGTGGAATAACCTACTGCCATCTCAGATTTGTTACCGGTTGACAAAACCATGGCACCTAGTTGATTGGAAAGACCCATAATTATATTTCCTCTTATTCTTGATTGGATGTTTTCGTCAGTAACACCCGCTAGTGGCTCTTGAAGAGTATCTTTTAATAGTGTCCGTAACTTGTTGACTGTATCTTCAATTTCAATAACTTTAAATTCTATACCTAGGTTTTCTGCAAGATTTTTTGCATCTTCAACAGAACTATCTGGGTTATATTTTGAAGGCATGGCTATGCCCATTACATTATCTGAACCGAGGGCGTCAACTGCAATCGTTGCTGTAAGAGCTGAATCAATTCCTCCCGACAGTCCCACAAGAACTTTTTGAAAGTTATTTTTTTGAACATAGTCAGCAACACCTAATTTAAGGGCTTCATACATTGACTCAAGCTCATCAAAAGTTTTATGAGATTGCAGTTCTGGGAGTTTGTCTTTCTTTATGTTTAATGTAAGTTTGGAATCTGAAACTATATCTTTAACTTGAACCTCTAAGTCAAAAGAAAAGACCTCTTCTTTAAATTGGCTTGCTTGAAAAATGATTTCACCTGATGAATCGACTACGAAGGATCCACCATCAAAAACTAATTCGTCTTGTCCCCCAACCATATTTAAATATATAATTGGAACATTTAACTTCTTGGCTTTCTCCATAACCTGTTTTCTGCGAGAGTTGGTTTTATTGATGTCGAATGGCGAAGCATTAATATTCACAATTAAGGAAGCTCCTGCTTTAACTTGAAGGTCAGCAGGTCCATCCTCAATCCAAATATCTTCACAAATATTAATTCCAATAGCAATGTCGTCATACCAAAACAAATCTTCTGGATTGCTTCCTTTTGAAAAATATCTTGCCTCATCAAAAACAGAATAATTAGGTAGAAAGCACTTATGATAAATCCCTTTTACATCTCCGTTTTGAACAATGGCTGCAGCATTAGAAATATTTCTTTCAAAGTTGTCAGTTGAGTTCTCATTAAGACTTCTGTCGACAAAGCCTAATATTGCACTTGTTGCACCAGAAAATTCTGCTATTTCTTCTAAAACTGCAAAATTTTTACCAACAAAACTTTCTCTAAGAAGTAAATCTTCAGGTGGATAACCAGTTATTGAAAGTTCAGGAAAAATTACAATATCAGATTGTATTTTTTCTGATTTCTCTAATGTGTCAAGAATTTTAGCTTTATTTTCCTGGATTGCTCCAACAGAAAAAGATAGCTGAGCACCCGTTAACCTTATAGTCTTTGTATTCACAATACAATGATAGATTGATGATTAACTAAGAAGATACTGTAATTTTTATATCTTTTGACTCTTCTATCCATTTTGAAACTCGTTTGACAGAAGGCATTCTATCCACAATCTTTTTCTTTTTATTGATAAGCTCCATTGTTTCATGAAGAGATTCTGGGTTTCTTCTTTTTAACTCTGCAATACTTTCGACACCAGATACCTCTAAAAGGTCAGCGTAGTCCCTTCCAAGATTTTTAATTTTCATTAACTCAGCTCTTTTTGCCCAGTGTAAAAGTTTAGGAGATGTTATGCCTGTCTCTTTTGTTAGTAAAGCTCTTCCAGATCTAGTTGATGCAATTTGTAGAAAGGTAACAGTTGTTCGAACCCTAGCTCTTCTTAATTTAGTAGCCTCAGTATGGGTCATGCCGTTTATAGAATCAATTGAAGTCATTATTAGATTTTACAAAAAAAATAATATAATTTAAATAAAAATATGAAGAGTTTTTCCCACTCTAAAAATCTTTTTGTTCATCAAAGTCTATAGGTTTCAAAAAGTTGAAATTAATACTTTTCGTTTTGAATTCTGATGACTCAAAAAAATTAATTAAATCAAATTCTCCAAAAACAGAATCTATCTCATCGGAAGAATTATCTTGTGTTATTAGCTCGAGCTTGTTCCAGAAATATTTCGGCACTACCACTGGATAGCCATTTTTATATCTATATTTTGGAATCATTACTTCATCAAAGTCATGTTTTGTGTCCAGCAGCTTTTTAATAACTTTACCTTCCACAGATGGCTGATCTCCTAAGAAGATAAACACATTCTCAAAATTTTTATTTTGATTGAGATGATGCAAGCCTGTTCTAATTGAGGAGATAATGCCTTCTTCCCAGTTTTCATTTATTAATATGGCAGATGATTTGAAATCAACTTTTTCTATTATTATTTCGCTTTCGTGACCGAGAACAACAACAGCTTCTTCAAAATATGTTGACACTGTATTAATTGTGGTCTCTAAGATTGTAGAGCCCTTATATTCTGCAAGCTGTTTGGGGAAACCCATTCTTAATGACTCCCCAGCGGCCAAAACTATTGCAGCATTCATAGTGTTATCAAAGTAGAAAACCCTGAAAAAAGAATTAATAAGATTGCTTCAATATTTCTTAACATATACACCTGCTTTAAGCCTGACCCCAAGCATACTAATGAAAAGATGCTTGTTGAGAGTAAAATTATTCCCTGCAGTGGTATGGAATTAAAAAATAAAATCGGAGCATTTAAGAGTATTGGTATTGATGAAAATCCGTAGATTACTGCAATAAAAATTAAATTTGGTTCCCTTTTGAAAAAATACTTCAATACTAAATAAATAATTAATACTGAAACAAATACATTAATAAAACCAAAAAGTTGACTTGTAATTAAGGTACTTGTATTGTCTATAAATTCAAAACTATCTTCTATTTCAATTATTAATGTCTGAAATTCTGCAATAGATTCTTGAGGAAGCTCTGCACTAGATTCAGAAATAATCTGCTTTACGTAAACTACTAGATTCTTAAGAAAAGTTGTAACTGATAAGGTACTAATAATGGAACCAGACAACCAAATTGCTACTCCTTTTTGAAGAGATGCTTTATCTGTAACAAGCTCACCGTAAATATATTTATCAAGTCGGAGTATTCTGTAAAAAATCGTATTGTTTCTCATTTTATTTATTTATACCTTAGAATCCAGTGTATGACTATAGCAAAGTTAATTTCATATTGTATCGTCCTAGCTATGACAATAGTCATATATTGGGCACAAACTCAAGTATCAATACTGGACTCTACTATTCCACAACTTCCTTGGGGTGTTGTCTCATTAGTTGATCTATATGCAGGATTCACACTATTTGGGATGTGGATTGCATACAAAGAATCATTGTTAAAAACTTTTCTTTGGGTCATTGGTCTTATAGTCTTGGGAAATTTAACAACTGCTGTTTATGTAATTTATAGTATTAATAAATCAAAAGGTGATATGAAAGTTTTCTTTTTAGGAGACCGTGGTTAGTCTTTTTTAAGATTATCCAAGAGAATCAAGGAAACATCTCTTACTTTTATTGACTCACCTCTACCAAGCTCTTTAACTCCATCATCCATCATAATGTAGCAAAATGGACAAGCTACGGCGACTTCATCTGCACCTGTTTCTATCGCTTCTTCAGATCGTTCTATGTTGACTTTTTTTCCCGTAGATTCTTCCATCCACATTCTTCCTCCACCAGCGCCACAACAAAAGCTATTAGTTCCTTGACGCTTCATTTCACGAACTTCTATACCTCCAATTGACCCGAGTATCTCTCTAGGAGCAGTGTAAATGTCATTATGCCTGCCTAGATAACATGAGTCGTGATAAGTTATAACGTATGGATCTTCACTTGTGCCAACCTCAATTTTGCCGGATTGAACTAATTCTGTTAACAGTTGACTATGATGAATAACTTCGAAATTACCACCGAGTTGAGGATACTCGTTGGCTATAGTGTTAAAGCAGTGAGGGCATTGTGTTATAACTTTTTGAACATTTAAATTATTCATATTTTCAATATTTTGAATAGCTAATTGTTGAAAAACAAATTCATTGCCAGTTCTTCTAGCTGAGTCACCTGTACAAACTTCTTTAGGGCCTAAAACTGCATAAGATACTCCAGCACGTTTCAGCAGTGTTGCAACAGCTTTAGTGACCGGAACATTTCTATCATCAAATGCACCCGCACAACCAACCCAGTACAAGTATTCGACATCCTCTTTGTTGTCTTCTTTAAGTAATGGAACATCGAACTCTAAGTCTTCAGACCACTTCATTCTATCATTCTGAGATGCACCCCAAGGATTGGATGAATTCTCCATAGCTACGTAAGCCTTTCCAAGCTCTGAAGGAAAGTCTGAAGCCATCAATGCAAGGTGTCTTCTCATATCAAGTATTTTGTCTAAGATTTCAATATTAACCGGACAAACTTCGTCACATGCACGGCACGACGTACAGGCCCAAAGCTCTTCAGCTGTTATCCTGTCAAAGACATTTGAAGTTTTCACTTGTAAGTCAATCGGAGTTGATACAGTTGCCGGAACCGGTGGAGAGCCTGATTCGGACATAACTTGTCCAACCTTAAGGATTATTTCTCTTGGATCAAGTGGCTTACCCGTTAAGTTAGCAGGGCAGACAGAAGTACACCTTCCGCAAACTGTACAAGCATCAAGATCTACAAGTTGCTTCCATGAAAAGTTTTCAATAACCTCAACACCGACTGTATCTATATCTTCCGCTTCAAGAAGGTTTCCAATATCTTTCATTGCTCCCTTGGGTCTATCTTTAGGACTAAGGAACATGTTGACGGGAGAAGTAATGATATGTCTAAGTTTTGATTGTGGGAGGGAAATTAGAAAAACAAAAAAAGAGATAACATGAAGTATCCAGGATATCCTGTGGAAAAGAACTCCATTTTCTACTGGAAGCACGTCTGCAATAAAATAACCAACAAAACTCCACTTTTCATATTCTGGGAAACCTTCAACAATTATTCTTCCAGCTTCGGTAGTTAAACCAGAGATGCCCATAAAAGCCAGAAGGCCAAGAGTAAGGTAATCATCCATTTTGGTTTTAGTTTTAATCCTATCTTCAGTACCAAAAATTCTTCTAAAAAGAGCCCATGCAATTCCAAAAAGATATATTAAAGATGCTACTTCTAAAGAAAATGAATAGGCAAAATATGTAGTGCCTTGTAAAAATTTTAAAGAAGGCGGCATTAAGTGATGAATCTCGAGGGTAATTGTTCCAGCAAATAATCCTAAAAATCCTACATAAATCATGGAATGCATCACACCAGCTGCACGAAATCTAAGAACAGTTCTCATTAAAATACCGTCAAAGAAGTTTTTAATCTTGGAAATTAAAGTAGTCTTTCTTTTTTCACTCTTCCCTCGAGCCCAGTTTTTTGCTCTCAGAGAAAATAAATACCCACTTATAAATATTGAAGATGCACTTAAAAGATAAAAAGCATACTGTAGATATTTAGGAATATTCTCAAAAACTCTCCTGCCTTCAACAATATCTCCTTCAGGGAAAACATAACTAGCTGCCCACAAAAGTAAAGTACCGACTGCACTACCTGCAGCAAAGAGAAGGACATAATCATTAACTTGTTTTGTTTTTTTCTGATTAATCATTATTTATTTCTTGCGAAATTTCTTTAGATCTATTTGTTGCGGAGTTAATTGCATTGTGAATAATTTTATCAAAAGAATCCATTTCAAGCGAATTGAGACCCGCCTCGGTAGTTCCATTAGGAGATTTAATTTTATCTACAGTTTTTGCAAATCCTTCTTCAGAAATAAGTGATGGGAGTGAATTTACCAACTCCTCAACGATTCTATTCGCTTCAGCATTCTCCAGTCCTAACTTTTGTCCTGCCTCAACAATTTTTGCAGATAGTTCTAAGTACCATGCTGGGCCGCTTCCATAAATTGAGGTGATTACATGAAAAAGTTTTTCATCATATTCTGAAATTGAACCTAGTTCATTTAATATCTTAAGAAAAGATAGGTAGTCATCATCATAATTTTTTGTATAAGGAATAAACCCAGTATTTTTCTTAATTGATAAATTAGGCATCAGCCTAAGAATTTTATTATCAAAATATTTTTCGAAATAACTCGTCTCTACTCCAGCCAGAACTGAACAAATAAGAACATTATCAGAAATTTTATCTGAATATGAGGATATGAATTGCTTAATATCTTTTGGCTTAATACACAAGACCAAGACACCGTCGTTAATAAAATCAATTTCATTCTTAATTACAGAATTTTTCATAGGAGAAAATTCTGGGTTTTGATCGTAAAGATGCACATTAAAGTCTTCATTTATATTATTTAAACCAGTAGCAAGAGATGAACCAAGATTCCCAACCCCAACTATGTGAATATCCAAATTAACCATTATTTAATATTATCACTATTAAAAGAAATGTATATCACTATGATTTTTAGAAAAAATTAACAAATAGTTTGCATAAATATATAACTATATTATATTTTATATAAATCTAAGTAAATATACTTAGATTATATGTATAATTGTACATAGATTAGAAAGGATAAAAATGAATGGAACATTAACAGCTTCTTCAGTGAAACCTGGTGTTAGGCGATCAAAGAAATATACTTCTGGTCGTGTATGTGAATTTTCATCATGTGAAACTCAAATTAGCATTTATAACAAGAAAAAATATTGTTTCCTACATTCTCCAGTCTCCTACCCCAGAGTAAGAGGCCATTTATCAAGAGATCAAGAACCAAACATTTAGTCAAAAAAAATAAATTTAGAAAGGAAGTTACAAATGGGAAAAGCAGTTGGAATTGACTTAGGAACAACTAATAGTGTTGTAGCAGTTCTAGAAGGTGGCGAACCTGCAGTAGTGGCAAACGCAGAAGGAAATAGAACTACGCCTTCGATTGTTGCCTTTAAAGGTGAGGAAGTTCTTGTCGGTGAGCTTGCTAAAAGACAAGCAATAACAAACCCTGATAATACGATAAGGTCAATTAAAAGAGAGATAGGTACTTCTTGGAAGCAAGAATTCGAAGGTAATGAATATACTCCTCAAGAAATATCAGCAAGAATTTTACAAAAATTAAAGAGAGACGCTGAATCATATCTCGGTGAAGATGTAACTGAAGCAGTAATTACCGTTCCTGCATATTTTAATGATGCTGAACGTCAAGCGACTAAAGAGGCAGGAAAGATTGCTGGTCTTAACGTATTAAGAATTATTAATGAACCTACTGCAGCATCTTTAGCATATGGTTTAGAAAATAGTGAAGACCAAAAAATATTAGTTTACGACCTAGGTGGAGGAACATTTGATGTTTCAGTACTAGAAATATCTGAAGGTGTTTTTGAAGTTAAATCAACAGCTGGTGATTCAAAATTAGGTGGAGATGATTGGGATCAAAAAGTAATGGATTGGCTAGTTGAGAAATTTAAATCATCAACTGGTATCGATATCTCTACTGATAATATGGCCATGCAAAGAATAAAAGAAGGTGCAGAAAAAGCAAAAATTGAACTTTCTTCAACTAGTGAAACAGAAGTAAATTTACCATTTATTACTGCAAATGATGCTGGGCCACAACATTTACTTGAGAAATTATCCAGAAGTGAATTTGAAAAAATTACTTCCGACTTAGTAGAACGAACAAAAAGTCCTGTTAATAAAGCTATAGAAGATGCTGATCTATCTTACTCTGATATTGATCATATTATTCTAGTCGGTGGGTCAACGAGAATTCCATCAATCCAATCATTAGTCAAAAGCATGACTGGTAAAGACCCTCACAAAGGTGTTAATCCCGATGAGGTGGTTGCCTCTGGGGCAGCTATACAAGCTGGTGTCCTTAAAGGTGATGTAAAAGATGTGTTACTTCTTGATGTTACACCTCTAACCTTGGGAGTTGAAACCAAGGGTGGGATTGTTGCAAAAATGATTGAAAGAAATACTACCATCC
>ERZ802830.1671-NODE-1671-length-20943-cov-9.56626_pt1 | contig 20943 bp, 17 predicted proteins | sample MGYA00345654_ERZ802830 | MGnify/ENA primary metagenome ERZ802830 (study PRJEB30503, sample SAMEA104212375) | marine metagenome | biome: Westerlies Biome; feature: [SRF] surface water layer (ENVO:00010504) within the epipelagic zone...; material: water...
CATTCAAAAATAATTGGATATAAAAATAGATCTTTATAGTATCAATATTTCTCCAAGCAGTTATACCCATAAACAGATATAGTATTGGCCAAACAATACCAAATACATACCCAGGAGGATTTAAACTAGATTTAATAAGACCTTGATACCATGTATCTGTGCCTGTATTTGATGAAGCAAGACTCCCAACAATAAGAGTTATAAGTACCAGGGTAATGGTATTGATTTTTGGGTCAACCCTAAGCATTACTTATTTCTGAAGAATCTATTAATAGTATTTGAGATATTTCCAAAAAAATTTGAGCCCTTGGGTCTCGCCTCAATAAATATATAGAAGCCTACAAAAGCTAACGAAATAATAAAAACCCATACTGCGTCATATTCACCCATGTTCGAATTATAAATCCTTTAATGTTTTAAATATATTTAATTTAGGCTTTTTCTACAATAATTGAACATACAGAATAACCAGCACCAAATGAACAAATAACTCCTTTTTCACCTGTTTGCATATCATTATTTAAATTGAAAGCAAATAAGCTTCCTACTGATGCAAGGTTACCAAACTTTACTATAGGCATTGGAACACGCTCAACATCAAAGTCATCAGTACCAATAACCTTTGAGGCTATTAATCTAATCATTTTACCATTTGCTTGATGAAGCCAAAATTTTGAGATCTCATTTTGATTAATATTATTAGCTTCAAGCTGATCTTTAATTAAAGATGCAACAAGAGGGCAAACATCCTTAAAAACACTGCGTCCGTTTTGACGAAATAATAATTCATCACCAGTTTTTTGATCTATAGCAGTTCTATTTAAATAACTAAAATCACTTCTAATATTATTGGAGAATTGCGTAACGAGTTTCCTGTCCAATATTTTAAATCTTTTTTTAGAGACACTATTTTTTTGAACAATAGTTGCAGCACAAGCATCGCCAAAAATAAAATGTTTATCTCGTTCAGTAAAATTACATGCGGGAGTTGATATTTCTGGATTAACCACAAGAATTGTATTTGCTAGTCCCGATGCTATATCGCTAAAAGCATTGTTAATTGCAAATGTAGTTGATGAGCAACCAACCAACATATCATAAGCATAACCATTTATGCCAAGTTCATTTTGAATTTCAATTGCTATAGCTGGATAGTTACGAGCAGCATGGGAACTACCAACAATGACAGCATCTATATCATTTACTGATATTTCAGCTTGCTCTATAGCTTTTTTTGCTGCGATAAGTCCCTTTTCAGCATGCACTGACATTAATGATTCATCTTCATTATTTAAAGATGGCATCATCTTTTTTGGATTAAGTATTCCCTTTTTATCAATAACATATCTTGTTTGAATGCCTGATGCTTGTTCAATAAAATCAACTGATGAATGTTCCATTGGCTTAACATGGCCTTTGTTTATTTCAGACGCATTATCTTTATTGAAATTGTCTACATAAGCATTAAATGAAGTAACTATCTCTTCATTTGTTACTTTATCATCAGGGTACCAGATACCTGTGCCTGCTATATGAATATCACTCATATTAAAATTATAAAATTATTTAATTGTTATTGTAAATTATGAATCGTAATATAACTAATATGAGTGTTATTTACGAAAATCTATCTAGCCATAAGAAAATAAATGGAATAATTCACATAAGCCATGGAAAAGGCGAGCATATAGGAAGATACTCATGGCTTATAGATAGACTTAATACAGATGGTTATCATGTCATCTCTATAGATCATAGAGGTCATGGCAGATGGATCGAGAAGGGAAATACTAAAGGTATATTTGCAGAAAAAAATGGGTGGGAAGTTATTACCCAAGATTTAATTGATCTTATAAATAATACCAATGAAAAATACCCACATCTAAATCAATATCTATTTGCACACAGTATGGGCTCTTGGGTTGGCTTATCTGTTGTAATGCAAGATACAATTTTAAAAGGTTTAATAATTTCAGGATCTTCAAAATTTCCAAATTTTTTGATGAATTTGCAAAAAATTATAATCAGACTTTCAGTTATTTTTTTTGGTAAATATGCAACGAATCCACTAATGCAATATTTGACAGATTACACATGGAATAAAAAATTTAAACCCAATAGAACTACACATGATTGGATTTCTTCTGATCCACATAATGTTGATGATTATGTAGATGATGATTTATGCGGCTTTGAAGTTACAAATTCTATGTGGGGTGATATTGCAGATGGCTGCTCTAAGGCATTTGATAAAAGAAACTATTCAAAAGTAAAAAGCTCTCTTCCAATTATTTTGATTTCAGGGACAAATGATCCTGTAAGTGATCTTGGAAAAGGTATGGAAAATCTTTATAAGATGCTTAATCAAATTTTTATAAATGTTCAAAATATTTCAATGAAAGGTGAAAAGCATGAAGTTTTTAGTGGTTTACGCAAAGACGAAGCATATAATTCTCTTAAATTGTTCTTAAAAGACCTGACATGAAAATTTTTTTAATATTATCTTTATTCGTTAATATTCTCTCATCAAGTGAAATGCAAAAGGTTTATATTGAATATGAGGGCGATCAAAGACAATATCTATTTTATGTACCAGAAAATTTTAATAATCTTGAAAATATAGATTTAGTTGTAGGTCTTCATGGTTATAACGGAACTGCCTCAGGTTTTGAAAGTGAAGTTACGGGAGGATTTAATAAATTAGCAAACAAATACAACTTTATAGCTCTATATCCTGAATCTCTTAATTTTTATGACAACGATACACTTGTAAATACTTTCAATGACATAATCAGACCAACAACTTATGAAGAAATCTCATCTATTTGTTTGAGTGATTCTGAAAGATATGTATATCCTAAATATCCTAATTGTGACCGTGGAAGGTGTGGTTGGGCTCCTTGCGCTGATGATGCAAGTTTTGTAAAGATGCTAATAGATATCTTTAAAAGAAATTATAATATTAGAAATGTATATATGATTGGAAATAGTTCTGGAGGAACCTTTGTAAATTCGTATGTATGTAAATATCCTGAGTCGATTACATCAGCAATTAGCATAAATGCGATGTCTAGATCTGGTTTTGGATGCACACCAAATCAACCTGTTAATTTTATTAGCTATGCTTCTCTTAAAGATACAAGCGTTCCTCCTATTGGAAGAGTTTCAGCAGATGGACTTTTTTATGAAACTCAAGAAGATTTAATTAATAGCTGGGTAGATAAATTTGAATGCAAGGATAAAACCTCTACCACTTACAAACATTATGAAACTTTTAACGAAAATCTATTTTCAGATTGTCTTGGAGGAATAAAAGTTATCTCAATATTAAACTTAGATTCAGATCATATGTGGCCAGAAGCTGGGTTCAACAAAGAAGACGGAATCAGTTCATATACAAACTATGGAACTTGCGTAACAGACATCCAAAATGAATTTAAAATACCTAAGTGTTATAGAACGAATGATAGGTGGGGCAGTGAGTTTATATTAAAAAAATTATTTGAGATTAATAATCTTAACTAATTCTTTTGATATTAAATCTGGATCTTCAAAAAAAGGAAAGTGACCCACCTCTTTTAGAATACTAATGTCATTATCAATATCGGAATTCTTAAATAAATCATTTTCTGGATTAAACCTAGCAAGTTTATCCTTTTCACTAAAAACATATTTTATATTTTTTAAATTATTTATTTGATCATCGGTAAGTCTAAATACATTACAGGATTTTAAATCAATAGAACTTATTTCTTTTTCAGACTGATTAAACAATCTTTTTAAAGGATAGAGTTTGATTTCTCTTTCAGGATCATCTTCAACGACTTTTGTGCCATAAGGTGATTTTATTTGTCCCTTTGTTCGCCCGTAAAAACCAGATCCCATTGTACCGAACCCCTTTGTTTTAATTTCTGTTTTTGGAAATTTATAAACTCCATATTTTGTTAAAAATTCTACCGCTTGATCTAAGTTACCTTTTGCATAATCCAATAACATATCACCAACTAAGAAAGGATATGCAATGTTCATACATATCGTCATTTTATTTTGATACTCTGTCGATAAATCTAGAGCAACCAAACCACCCCAACTATGACCGATTAAAATTGGATCTTTAATGTCCATTTTATTAAAAACATCTATACAAAAGTTTGAATGATCTCGAATTGAATCAACTATTGGTCCAGATGTATAACCATGTCCTGGCAGATCAATGCCTAAAATATTATATTCTTCGTATAGATCTTCTAAGCGAAACATTGAGATTATTCTGTGGTCCATCCCGGCACCAGGAAGGAATACTATCGATGTTTTTTTTGAATCAAATGGATTCTTTTCAAATATATTAGCTTTATGATTTTCTAAGTTTAATTGCATTTTTAAAAATTGAGATGATTAGAAATATATAAATAAACATCAATGGTACAGATATTATTACCAAAAGCCACATAAAAGCATCCTTCCCACCTAAAAACATAATCAATGCTGGCTGTATCATTAAAATAACAGCAAAAAATACTCTCAGATTTTTTGATGGGGTATCTTTAAAGTTCTTCATTGATGCCGTTGCTAAAATATATGAAAGTGAGTCATATGTTGTACATAAAAACACTACTGCAATAATGGCAAACAATATAAGAAAAATATTTCCAAAATCTAGAGATGATATTGTTTCAATAACAAGAGCATGACTTGAAAGGCTTCCATCTGTAAAGATTTTGGGAGCATTTAAAATTCCATTTTCATAAAAATAGATAGATACATTAGAAAGAATACCAATATGAAATATGGTACCAAGTGATCCAACAATCAAAGCACCAAAAATAAGTTCCCTAATAGTTTTATCATTTGAAATATTCACAATAAATGCTCCAACTGCTGGTGCCAGAGCAATATACCAAGCCCAATAGAAAACTGTCCAATCGAGAGAATATTGTGATTTTACTAAACTTAAATTCAAGTAGTTTTTAATAACATATGCCACCGGCTCTAAAGTATTAATAATGATATATTTAGTAGGACCTGTTATTAGGATTAAGAGCAAAAAAATTATCACAAGAATTATATTAAAGTTACTTAATTTCTTAATTCCATTTTCCAATCCTCTATATACACTTATTGAGACTATTAACATGCATAAAATCAGCATTAAAAAATCTAAAAATAAAGTTTGGTTTAGGCCGAAAATTTTAGATATTGCCGCCGACATTAGAGGAAACGATAGCGCTAAGCCTACACCAGCTCCTGTCAGTATTGCACCTATAAAAAATACATCCAAGACCACTCTTAATATGCCAGACTGTTTTGATAACAATATTCCTGAAAAGGTAAGAGGGGTATTGGAATTTTTCATAAGTGAAAAAACAAATGCAACTGTTGGAAGTATGTATAAAGCCCAACCTGTGAACATCCAATGAAATAATGGATATGCTCGAGATATAAGAAGGTTTTGATTATTGTTCTCTATTGGGTTTGTATAATATACAAGCCATTCATATGTAGACCAATAAAGAAGTGCTGCTCCCATTCCGGTGGCAAAAAGCATTGAGTACCATGAGAAATATGAATAACTTTTCCTGCCTTCAAGTTGAATTGTTTTTGCTCCAGATGGAGAAAAGGCTATCACTATTAAAATTATTAAAACTGCAAACCCAAAATAAAGAAAAAAAGATTCAAAGTTAGATGCAAAAAAACTATATATTTTTAATAAATTTTTTGCGCTACCGTCAGGATCCAAAAGAACATATGATGAAAGTATAATTAAAAAACTAAATGTAATTGCGAGAACAGTTTTGCTCCAAAGAGGATTTAACTTTATATTAATCATAGTTAGTAAGAATAAAGCACAATGATAACAAATAAATTCAATTATCCTGAATTAAAAAGACTTAATAATGATCTAGGAAGATTTTATATTGACCCTCAGAATAATCATGTACCAAGCGTAACTACTGTCTTAAATAATATATCTGATAAAAAAACATCAATTGATCAGTGGAGAAAGCGAGTAGGTGATGTTGAGGCGGACAGAGTTATGAAAGAGGCAACTGATATCGGAAGTATGGTTCACCTATCTTTAGAGAACTATTTAAATAATGAAGATCATAATGTTTTTTCCCAAGATGGTATTGGAATAATGGCTGAAGGGATGTCAAACAAATTAATTAATGATTCCTTAAAAGATATATCAGAAGTTTATGGTCTTGAAGTTCATTTAGTACTAAATGATTTATATGCAGGAACTGCAGATTGTGTAGGCATTTTAGATGGTGAAGAGACAATAATAGATTTTAAAACATCAAAAAGAATAAAGAAAAAAGAATGGATAGATGACTACTTTCTACAAGGTTGCGCATACGCAAATGCTCACAATGTAATGTTTAATACCAATATTAAACAGGTCGCTATATTGATGGTTGATAGAGATTTAATGTATAAAAAGTTTATTATTAAAGATGCTGAATTTAATCACTTTACAAACATATGGAAAAAAAAGTTATTAGATTTTCATAACTCTTTTCAGTGGTAGTATTAATTTGTTATATCTATTGGTGCAGCAAGACTCATGTCAGCATTTCTAAAACTTTGATCAGAAAGAATAGGTTTAATTGTCTCTAAGTCGCTGTACATTAAAACTCCTGTTAAATCTATTAAGGTTGAAGTTTGTTGAATAAATAATTCCGAGTTCCATTTACTAATGTCAGAATATTTATTCCAATAGTATCCTAAAAAACCTCCCTGACCATATGCGGGCACATTCAAACATGTCCATACCTCACAACTTGAACCATCCCATACTAATGGGCTTTGTGATGATTTATCCTCATCGCAAGAATATTCATCACATTGGTCATTATTTCTTAGCTCATTAGCTAGAGCAATTATTCCTACTCCCCACCAGACCTGTTGAATATTTCCATTTGGACCGGGTCGTTCGGGAACAGATAACATGCCTCTTGACCAGCCATATCTATCAAGAGCTTTCTTAGCAGCTTCAACCAAATAATCATTATTTCTTGTCCATAAATATGATTGTTCTGCATATCCAGTTGGTATTACTTCACCATTTAATTCCTTAAAGTCCATTTCACCTAAGTGTTCTGCTTGAATCAATCCAACGACTTTATTTTTTAAATCAGGGTTTTTTTTCAACCATGAAACATCTTTATGAGCTTGTTCCATTCCAGGCATATAGTGTCTACAATCAAGATAGATTAGTAGTGTTCTGTCTCTTTGATCCTGGGGAATATTTGAAAAATATTTAATAATACCTAATATTCCTAATGCTCCATTATCTTGAGTAATTGAAGGTCCATCAGTATGATTTGTTAATATAATTTGTTCATCTTTTTCAGTCCCATAGTGCTTTCCTGGTAAGTAGCCTATTAACTGATATGCTTCAGTTTTCTCAACATTGCTGTTTAAAACAATTGTCGCATTTTTACTTTCTTTAGCTGCTTGAATTACTTCATTACCATCTTCTCTTGAAAGAATTAATGTTGGAGATTCATAATGATCAGGTACCGGAAATGTATATAGACCCTTAGTTCTGTCATATGCCATGTCATAAACAATAACAGCTCCAGCAGCTTCTCCATCCTCTGGAATTTGATCTAATCTTTGTGCAAGTTGATACCAAATATCAAAAGTAAAAGAAGTTTCAGGATCAACATACTCAAATGATTTTGGCAGAGTATCACCATCTAAAACATATTCGTATTCATTGTAAGTATAATTAGTTAAGTAATTACTACTATAGGGCTTATTAGGATGCTTTCTTGTTGGAATAATTACAATTTTATCTTTTATATCCTTTGGCGGATTATCATGATCATAATAAATCATTTCAGCCGATATTCCTTCAAGATCTGTTTTACCAGAATATGCTCCATAATAAGCAACTCTTATATCCTTTCCTTCTACCGAAAGGGTCCAATTTGAAGGATCTTCAGATATATTCCATTTATCAAATTCCCATGTATTTTTGTATAAGTCAACTACACCATAATTAATAAATTCTTTTTCAAGAAAATTCATGTAGTTTAACCATTCTTGAGACCCTGTAAGAGTAGGTAGATTATTACTTTTAACCATAGACCATGACATAGCCTCATCTGTATCTACAATCCAAGACTTATTTAAAGGTAAGAAAGAATCCACCTCATTCTTAGAGCAAGAGACTAAAATTATTAATAAAATCAAGAATTTAGGTATTAATGTATACATAATGTGTGTAATAAAAATTTACTATAATTAGATTTTATTGTATATTTTTTATAAGTATTTTAAAAATAGGGGAAAAAATGAATATATTTCACGCCGAAAAGGTACATAATGCAGTTATAAAGACAACTAAAGCAACTGCAATTGCTTCTGCTGTTCTTGTTAGCTCGAATGCTATTGCGCAAGATGATTTAGCGATTGAAGAGGTAATTGTTACCGCTCAGAAAAAATCAGAAAATCTTCAAAACGTACCGATTAGTGTTACTACTTTGTCATCAGATGAATTAGAAAATTTAAACATCAAAGACTTTGCAGACTATGTTCTTCAACTTCCAGCAGCATCTGCTGTTCAAAGAAGACCGGGTCAAGGCCAAATATTTATGAGAGGAGTATCCGATGGAGGTAACTCTAACCAATCACTTCAAGGCCCAGCTGTAGCTATATACTTAGATGAATCACCTGTAACTATGATAGGTGATAATCTAGATATACATGTTTATGACATTGAAAGAGTTGAATCTCTAACAGGACCCCAAGGAACACTCTACGGTGCCGCTTCCCAGGCTGGTAATCTTAAAATTATTACAAACAAACCTTCTAGTGAATTTGATGCAGGTTATAACTTAAGTGCTGAATCAACAAGAGGTGGAGATGGAAGCACTATGGTTGAAGGTTTTGTAAATATTCCTTTATCAAATAATGTTGCCTTAAGATTTGTTGGCTATAACGATAGAGATGGAGGTTTTATTGATTCTGTTAAAGATACAATCACATATCCTGTTAGTGGTATCACAAGATCAAATGAGCTCTTTGTAGATCAAAATTTTAATGATGCCGTTAAAGATGGTTATAGAGCTGCATTAAGAGTTGATTTAAATGAAAACTGGAAACTTGATGTAAATACAATGGGTCAAGAAACTTCAACAAATGGTGTATGGGACCATAACCCTGATGATCTTGGAACATATAACGTAAGCAGATTTTATGATGATAAATCTCATGATGATTGGACAAGATTTTCAACTACTTTGACAGGTGACCTTGGTTTTGCTGACTTAACATTTACAACTTCTAGCCTCGAAAGAGATTTTGAAGTATTAAGTGACTATTCGCATTATTCAATAGATGGTTATGTTGAAGGATATTACACATGCTACGAATATTACTTTGGACCATGCGTTGATCCTAGTATTCAATTTGAAAATGACACTCATCAAGAATATGACACTACGGAGATTAGACTTTCTTCAAAAGTTGGCGATAAATTTAATTGGATCATTGGAGCATTTCAAACTGAAAATGTAACTCAATATAATTCACAATGGCACGTTCCGGCTATGAATCCTGATGCAGCAGTACCAGGCTCAACAGATCTTTACTATCAAACTGATCAAGTTAGAGCTGAAGAAGAATCTGCTGTATTTGGTGAAGTTTATTATCAAATTAATGACAATCTAGAATTAACACTAGGTCACAGAAAGTTTGACAATGAAACAACCTTAAATGGTTTTGTTGGAACAGTATGGTGGCCAAATTACATACTAGGAAGCACTACTAGAGAAGATAATGTAAATTCCGTTTACGATGGAAGCGACAGTATTTCTAAGGTTAATCTAGCTTATCAAATTGATAATAACTCCATGATCTATATAACAAGATCAGAAGGTTATAGACCAGGGGGTGCAAATAGAACCACACAACTTGGAGCCACTTATGATGCTGATTTCTTAACCAGCACAGAATTCGGTTTTAAATCTATATCAATGAATGGGAGACTTAGACTTAACGGTGCTATGTATCAAATGGATTGGGATGATATCCAACTGGGTTGGTTTGATTCATCTATTTCTCTACTAGGATTAGTTGATAACATTGGTAAAGCAAATAGTAATGGTTTTGAGCTTGATGCTAAATATATTGTTAATGATACAACTACAGTTTCTTTCGGCTATGCCAATAATGAAGCTAAATTGAAAGAAGATTATGTTTTAAGAGGGGCTGTTGAGGCACGTAATGGTCAAGATCTTCCTTTTACTCCCGATACTAAATATAACGTGACTGTAAATGTAGATACGTCTGATACATCTAATATTCAATTCAATTATGTTTTTGTTGATGAGATGTGGAATGATTTATTCTACGATGATAGAGAAATGCAAGACTCCTATGGAATTGCAAATATTTCTTTCACAACAACATTTGGCGAAAATGCATCTGTGCAGATATATATGGATAACATTTTTGATGAAGTTGCTGAACTTTATATAAATAGTGAAGATATACAAAGATTAACTACCGTTAACAGACCTACTACATTTGGTGTCAAATATAGCTGGAAACTTAATTAATAGTTAAATTTAAATCTATTAAAGGCTGTATTATTAATACAGCCTTTTTTATTTAAGATAATTGAAACAATATACAAAAGATAATATCCCAACTGAGTTAATCAAAGCAGCTGAATTAATAGCAGAGGATAAACTTAAAAAAGCAGAACCTATTCTAAGAGATTATTTAAAAAATAATCCTCTTGATGTTAATGCTATGAAATTGTTAGCTGACATTGGTATTAAATTTAGAGCCTATAAAGATGCTGGATATTTATTAGTCAGAGCTTTAGATTTATCACCAGACTATGATCAAGCTAGACTTAGTTATGCAAATTTATTATATAAGCGACAGCTTCCTTTTGAGGCATTAGAACAGATTTCAATTTTATTGAAAAAAGAAAAAAATAATATTCAATATTTAACACTCAAAGCTGTAAACCTTGCATTAGCCAATCAACATGATGATGCATTAGAAATTTTTGAACTTATCATTAAAGATAAAAAAGTAGTAAACAATCAATTGCACTTAAGCTACGGTCATACTCTTCGTGCTGTAGGAAGATTGGATGAAGCAATTGAATCATATAAGAATGCAATTTCTACAAAAGTTGGTTATGGCGAAGCTTATTGGAGTTTAGCAAATCTAAAAACTTTTGATTTTACAGAAAATGACATAAACGAAATTCAACTATTATTAAATAATAAAGATTGCAAAATAGATGACTACTATCATTTATTATTTGCACTCGGGAAGGCTGAGGAAGATAAAAATAACTTTGAGTCTTCAATGGCTGCATATGTAAAAGGTAATACCGTAAGAAGTAAACAAGTTCCTTGGGATGCCAAAGGGTTTACTTTAGAATGCGATGAAATCATTGACTTTTTTGATGACAACTTGATTAAAAAATTTCAAGGTGTTGGAGACAAAAATAGCGATCCTATTTTTGTTGTTGGACTTCCAAGATCTGGATCTACATTAATTGAACAAATATTATCATCTCACTCTTTGGTTGAAGGAACCACCGAGTTGCAAAATATCATTGCACTATCAAGGAAGATCGCTAACAAGAAAAGTTCAAACAGTAAATCTGAGTATCCAACAGCTCTTAAAAATATGAATAATTCTGAATTTAAGGAAATGGGCGCAGCATACATAAGAAATACTCTTGATCAAAGAGTTACAGACAAGCCTTACTTCATTGATAAAATGCCAAATAATTTTATACATATAGGACTTATTCACCTAATACTTCCAAATGCTAAGATAATTGATGCAAGAAGAAACCCTATGGATTGTTGTTTTAGTTGTTACAAACAGTTATTTGGTTCTGGCCAAGGATTTACATATTCTCAAAATAGAATTGGGAATTACTATCTTGATTATTTAAAAATAATGGAGCATTGGGACAATGTACTTCCTAATAAAGTCCATCGAGTTGTATACGAGGATATGGTTGAAAATACGGAAACAGAAATTAAAAAACTTCTTGAATATTGTCAATTAGATTTTGAGGAAAATTGTTTAAGTTTTTATAAAACAAAGAGAACTGTAAGAACACCAAGTTCTGAACAAGTTCGACAGCCAATTTATAAAAAAGGTGTTGGTCAGTGGGAAAATTTTAATAAATGGTTAGATCCTCTTAAAGAAACATTAAAAATGGAGTAAAAATTAGATGAGACAAATTATTGCAATCGGTGGAGGTGGCTTTGGAAGAGAAATAAAAGATTTAAAAATAGAGAAATATATTGTTGAACAGTGTTCAAAAGATAATCCGTCCATTTGTTTCATTCCAACTGCAACTGGCGATGACGATGGTTATATAAAGAATTTTTATAAAGCTTTTGATTCTCTAGGTTGTAATACATCGCACATAGACTTTTTTAAGAGAACTATTAATTTAGAAAAACATATCTTTAAACAAGACATTATATTTGTAGGTGGGGGCAATACTAAAAGCATGTTGGCCGTTTGGAAAGAATGGGGTCTTGATATCTTATTAAAAGATGCCTACAAGAGTGGAACTATAATGAGTGGGGTTAGTGCAGGAGCTATTTGTTGGTTCAAAAATGGAATAACCGATTCATGGAAAGACTATCAAGCTGTTCTACCTTGTCTTGGATTTGTAAATGGGAATTGTTGTCCACATTATGATGAGGAGCCGGAAAGAATACCGTATGTAAAAGAAATTCTTGAAAAGAATATTATTGATAAATGTTATGCAATTGAGGGATTTTGTGCTCTTCATATGATTGATGACTTACCAAAATTTATCGTAAGTTTTGGGGCTGGTAACGATTCGCATGATGTGAGTTGCAAAGATAATGAAATAATCCATAATCAAATTATTAACACTACAAAAATTCAACTATGAAAATTGCAAATATATTATCAATTTTGCTAGGAACAGTTTTAATTTTAATTGCAGCTCAATGGATTTTTACTCCACAAACGGCTGCTGAATCATTGAGCATGACTTTTCTTGAGGGAGATGGAAGAAATACTCAAATTAGAGATTTTACTGCGCTTTTTCTTTCGACATCTCTTATGTGCTATGCATCTTTTTTTACAAAACAGTATCAATGGATATCATGTGCCGGTCTTGTATATTTATTAGCTGCAATATTTAATGTTTTAGCAACAAACCATGATGCTCCTATAGCATTTTCATCTTTGGTATCTGAAGTTATTTTTGCATCAATGGCATTTATATCAGCTATATTGTATAAATCTAATGATTATAAATAGCTTACAAAATTATCTATATCTAGTTCTGGAATCTTCTTAGTTTTACCAACCTCTGTCCCAATATATAAATATCCAAGTATTTCTTGATTATCATTAAGGCCTAGTGCTTTTTGAATACTTTTATTAAATGCTAACTTACCTGTTCTCCATATCGATGAATATTTCATAGCATTTAATGCAAGTATTATATTTTGGGCAGCTGTTGCAGTTGAAAGCTTTTGTTCTATGGATGGAACTTTAGGATGTTCTTTATATGTGCTTACAAGGATTATTATCATAGGCGCTCTGTAAGGAGCATTTTTATATTTTTCTATAACTTCACTTGATATCTCTGATTGAGATAAGGCATATTCATAAAATATATCTGAAAGTTTATCTAATCCATCATCTTTCACTTCAATAAAGCTACTTGGTCTCAACCAGGCATGATCAGGAGATCTTAAGGCACCTTTATAAATAATAGCCATTTCCTCTTGTGATGGATAAGGCTTAGCAAGTTCTCTTGCTGATACTCGGTTAGTAATATTTTTTATTGCGTCCATTTCTATGTTTTTATAAAAGGGTTAAGATAAACCAAACGTATTATATATTGAATTTATGCTATACCAAATTGGAATAATATTAATATTTATTGTTGCTGCAATAATTATCTCTAAAAAATTTATTAATAAAAAAAATAACGATCTTGTCTATGAGGATGAGATGGATGAAGAAGAATTAAAGAATATAGACGAAGAAATCCATTAATTATTTATTAAGTTCTTTATCTAATGACTTGTAGAACTTTCTGCAAGCAAAAACTACAATAATTGCAAAGGGTACTCCGGTAATTACAACAGATGTTTGTAAAGCTTGAAGTCCGCCTGCATATAAAAGAACACCAGCTAAAATACCAAGCAAAATTGCCCAAGTAGCTCTCGATAGAATAGGCGAGTCATCATTAATGTTTGTTTGATTTTTTGATGAAAGCATCGAAGCCACCAAAGCTCCAGAATCAGAAGATGTTACAAAAAAAGTAACAATTAAAATTAGAGACACAATAGAAATAAACTTTGTCAGAGGGTAAACCTCAAACAAAGAAAATAATGCAACATCAAAATTATTATTAACCACCTGAGCTATTTGACTAGTTTCGTTAATGACTTGATATATAGCTGCATTACCAAAAATGCCCATCCATAGAAATACTATTATCGATGGCACAAATAAAACACCGGTGATAAATTCTTTGATAGATCTCCCATAAGAAATTCTCGCAATAAATAGTGATACAAATGGAGCCCAAGCAAACCACCAAGAATAATAAAACAAAGTCCAACCATTTTGCCATGACGAATCATCATATACCTCTGTCCATGTAGCAGATTCAATTAAAGTATTAACGTATGCACCAAAGTTTTGTATGAGGGCATTTAGAATAAATACTGTCGGCCCGAAAAAGAACACAAATGATAATAGAGTAATAGCTAATATCATATTTATTTGTGAAAGTTTTTTTATTCCAGAATCCAATCCTAGCGAGACACTTACAAGTCCAATTAAAGTAATAACAGTGATAATAATAATTTTATTAAAAAAGGTTTCTTCAATTAAAAATATATGACTAATGCCTGCACTAATTTGTTCTGTACCCAAGCCAAGAGATGTTGTTACTCCAAAAACAGTTGTAATAATTGCAATAATATCTATTGTGATTGCTAGTGGTTTATTATTTGCAACTCTTGATCCTAAAAGAGAACTTACTCTAAAAGGAAGATTTTTATTATAGGTTGCAAAAGCAAAGCATAAGCCCAATGAAGAATAAATAGCCCAGCCATGAAGTCCCCAATGAAGATTGGCTAATCCAATAGCTTTTCCGGCATTAAATGATGTATCACCTTCAACCATTCCTGGATATGAAGATAAATGCATTACTGGCTCAGCAACACCATAAAACAAAAGACCAATTCCAAGGCCAGCGCTGAATAACATAGCTATCCAGTTTATATATGAATATGTAGGTTTTGCATTAGAGCCACCTAGTCTAATATCTTTGTATTTTGTAAAGACTAAAAAGATAGAAAAGATAAGAAACCCATTAGCTAGCAATATGATCATCCAGCCAAGATATTTTGATAGGAAGGATTGTAAATCAAGAAAAAACTCTTTTGATACCGCTGAATTAAGAGAAACTATAATTGTTATACTCAGTATTAAAAGTACTGAACTTATAAATCTTGGCTTGCTTATATTATTCATTTGCAGATTGAATTTTTATCTAGTGAACCATAATTAAAATATATTATCTAGGTATAACTAAATCATATTATCAATTATATCCATAATTTATACCTATATTGCATCATTATTTTAAGATGTTATGATTATTCCAAGACCGATTTAAAGAAATTGCTGGTCTATAAATATGGCTAAACTTCCTTAGGGGGAAATCTGCTGGGGTACCAGGCTTGTTTATTTTGCAATTTATATTAACTAACTATGAGGATTCATATGTTTAATTTTATTAATACAAAAGAACAAATAAATAAAATAACGAATAAGCTTTCTTTAGGTGTTTTGGGTGTTGTTGCGGCAATAGTGCCACAAACAGCTGATGCACAAGACAGAGTTATTGAAGAGGTTGTTGTTTCGGCGACTAAGAAGGATGAAAGTGCTTCTAAAATCCCTGTTACTGTAACCGCTTTAACTGAAGATACATTAAAAGAAATCAATGTATCAAATTTCGATGAATACATTGAGTATCTACCAAATGTGACTAATGGTGGTAGAGGCCCTGGTCAGTCAACTATATACATACGGGGTATGTCTGTTGATCCAGTTAATGTATTTTTATCAGCAGCTCAAGGGTCTACACCAAACGTAGCTCTATATTTAGATGAGCAACCTATTCAAGTTCCTGGAAGGAATTTAGATGTATACGTAGCTGATATGGAAAGAATAGAGGTTTTACCTGGACCACAAGGAACTCTATTTGGTGCTAGTTCACAAGCTGGTACTGTCAGACTTATTACTAACAAACCTAAATATAACGTAAATGAGGGTGGAGTAAATATTAAACATTTTGGAACCGCTCATGGTGATCCAAGTTATGCATATGATGCTTTTGTAAACGTACCTCTCATAAATGATGTTTGGTCTGTCAGAGGCGTCTTCTATAAAACACATTCAGGTGGTTATATTGATAACGTACCTGGAACATGGAGTGCTGAAGGAAAAGGTTACTTTGAAGAATGGTACGGTGGCACAACGCAAGTTTATGCAGTTGATGATAACAGTACATTAGTTGAAGATAATTTTAATGATTCTTCATACGAAGGTTTTAGACTTTCATCTGCAACATCATTTGGCGATGATTGGGAAATGCTTGTAACTCACATGAGTCAAGATATTCAGGCTGATGGTGTTTTTGATTATGACCCTGAAGTCGGTGATTTAAAAGTTCAACGTTTCCAACCTGATACTCTTGATGATTCATTTGATCAAACTTCATTAACAATTGAAGGCAGGATGGGCAAATTAGATGTAGTTTATACAGGAGCATATTTAGAAAGAATAGCTGAACAACAAGTTGACTATAGTGGTTATGCAAATGTTGGTGCTTTCTTACCTTACTATGTTTGTAATGCATACGAATATACAACATGTGGATCAGCGACTGTTTTAGTTGAACTGTATGATGACAATGAACGTACAACACACGAGTTCAGAATTTCAAGCAATGAACTTAGTGATTTACCGTTCTCATATACTGCTGGTATCTTTATGGATGAAAGCGTTATAGAAACAAAAAATGATTATAACTATCTAGGTGTTTTAGATCCTGAATCACTTACATGGGGAGATTATCAAGTAAATATTCCATTTGGTTGCGGAGCTCCTAACGACCCATATCCAAATGCTTGGTCAGCTGATTGTGAAACTAGATCTAAGTCAGCTAGATTCTTCAATGATATTTCTAGAACTGAAGAGCAGACAGCTTATTTTGCTGAGGTTACATTCCCAGTTACTGATAAGTTAGATGTTATGGTTGGCGCAAGAAAATATGATATGGACATATATTTCAAAGGCCAATCAAAATTTGGTTACAGAGGAACTAACATGGGACAAGTCTCATACTCATTGGGTAGAGACTATGAATCACTTTACATGTGGCACAGAAATTTAGGCGCATATAAAGTTGGTCATACTAAAGATCCTTTAAACCTTAATGATACTATTACAAAACTAACTGTAAGCTATCAAAAAGATGATGATACTTTAATATATTTCACAAGGTCAGAAGGTTTTAGACCAGGTGGATTTAATAGGGGTGGCTTGGCTGTTAATACGTGTGCACGTAACGATAGAGAAGCTTCTTATAGAGCAAGTGGAGTATGGTGTGGTTCACCTAATGAAGCTGGCTACAGAGCTCCACCTCCATTAACTTATGAGTCAGATGAAGTTGTAAATACAGAAATCGGTATCAAGACATTAATGTTAGATGGCGCATTAAGACTTAATGCAACTGCATATTGGGTAGATTGGAGTGAAATTCAAGTTTCACAATTCGATCCAGGCTTAATAAGTTTATTAACATTTATTGAGAACGCAGCTGATGCTGAAATCTCAGGTTTTGAAGCTGACGTATTATGGTATCCAAGTGATACATTAACAATTGCTGGTGCAATATCATTAAATGATACTGAAATAACTAATGATTTATCACAAACAATAGCTATTACAGGTGTTGGAAGTTCATTACCTTTATCACCAGAAACGCAATATAACATTAGAGTAAGACATGCTTCACAACTGGCTGGAAAAGAAGCTTATTCTCAAGTGGTATATAAGTACTCATCTGATACAACAAGTTCAATGGAGCTTGCTAAGTCATTAGATCAACCATCTTATACACTTGTTGATCTTGCTTATGGTGTAGCAGTAAGTGATAAAACTGATGTTGAATTCTTTGTTAGAAATGCAACAGATGAAAGACCAAACCTATACTATAACGATCAAGATGATATTCCTAGAATATCAACTAATCGTCCAAGAAATATTGGTATTAGGATAAGTCATAGATTCTAATCAATCTATAATTAAAAAGGCCAGTTTTACTGGCCTTTTTTTTATTTAAATAAGTTATTATTAAAACAATATGACAGAGTCCATCTCTAAACAAGTAGAACAACTAATGTTATCTAAAGATTTTAATAAAGCTTTAGACTTATGCAACCAAAATTCTAATGATCTATCAAAGAAACAATATTTATATTTGACCTCTGTTTGTTATAGATATCTTGAAAAGTACGATAAAGCACTTTCATATCTAAGCCATTTAATTGAACTAGATCCAACCTACGGTAGAGCCTTCCAAGAATTTGGCCATATTCATATGAAGCTAAATAATAAAAATAAGGCTATTAAAGGTTACATCAGGGCAGTAAGACATAATCCCTCATTACAAGCATCATGGCTGGGAATAATCGCAATGAATCCATCAAATGACGGACTTGTTGAGCTTGCACAGGAAAATATTAAATATCTAAAAGATTTACCGCCTGAATTAAAATCCGTTACCAGTTTTATTCATGAAGGGAAAATGGCAAAGGCTGATCTTCTATGTCGTAATTTTTTAAGAGATCACCCGCATGATATAGAAGCAATGAGATTACTTGCACAAATCGGTTCTGATTTATATATTTATGAGGATGCTGAATTTCTATTAGAAAGTTGTCTAATATTTGATCCAGATAATATCAAAATTAAATTTGATTACATTAATATTTTAATTAAGAGACAGAAGTTTGGAGAGGCACTTTATCATGCAAAAGATTTCTATAAATCACATCCTGAGAATATCAATTCGTTAAAAGTTTTAGCAACATCTTTATTTAGAACAGATGAATATGATAAAGCGCTTGAATTATATGATCAGATTTTATCAAAAGAACCAAAAAATACAGATGTATTATTGTCTAAAGGACATCTATATAAAACGTCAGGTGATATAAATAAATCAATCTCTTCATATAAGAAAGCTTATAACGTTGACAAATTCTTTGGTGATGCTTATTGGAGTTTAGCAAATCTAAAAACTTATAACTTTTCAAAAGATGAAATTAAATCTCTTAAATCTATGATCAATGATAAATTTGTTTCAGACGACGAAAAAGTTTTCATGCATTTCGCTTTAGCTAAGGCATATGAAGACGAAGAAGATTTTAAAAGATCATTTGAGCATTATAAAAAAGGGAATGACTATAAACATACAAAATCGATGTTTAATTTAAAAGATTTTGAAATTGAATGTCAAAATCAAAAAGAAGTTTGCACCAAAGATTTATTTGAAACTAAAAAAGATTGGGGATTTGAATCTTCAGAACCAATATTTATATTAGGATTGCCTAGAGTAGGCTCTACTTTAATAGAACAAATTATTTCATCTCACTCTTCTGTAGATGCTACACATGAATTACCAAATATAATTGCAACAGCATTAAAATTAAACAAGAGACAAATTCAAAATATGGAATCAAGATACCCAGATATATTACTGGGACTATCTGATCCTCAATTAAAACTTATTGGTGAAAACTATGTTAAGGATGCTGAGGTTTTTAGATCAAAAGGAATTTATTTTATTGATAAGATGCCAAATAATTTTAAACATATTGGTTTAATAAGCCTTATTCTTCCTAATGCAAAAATTATTGATATCAGAAGAAATTCTATGTCAGCATGCTTTTCTTGCTATAAACAATTATTCGCTGAGGGCCAAGAATTTACTTACAACTTAGAAAACTTAGCTGGTTATTACAATGGCTATGTTGATTTAATGAAGCATTGGAATGAGGTTTTACCAAATAAAATTTTATCAATTAACTATGAAGATGTTGTAAATAATTTTGAGATATCTGTTAAAAAGATTTTGGATTACTGTGAACTTCCTTTTGAAAAAGCCTGCCTAGAGTTTTATAAATCTAAAAGATCAGTTAAAACTCCAAGTGCCGAACAGGTCCGCCAACCAATATATACAAGCGGGATGGATTATTGGAAAAATTATGAGCCCTATTTAGATGATTTAAAAAATAATCTAAAATATTAATTAATATTTAAACTTAAGAGGAGAAAGGAGTATGGTTGATTTAATAATTTGCGTAGGTTTTTTTTATATTGCTCATTTATTTTTTACAATGAGTTTTTCACTTCATAAAGTACCATTTTTAGATTGGACCCATTCAGGTGGTGATATTTCAGGAATGACTGATCTTTCATCTAGGATGTCTATTGCGAGCGACAATTTAAGACAAACATTGCCTTTATTCATGACCTTTGCTGTTTTATCTGTTGTTATGGATGTAGATAATCTAATGCTTGCCAAAACATGGTTTGGAATAAGAATTGTTTACTTAATTGGAGCTGTAATTAATTTGTATAGCATTCCATTAATTAGACCTGCTATATGGATACCATCAATCGTTGTTTTAGTTATGATGGGTCTTAATCTTTGCACTGGATAAGCGTTTTTAAATTAAGGCATGACAAAGCCTAGGGGATGGTTTGTCATGCCTTTATCACAGATATAACACAAATATTAATGTGATGGATTTATTAGAAACAATGCGTGTTACAAAGAAATGACATTGGTGAAAAGTTAAGTAA
>ERZ802830.1672-NODE-1672-length-20940-cov-9.7922_pt1 | contig 20940 bp, 19 predicted proteins | sample MGYA00345654_ERZ802830 | MGnify/ENA primary metagenome ERZ802830 (study PRJEB30503, sample SAMEA104212375) | marine metagenome | biome: Westerlies Biome; feature: [SRF] surface water layer (ENVO:00010504) within the epipelagic zone...; material: water...
AGCGTTACCCCCTCTAAAAGATGTTGCGGCGCACAACCTATCCCTTATACTTTAGTGACACAGTTCGCGGGGAAGGATCGATGCGATTGAAATTAACAGAATGGACAGGATCAACTGCTGATCAGGCGTTGTCAGCCCGTGGTATGGAACGCGCCGAAATCGAAGCGCTTGTGCAACATGGCAAATATGAGCGCTTTCGGCCGCTCCGCGCGTTGTTCGAGTTAAGGGTGAACGCATGACGTTTTGCCGCTGGCGTGGCGAGATCCACATGAATGGGCGTCGTATTGGCCCTGTTCATCATCGAATCTTCCGCAATCCCCAAAAGAAATAACGCGGTCTCACCCAAGAATGGGTGAGAGCCAACGTGCATTTTCATCCACAGCTTCATCACGAAGTGCAGCGTAGGTTTTCAACTGATCCTGACCGATTTGTCCCAGCGTAAAGTAACGCGCTTCTGGATGCGCAAAATAAAATCCACTCACTGCGGCAGTCGGCCACATCGCCAAGCTTTCAGTCAATGAGATTCCCGTGGCAGATTCAACATCCAATAGTGACCAGAGCGAGCGCTTCTCGCGATGATCTGGGCAGGCTGGATAGCCAGGTGCTGGGCGTATCCCACGATACTTTTCTCGAATTAATTCGTCATTCGATAAGGTTTCGTCACTCGCATAGCCCCAGAACTCTGTTCGGATTCTACGGTGCAGATGTTCTGCAAAGCTCTCAGCAAAACGGTCAGCCAAGGCCTTCAGTAGAATGGCTTGGTAGTCATCGTGCGCGTCTTCAAAGGCTTTGACGTGTGCATCGATGCCGTGACCGGTGGTGACTGCGAACGTACCGATGTAATCCAACTGTCCGGATTCTTTCGGAGCGATGAAATCACTGAGGCACAGTTGTGGTTTGCCATCAGGCATCGGACGTTGCTGTCGCAGCCAGTGTGTTCTCAACAGCTCACGCTCGTGGTCCTCGGGGTCTAAAATGACAATGCTATTGCCTTCGGAATATGCTGGAAAGCAGCCTGCAACCGCGTCTGCCCGCAACCACTTTTCATCGATGATTCGATCGAGCATGCCTTGGGCATCTTCAAACAGCTTACGTGCCTCTGGTCCTTTTCTCGGATCATTCAAAATATCCGGGAATCGACCACTGAACTCCCAAGCATTGAAAAACGGCATCCAGTCGATGGTGTCTAAAAGTGCATCCAAGGGGTAATCATTCAACACAATCCGCCCGATGGAATTGGGTGTGACGATGGTGGAATGATCAAAAGTGAGGTTGGCTGCGCGTGCATTGGCATCAACAATAGATAAGAGCTTTTTCGGTGCTTTACCAGCATGTGCTTTGCGCTTGGTCTCGTGATCATCACGAATGGATTGATGGTAAGCATCGCGTTCATCACTTAATAGCTTTGAGGCAACACCGACAGCACGGGACGCATCTTTGACATAGAGCAAGGGGCCTGAGTATGCCGGATCGATCTTCACGGATGTATGAGCAGGCGACGTGGTTGCTCCACCAATTAACAGTGGACAGGTGAAACCTTGGCGTTCCATTTCAGAGGCAACGGTCACCATTTCATCAAGCGATGGTGTGATCAGACCGGATAAACCAATGATGTCAGCATTATGCTCACGTGCTGCATCTAAAATCGTCTGAGTCGGGACCATGACGCCTAAGTCAATGACCTTGAAGTTGTTGCACTGAAGAACAACGCCGACAATGTTTTTGCCGATGTCATGCACATCACCTTTGACCGTCGCCATGATGATGACCCCGTGTTCTTGGCTGGTATCACCGGCAGCTTCTTTCTCTTCTTCGATGAACGGAATCAAGTGTGCCACCGCTTTTTTCATGACTCGTGCAGACTTCACTACCTGAGGTAGAAACATCTTTCCGGCCCCAAAGAGGTCGCCGACGGTATTCATCCCGTCCATCAAGGGTCCTTCGATGACTGATAAGGGTCGAGGTGCTTTTAATCGCGCCTCTTCGGTGTCGTCGACAACATGCGTATCGATTCCCTTGATCAAGGCGTAAGCCAGTCGCTCTTCACAGGAACCATTGCGCCACTCAGCAACGGTTGTGTCTTCCTCTTCTCGATCAACATTGTACGTGGGCGCTGCGTCGACCAAGCGTTCAGTGGAATCATCACGACGATTTAAAATCACGTCCTCAACCAATTCCTTGAGTTTGGAATCGATATCTTCATAGATCGCTAACTGTCCAGCATTGACGATCCCCATCGAGAGTCCCTGGCGGATGGCGTGAAATAAGAAGACGGAGTGCATCGCTTCACGCACTGCATTATTGCCCCGGAATGAGAAAGAAACGTTGGAGATGCCACCCGAGATCGAGCTGTGTGGACAGTGCTCGGTAATGTCGCAACAGGCCTCAATAAAATCGAGCGCGTAGTTATTGTGTTCTTCGATTCCCGTGGCAACGGCAAAGACGTTGGGATCAAAGATGATATCCTCCGGAGGAAATCCAATGGTATCTGTCAGGATCTTGTAGGAGCGTTGGCAGATTTTGAGCTTTCGAGCTCGAGTGTCCGCCTGACCAGTTTCATCAAAAGCCATCACCACAACGGCAAATCCGTATTGTCGAATTTTGCGTGCTTGCTCGATGAAAATGCCTTCGCCTTCTTTCAACGAAATTGAATTGATGATGCCTTTGCCCTGAACACATTGCATTCCAGCTTCTAAGATGTCCCATTTCGATGAGTCGATCATCACAGGCACTCTGGAAATATCAGGTTCAGATGCGATCAGATTCAAAAAAGTCACCATGGCCGATTGCGAGTCGAGCATGCCTTCATCCATATTGATATCGATGATCTGGGCTCCATTTTCCACCTGTTGTCTGGCGACCGCTAAGGCTTCATCGAACTCGCCGTTCAGAATTAAGCGTTTAAACATCGCAGACCCTGTGACGTTGGTCCGTTCTCCAACATTCACAAAGCCGGTCGTTTCATCGGCAATAAAGGGTTCAAGGCCAGACAGTCGCATCAGCGGTTTCATCGTTGGAACCTGCCGTGGCTTCTCGAATGCGACCTGATTGGCGATGAGGCGGATGTGTTCGGGAGTGGTTCCACAACAGCCGCCGATAATATTGACCAGCCCAGCTCTCGCGTATTCCGCGACGATGTCCGCCATCTCAGCAGCGTCTAAGTCGTATTCACCGAATTGGTTTGGAAGGCCGGCATTGGGGTGTGCGGAAACAAAGGTATCGGCGACGCGTGACAGATCCGCCAAAAATGGACGGAGTTCTTGTGGCCCAAGTGCGCAATTAAGACCAATGGTGAGGGGTTTGGCATGACGAACAGAGAACCAGAAGGCTTCGGTTGTCTGACCCGACAAGGTCCGACCTGACGCATCCGTGATGGTCCCGGAGATCATGATGCGGATCTGGATGCCGGTTTCTCTGGCGACCTCGTCAATCGCAAATAACGCGGCTTTGGCATTTAAGGTGTCGAAAATGGTTTCGACTAAAATCAGATCAGCACCGCCTTCTAACAGCGAGCGGGTGGCCTCTGTGTAGGTCTTGACGAGTTGGCTGAAGGTAATATTCCGTGCGCCTGGGTCATTCACATCGGGGCTGATCGAGCAGGTCCTATTGGTTGGGCCAAGAACACCAGCCACCAACACAGGTCGATCGTATGAATCAGCCACTGTACGTGCGAGCTTTGCAGCCTCGCGATTGAGTTCGCTGACCAAATCTTCCATAGCGTAATCAGCCATCGACGGATGATTCGAATTAAAGGTGTTGGTTTCAAGAATGCTTGCACCCGCATCGGCATACGCTTTGTGAATGGATGCTATCAGGTCTGGCTGGGTTAGCGTCAGCAGATCATTATTACCTTTGAGATCTTGGGGAAAATCCTGAAATCGATCACCACGATAGTCGCTCTCACCGAGCCCCGCACCTTGGATCATGGTTCCCATGCCGCCATCTAAAATGACGATAGATTCTGTCAGTGTGGACTCAAGCCACTCGATGCGATCGTCACGTGTCATGCGTTACCCCGAACTCCTAACGCGTGACAGACAGCAAAGCTTAAGTCCGCGCGATTTAATGTGTAAAAATGGAAATCATTGACGCCCTCGCGACCGAGATCTTCCGCCTGCGATACCGCAGCATGAGCTGCGATGAGTTGGCGTGTGCTTGGGTCTTCATCGAGTCCTTCAAACAACGTTTTCAAGGTCGCTGGAATCGATGCACCACAGGCATCTGCAAACCGAACTAAGGTATTGAAGTTCGTGACCGGTAGAATCCCTGGAATCAATTCGACATTGATGCTTGCTGCAGCCACACGATCTCGAAACCTTAAGAAAATTGCGTTATCAAAAAAGAATTGGGTGATGGCACGGTGTCCGCCGGCATCGACTTTGCGCTTGAGATTATCCAGATCGGTGTCGGCCGAGATCGCCTGTGGATGCGTCTCGGGGTAGGCTGCAACAAAGAGTTCAAACGGATGTTTCGCAAGTAGGCCTTCGACCAAATCCGACGCGTAGGCATAGCCATTCGGGTGTGGTTGATAGTCGGCTTCAGCACCACCTTCAGGGTCACCACGAAGTGCGACGATTTGTCGGACCCCCATCGACCAATAGTCATCTGCGATCGTATCGATTTCATCACGCGGCGCGCCAACGCAAGTTAAATGCGGCACAGGCTTGAGTTCGGTTTTCGTTAAGATGCTCTCGATCACTTGATGGGTCCGCTCACGTGTCGAGCCATCCGCACCATAAGTCACAGACACAAACTCAGGATTCAAAGGGGCTAATCGTTCGACCGTTTTCCAAAGACTTGTCTCAGCTTCAGGAGTTTTTGGGGGGAAAAATTCAAATGATACGCGAGGCGCACTCATGTTCGATCCTTATTCTTTTCTGAAACCAATAAACTGATATCCAAGACGTCGCCAGGGAGGACGTTGGTGGACGAAATCGTCAGTCCAGCTTCTCGAAGCCAGTGGTGGATATCGGAGATTCTAATACTGACCGACGGAGGCGTTGTTGCCTGTGCTGACGCGGTAAATGCCACCAAGAGCAATCGGCCATTGGGTTTCAGGACTCGGGTGGCTTCTTTGATCAATGCATCTGGACTGGATGCGAAATACAACACTTGATCAATGGTGACTGTATCAAAATGCCGCGCTGGAAATCGCATTTGATACATGTCTTCTTGGCGTACCGTCAAGTGAGGAAGATCAGCGTCGGCCAGCGCGTTTCTTGCGACCATCACCATTTTTTTCGAGAGATCAATGCCGACACCGCTGGCTGCTAAAGGTCCAGCAATTTTGAGCATACGACCTGTTCCGGTCGCGATGTCTAATAAATGCCCAACCGGCTTTCCAGACAGAGCCTTTTGAACGGCATCACTGAAGCGTTGTTCGTCACCATGGTATTCGTGCAAACGCAACCAATCAGGCACTTCTGTTTCGACAAATTCTTCGGATAATTTTGCACGTGCATCACGAAGTTCATTGAGTCGTGCTTGATCTAATTCCATCAGATCATCATCGACCGGCAACTGCTCGAGTAAGTCGTGAACCAATTGCTGACAAGACACATTCTGGGCGACTCGGTAAAATACCCAGTGTTGCTCACGAAAGCTTTCGAGCACTCCTGCATCTTGTAGTAGTTTTAAATGACGGGAAACGCGCGGCTGTGATTGGCCGACAATCCGCATCAGTTCTGATACAGTCAATTCGCCTTGTGCGCACAGGCGCGTGAGTCGAAACCGGGTCGGTTCAGCCATCGCCTTTAATGCGTCGATATAGTCGTCATAGGATGTCCACATGACGGATATAATAATATAAAGATATCTTTATGTTCAATGGAGATTTGATGTTAGAGCCTACCGTTCGTTTTCACACCATTCCGCTGAAACAATCCGATGGCCTTCTGGGTGTCGCGGTCATGGACCGCCCAAAGGCACTGAATGCCCTGGATCACACCATGATTCGCGAACTGTTAACGATCGTTGAGACCGTTGAGTCGGATGCATCGATTCGCGGATTGTGGATCGAATCCTCGGCTGAAAAAGCGTTTTGCGCCGGTGGTGATGTGCGCGATGTGACCAATCATGGGCAGGCTGGCGGATTAACAGACCTGAGTAATTCCTCAGACTATCTGGCTGATGAATACCTGTTGGATGTTTGGTTACGGTACTGCTCGAAACCGGTATTTGCTTGGGGTGATGGTTACATCATGGGTGGCGGAATGGGCGTGTTCCAAGGTGCTGATGTTCGCTTCGTCACCGAGTATTCAAGTCTCGCGATGCCAGAAGTGCGCATTGGTTTTGTTCCAGATTGTGGTGGCAGTTGGTTTTTGAACCATGTCCCAAAGGGTCTTGGAATCTGCTTGGCCATGAGTGGTGCAACAATTGGAGCAGCCGACGGTTGTTGGTTGAATCTGGCTGATTGGTTGTTACCAAGAGCGGAGAAATCGACACTCTTTGATGCTGTGTTAGCGCTGAATTATGCGTCAAAATCTCAGGCGTTAGCGGAACTTGGTTCGATCCTGCAAGAAGCAACGACTGAATCTCCAAGGCAAGGTCCTTGGGAAGAAAATGGTGAACGATTAGCCAATAGCATTCGTCATCAAACGCCCCTGAACGTTTGGCACGCGATGCAGGCCTGGCACCATGACGTCCCGGAGTTATTTATCGGTCTTGAACAAGCAAGCCCAGGCGCCGCAATGGTTGCTGGCTATCAGCAACAACGCATGAAATATCAAAATCTCATTCATGCGGTTCTTCAGGAGCACGATATCGGAATGCAGATGTTGTCGGACGGTGAGTGGTGCGAAGGTGTTCGTGCTCTCCTGATTGATAAGGATAAAAATCCTCAGTGGCGGTTTGCGACCATCGAAGAGGTCACGCCTGACTGGATACAGGCGATGTTAGCCCCCATGGAATGGACGACAACACATCCTTTGGCAGGAAAGTTAGCTGCCAAAGGACTTTTGCACGATTAAGACAACGATAAAGGACTCCACATGAAAGTGTCATTTTTAGGATTAGGCGTGATGGGATATCCCATGGCGGGTCATTTGGCCAAAGCGGGACATGAGGTCACGGTTTACAACAGAACATTTCAGAAAGCACAGCAGTGGGCTGAGGAATTTGGTGGTCAATCCGCTAAAACCCCGAAAGAGGCCGCTGTTGGCCAAGACATTGTGTTTGCCTGTGTCGGTAATGACGATGATTTACGGAGTATCACCTTTGGTGACGATGGGGCCTTCGCCGGAATGAGTGAAGGTGCGCTCTTCGTGGATCACACCACAGCTAGCGCTGAGGTGGCTCGCGAACTCGGTGCGATGGCGAAATCGCTCAATGTTGGGTTTATGGATGCGCCCGTGTCTGGTGGCCAGCAGGGTGCAGAGAATGGTGCCCTAACGGTGATGGTTGGTGGTAGCCAAGCGCATTTCGATCGAGCTGCTCCCGTGATTGACGCCTTTGCCCGCGCTTGTACCTTGATGGGAGACGTTGGTGCCGGTCAGTTAACCAAGATGGTCAATCAAATCTGTATTGCCGGTCTCGTTGAAGCCTTATCTGAAGGGTTATCCTTTGCCCGAGCAGCAGGTCTTGACGCCCACAAAGTCGTGGATGTGATCAGTAAAGGTGCTGCGCAATCCTGGCAAATGGAAAATCGCTACAAGACGATGCTCGCTGATGAGTTTGAGCATGGCTTTGCGGTCGATTGGATGCGGAAAGATTTATCGATTTGTCTGGCTGAAGCGCGGAAGAATGGTTCAGCGTTACCCATTACCGCGGCTGTTGACCAGTTGTATGGTGAAGTCCAAGCGATGGGCGGAAACCGTTGGGATACATCCAGTTTATTTGCGCGCCTTGAGGCGATGCGCCAGCACGGTGGCAAATAAACCGTTCGATAGCCTGATCAACCGTTTGGCCCGCAGAGAGCACTCGCGGGTCGAATTGGATCGTAAACTTCAAACCGTACACCCCGAACTCTCTCAAGAGGAGCGTGTACAACTACTCGATCGGTTGGTTGAGCTCAATTTGCAATCCGACACGCGGTTCGCGGAGATGCTGATTCGGTCTCGATTGCAGCGCGGTCAAGGTCGTCGCCGAATTGAGCAAGAGCTTGCGCAACACGCGATTGATGTTGGCGAAGTCGCTGAGCATTTTGATGAAGCTGATGTCAGCGAGAGTGAGCGTTGCTATGCCGCGCTTGAGAAGTGGATGCGGAGTAAAAAAGATCCAAACCGAGAGAAAGCGTTCCGATTTTTAGCCTCACGGGGCTTCAATTTTTCGGATGCAACAGAAGCAGTCAACGCGATTTTCCGCTAGCATTGCTCCTCACTTGAATTCCAGATGTTTGAAAAACCATGAAAAGCGCTGAAATCCGTTCGCAATTCCTTAAATTTTTCCAGGAGAATGGCCACACCATCGTGTCGTCGAGCCCATTGATTCCTGGTAACGATCCCACCCTGTTGTTTACCAATGCTGGGATGGTGCAATTTAAAGATGTATTTACCGGTGAAGAAATGCGTCCTTATCAGAGAGCAACGACCTCTCAGCGTTGTGTGAGAGCCGGCGGAAAACATAATGATTTAGAAAATGTGGGATATACCGCTCGTCATCATACATTTTTTGAAATGCTCGGGAATTTCAGTTTTGGCGACTACTTCAAAGAAGATGCCATTCGGTTTGCCTGGGATTTTCTGACCAAACGGTTAGGTCTTCCGGAAGAACGTCTTTGGGTGACAGTTCATCACTCGGATCAAGAGGCTGAAGACATCTGGATTCAGACCATTGGTGTGGATCCAAACCGGCTTTCCCGCTTGGGTGACAAAGACAATTTTTGGTCGATGGGAGACACAGGTCCCTGCGGTCCGTGCAGTGAAATCTTCTACGATCATGGGCCGGATGTCCCTGGCGGGCCTCCCGGATCAGAAGATGATGATCTGGATCGCTATATTGAGATTTGGAATTTAGTCTTCATGCAGTTCGAGCAGTCAGCCGATGGGACTCGAACGCCACTTCCGAAGCCGTCTGTTGATACGGGAATGGGTCTCGAACGCATCGCAGCTGTGATGCAGCATGTGCACTCCAACTACGAGATTGATTTATTTCAAGCTCTCGTGAAGGCTGCAGCCGAAGTCACTCACACGCAGGATTTAGAGGCTAAATCTCTGCGGGTGATTGCCGATCATATCCGCAGTTGTTCGTTTTTGATTTGCGATGGCGTTTTGCCATCCAACGAGGGTCGTGGCTATGTCTTGCGGCGAATCATTCGTCGCGCCATTCGTCACGGCCATAAGCTCGGTTGTGATCAGCCGTTCTTCCATAAAATTGTGCACACGCTAGTGGCCGAGATGGGCGAAGCCTATGCAGAACTCCGTGACAACGAAGATCGGATTGTGGCTGCACTCAAACAGGAAGAAGCACAGTTTGCCAAAACGCTCGATGCGGGCATGAAGGTCCTCGAGGATGCGGTGTCGTCATTGACCTCCAAGACACTTCCGGGAGAGTTAATCTTCAGGCTGTACGACACGCATGGTTTTCCAGTGGACCTGACCAACGACATTGCACGTGAGCGGGATTTAGAGCTGGACATCGAGGGCTTTGAGAAAGCCATGGATGAGCAGCGGGAAAAGTCGAGGCAGGGATCGAGTTTTGCCGTAGAAGGCCAGGTTCGGTTTGATTTGGATGGGTCAACCGAGTTTTTGGGGTACACCCATCTGGATGCGAGTGCGGTCGTTGTGGCACTAGCCAAAGACGGTGAACAAGTGGATGCGTTAACGGCTGGCGATTCAGGAATCGTGGTGCTGAACCAAACACCCTTCTATGCTGAAAGCGGCGGTCAACAAGGTGACAGGGGTTCACTGACATCGGCTATTGGCTCGTATCAAGTGATGGGCACGAAGAAATTTGGGTCGCATTTCGGTCATGAAGGCAAGTTGGGCCTGGGCGAATTGAAAGTGGGCGATACAGTCAACGCTCGTGTCGAAGGACCACGACGCCAGGCAACTGCACTGAATCATTCAGCCACCCATCTACTGCATGCGGCGCTTCGAACCGTGCTTGGGGATCATGTGACGCAAAAAGGCTCACTCGTGACTCACGAGCGCACGCGGTTTGATTTTTCGCATCCACAACCTGTCACTGCTGAAGAATTGATTGCGATTGAAAGCATGGTGAATCGAGAGATTCGGCAGAATGAAGTCGTCGAGACCCGCGTCATGCCGATTGAGGAAGCAAAAGCTGCCGGTGCGATGGCGCTCTTTGGTGAAAAATACGACGACGAAGTGCGAGTGTTATCGATGGGCGACTTCTCCGTCGAGCTGTGCGGCGGAACGCACGTGGCACGGACCGGCGATATTGGATTATTCAAAATTCTCTCCGAGGGCGGGGTCGCCTCTGGCGTGCGCCGCGTTGAGGGTGTGACCGGTGAGGGTGCATTGGAACAAGTGGTGGCGCTTGAGGCCACATTGGATCAGGCAGCAGCGCTCTTAAAAACCGGCGCAGATTCGATTGTCTCGAAAATTGAGCAGATGACCGAACGATTAAAAGTCACCGAGCGAGAAGTTGACGCCCTGAAAATGAAGCTTGCGACGCAAGCGGGTGGAGATTTGCTCGACGATGTCGTCGATGTATGCGGTGTTCAATGCTTGGTTGCGAGCTTGGATGGGCAAGATCCGAAGACACTCAGGGACACGCTGGATCGAGTGAAAAATCGATTATCACAGGGGGTTGTGGTGCTGGCGACGGTGCGTGACGAGAAGGTCAATTTGATTGCAGGCGTGACAGATAATTTGACCGACCGAGTGAAAGCCGGCGATCTGATTGGATTTGTGGCTGCGCAAGTGGGCGGCCGCGGGGGCGGTCGTGCAGATATGGCGCAAGCCGGTGGTACGGAGCCTGCATCATTGCCAGATGCCATGAAATCCGTGGCTGCATGGCTTGAAGAGCAATTGAGTTAGGAAGTTCGATGGCATTAATCGTCCAAAAATATGGCGGCACCAGTGTCGGTACGGTCGAGCGCATCCAAGGGGTTGCCAACAAAGTTAAAGGGTTCAGAGATCAAGGACACGATGTGGTCGTGGTGGTCTCTGCCATGAGTGGTGAAACCAATCGTTTGATTGGTATGGCCAATGAAATCAGTCACCGTCCTGTGCCTCGAGAAATGGATGTCCTCGTCTCAACCGGTGAGCAGGTCACCATTGCTCTGTTGGCGATGGCCTTGAGCGAATTGAACTGCCCAGCGAAGAGCTATACCGGTGGCCAAGTTCGAATCCATACCGATAGTTCTCATACCAAGGCCCGTATTCAAGCGATTGATGATGCGAAGATGCGGGCAGATCTGTCGGCTGGCCGCGTCGTCATTGTCGCTGGATTTCAGGGGATGGATGAGCAGGACAACATTACAACGCTCGGTCGTGGCGGATCAGACACCACTGCGGTTGCCTTAGCGGCTGCGTTAAAAGCCGATGAATGTCAGATTTACACCGATGTGGATGGTGTCTACACCACCGACCCACGTGTGGTTGATTCTGCGCGTCGGTTGGCAAAAATTACCTTTGAAGAGATGCTTGAAATGGCATCTCTTGGCTCGAAAGTCTTGCAGATTCGGTCGGTGGAATTTGCCGGCAAATACAATGTGCCACTGCGTGTGCTCTCGACCTTTGAAGAGGGCCCAGGCACCTTGATTACTACTGAGGAGTTAGATTCCATGGAACAACCCGTCATTTCCGGTATTGCGTTCAATCGTGATGAGGCCAAGCTCACATTGCTCGGCGTGCCCGATGTTCCTGGTGTTGCCGCCAAAATTTTAGCGCCGATCGGTGCGAAAAATATTGAGGTTGACATGATCGTACAGAATGTCGGCGCAGATCAGACCACTGACTTTACCTTTACCGTCCATCGAAATGATGTTGATGCCGCATTTGATGTGCTTGAAGGGGTTTCCCAGGAACTCGGTGCCCGTGAAGTCCGAAAAGATGCCAAGATCTGTAAAGTGTCAGTCGTCGGCGTCGGGATGCGCTCTCATGCTGGGGTTGCGAGCCAGATGTTTGAAACTTTGGCAGCTGAAGGCATCAATATTCAGATGATCTCAACGTCAGAAATTAAGATTTCTGTGGTGGTCGATGAGAAGTATCTCGAACTTGCGGTTCGAGCTCTTCATCAGGCGTTTGACTTGGCCCTTGAGGATGCCAGTTAACACTCCCGATGCGTTCCAAGGGATTGATCGCCTGTATGGTGATCATGCCTATCGCAGACTCTCCCAGAAACGGGTCTATGTGGTTGGGATCGGTGGCGTTGGATCTTGGGTCGTTGAAAGCCTGGTTCGATCAGGCCTGGGTGAGATTCGTATGGCAGATCTTGATGATCTCTGCGTGACCAACACCAATCGCCAAATTCATGCGCTGAGAACGACCATTGGCCAGTCCAAAATTGAAGTGATGGCTGCTCGATGTCGCGAGATTAACCCGGAGATCCAAGTCAGATGCGATCACGCATTTGTGACCGACCAAACAGTTGAAGCACTGATCACCCCTGATTTAGATTTGGTGATTGATTGTGGTGACAATCAGATGGCGAAGTCAGCACTCATTGCGCACTGTCGGCGAACCCACATTCCTGTCATTACGATTGGTGCCGCTGGTGGACGGATTGATCCATCGAAAGTCCAGATTCGCGATCTGGCGAAAACGGAGGGCGACGCATTGTTGGCCTCGGTGAGACAAACACTGAGGAATCGTTACGGATTTTCTCGAACTCCCACCAAACGCTTTTCAGTCAGCGCTGTGTATTCCGACGAGCAAACCCGATACCGCCAGGCTGATGGCTCGATTGGACAACAAAAACCCGGATCGGGTGCCTCCCGCCTCGATTGTGCTGGGAGTCTGGGTGCCGTCACGCATATCACCGCCGTCTTCGCGTTTCATGCGACGGCCAAGGCGATTGAGCGGCTCCTTAGTTCACCACCTCAATCGTAAGCGAGGGCCAGTGGCTGATCCAATCATAGTTAGGATCTGTATCAGGCCGAATCACCACACCACTCAACAGATACCGATCGGCAGTCGGAAGATTCAGGTTCACTTGCCCATCTTGGTCTGTGTAGGCCTCTGCGACGACTTGCCGGTCACTGTGTCGAAAGGCTTTAACAAGAACGCCTTCCAAGGGGGTTTGTTGCTCAAAGAGTGTGACTTGATAATTCCCAGTGTGTAATTGACTCCAACTGCCGTTTAAGACGAATTCAAATGGCATTTCGCCAGTCAGTGTATCTTCGACTCGGGCACCTCCAACTTGAATCAGGCTTTTGGCGCATCGAACATAGCGTTCGGTCACAGGCACAGTTTTGGGGAGATCTGCATGTTGATTCAATTGTTGTTCCAGGCCATCGTTTGCAATGTAGTTAGCCCAACGCTCATCACCATCACCAAAGCGAATCGAAAACGGAGTGGTTTGGTGAATCAGTTGATTTAAACCTGCACTGACTTGAGCGCGAGCGGCAGGTCGAGAATCACCCAGTAATCCGGAGATCGATTGCTTTGTCTGGTTGATCAAAACAAAGTTGGCGGTCTCTTCCGGTAGATAGGGTTGTGCACTGCCGCGGAAGGTCTCGCCGACTTTGAGAGTGATATCAATGGTTTGGTTGACACCTGTGTAGTGATCTGAGGGTTCGATCCAAAATTCGTGCGCTTGGATTTGTGTACTGGCGACCAGAAGACCGATGGAGAATGTTAGGCTGTGATGTAATTTCATTTTGACCTCTAGTAATTGAGAAACCACGTCATGAAAAGTTTGTTGCTGGCTCTACTGTTCGCGATTTCCAGTCAGCTCGCAAGTGCTCACGAGATGCGTCCATCCATTGCATCCTTATCGGTGGATTCGCAGGGTATCCTAACTCTCGATTTAGTCACTAACCTGGAGGCTTGGCTCGCTGAGATCAATCCATCGCTGTCAGATACCAACGATTCACCAAATGCTGAACAGTACGATCGATACCGACAGTTAGATCCCGATGCACTGACTGCACTGGCTGATGATGCCAGTGGTGCCTTAGCGGATGCGATCCATATCCGGTCTGGCCAAGAGACGGTTGCCATGACTTTGTCGGGTGTTGAGGTATTGCCTGTCGATGATCCTGAATTGCCGAGGGACACGAAGCTTCAATTCGTCGGCGGTCTCCCAGATGGTGCCGATCATCTGGTGTATCGAGTTGATGATCGTTTCCCAAATACTGCAGTGCGGTTGTTTCTGATCAAGGCTGATCCGAGAGTGCAATTTGTCAAAACAGGAGCGTCATCGGATCCTTTGTCGCTTGATCAGCGTGTCGAGAGGTCGGTCCTTGGGTTGATTGGTGAGTACATCGAGCTTGGGTTCACCCACATCATCCCACGGGGTCTTGATCACATCATTTTTATTCTCGGATTAACACTCATCTCCAAGCGATTCATTGATCTGGTGATCCAGGTCACAGCCTTTACCGTCGCTCACTCGGTCACGCTTGCAATGGGTTTATATGGTGTATTGAATTTACCGGCATCGATCGTTGAGCCCTTAATTGCCGCTTCCATTGTGTATGTGGCTATCGAAAATATCTGGCATCACCGAGTCAATACCTCCCGTACGGTGATCGTGTTTGCGTTTGGCTTGCTCCATGGCCTTGGTTTTGCGGGTGTCCTGACCGAGCTTGGTTTGCCTGAGCGAGACTTTGTGATTGGTTTGCTGTCATTCAATGGAGGAGTTGAGCTAGGTCAGCTCGCGGTGATACTCATTGCTTATTTGTCGGTGGGGATCTGGGTTGTTCGTTATTCCTGGTATCAGAGTCGGATTGCCACGCCCTTGTCGGCTGTCATTGGTCTGATCGGACTTTATTGGTTTTTTGAGCGCGTGGTGGCTTGATGTCAGTTGAATCGAAAACAAATGCGCAGGTGATGACTCGTGTCACAGTCATTGGGGCGGTGGTCGATGGACTGCTCGGTCTGTCGAAGATCGGTGTTGGTTTTGTGAGTCAGAGTCACGCATTAGTGGCTGATGGTGTGCACTCGCTGTCAGATCTGGGGACCGATGTCTTGGTGATTTTGGCGGCCAAGTGGAGTAATGAAGAGCCCGACGCCAATCATCCCTATGGTCACGATCGCATTGAAACGTTGGCGACGTTAATTTTAGGCAGTGTGTTACTGGCGGTTGCAGGGGGAATTTTTTATGACAGCTTGCAACGGTTTTTTGATCCCTCAGTGGCGATTGAGCTGGGGATCGCCGCCTTTGCCGTCACTGTGGCTTCGATTGTGTCTAAAGAAGCCATTTATCGATATACGCGGCATTATGCGCAGCTGTTAAATTCAAAACTATTAATGGCGAATGCATGGCACTCTCGCACCGACGCGCTGTCCTCGATTGCTGTCTTGGTTGGATTAATTGGGGTCAGCTTCGATCTTATCTGGCTCGATGCGCTTGCAGCATTGATTGTTGCCGTATTCATTGCTCAAATTGCCCTCACATTGCTCTGGGATGCGATGCAAGAACTGATCGATACGGCGTTACCTGAAGATCAGGTGGCAGCGATTCGGGCGGTTGCGCTGGATGTACCTGGTTTGCGCGATGTGCATCACATTCGAACTCGCACCATGGCTGGAAAGACGCTCATGGATTTGCATTTGCAGGTCGATCCTCGGGTCTCTGTGTCTGAGGGACATGAGATCGGATGTTGGGTCGCGGCATCTATTCGTACGCAATTTCAAGAGATCACAGATATTACCTTTCATATTGATCCGGAGGATGATGCGGAAATGGATCAAGAGGGTCCCACATCGCTTCGCCCGCTCAGAAGAGAGGTCCTCGAATTGTTAAGGGCTGACTGGGGTCCATTGGTTGATGATGCGCAAATCCGGTTACATTATTTGCGTGGGGTTGTGGATGTCGAGGTGGTGACGAGCCAACCTGTGACAGCAGCTATGCTCAAATCGAAGTCAAGAGCAGTTTGGCTTGGAACGGTAACGGTGCTTTATCCCGAGGGACAAAAAAATTAAGAATGGATAGAGAATACCGTACTAAAACTGGATGCGATCGATTGTATTTTGTATACTTACGTAATGGGGCAATGTTGAGAGATTGGGTGAAGGCAGTGGTAAGTGTGCTTGCTGCTTTTCTAGGTGTTCAATCTGAGGCGAATCGTAGACGTGATTTTAGTCAGGGCCGATTTTCCGTTTTTGTCATGGCGGGTATTGTGTCGATTACCGGGTTTTTGTTGATGGTATACGGTCTGGCACGCTTAGTTCTGACGATTCTCGAATGAAGTTTTGAATATTTTGCATTGAACCCTTGCAGAACGGTCACCATAACGGTTGAATAGCATCCATCAACGGCTTATCATTCGATTTAGGTATATGGTAATAACCAGATCGAATATATACATATAAGGAGGTATGCGGATGAGCAAGGCGCTTCTATTGGCTCTATCCCTGATTGCCAATCCTGCTTGGGCAGATTGGCAACTGAACATGAATGAGGGTGTTACCGCGCTTTCACGCGAAATCTTCGATTTACACATGCTAATTTTTTGGATTTGCGTCGCCATCGGTGTAGTCGTCTTTGGTGTGATGTTCTATTCGATTTTCAAGCATAGAAAGTCCAAAGGCGCGGTAGCAGAGCACTGGCATGAGAACACAACTGTCGAAGTGATCTGGACGGTTGTTCCATTTGTGATCTTGATCGGAATGGCTGTGCCAGCTACCGCAACCCTCATCGACATGTACGATACGTCAGAAGCTGACGTTGATATCCAAATTACGGGATATCAGTGGAAATGGCGCTACCAGTACCTCGACGAAGATATTGACTTCTTCTCAAACCTTTCCACGCCGCGTGAAGAGATTGTAAATGCGTCGGCGAAGAACGCGAATTATCTGCTTGAAGTGGATAACCCCTTGGTGATTCCAGCAAACAAGAAAGTGCGTTTTCTGATTACAGCAAACGATGTGATTCATTCATGGTGGGTTCCTCACTTTGCGGTGAAAAAGGACGCGATCCCTGGATTTATCAACGAGTCTTGGGTGAATGTCGAAGAGCCTGGCGTGTATCGTGGGCAGTGTACGGAGCTGTGTGGTAAAGATCATGGTTTTATGCCTGTGGTCGTGGAAGTCAAGTCTGAGGCTGACTACGCCAAGTGGGTTGCCGACCAGAAAGCAATGAAGCTGGCTATGGCGGGTGAAGCGTCCAAAGAGTTTTCAATGGATGATTTGATCGCAAAAGGTGAGGGTGTATACAACACAGCCTGCGCTGGATGCCATCAGCTCAATGGACAGGGCATCCCTGGTGCGTTCCCTGCAATTACGGGAAGTACAATCGCGACAGGAGTGATTGATGCGCACATCGACATCATTGTGAACGGTAAGGCCGGGACAGCGATGCAGGCATTTAAAGAGCAGCTTTCAGCAGTCGACATTGCGGCTGTTGTGACTTATCAGCGGAATGCACTTGGCAATTCAGTGGGCGATATGGTCCAGCCAAGCGCGATCCAGAAATAAGAGGGAATCATTATGGCTACAGTTGATGTTGATCTACCGCACGTAAAAGACGAAGATCCGCACCACCACGGTCCTGCAAAGGGCATTGGTCGCTGGTTGTTTACAACGAACCACAAAGACATCGGTTCGATGTATCTCATTTTCAGTCTGTGCATGTTCATGATCGGTGGGATCATGGCGCTGATTATTCGCGCTGAGTTGTTCCAGCCGGGTCTGCAATTGGTTGAACCCAATTTCTTCAACCAAATGACGACCATGCATGGCCTAATCATGGTCTTTGGCGCTGTAATGCCAGCCTTCGTGGGCTTGGCGAACTGGATGATTCCGATGCAAATTGGTGCTCCAGACATGGCACTTCCGCGGATGAATAACTGGAGTTTCTGGATTCTGCCGTTTGCATTCCTGATTCTTTTGTCATCGTTATTCATGCCAGGTGGAGCGCCGAACTTTGGATGGACTTTCTACGCGCCGTTATCGACGACTTATGCGCCAGAATCCGTCACCTTCTTTATCTTCGGTGTGCACATCATGGGTGCCTCGTCCATCATGGGCGCGATTAATATCATCGCGACGATTTTGAACATGCGCGCCCCTGGAATGACGTTGATGAAGATGCCCTTGTTCGTTTGGACTTGGTTGATTACGGCATTTTTGTTGATCGCGGTCATGCCCGTCTTGGCAGGTGTTGTGACCATGATGCTGATGGATATCCATTTCGGAACATCATTTTTTAATGCAGCCGGTGGCGGAGACCCTGTTCTGTTCCAGCACGTGTTTTGGTTCTTTGGGCACCCAGAGGTGTACATCATGATTTTGCCAGCCTTCGGCATCATCAGCGAGATCATCCCAACTTTTGCTCGTAAGCGCCTGTTTGGATATTCGTCCATGGTATACGCGGTTGCATCGATTGCCTTGTTATCCTTTGTGGTGTGGGCGCACCACATGTTTACCGTCGGTATGCCGCTGGTGGGTGAGGTTTTCTTCATGTTCGCCACGATGTTGATCGCTGTACCGACGGGTGTAAAGGTATTCAACTGGATCGCCACGATGTTCCGTGGCTCGATGACGTTTGAGACACCAATGTTGTTTGCCTTGGCTTTCGTTGTGTTGTTCACGATCGGCGGCTTTTCTGGTTTGATGCTCGCGATTGCGCCAGCAGATTTCCAATACCATGACACCTATTTCGTGGTGGCACACTTCCATTATGTGTTGGTTCCAGGCGCGATTTTCTCGATCATGGCCGCGACCTACTACTGGCTACCGAAGTGGACGGGTCACCAACTGAACGAGACCATGGGTAAGTTCCATTTCTGGTTATCGTTTGTTGGTGTGAACGTCACGTTCTTCCCAATGCATTTTGTCGGCTTAGCAGGTATGCCGCGTCGGATTCCAGACTATGCCCTGCAGTTTGCGGACTTCAACAGCATGGCGTCGGTCGGTGCCTTTATCTTTGGCTTCTCTCAGTTGGTGTTTATCTACAACATCATCCAGAACGTGAGAGTCGGCGAGAAAGCGACTGCGCAAGTTTGGGAAGGCGCGAATGGTCTTGAGTGGACGATTCCATCGCCAGCGCCTTATCACACCTTCTCTACTCCTCCGAAGGTGGATTGACCCATGCAGGAATCAGTCAAAACAAAACGTCTGGTTGTGCGGTTGGCAACAGCCGCAGTCCTGATGTTCGGATTTGGTTTTGCGCTGGTTCCGCTGTATGAAGTGTTTTGTGATATCACCGGGCTGAATGGGAAGAACTTCACTCAAGGGCCGGCTGCCATCACGGCAGTGGATCGCTCTCGGACGGTGAAAGTGCAATTTGTGACGGTGAACCCTGCGGAAATGCCTTGGGAGTTTAAGCCGACCGAGCGCACCATGCGGGTGTTTCCGGGTGAAGACAAGGTGACTGCGTTTTACGCGAAAAATCCAACGCCTGAGTGGATGGTTGCGCAAGCAGTTCCCTCAGTGACGCCCTCTGAAGCAGCTCAATACCTCCATAAAGTGAACTGCTTCTGTTTTGACAGACAGCCACTGGATGCGGGTGCCGATACAGAGATGCCATTGGTATTTGTGGTAGATCCCGAACTTCCCAAGCACATCACAACCATTACATTGTCATACGCCTTGTATGACCTAACAGAGACAGATAATCAACAAGTGACACTGAGGTCACAGGATAATGACAAAGGACGAGCATCGTTATGAGTGGTTCTACCTATTACGTACCAGAGCAGAGTAAATGGCCGATATTGGCCTCGATCGCGCTGGGTCTTCTCGCTTACGGCGCGGCAATGACACTGACGTCAATGGCTGCAGATCGAGATTCAGTCGGCCCCTGGGTTCTTGGAGCCGGTTTCTTAGTGCTGTTTTATGTGATTTTCGGCTGGTTTAAGGATCAGATCCAAGAGGAGGCGCAAGGGCTTCACAGTGATCAGTTAGACCGCTCGTATCGACAGGGAATGCTTTGGTTCATCTTCTCTGAAGTGATGTTCTTCGCCGCATTCTTTGGCGCGCTCTTCTATGTGAGAACCTTCTCTGTGCCCTGGATCGGTGGAGAGGGTGCTAAAGGCGTCACGAATATGCTGTGGGAAGGATTCACAGCATCTTGGCCGCTATTGCAGACGCCAGATATGAAGCAGTTCCCGGGCGCTCAAAACATTATCGATCCGTGGCATCTTCCACTGCTGAACACGGTTCTGCTGATTTCCTCTAGCGTGACCTTGACGTTTGCTCACCATGCTCTGAAAGAGAATAAGCGTCGAGCATTAGAGGCGTGGCTTGCTGCGACGATCGGATTGGCCGTTGTGTTTTTATACTTCCAGGCGGTCGAGTACCATGAAGCGTATACAGAGCTCGGCCTGACGCTTCAAGCAGGGATTTATGGCGGTACCTTCTTTATGCTGACTGGTTTCCACGGTTTCCACGTCATGCTTGGAACGACCATGCTGTTTGTTATGCTGCTTCGATGCTTTGACGGCGCGTTCTCACCAGAAAAGCACTTCGCATTTGAGGCAGTGGCTTGGTATTGGCACTTTGTCGACGTGGTTTGGGTCGGACTATTTATCTTCGTTTATATCCTCTAACCACCAATACCGTGCGGCTCGAGTAAGCCGGTTGCGATCCCGAATCCGACCAAGGCAATGAGAGCCGCAGCGAGTCCGACTCGCCAGGCGAGTGCATTTACCACTCGCTTTTTATCTGACGGGTCCTTCATCAGGAAGTAAAGGCCCGAGAACAACACGCCAACGACGGCAAAGAATAAAATCACGATAAGTATTTTGAACATGGTCGGTCTCGTAATGAATTTAGACAGCAGGAAACCACAATGCGGCTCACAAAGAAATGGTGGTTTGTAATTGTGGTTCTTCCAGTGATCGGATTGTGTGTGAAAGCAGGGTTTTGGCAGTTGGATCGAGCGCAGCAAAAAGAGCAGTTGATCGAGCGACTCACCGTCGGT
>ERZ802830.1675-NODE-1675-length-20915-cov-6.5745_pt1 | contig 20915 bp, 18 predicted proteins | sample MGYA00345654_ERZ802830 | MGnify/ENA primary metagenome ERZ802830 (study PRJEB30503, sample SAMEA104212375) | marine metagenome | biome: Westerlies Biome; feature: [SRF] surface water layer (ENVO:00010504) within the epipelagic zone...; material: water...
CGAGGAAACCATCTGATCTTTGGTCTGAGATGAAAATTTAGGATCTGGTACCTTGACCGATATAATCGCTGCTAACCCTTCTCTGGCATCATCGCCCGTAGTGTTCACCTGGGCCTTCTTACCGAGTCCTTCTTTCTCAATATACGTGTTTAAGGATCGAGTCAAAGCCGTGCGGAAGCCCTGTAGATGCGTACCGCCGTCACTCTGAGGAATGTTATTGGTATACGCTAGGAGCGTCTCTTGATAGGAATCATTCCATTGCAGCGCTACTTCCACGCCGATACCATCTTCACGATCCGCCTGAAAGTGGAAGATCTGGCCCAAAACCGCCTTGTTTTGATTGAGATACTCGACAAAAGAACGGACACCGCCTTCATAACGGAACAACTCTGACCGGCCTGATCGCTCATCGGTCAGCTCAATGGCCACTCCCGAGTTCAAAAAAGAAAGCTCACGCAATCTTTTGGCTAAAATATCGTAGTGGAATTCAATATTAGAAAATGTCTCTTCGGAAGGCTTAAACCGGCATCGTGTTCCTGTTCTCTCGGTTTTTCCGATGACTTTTAATGGTTCTTGTGGTTCACCATGATGATAGATTTGCTCCCAGACCTCTCCATTACGCCAAATTGTGAGGGTCAACTCGGAAGACAGAGCATTAACCACAGAAACCCCAACCCCGTGTAAACCACCGGACACCTTATAATTACTGTCATCAAATTTGCCCCCCGCATGGAGTACAGTCATGATGACTTCGGCGGCGGATTTACCTTCACCTTCATGAAAATCGGTGGGAATACCCCGACCATCGTCTGACACTGTGACAGATTGATCAGGGTGGATCATGACGCTGATTTTTGAGCAATGACCTTCTAAAGCCTCATCAATGGAGTTATCGACCAACTCCTGCACCATGTGATGCAGGCCGGTGCCGTCATCCGTGTCACCAATGTACATCCCAGGTCTTTTTCTGACCGCCTCAAGTCCTTTTAAGACCTTGATACTGCTGGAATCGTAATTCTGATCGTCCGTCATACTGCTACCCTCCAATGGCCTCAATTATACCCTGTTTCACATGAAACATTCCGTTTAATTTCTCGCCCCAAAGTCGCTCCATGCCTGCCTGCTCGGTACCGGTCGCGAAAATTTGCAACCCTCCCTGGACCAACGTTTTACTGATGAGTTCACCATGATCTGGATCAATCTCAGAGGCTAAATCATCGATCAATAGAACGGTTTTAGAGCGTATGGCTGGAGGCAGGCAGCTCAGTTGCGCGAGACAAAGCGCCCAAGCCAGCAGCTTGGCTTCACCGCGAGAACAATGCTCGCCGACGGAGCGGCCTTCGACTGTTATTTTAAGGTCTGATCGGTGCACCCCTTTCTGAGAATATCCTCTCGCTAGATCCCCAGCCAACTCATTACCTAGCACCGAATAGAGATCCTCCGCCCCTGTCCATCCTCGGTGGTATTCACAGCGTAATCCTTGAATACCGCCCATTTTATCAACGAGTTCTAGAAACTCACCCCTCAACTGATCGACATAATCCTGCCGCAATGCATCAATGACACGGCTGTTATCCACCAATACACGCGTCCAATCAAGCAACGACGGTGAGGACCGCCCCGATCTCAGCAGCTCATTGCGCTGTTTTAGTGCACGAGAATAATCTCGCCAGTGGGCAGAAAATTGAGGTTTCACGTGAAACAGGCCCCAATTCATAAATCGGCGGCGTCGATCGGGTTCGCCTAGTAATAATTGAATAGTATTTGGATCAAAAACGATTGTGGGTAAAAATTCTGCCAGGGTGCTGCTACGGACAACCGGCTCCTGGTTAAGGCGCAGTAGGCTCTTTTTGTCTCGGGAGCGTTGAACCGCCAACTGATCCCCGCTGAACATTGTCCCACGCACCAGTGCAAAATCAGCCTCACGGCCAATCACCGAGCTCACATTCTGTGCGCGAAATGAACGGAAATTTCCTAGGAGATAAATGGACTCAAGCAAACTCGTCTTGCCACTGCCGTTCAATCCGAAAAAACCATTCACACCAGGACTCGGAGCAACGACCGCCTGCTGTATGTTCCGAAAACCAAGAACCTCCAGCTGGCTCAGACTCATAACTTCATCGGCATAATCACATAGAGCGCGCTATCGACGGATGGGTCTTCGATCAGCGCACTGCTATTGCCGTCAAAGACCGTAATTTTCACCGTTTCGCCTCGAATCACGTTCAAGACATCTAGCAAGTAGCCAACATTAAAGCCAATTTCCAATGCCGCCCCGGTATACTCAATAGGAACTGTTTCTTCCGCATCTTCCTGCTCCGGGTTGTTCGTTGTTAACGTGACGAGTCCATCGCTGAAGTTAACCCTAATCCCTCGGAACTTTTCATTGGAAAGAATGGCGGTTCGATTTAAGGCTCGTCTCAAGTCCTGCTTATTGGCGAGAATTTGCTTATCCCCATTGCGAGGGATAACCCGTTCATAATCAGGAAAACGACCATCAACCAATTTTGTGGTCAGCTGATAAGCACCTACCGAAAGCCGAAGATGGCTAGCCCCAAGCGCCAAAACAACATCTTCCTCACTGTCACTGAGCAGCCGCTGCAGCTCGAGAACGCCTTTTCGGGGCACGATCACCTGAGACTCGGGACCTGTGGCTGTCTGATCGAGCTCAAAGTGATTCATGGCCAACCGATGGCCGTCCGTCGCGACGCAGCGCAAGGAGTTTGAGTTTTTTTCAATCAACATGCCGTTAAGAAAATAACGGACATCTTGCTGCGCCATGGCGAAACCCGTTAGGTCCAAGAGCTGTTTCAGAGCCGAGCTATGAAGCTCAACCTGACTCTCGACTTCGGTCGTGTCCACAGCGGGAAAATCAGATGCAGGCAACGTCGAAAGATTTGACCGAAACCGGCCTGACCTAATCTCCAATCGATCTTCTTTTAAGGTGATATCAATTTCGGCTTGATCGGGTAACTCTCTGCAGATATCAACAAATTTTCGAGCCGGAACCGTAATTTCACCCTCCAAATCAACCGAAGCCTGAAGATGCCCAACCATCTCAACCTCTAAATCGGTACCGGTCATTGATAGCTTTGACCCTTCAACGCTAAGAAGAACATTAGATAAGATAGGTAGCGTCTGTCTGCGCTCCACAACACCGGCAACTTGCTGCAACGGCCGCAGCAGCGCTTCGCGATTAATTGAAAATTTCATTTAAAGTTCCTATATAAGTAAGCACTTACTACTATTAATATCTATATAATCATTGGGCTAACAACAAATTTCGCACCCGTATCTTGAAGATCCGTCATCAAACAGGGGCTCGTCTCACCCGATAACTCAACATGCACTCGCTCCCCGTCCATTACTGAGAGCGCCTCTATCAAAAAATTGACATTAAAACCTATCTCAATGGCTTCACCGGCATAACTGACCTCAACGACCTCTTCTGCCTGTTCGAGCAAAGGATTGTTGGTAAAGAGCGTTAACCGATTAGAAGTCAATGAGAGTTTGACGTTTTTATAGACCTCATTCGACATCACCGATGTTCTGATGAGCGCCTCGCGTAATTGTTTACGGCTGCATTCAAACACTTTATCCCCACCACTCGGGATCGCTTTATTATAGTCGGGATAATCGCCGTCGATCAGCTTCGTCGTGAAACGAAAACATCCAAATTGAGCCTCCAAAGCATTATCACTGATCAAGATAACAAGTTCACCGACAGCATCATCGAGCAGTTTTGCGAGTTCGAGCACACCTTTTCTGGGAACAACAGGTCGAGAAGCTACCTCGACCCGACTGCGTAACGCGTGCTCAGCGGTTGCCAGTCTTTGTCCGTTAGTGGCCACTAGCCGAAGCAGCGCACCATCGAGCTCCAGCAACATGCCGTTGAAAAAATAGCGAACATCTTGATGTGCCATCGCAAACATGGTTTTTGATAACATCGCTTTCAAATCAGTGCCCGACAAACCCACCCTACAAACACCGACTTCACTTGTCTCAAAACGCGGAAAATCCTCTGCAGGTAGCATTGAAAATTGTGATTCAAAGGCGCCGCTCGATAGCACCACATGCTGATCCGTTTGTTTAAACTGCAAGACCGATTCGGCGGGTAAGTGGCGAACAATATCTAATAACTTTCTCCCAGGAACAGCGCATACTCCTTCAATAACAATGTCAACACTATCCACCGAAGCATCGATCACTGCTTCGAGTTGAACCTCTTGGTCAGACCCTGTAATCACAACTTGGCCGCGCTGGACATTGATTAAGACATGCGAAAGGATCGGAAGCGTTTGACGCTTCTCTAATACGCCAACAACTTTCGACAAAGGCTCGAGCAGATCCAGTCGATTAAGCGAAAATTCCATCGGAATCTTAAACCTCCAATATCAACAAAGAAGAACCCGAAATCAGACGAAATCAGACGAAATCAGTAATTCGAGTCAACATGACCCTTCGTCAAAGCGCCTTACCTAGCCGTCTAACGGGTTAAAAGCCATCTAACTGGTTAAAAGCCGCCTAACTAGTTAAAAGTCGCCTAAGGTTTCTGTGATCTTCTTTAATTTCCGGATTCATTTCTTTGAGCTCCTCTATCTTACGACAAGCATGGAGCACGGTAGTGTGATCGCGACCCCCGAAGGCGTCTCCTATTTCAGGCAGGCTGTGGTTGGTCAATTCTTTTGAGAGCGCCATCGCCAACTGGCGTGGTCGGGCAACAGACCGACTCCGCTTTTTGGACAATAGGTCGCCTAACCGCAACTTATAATAATCCGCCACTGTCCTTTGGATGTTATCAATGCCTACCTGACGGGCCTGTATTGCAATGAGATCCCTGAGCGCGGCTTTAACTTGATCGATTGATATTGGACGACCTGTAAACCTTGCATTAGCAATGACTCTTCTCAATGCGCCCTCAAGTTCACGGACATTCGACTGAACCCGCTCAGCAATAAAAAAAGCCGCATCTGAGGGTATATAAACCTCCTCGCGCTCTGCCTTCTTAAGAAGAATAGCCACTCTGGTTTCAAGCTCCGGAGGTTCAACTGCCGCTGTCATACCCCAAACGAAGCGGCTCTCCAGACGCTCTTCTAAACCCTGAATTTCTTTTGGATAACGATCGCAAGTCAGTACGATTTGACGCCCGTCTTCCTGTAACCGGTTGAAAACATGGAAAAACTCTTCCTGGCTCTTTGAACCTTTAGCCAAGAATTGGATATCGTCCATGAGCAAGACATCTACCGATCGATAATACTGGGTAAAATCAGCCATTGCGCCCTGCTCTATGGCTCTGACCATATCCTCCATAAATCTCTGAGAGTACATATAAGCCACTTTCAACTCGGGATGCCGATCAGCGATGGCATTACCAACAGCATGCATCAAATGCGTTTTGCCCAAACCCACACCGCCATATAACAACAGTGGGTTGTACGATGAACCCCCGACATTTTCTGATACTTGGATGGCTGCGGCCCTTGCCATTTCATTAGAGCGGCCGCCTACAAAACTGTCGAACGTAAAGGTCTTATTGAGCCCTAGGAGAGGATAAAAGCTCTCACGCTCAGCGAAACGGTTAGAAACGTCTGACTTCCCGACATTTGTATTGGTTGGTTCTGTCTTCCTAAGGCTCACTGGGCGGCCTGATGACCCATTAGCCGTTTCCTCGACTTGCTGACTACCGATTTTGAGATCGACGGTCTGAAGACCCTCCTTACGCAAAATCTCACGTATTTTATCCAAAAATTGGCGTTCTACCGTATCTAAAATATACTTGTTAGGAGCATAAACCACGCTTTCCTCAGTGGTATTCACCAATTGAAGCGGCTTAATCCAGGTATTAAATTGCTGTGCGGTGAGTTCACGCTCAAGCAACGACAAACAATTTTTCCAGATTGGAGACACCAAACCTAACCCACCATAACAAAAACATACTAAGCACAATGCTGAGTGAAAGACTGTTAAGGTCTAAGACAGCAACCAACGGGCCGAAGAGCACGATTTTTGAGGCTTTCACGTACCATCGCCTGAGAACTAGAATACTAACCTTAAATCACGAACAATGGCCAGAAGAACGACCTTAATTTTTAGAAAAAACTGATATTAATTCAAAGGTTTATTGGCAATCCTGTGGATAACTTGTGCACAGCCTGTCAATGAATCGTTGCAAATGGCGGAGTGACAAAACCGTGTGGATAACTGCCATCTTTTTAAGCCACTAACTCACAGGCGATACAGCTTTTACGCACAACCTATCCACGGAGTTGTGTTTCTTTTAAAATATTGTTTTTACTAACTATTTGGAGCTTACACACAAGACGGACACGCCTAATAAGAGTAATAATAATAACTTTACTGAATAAACATTAAATTATTATCTTTTAGAACCATACGATCTCAACGAGCCAATCTCCTTTGAAGGGTCTATCAGCGTCCTAAATACCCAAACGACACTGTTTTCCTTCAATAGAATCCATCAACTGAATCCATCAACAATAGCTAAACTCAGTAGACCTATCCTTTTGGGATCAAATCAAATGTCATTTGAAAATTTGACGCATCGTAAAGAACATAAACGGTTTGACCTATAACGGCATAATCTTTAGAATCCGGCGTCCAGATCAAGGTGACAGATCCAATGAAGCGTACATTCCAACCCAGTGTGATTAAACGTAAGCGCACGCATGGCTTTAGAGCCAGAATGGCGACAAAAAATGGCCGACTCGTTTTGAAGCGTCGGCGTGCCAAGGGTCGAAAAGTCCTCTCTGCCTAACGTTAGGGTTAAATCTCAGGAAGATGGTCCTGAAGTGCGGATAGACTCCACGCTTATGAGCGATTTCTCAAACACATTACGCCCATCCAACCGAATGCAGCACAGCGCTGAATTCGATCTTGTTTTCAAAACGCCTGAAGCCAAAGTACACCATCAGTATTTCCTTGTTTTGGGCAGGAGTAAAAAATCAGATGCTGACCAACTGGGATTAGTGGTTGGGAAAAAAAATATTCCAAAAGCCGTTCAGAGAAACCGATTCAAGCGGATCGCTCGAGAAAGCCACCGTCTCCAAATGGTACGCAACTGTGACATCGTGATTTTAGCTAAGAAAGTCTCGCCCAGGGTGACGAACCAGGAATTACGAACGGCCTTCGATACCGCTCTGACATCTCTGAAGAAAAAGATAAACGAGTCAGCGCATGGTTAAAATCGTCTCAGCAATGATTCGGGTTTATCAGTGGATCATCAGTCCGTTACTAGGTCCCCGTTGCCGGTTCTATCCGAGCTGTTCGAATTACATGCTTGAATCTTTAGAAAAGCATGGCTTAATGGCTGGTCTGAAACTAGGAGTCAAACGGGTTATTAAATGCCACCCTCTACATCCCGGCGGCATTGACGAAGTCCCAGAAGTGTCGGAAAGGCGGTAGCGATGGATTTTCAACGAATATTGATTTTTATGGGATTGGCCGTCACGGGTTATCTCCTTATTTTGGCCTGGCAGGACGACTACGGACAGCGAGCGACCAAGGATGATCCAATCGCGATCGAATCGACATCGGGTTTCGAACAAACACCCCTTCCCGCGCCGATCGCTCCTAACTCAGCGTCTGGAGTACCTGGTTCAGACTTTATCCCTCAAACCAACGTTGCTTCTGATCAATCATTGCAAAGCACCGTCACGACTAAAGCCTCAGAAACCGTCGTTGTCGAAACTGACGTTCTAAAGGTTGAGATAGCGCTGTTGGGCGGAGATATTGTCGCAGTCGAGCTACCGAAATACCCTGCAGATTTAGATGATCCAGATCGAGCGTTAAAGCTCATTGATTTTAGAAACAGCTATTCTGCCCAAAGCGGCCTGATTGGCCCAAGCGGCACTGATAAGAATGGCGTCAGACCCTACTTCAATACCCCCCAACGCCGATATGAACTCAGAGACGGTCGTGACGAGCTCCAGGTCCGACTGACTTTAGAGGAAGCTTCGCAAGGCGGCTTGCTGGTTCAGAAGGTTCTAACCTTCAAGAGGAGTGATTACCTAGTATCAATCGATTATGAGGTGAACAACCGAAGCATCGACGCTGCCCAGGTCGCCTTTTTTGGCCAAATTAAACGCGACGGAAACAGCCCTTTGTTTCAAGTCGACAACGCAATGGCTTTGCAGCCCTTTCTTGGGGGTGCCACTCGAAGTGAGGAGGAACGCTACAGCAAAATCGATCTGTCGGACCTAGAGGAAGATCCCTATCAGATGGATTTTGTCGGCGGATATATGGCCTTTGTGCAGCACTACTTTTTAAGTGCCTGGGCACCAGCCCAAGATGAAAACGTTCGTTATTACGCGCGTCTTCTCAAGAAGGGACAAACCGTAGAAAACAGCACGTTCGTTTTGGGCTATACCTCCGCACTGCTAGAGATCCCGCCAGGAAGACAGGCGACCTTGGGGGGTACTTTTTATGTGGGACCCAAAGACCAAGCGCGCTTAGCAGAAATATCTGAAGGCCTTGATTTAACGGTGGATTATGGATTCCTGTGGTTCATTGCACAGCCATTGTTTACCGCGCTGACATGGATCCACGGTCTGGTTAACAATTGGGGTTTTGCAATTATTCTATTGACGATTGGCGTCAAAACACTGCTGTATCCATTATCCGCGGCCAGTTTCAAATCAATGGCGAAGATGCGAAAACTTCAGCCCGAAATGGCGAGGCTGAAAGAAAGATATGGGGAAGATCGCCAAAAATTTAGTCAGGCGATGATGGATCTTTACAAAAAGGAAGGAGCAAATCCACTGGGTGGCTGCTTGCCCATTTTGCTTCAAATGCCAGTGTTTCTTGCGCTCTATTGGACATTGATGGAGAGCGTCGAACTGCGCCACGCACCTTTTATCCTCTGGATCGATGATCTGTCTGTGATGGATCCATGGTTTGTATTACCCATCTTGATGGGTATTTCTATGTATTTGACTCAAATGATGCAGCCTGAACCTCCTGATCCGATCCAGGCCAAGGTCTTCAAGTTTATGCCAATCATGTTTACCTTCCTGTTTCTCTGGTTTCCCTCAGGGCTCGTTCTTTATTGGTTGATTAACAACATTCTTTCGGTGTTGCAGCAACTGTATGTCACTCGACAACTTGAAAAATCACCCCGATCCTGACCGCCAGGGTATGGTCGAAACCATTGTCGCTGAAGCGACTCCTTCGGGGCGAGCCGGGGTGTCCATTGTGCGTCTTTCCGGGCCCTCAGCTAAAACAATTGTGCAATCGATTGCCGGACCGATTTCTAGGGCAAGACAGGCGCTGCTGAAAACCTTTAAAAACGATCAAGGCAATGTGATCGATCATGGAATCGTTATTTTCTACGAGGGACCAGCCTCCTTTACAGGGGAGGATGTCGCGGAATTTCAGGGACACGGTGGCCCAATGGTCGTCGGCGCGCTGATTGATCAGTGTTTACTGCGGGGGGCTAGGCTGGCTAAACCTGGAGAGTTCAGTGAGCGAGCGTTTTTAAACGAGAAAATGGACCTGGTGCAACTTGAAGCTGTTGCGGACCTGATCAGTAGTGCTTCCAGCGCTGCGGCCCGCAGCGCGTTAAAATCGCTATCCGGCGCATTTTCTCTGCTCGTGAACGACTTGGTAGAAGCGGTAACGCGCCTTAGAGTTTATGTCGAAGCCGCGATCGATTTCCCGGATGAGGACATTGAATTTCTCGCTGACCCTAAAGTGCTTGATGATATGACAGAGCTTGAGACACGGTTGTTGGCGGTGTTAGAACAAGCGCAGCAAGGTCGCAAGCTCCACGCCGGGTTCTCAATCGCACTGATTGGGGCACCCAACGTCGGAAAATCCAGCTTAATGAATCGATTTTCTGGTCATCCCAGTGCCATCGTGACTGAAATACCCGGCACCACACGCGATGTTATCAAAGAAGAATTAGTACTGTCTGGATTCGCACTCCAGCTGTTCGACACAGCGGGCATTCGAGTTGCTGGCGATGCGATAGAAGCCGAGGGCGTCGAGCGAACGCTGCAAACGTATGCTAATGCTGACCTAAACCTTTTTGTTTTTGATGTTATGGATTCAGATATTAGAGAGGCTTTGGGTGATACAGGATCTCTTCAAGGTCTGCTTGTAGAAAAACTCGATCATCTCCTCGGGCAGCCTCATTCTCACCAGTCTGCGCTTTTCGTGCTCAATAAAATCGATCAATTATCATCTCTCGAGCGGTCCCAGTTAGTGGATCATTTCGAGCCTCAAAACCCAGTGGTTGCGGTTTCTGCAGAGACCGGCGAAAACTGGGGCCAGTTGACAGAGTCTTTAAAGCATTTAATGGGGCTTCAGGACCAGTCAGAAACACTCTTTTCGGCTAGAACAAGGCATGTCTCAGCCCTATCGGAAGCTTCGGTTCATCTCGCAAAGGCGTCGGAGAATCTCCGTGGGGCACAGCCAGGAGAATTGATTGCCGAGGATCTAAAATTGGCGCAAATATGCTTAGGTGAGATTACGGGTAAAATCTCGAGTGACGAACTATTGGGTAAAATCTTCAGCAGTTTTTGCATCGGTAAGTAGGATCCAGCCTAGTCTTGCCTGGACCCAAAGTGGCTTGTTGCCTAAATTGAGCGTGAATTCAAAAGCTAAGGCCTATGATTAACGACCAAATGTCAAACCTAAGCTAAAAAGGTAGGGGATAAAATTCAAGAAATCAGAGATAGGGGGTAGGGAATAAGAGACAAAGAATAGGAGAAGAGGAATAAGAAACAAGCGATAAGCTTTAAAAGAAAAGAGGATAGAATTAACAAATAAGAACGAAGGGATAAGAAGCAAGAAATAAAAGACAAATGCTAGAAATGTAGGCAGGAAACGTTAGACAAAAAGCAAAATATGTAAAAGAAGCACAAGAAGCACAAGAAGCACAAGAAAAGACGAGGGAGTAGGGCGTGAATCAACAGTTTGATGTGATCGTTATTGGGGGAGGCCATGCGGGAAGTGAAGCCGCATTGGCCAGTGCTCGAATGGGCGCTCAGACCTTATTGATTACTCAGAATATCGAAACCTTAGGTCAAATGTCCTGCAATCCAGCGATCGGAGGGATCGGCAAGAGTCACCTGGTTCGAGAAATTGATGCCCTGGGCGGTGCGATGGGCGAAGCGGCGGATGCCGCAGGCATTCACTTTAGAATGCTCAATGCACGTAAAGGGCCCGCTGTTCGAGCAACCCGAGCGCAGACCGATCGACAGCTCTACAAACAGTTTATTCGAGCAAGGCTAGAGTCTCAGGAAAACCTCAAAATTTTCCAGCAATCCGTTGATGACCTGCTGGTCTCTGGGGATCAAATCACCGGCGTTGTCACGCAAATGCAACAGCAGTTTTTCGCGCCGGCGGTGGTCCTCACCGTAGGGACATTCCTTGGAGGCGTCATTCACGTTGGGCTCGACCGTTCCAGTGGCGGTAGAGCAGGTGATGCGGCCTCCAATAGACTGGCCGATCGATTGCGAGAAATGCCGTTTACTGTGGGCCGACTCAAGACTGGAACACCCCCGCGGGTCGATGCAAGGTCGGTTGATTTTAGCTTAATGGCAGAGCAGCCTGGGGACGTGCCGACACCCACGATGTCTTTTTGGAGTGATGCGGGCGTTCATCCGAAACAAATTCCTTGTCATATCACGACGACCAATGAAAAGACTCATGAAATTATCCGCGCGGGTCTCGATCGGTCCCCACTGTATTCTGGGGTTATCGACGGCGTTGGGCCGCGGTATTGTCCATCGATTGAAGACAAGATCGTGCGGTTTGCGGACAAAAACGCGCATCAAATTTTTGTAGAGCCAGAAGGGTTAGAGACCCGGGAGCTATACCCCAACGGTATTTCAACCAGCCTGCCTTATGATGTTCAATTAGCGTTGTTACGGACGATTCCAGGGTTTGAGCAAGCGCACATTACCAGACCTGGTTACGCGATTGAATATGATTACTTTGAACCCCAGGGGCTCAAAAGTAGCCTTGAGACGAAAGCCTTAGGGGGTCTATTTTTTGCTGGGCAAATTAATGGCACCACGGGTTATGAGGAAGCTGGAGCGCAAGGGATCCTTGCTGGCATTAACGCGGTCAGGTTAGTCAGAAACGAGTCGCCATGGGTACCCAGTCGATCTGAAGCTTACATTGGTGTCATGGTTGATGATCTGATTACCCTGGGGACGCTTGAGCCGTATCGAATGTTCACAAGCCGTGCTGAATATCGATTAATACTCCGTCAAGACAACGCTGATCAGAGGCTTTGCGATACTGCGCAGACCCTAGGGTTACTCTCATCAGAGCAGTGGGAGCGGTACAATATCAAGCAAGAAGCCATCGGTGCGCTTTCAAAAACCCTCGAAGCGACGCTTGTTCGACCCCAAGACGACGCAATTAACCGGCTGTTAAATGAGACGATGCACAAAGAATACCGATTGTCTGAGTTGATCAAGCGCCCTGAGGTAAAACTGAACGGGCTGATTGAAGCGGCGGGTCTTGATGTCCAAAGACCTGATGTCTGTGAGCAAGTTGAAATTGAATGTAAATACCAAGGGTATATCGATCGCCAACAACAAGAAATTTCGCGGTTAAAAGCACAGCATTTGTTAGCGATACCCGATGACTTGGAATATGACAGCATCATGGGTTTATCGAACGAGGTTCGACAGAAGTTGGCTAAAATCCGTCCTGAAAATTTGGGACAAGCATCGAGAATTTCAGGCGTTACACCTGCTGCTGTGTCCTTACTGCTGGTTCATCTTAAGCGTCGGGGCGGCTATAGCAAGCGCGTTCAGTCTGGGTGAGCCTGCACGATGAAGTTGCCAGAGGATTAGAGGCGCTGAATGCACAGCCCGAGTTACACTCGATAGATTTTTTGGAACACAAAGCGCGGTTTTTGGCGTATTTAGAACTGCTTAAGCGTTGGAATAAAACCTACAATCTTACTGCGATTCGCGACGATCGCGGCCAAGTTGTACGACACTTGTTGGACTCGCTTGTGATCGCGCCTTTCGTAAAGCCGGATGACTTCTCGGATGTAGGCTCTGGCGCGGGCCTCCCTGGAATTCCATTGGCCATTTGTCATCCGGGCAGGAAGGCTGTTTTGATCGATTCTAATGGGAAAAAAACCCGATTTCTGACCCAAGTTAAGATCGAATTAGGCCTTGATGATGTAGAGATCGTTCAAGGAAGAATCGAAGATTTAATGAATCTCGATTTCAAACAAATTGTTTGCAGAGCATTTAAACCTCTGGATGAATTGGTGTTGTCATTAAAACATGCGCTTTCTCTAGATGGGGTTATACTGGCGATGATCGGAAAGGAACCTGAGCCATCGGTTTTGGAGGCCCTAAAGGCCCAAGCTGAGGTAACTTTGAAGCCGTTGGTGGTACCGGGACAAGACGCCGAACGGTATTTGGCAGAAATCGTGCCAAAGCGCTGATTAATGCGGTAGAAGGTGCAGTCTAAATTGGCGAATCCTCGGAAAGGGACTTAAGCATTCATCAAAGATGCGGTCACAGCGAGTGATCCCGGGATATAGCGATAAGTCATCCAATGGATTTTGTAAAATAAAAGGCTAGGCCATTAATCTTAGGGGCTGTTTTCCGTGAAAATTTTCGCCATCGTCAATCAAAAAGGCGGTGTGGGTAAAACCACCACGTCGGTTAACTTGGCTGCCTGTTTGGCGGCGATGCATCGCCGGATTTTGTTAATTGATCTTGATGCTCAGGGTAATGCAACAATGGGCTGTGGGGTCGATAAGAGTCAGCTACATGCGACGATATTCGATGTCTTGGTTTTGGGACGCCCGGTAAATGAGGTGGTCGCTGAAGGCACGGGTGGGCTCCATGTGGTGGGCGCTAATGTCGACCTAACCGGTGCAGAGATCGACTTGATTGATCTCGATGCAAGGGAGTATCGGCTAAAAACGGCGTTGGCTGAAATTAACGATCAATATGATTATGTGGTGATCGATTGTCCGCCCGCCCTCAATTTATTAACCGTCAATGCGCTAACCGCAGCCGATGCGCTGATCATTCCGATGCAGTGCGAATATTATGCGTTGGAAGGGCTCTCCGCGCTGGTGACAACGATTCAGAGAGTGGTGTCCCAGCTGAATCCGTCGCTTAAGATAGAGGGAATTATCAGAACGATGTTTGATCCTCGAAATAGCCTAACGAAGGACGTTTCATTGCAACTGCAGTCGCATTTCGGCGACCAACTCTACAGAACCGTCATCCCGCGTAACGTGCGACTGGCTGAAGCACCCAGTCATGGCCTTCCTATTATCCAGTATGATGCCAATTCGAACGGCGCAAAGGCCTATTTGGCATTGGCTGGTGAATTGTTGCGCAGAGAGAGCGCGAACCGAGTCACCGACGTTACTCATTAAAGCCGCAAGATGCGGTGGTATAAGATGTGGTGTTAAGAAGGTTTAGGCCGTAATGAGCGCTCTTGCATCTCAGCAATTGCATCTCAGCAAAAGGAACAAGAATATGGCTGGAAAAAAGCGAGGGTTGGGAAGAGGACTAGACGCACTGCTTGGCCCGGCGGGTTCCCCAGCACCCACAAGCTTACCAGATTCAGACGCGGCTCCAGAGGGAGCCGTGCTAAAGCAGATACCGATCGAATGGATTAGACCAGGACAATTTCAGCCACGACAAACGTTTGACGAGGAGAAACTTCAAGAGCTTGCTGCATCGATCAGTGTCCATGGGGTCATGCAGCCAATATTGCTCCGAGAAGTAGCCAGCGAGCAGTTTGAGTTGATTGCGGGCGAGCGGCGATGGCGGGCGTGTCAGATCGCAGGATTAGATCGTGTACCGGCACTCATCAAGGCATTAACGCCCCAAAATCATTTGGCTCTATCTTTAATCGAAAATATTCAACGAGAAGACTTAAACCCTCTGGAAGAAGCTCAGGCCCTTAGCCGCCTGGTTGAAGAATTTGGTCTGACCCACCAAGCGGTCGGCGATGCGGTCGGCAAAAGTCGGGCCGCCGTCAGTAACGCCATTCGATTGTCAAAGCTGGGTAGGGTGGCTTCCGAATTTCTAGTCAGGGGTGATATTGAAATGGGCCATGCAAGAGCTTTGCTACCTCTCGATGCAGAAGTCCAGGCACTCGTTGCACGGCAAGTCGTGAGTCAAAATTTGACCGTTCGCCAAACAGAAAAATTAGTTCAGCAACAGCTGGCGCCCGAAGCAGAACCTCAAAAATCCCAAAAGGTAGACCCCGATGTAGCGCGGTTAGAACAGCAGTTGTCAGACTATTTCGGACAGTCAGTGCGGATAAAAAAGAAGGGTGCGCGTCGTGGCCAAATGTTGATCGACTACAACAGTTTTGAAGAGTTAGATGGCGTACTGCTGAAGGCCGGATTCAAGACCGCTGCAGAGGACGAGAGTCTGTAAATAAACTCTGAAGCCAGCAGCTTTTAAAGTTGAACGGTTGGCTCAATATCTCTATACTCTGCCCGCCGAAAAACGCTGTCGGTTGCACGAGAGGGAAAGGCAATCAACAAAGGGGCGCATCGTGGCGAAACGATGGCGATTGTTGAAAGAAGTCGGAGCCGGCCATATTGGACTGCTAAGCGCAGGATCGTTGGTTTGGGTAATCTCTAGTGCGTCTTGGGCCGGGTCCTGGACACTTGGATTGGCGCTAGCGGGTTTAGGCGCTTTGGTGCAGACCATTGTACTGACCCGGAGACCGGCACTGGGTTTAGGGGTGTCACAGGGTTTAAAGTTCGGTGTCTTTGGGATTGGAACAGCGTTGCTGATGACGGTCTGGAGAGAAATACACCTGGCGGGTTTTGTTGTTGGGATTGTGTGCAGTCAGTTGATGTGGGTCTGGGCCAGTGCCAGACGCGCTTCAGGATTGCTCAAAGTCGCCAAGAAAAGCGATCAGTCGATGCACTGAAAGCGCGTATAAGAAGTTTGGGCGTTCGGCTGAAGGATCGGTCGAAATAGATAAAAACGAGCATTAGAGATCTTATGGCAAGCAGCGAAGGGCTAACGTCTCAAGATTATATTCAGCATCATTTGACCAACCTCACCTACGGTCAGTTCCCTGATGGGAGCTGGGGCATCGCCCGTAACCCCGATGAGATTGCTTCGATGGGCTTTTACGCAATCAATCTCGATACCATGATTTGGTCAGTGGGCTTAGGCTTTGTTTTCCTGGGGCTGTTTATCACCGCCGCCCGTAGCGCAACCTCGGGTGTCCCGGGAACGCTTCAAAACCTCTGTGAGATTACGGTAGATTTTGTCGAGACCAATATCAGCCAAGTCTTTGGCAGTCGGCCTAACGCACTGATTGGACCACTGTCCCTGACTATTTTAGTTTGGGTTTTCTTGATGAATCTCATGGATTTAATTCCGGTAGATTTTATTCCCCATGCCGCAGAACTCGCTGGGGTTCCCTATTTTAAAATCGTGGCAACGACAGATCCCAATGCAACCCTCGGCATGTCAGTGGGGGTGTTCTTTTTGGTGCTGTACTATAACTTTAAGATCAAAGGTCCGTTAAAGTTTGGGGCGGGTTTGGTGACGCATCCGATTCCCCACTGGTCAATGTACTGGTTCAATTTCATTCTGGAAATCGTCGATATGTTGGCGAAGCCTTTATCTCATGGCCTGCGCCTATTCGGCAATTTGTACGCTGGAGAGATGATCTTTATCCTGATTGCCTTGCTGCCCTTTTACGCGCAGTGGGCTTTATCGCTTCCTTGGGCGATTTTCCATATCTTGATCATTGGCTTGCAAGCTTTTGTATTCATGATCTTGACGATCGTCTATCTCACTCAAGCCCATGAAACGGGCGAACATTAACACTCGGTTCAAATTTAACTAGGAGCTCACAATGAACGAAGCACAGGCGCTTATTTTTATGGCAGGAGGGATCTTGATGGGTCTCGCCGCGATTGGTAGTGGTGTAGGTATTGGTATGTTGGGGGGTAAATATCTCGAAGGTGTCGCCCGTCAACCCGAGCTTCAGCCGATGTTGTTGACCCAATTGTTTATCGTACTGGCACTCGTAGACGCTGTGCCTATTATTGGCGTCGGTATCTCTCTGTACATGATTTTTGCGCTGTAGACGAAACCACCCCATACCATTTGATCATCGAAGAGGTGATGCGTGAATATTAATCTAACAATGCTGGGACAGCTGATTGCGTTCGTGATGTTCGTGATGTTTTGCATGCGTTATGTATGGCCACCTTTAACAGAGGTGATGCGTAGTCGGCAAAAGACCATCTCGGAGGGATTAGAAAACGCCGCCAAAGCTGAGCAGCAGTTACAACAAGCCAATGAGTCAGCCTCCAACGAGCTCGAGGCTGCCAAGCGTGAAGCGGGAGAGCTGATTGCCCAAGCGAGAAGCAGAGCGAATCAAATCATTGATGAAGCGAAGGTTCAGGCGAAGGATGAAGCCCAGCGAATTATTGATGGTGCTCAGGACGATATCGATCAAGAGATCAGTCGAGCCCGCGAAGCGCTCCGAGAGCGTGTGGGCGAACTCGCCATTGAGGGTGCCGAAAAGATTTTGGCGACGTCGGTTGATCGTAGCGCTCATGAAGCCATGCTAACCAAGCTTTCTCAGGCGCTGTAGAGCGATGGCAGAGTCAGAATTAGCAACGGTCGCGAGACCCTATGCTCGGGCAGCATTTTCGACAGCACTCGATGAGGCCGAAGGGCTTGGGGCCTGGTCACGGATGTTGGGTTTGATGGGTGCTGCAGTCAGCGATCCTGTGATCGAGGCGTTGCTGGATGATCCAATGAGATCGGGTGCAGACGCTGCTGCCACCCTAACCGAACTGTTATCAGATGATCTGAGCACCGCCGCCGTGAATTTTATCGGGGTTCTCGCCGATTATGATCGCTTAATGCTGCTGCCCACGATTGCGATGCAGTACGAAGTGCTCAAAGCTAACCACGAAAAAACAATTGATGTTGAAGTAGTCAGTGCTTACTCAATGTCGGAACAAGAACAGAGCGAACTAAAAACAGCACTCGATCGCCGACTCCAGCGTACGGTGGCCTTAGAGACAACCACCGATAGTGACCTTTTAGGCGGTGTTGTGATTCGAACTGAGGACATGGTGATCGATGATTCTGTTCGCGGAAAACTTCAAAAACTGGCTGGTACGCTGCAGTAAATTAGAACTCTTGAGGCGCATAACATGCAACAACTGAACCCTTCAGAAATAAGCGATATCATCAAGCAGCGAATCGCGCGGCTGGATGTCACAAGCGAGGCTCAAAACGAAGGCACTATCGTCAGCGTTTCTGACGGTATTGTCAGAATTCATGGTTTGGCTGACGTTCAAAACGGGGAAATGATTGAATTCCCCAACAATCTCTTTGGGTTTGCTCTGAACCTCGAGCGCGATTCGGTGGGGGCGGTCGTTTTGGGCGATTATAAAGTGCTTAAAGAGGGCCAGACCGCGCGATGTACTGGACGAATCCTCGAAGTACCGACCGGGCCTGAGCTGTTAGGGCGTGTTGTAGATGCCCTTGGTAATCCTATTGACGGTAAAGGACCGCTGGGCGCCAAGCAAACATCACCGGTTGAAAAGGTTGCTCCAGGGGTTATTGCGCGACAGCATGTCGACCAGCCTGTCCAGACAGGGCTCAAATGTATTGATTCGATGATTCCTGTGGGTCGTGGTCAGCGTGAGTTGATTATCGGTGACCGACAGACGGGTAAAACGGCGATCGCCATTGATGCCATTATTAATCAGCAAAAATCGGGTATTAAGTGCGTCTATGTCGCCATCGGTCAAAAGTTTTCTTCGATTGCGAACGTCGTAAGAACCCTTGAAGAACATGGGGCGATGGAAAATACCATCATCGTTGCCGCTGGCGCTTCAGATCCAGCGCCCATGCAATATATTGCCCCTTATTCGGGCTGCACTATGGGTGAATATTTCCGAGATATCGGTGAGGACGCGTTGATCATTTATGATGATTTGACCAAGCAAGCCTGGGCTTATCGTCAGATTTCATTGCTGCTGCGCCGTCCACCAGGTCGTGAGGCCTACCCTGGCGATGTCTTTTATTTACATTCGCGCTTGCTAGAGCGGGCCGCACGGGTCAATGCTGACTACGTCGAGCAGGAGACTGGCGGAGCGGTCAAAGGTAAGACCGGATCACTCACTGCGCTTCCAATCATCGAAACCCAAGCGGGGGACGTATCGGCCTTCGTTCCAACCAACGTGATTTCCATTACTGATGGCCAAATATTTTTGGAGTCCGATAAATTTAATTCGGGCGAGCGACCTGCTATGAACCCAGGGATATCGGTGTCTCGAGTCGGTGGTGACGCGCAGGTTAAGTTTATGTCAAAGATTTCCGGCGGCATTAAGCTGGCTTTGGCTCAGTATCGTGAGCTTGCTGCGTTTTCGCAGTTTGCATCGGATCTTGATGAAGCCACTCGGCGACAGCTAGAGCACGGAGAGCGTATTAACGAGCTGATGAAGCAAAAGCAGTATTCGCCGATGACGGTATCAGAAATGGGCGTCGTGCTGTTTGCGGCAAACGAGCGCTTTTTAGAAGATGTGCCGGTCGAAAAAGTATTGGATTTTGAGGCGGCATTACTCAGTTATATGCATGCCGAGCATGGGGATTTTATGGCACAGGTTGACCAAGAGGGAGCCTATTCGGATGAAGTGATTGCCTTGATGCGTTCTGCGATTGAAACCTTTAAGCAAACCCAAACGTTTTAAGCGCGAAGCACAGGCAGAGTAGATAACGCTATGGCAAATGCGAAAGAGCTAAGAAAGCAGATCGGCAGTATTAAGAATACGCAGAAGATCACGAGCGCTATGCAAATGGTGGCCGCAAGTAAAATGCGTAAAGCCCAAGACCGTATGGCCCGGGGCCGTCCGTATTCGGATCAAATTCGCGCTGTGATCAGCCATATGGCCAATGCTTCCAGTGAATATCCGCACCAGTTCATGAAAGAACGAGATGTCGCTCGCGTAGGCTACATCATTGTTACTACGGACAAAGGCTTGTGTGGTGGGCTCAACGTTAACTTGCTGAAAGCGACGGTCCAACACATGAAAGCTTGGAATGATCAGGACGTCGAAGCAGATCTGTGTTTAATCGGCAACAAAGGGGTTCAGTTTTTCAGAGCCTACGGCGGACGGGTATTAGCCGCAAGCCAGCATTTGAGCGAGACCCCAGCAGTCGAGGATTTAATCGGCAGTATTAAAGTGATGCTGGACGCGTTTGAAGCAGGCCAAGTCGATAAAATCTTCATCGCCAACAACGTATTCGTCAACACCATGGTGCAACAGCCGACGGTCTCTCAATTAGTGCCACTCGATCCGATGGACGATGAAACCTTGCAATCTCGTTGGGACTATTTGTACGAGCCTGAGGCGCAAGAGCTAATCGATGGTTTAATTACGCGGTATTTAGAGTCCCAGGTGTATCAAGCCGTGGTGGAGAACGTTGCCTGTGAGCAAGCGGCAAAAATGGTGGCTATGAAGAGCGCAACGGAAAACGCAGGCGAACTCATCGACGAGCTTGAGCTCATCATGAACAACGCCAGACAAGCCGCCATCACACAAGAAATATCAGAAATTGTCAGCGGTGCTGCAGCGGTTTAAAGCACCCAACAGAATATAAAGAGAGGATCGATCATGGGTAGTGGACGAATAGTTCAAGTCATTGGTGCAGTCATCGATGTGGAGTTCCCGAGGGAAGATGTGCCAAGTGTTTATGACGCACTGGTTGTTCCCAGCAATGATTTAACGCTTGAGGTTCAGCAGCAATTGGGCGACGGCGTTGTTCGGACAATTGCCATGGGGAGTTCCGAAGGTGTGAGTCGTGGTCTTGAAGTCACCAATACCAACGAGCCCATCATGGTGCCGGTAGGGGAAGAAACCCTAGGCCGAATGATGGATGTTTTAGGTAACC
>ERZ802830.1677-NODE-1677-length-20907-cov-10.007_pt1 | contig 20907 bp, 19 predicted proteins | sample MGYA00345654_ERZ802830 | MGnify/ENA primary metagenome ERZ802830 (study PRJEB30503, sample SAMEA104212375) | marine metagenome | biome: Westerlies Biome; feature: [SRF] surface water layer (ENVO:00010504) within the epipelagic zone...; material: water...
GTGGGTACATTACACATGTTTTAAAAAAAGTTGCTGAACTTTATAATAAAACGGAGTTAGAGATCGCCAATATTACAACAAAAAACGCTACACAATTATTTAATATATAATATGGCAAAAGCTGGTAAGTCTAAAATATTATTGATATACACTGGAGGAACCATAGGGATGGTAAGAGATTCTAAAAATGGTGCTTTAAAAGCTTTTAATTTTGATAATTTACTTAGAAGGATACCAGAAATTAAATTATTAGATTGTTTTATTGATACTATTTCTTTTGATACACCAATAGATTCTTCGAATGTTGTTCCAGAAAATTGGGTTGAAATGACAGAGATTATCGAAAACCACTATGAAGATTACGATGGTTTTGTTATACTTCATGGAAGTGATACCATGAGTTATTCTGCTTCAGCGTTAAGTTTTATGTTAGAAAACTTGAGGAAACCGATAATTTTTACAGGGTCTCAGCTACCAATTGGCGACTTGAGAACAGATGCTAAAGAAAATTTAATTACCTCTATACAAATTGCCGCATTACAAAAAAATAATATGCCTGTCATTAAGGAGGTGGGCTTGTATTTTGAATACAAATTATATAGAGGTAACCGAACCACTAAAATAAATGCGGAACATTTTAGTGCATTCAAATCATTTAATTACCCGAAATTGATTGAATCTGGTGTTTATTTGGATATTTCTTGGCCTTATTTATTCAAACCATCGCAATTTGGGACTCTAAAAGTTCATAAAGCATTTTGTAAGGATGTTATCATAGTAAAATTATTTCCAGGCATCCAACGTGAGGTTTTAGAACCACTTTTTTCAATCACTAACATTAAAGGGATTATCATAGAAACATTTGGATCGGGAAATACAGTAACAGCAGCCTGGTTCAATGAAGTGATTAGTAATGCAATAGTGCGAGGTGTTTATGTTATTAACGTTACCCAATGTGCAAAAGGCCGTGTTAAAATGGGGCAATATGAAACCAGTACACATCTCAAAGCGTTGGGTGTCATCTCTGCAGCAGATATGACATCTGAAGCCGCTGTAACTAAGCTCATGTTTTTATTGAAAAAGGCTTCAACTACTAAAGAATTTAAGCAATTATATCAATCTTCTTTACGTGGAGAATTAACTGAAGAAAGCACTTAAAATTAACTCTTAAAATTTTAGGGTTTGAATAATTTTTTGTTATTTGAGCCCGTTTTAAAATTTGATTAAAGAGAGGTGGCCGAGTGGTCGAAGGCGCACGCCTGGAAAGTGTGTATACGCCAAAAGCGTATCGAGGGTTCGAATCCCTTCCTCTCTGCTAGGAAAATCAAGTCTTATGGCAAATTTTTATATCTTTAACACTTTAACTATAATTTTTTAAGAAAAGAACAATGAAAAGATTATTTTCTATTCTTGCCATGGCAGGAATCATGACTTTCGGGACTGTTAATGCAACTGCAACTACAAGTTCAGTCTCTTCAGCTGCAACAACAGTTGCTACAGCCTTAACACAAGATGATGCACCAGCTGAAGAGGTAGGTTTTCATCAAGAATTAAAAAAGAGATTTATTGAAGGTGGCCCTGGATTCATGGGTATTGTACTTTTATGTTTGATCTTAGGATTAGCTATCGCTATTGAAAGAATAATTACTTTAAACCTTTCAACTACAAATACTGCAAAATTAACACAAAGTGTTGAAGATGCTTTAGCATCTGGAGGTGTAGAAGCAGCAAAAGAAGTTTGTAGAAATACTAAAGGACCAGTAGCTTCTATATTTTATCAAGGTTTAGATCGCGCTGACGAAGATTTAGATTCTGCAGAAAAAGCTGTAGTAGCTTACGGTGGAGTTCAAATGGGACAGTTAGAAAAAAATATTTCTTGGATCTCTTTATTTATTGCATTAGCACCAATGTTAGGGTTCATGGGAACCGTAATTGGTATGATTAAAGCTTTTGACAAAATTGCAGCGGCCAACGACATGCAGCCTTCACTAGTTGCAGGTGGTATTAAAGTGGCATTATTAACAACCGTTTTTGGTCTAATTGTTGCTATTATCCTACAAATCTTTTACAATTACATTATTGCTAAAGTTGATAGTATTGTAAATGATATGGAAGATGCTTCAATTACTTTAATGGATTTATTAGTAAAACACAAAAAATAATTAAAGCACACGTATGAATTTTCAAAAAATAACAAAAATTGTAGCAGCAATTCTTGGTCTTATCGCGACATTTTCCTTATTTGGAATCATGTCTCAAGGTGATGAAGCCATTGAGAATGCTTATGCAGCAGGAGAATCAATTGCATCCGTAGATACAATGATTCCAGTAGCCTACGTAATTTTTGTATTGGTACTTGTGTTTGTTGTGTTCTTTGTTGTAAAGAACTTAATTACTAACGCGAAGTCCATTAAAAATACACTTGTAGGTATTGGAGCTTTCATAGCAATCCTCATAGTTTCCTTTGTGGTTTCAGGTGGAGATCCAACAAAATATTATGATAATAACGTTTTAGTTTCTGATGGCACTTCTCAGTTAGTTGGTGCAGGCTTGGTTACTTTCTACATTCTTGTAGTTGTTTCTTTAGTTGCAATGGCTTGGTCAGGAATTAACAAAATTAAGAAATAGTATGGCTAAACGACCATTACCAGAAGTAAATGCTGGTTCTATGGCAGACATTGCCTTCTTACTATTGATATTTTTCTTAGTAACAACTACTATCGAGTCTGATTATGGTATTACTAGGAAATTACCACCAATACAAGATGAAAATGTCGAGCCACCAGTAATTAAAGAGCGAAATATATTCAAGGTGTTAATTAATAGTTCCGATGAACTTTTGGTTGAAGATGACCTTATGGAATTAAAAGACCTTAGAGAAGCAGCAATTGCATTTTTAGATAATGGTGGTGCAGGAAAAGAGAATTGGTCTAAATGGGATACATCTTCTCAGACTTGGGGCCAAAGTGGTAAACTAGGTTGTTCTTACTGTAAAGGCAAACGTGACCCTGAGTCTTCTGATAATCCTGATAAAGCGATAATTTCTCTTAAAAATGACCGCAAGACTAGTTATAACATGTATTTATCCGTTCAGAATGAGTTAGTAGCGGCTTACAATGAGTTAAGAAATAGAAGAGCTTTAGAATTAGGACCAGCTGCTGGCTTTCCAGATATGAATTATATTCAGATGGTTGCTAATGAAAAAGATGTTCGTTGGGTTGGTAACAAGGTCAAACTTAAAAAAGTTATAGATCAAGTTAAGTTTGAGTATCCTCAGAAATTATCAGAAGTTCAACAAAAATAATTTAAAGTAATGTCAAAATTTAAAAAGAAAAAGTCTGGTGGTTTACCACCAATTTCAACGGCTTCGTTGCCTGATATTGTTTTCATGTTACTTTTCTTTTTCATGGTTGCAACAGTAATGCGAACAACATCTTTAAAAGTTCAAAATCAATTACCTAATGCAGATCAAGTAGAGAAACTTGAGAAGAAGGATTTGGTAATGTACATTCATGTTGGAAAGCCTAATGAAGAGTTTTCTAAGAAATTTGGAAATGAAGCTAGGATTCAATTGAATGATAAATTTGCAGATGTTAAAGATATCAAACCTTTTGTTGCAGCTGAACGTGCTGCTAGAAGAGAAGAGTTAGTCCCTAAATTAATTACTTCTTTGAAAGTTGACAAAGATGCTAATATGGGAATTATAGGAGATATTAAAAAAGTTCTAAGAGAGGAGAACGCTCTTAAAATTAATTATGGTTCTAAACAAGGAGAAGTTCAAGGTAATTTGAATTAATAACTCCACAATAATTATATTAAAGGCAATCAAAATGATTGCCTTTTTTTATTAATTTTAACTGATGTTTTTAAGGATTTCCTTTCTATTATTTATCTCATGTTATTGTGTTGCTCAACAAGTTGTAGACACCTCTTTTGTTGATAATAAATATCGTGAAGATCAGTTTTTTATAATAGCTACTTATAGTGCGTTATCTAATGGGCCCTCATCCCTTAAACAAAATGGGTTTTCAACAAGTGTACAATTTGGGTTTATCCGTGATTTCCCCATAAATAAAAAAAGAAATATTGCAATAGGCCTTGGCTTAGGTATGGGATTGTCATCATTGAATCAAAATTTACTTATTTACAATCAGCCCTCAAATAACATTACTGCTTTTAAATTTTTGGAACGCAATGACGGCAGCTACTCTAGAAATAAATTGAATTATACCACTTTGGATTTGCCTGTAGAGTTTAGGTGGCGCACCTCAACTGCTAAGGCTTATAATTTTTGGAGAATTTATCCCGGGATAAAGTTTAGCTACATAACTTCTTCACGTTCAAAATATGTCGGCGATTTAGGAAAAATAATATTAAGAGACATTGAAAATTTCAATGCTTTTCAATATGGGCTAACTTTAAGTGCAGGCTACTCTGGGGTTAACTTATTTATGTATTATGGATTTCAATCTTTGTTTGAATCTGGAACAAGTACTATCGATAATATATTGTTAGATCAAATTATATCACTTCAATTTGGTCTTTCTTTTTACATCTTATAAAATAAAAACATCATTAATTGTGGGACAATACCAATAATAATTCCCCATATGATTTCCTTTAAATTGTGTGCCTTCATTATTAATCTAGAAATACAAGTTAAAGCTATTAGTATAGTACTTAAAATAAGTCCTTTTAAAATATTTATTTGGTAAAAAATACTTAAGAATACACAAAATACAACAGGCGCTGATAATGCAATCATATGTAAACTAGCTTTAATATTGTTTAATGCAAAGACCAAAGCTATGAGCGCACTTAATCCACTAGCCCAAAAAAATAATTTTAATTCTAGATGTTTAAAATCTTGAAATATTATTGACCCAATCATAATATATATAACTGCTTGAATGACCAATGGTATTATACGCTCTTTAGGGCTTTTAAGGTGTATTGTTGAAACTTTATTTAATTTAAGTAGAATGATATAGACTATTAGCGGGAAGAAACAACTTATTAGTATTAATGAAAATAAGTTTGTAATTAACTCAGGCTTAGGAATAAATTTAGGACTTACGATGTAGAATAAAGTGGTTGTATATGCAGGAATAAATAATGGATGGAATATGTATGAAAATGATATTAAAAACCAACGTATCATATTTCTTTTCTTAACCTTGCAACAGGAAAATCAAGCTGTTCTCTGTATTTTGCAACTGTTCTTCTAGCTATAGGATACCCTTTTTCTTTTAAAACAAGAGCTAACTTTTCGTCTGTAAGAGGTTTAGATTTGTTCTCTTCTTCAATTACGGTTTTTAAAATAGCCTTAATTTCTTTAGTAGATACTTCCTCTCCTTGGTCGTTTGTTACAGACTCAGAAAAAAATGATTTGATGAGTTTGGTACCATAAGGGGTGTCAACATATTTACTGTTAGCAACCCTTGATACTGTTGAAATATCCATATCAATATTTTCTGCTATATCCCTTAAAATCATTGGTTTCAATGCTCTTTCATCTCCAGTTAGAAAATAATCTTTTTGGTGATTCATAATGGCACTCATAGTCACAAAAAGTGTTTGTTGTCTTTGTATAATTGCTTCTATGAACCATTTTGCACCGTCTAATTTTTGTTTTATAAATTGAACGGCCTCTTTTTGAGATTTTGATTTTTTTTCTGTGACTTTATAAGTGTTTAACATATCATTATAGTACCTAGAAATGTGTAATTGAGGAGCATTTCTTCCATTAAGAGTCAATTCTAATTCACCATCAATAATTCTGATGGTAAAATCAGGTACAATTTGTTCAACAAATTTATTACTGCCAGAATAAGAACCTCCTGGTTTAGGGTTTAATTTTTCAATTTCATTGATGACTTTTCTGAGTTCCTCTTCATTTAATTCGTATTTATTTAAAAGCTTGCTGTAATGTTTTTTAGTAAACTGTTCAAAATGATGATCAATAATTTCAGAGGCAATGAGTGTAAATTTAGAAGGGTTGGTCTTCCTCTTAAGTTGAATTGATAAGCATTCTTGTAAAGTTCTAGAACCAACCCCGGGAGGGTCTAGTTCTTGAACGGTTCTAAGAATTTCAATAAGATTAGTTTCAGTTGTAAATATGTTTTGAGTAAATGCTAAATCATCAAGAATGTCTGTAAGTTCTCTTCTCAGGTATCCACTATCATCAATGCTACCCACGATAAATTCAGCTATTAATGATTCTTCCTTTGAAAGTTTTATAGTGTTTAATTGATTACTTAAAAATTGGTTGAATGAAATCCCGGAAGCATAGGGTATTTGTTTGTCTTCATCAGGATCACTGTAATTATTACTTCTCGTTTTATAATCTGGAATGCTGTCATCACTTAAGTAATCGTCAATATTTATATCCTCGGTATTAATGACTTCAGCATCGTTAATTGTATCATCCTCATTGTTAAAGTTGTCATTTTCATCACCCGGATCTTTTCCCATTTCTAAAGCAGGATTCTCTTCAATTTCTTGTTTTAATCTTTGCTCAAAAGCCATTGTAGGCAACTGTATCAATTTCATTAATTGAATTTGTTGCGGTGATAACTTTTGAGATAATTTAAACTGTAGATACTGCTTTAGCATTTATTTGAATGATTTGTTTAAAAATAAAAAACAATCTACAAAACATAAAGGTTGTAGATTGTTTTTTCGATATGATGTATGCTTAACTGAAATTTAAAATTCAGCATTTTGAGGTGTTCTTGGAAACGGTATGACATCTCTAATATTAGCCATTCCAGTTACAAACATGACAAGTCTTTCAAAACCAAGACCAAACCCTGAATGTACAGCTGTTCCGTACTTTCTAAGGTCTAAGTACCACCAAAGTTCTTCCTCAGGAATGTTTAAAGCTGCCATCTTCTCTTTCAAGACTTCAAGGCGCTCTTCTCTTTGTGCTCCTCCTACAATTTCTCCAATACCCGGGAAAAGAATGTCCATAGCTCTCACCGTTTTTCCATCTTCATTAAGACGCATGTAAAAAGCTTTGATGTTAGCAGGGTAATCAAAAAGAATTACGGGACATTTAAAGTGTTTTTCAACCAAATAACGTTCATGTTCACTTTGAAGATCAGCTCCCCAATCTTGGATTGTAAATTTGAATTTTTTCTTTTTATTTGGTTTTGAATTTTTGAGAATATCAATAGCCTCAGTATAACTAACTCTTTTGAAGTTATTTTCTGTTACAAACTTTAATTTTTCAATTAAACTCATTGGACTCCTTTCGGCTTGAGGTTTGGTTTTTTCTTCATCAAAAAGGCGTTTATCTAGAAACGCTAGATCATCAGCATTATGTTCTAAAACATAAGAGATCACATATTTCATGAAATCTTCAGCCAAGTCCATGTTTCCTGCTAAATCCATAAATGCCACCTCAGGTTCAATCATCCAAAACTCAGCGAGGTGTCTTGAGGTGTTAGAGTTTTCTGCTCTAAATGTAGGTCCAAAGGTATACACTTTTCCTAATGACATGGCATAGGTTTCAGCTTCTAATTGCCCAGAAACGGTTAAATTAGTCTCTTTACCAAAGAAATCATTACTGTAATCAATCTGATTTTTATCATCGCGTTTAACATCTTCAGGATTTAAAGTAGAAACTTTAAACATTTCTCCAGCCCCTTCTGCATCACTAGCTGTGATTATTGGGGTATGCATATAATAGAAACCATTTTTATTAAAATAACTATGTATAGCAAACGATAGGGAAGAGCGAAGCCTCATAACTGCACTAAACGTATTAGTTCTTGTTCTTAAATGGGCATTTTCCCTTAAAAATTCGAAAGAGTGTTTTTTTGGTTGGATAGGATAAGTGTCAGGATCAGATTCTCCAAGTATTGAAATTTCAGAGACTTGAATTTCAACATTTTGACCTTTTCCTTGGCTTTTTACCAACTCTCCTTTTATGTGAATAGCTGCTCCTGTGGCTATTTTTTTTAGTATGGATTCTTCAGTAGTTTCAAAGTCAACTACACACTGAATGTTATTTATGGTAGAGCCGTCATTTAGTGCTATAAATCTATTGGCACGAAATGTTCTTACCCAACCTTTAACTTCAACTTGATGGAATGTAAGATCATTTTTTAATAACTCAGCTACAGTATAAGTATTCATGTATTGAAAATTTAACAGCAAATATATGCTAATAAGATTATTTTTTCTTTTTTATTGATCATCGTCTTGAGGAATAATGTCAATGGCTGGTTTTTTGAGGACCTGTTTGTTAGCGATACTTCTTTCTAGTGATAAAAGTAAAGAAGGTAGTAATAGTAAATTTGCAAGCATAGCAAATAATAAAGTGGCTGAAACTAATGCCCCTAAAGCTACTGTTCCTCCAAAGCTTGATATTGTAAATACGGAGAAGCCGAAAAACAAGACAATTGAAGTATAAAACATACTAACACCTGTTTCTCTTAACGCCGCATAGACAGATTTTTTAATTTTCCACTTAGAAGCCTGTAACTCTTGCCGGTATTTTGCTAAAAAGTGAATGGTATCGTCAACAGATATTCCAAATGCAATACTGAATACGAGTATGGTAGACGGTTTGATGGGAACACCGATGTAACCCATTAAACCTGCTGTTATTAATAGAGGTAGAAGGTTTGGGATAATAGAAATTAAGATCATTCTAAATGATCTAAACATGTAGGCCATAAACATTGCTATAAGAACAATGGCTAAGGTTAAAGATATGGCCAAGTTTTTAACTAAGTATTTTGTTCCCTTTTGAAAAACTAATGGTTTTCCTGTTAAAGTCACTTCGTACCGTTCTTTTGGAAAAACTTTATTTATTTTTTGGATTAATTCTTTTTCTATAGCCTCTATGCGCTCTGTTTTAACATCTTTCATGAAGCTGGTAATTCTTGCATATCTCCCAGATTCATCAACAAAATCTTTTAATAAATTGGTTTTGTCGTCATTGTTTTTGGCATAGGATAAAATAAAGTTGCGTTCTTGTGTACTTGGAAGTTGATAAAATTTAGGGTTCCCGTTGTAATAAGCTTGTTTAGAATATTTAAAAAGGCTTACAATAGAAATTGGACGAGAAAGTTCTGGGATATCACTAACAAGTTCCTCTAATTGATTCATTCTCTTTAAAGTACTTTGTTTAAGAACGCCTTTTGGCTTTTTTGTATCAATCATTATTTCCAAAGGCATGATCCCATCAAACTCTTTCTCAAAGAATTTGATATCTCTAAAAAACTCTGTTTTTTTAGGCATATCTTCAATAAGACTACCAGAAATTTTTATTTGATAAACTCCAATTATACTTACGATTAATAGCACCAATGACGAAAGATAAATAGCGATTCTTTTTTCTTGAACCATTTTTTCCATCCATTCAACAAATCCACCAATCCATTTTTTATTTAAATGTTCTAAATGCCTGTCTTTAGGTTTAGGCAAAAAGGCATAAATAACAGGAATGATTAGCAAACACAATATAAAAATGGCTATAATACTTAATGATGCTACAATACCAAATTCCTTTAAAAGTTTACTCTCTGTTAAAATAAATGTGGCAAAACCAGAGGCTGTTGTAAGATTGGTCATCAAAGTAGCATTTCCAATTTTTGTAATGACGCGTTGTAACGATTTTACTTTATTTCCGTGAAGTTTTACTTCATTTTGGTATTTATTGATTAAGAAAATACAATTTGGAATCCCGATTACTATAATTAGCGGCGGGATAAGGGCAGTTAGAACGGTTATTTCGTAATTTAATAATCCTATAATTCCCAATGTCCACATTACGCCTAAACTTACTACAACCAGAGAAATAAAAGTAGCTCTGAAAGACCTAAAAAACAGAAAGAAGATTAAAGAGGTAACTAAAAGAGCACCTAGAATGAAAATTTCCATTTCATTCACAATATTTTGAGAATTTAGAGTTCTGATATAAGGCATTCCAGAAACCCTCACATCAACCTTGTGTTCCAATTCAAAATTTGAAATGACTTTATTGAGGTGATTCAAAATGAAATCTTTCCTTTTGGACGTATTTACAATGTCTTTTTTGATGTAAATAGCTGTTCTTAAAGTTTGTGTTTTAGTATTGTATAAGAAGTTATCATAAAAGGGGTAGTTGTTAAACAGCTGATCTTTTAGACTTTCAACTGCTTCATCAGAACTTAATGTGTCTTTAATAAATGGGGTAAGTTCAAATTGTTTCTTGGTATTATTCTTTGTGAGTTTTTGTAGATTACTCACAGCAACTACTTGTTCAACTTCATCATAACTTTCTATGGTATTTGCTAATTTATTCCAAGCATTAAACGTTTTAGCTTTAAATAGAGCATTATCTTTAACGCCTATAATTATCAGGTTGCCTTCTTCTCCAAAGATTTCCAAAAAGTTATCATAAATAATGTTTACTTCATGGTCTTCTGGAAGTAAGTTAGCTTCCGTATGAGTAAATCTCATATTTTTCCACCGGAACCCAAGTAAAATTGTTCCTGATAATACTAGTAAAATTATGGAGATTTTATTACGTAATATTAATCTAGCAACTGCTTTCCAGAATCCTGTAGTTAAAAGTTTTAGCATAGTATTTTAGCAATTTTGCAAAGGTAAAAAAAGAAGGCTTATTAACATGCAATAATGACAGTTAATAAGCCTATAAATTGTAATAAAAATGGTAAAAACCATTTTTTAATTATACGGTCATGATTTCTTTTTCTTTTGCAGAAAGAATAGCATCTGCTCGCTTAACGTGTGAGTCTGTAAGTTCCTGAATATCAATGTTAATATTTTTCTCTAAATCTTCAGAAATATCCAATTTTTTTAGTTCACTATTTCCATCTTTTCTTGCATTTCTGATAACCACTTTAGCATCCTCAGCTTCCATTTTAGCTTGTTTTGCAAGTTCTTTTCTTCGTTCTTCTGTTAGTGGAGGAACATTAATTATTATAGACTCCCCATTATTCATAGGATTAAAACCTAGGTTAGCCACAAGAATCCCTTTTTCGATTTCTTGAAGCATTGATTTTTCCCATGGTTGAACTGTTATAGTTCTTCCATCTGGTGTATTTACGTTTGCTACTTGAGAAAGAGGCGTAGGTGAACCATAGTATTCAACAAGGACGCTATTTAACATTGAGGGAGTTGCTTTACCGGCTCTAATGGTCAAAAGTTGTTTTTCTAAATGCTTAAGTGCACTTTCCATTGATTCTTTAGTGCTGTCTAAAATAAACTGAATTTCTTCTTCCATTATGTTAAATTAAAAAAAATTATAAGAATCTAACTAGATATTTACTTTGGTTCCAATATTTTCTCCAGATACAACTTTCAATAAATTTCCTGGCTTATTCATATCAAATACAATAATTGGAAGTTCGTTTTCTTGACTTAGTGTAAATGCAGTGGTATCCATTACTTTTAATCCTTTTTTTAAAACGTCTTCAAACGAAATAGAATTAAATTTGGTAGCGTTTTTATCCTTTTCAGGATCAGCTGTATAAATACCATCAACTCGAGTCCCTTTCAAAATAACATCAGCACCTATTTCAATAGCTCTAAGAACTGCAGCAGAGTCTGTAGTGAAGTAGGGATTTCCCGTACCTCCACCAAAAATAACAACTCGCCCTTTTTCCAAATGGCGTATAGCCTTTCTTCTTATAAAGGGTTCAGCAACTTCGTCAATGTGAATAGCAGATTGAAGTCGAGTTGGTACATCAGCATCTTCAAGCGCACTCTGTAGTGCAAGACCATTTATTACCGTTGCTAACATCCCCATGTGGTCACCTTGTACACGGTCCATGCCATTACTCGCTCCTGCAACACCTCTGAAGATATTTCCTCCTCCAATTACAATAGCAACTTCAACACCTTTGGATGTAATTGATTTAATATCTTCTGCATATTCAGCAAGTCTAACAGGATCAATTCCATATTGTCTAGAGCCCATTAATGCTTCACCAGACAATTTTAATAGTATTCTTTTGTAAGCCATGATTTGATTTGAAAAGTTTAGCAAATATAATCAATAATGTAATTTTTAAGAGTTATTTTTCAAATTCTTAAAATTGGCAGGGGACAATTTGCTACACATTATTCCAAAAAAAAACCTCTCAAATAGAGAGGTTTATTAACGTATTGGATGATTGATTATCCTAAAGCAACTCTTGAGTAGCTTACAACAGAAACATCACCAATTGATTTAACATATTCCGCAACACTTTGTTTCCCATCTTTTATAAAAGCTTGGTTTACTAAAGTATTATCCTTAAAGAAACGTTTTATTTTTCCTTTAGCAATATTTTCTAACATAGCTTCAGGCTTTCCTTCTTGTCTTAATTGATCTTTAGCAATTTCAATTTCTTTTTCAATTATAGAAGCATCAACGCCATCTTCGTTAAGGGCAATTGGATTCATTGCAGCAGCTTGCATTGCAACATCTTTAGCAACAACATTAGCGCCTTCAACGCTAGCAGATAATCCAACTAAAGTAGCAATTTTGTTTCCTGCGTGTATGTATGAACCTACGAAAGGTGCTTCAACTTTTTCAAAAGAGTTAATTTCAATTTTTTCTCCAATTACTCCGGTTTGCTCAATAAGTTTTTCAGCAACACTCATGCCATCAAAATTAGCAGCTAAAAATTCATCTTTAGAGGCACATTCTAATGCTAATTCTGCTAATTGGTTTGCTAGTTCAACAAAAGTTTCGTTTTTACCAACAAAATCAGTTTCACAACCTAAAACTATAGAGGCTCCAACAGTGTTATCTGCATTTACTTTTGAAATTGCAGCACCTTCAGTTGATTCTCTATCCGCTCTTTTTGCAGCAACTTTTTGTCCTTTTTTTCTTAAAATCTCAATTGCTGAATCAAAATTTCCTTCAGCTTCAACAAGTGCTTTTTTGCAGTCCATCATTCCAGCACCTGTAGTTTTTCTAAGTTTATTAACTTCTGCAGCAGTTATTTTTGTCATAATTTATATGCTTAATAATTTTAAAAAAGTCGTTCAATATATTTTCGAAAGAAAAGAATTAAACGACTATTTAATGTTTTGTAAATGTTATTTATTCTTCTCCTGCAACTTCAGTTTTTGCAACTTCTGTTTTCGTAACTTCATTTTCAGCTTCAGCTTCAGCAACTGCTTTAGCTTCTTTTTCAGCTTTTTCTGATTTTCTTTCAGCTAATCCGTCTGCTATTGCAGAGGTAACTAAAGAAAGTACTTTATCTATAGATTTTGATGCATCATCATTAGAAGGGATCATAAAATCTACTTGTCTTGGATCTGAATTTGTATCTACCATTGCAAAAATTGGAATGTTTAATTTTTGTGCTTCTTTAATTGCAATGTGTTCGCGTTTGATATCAACTACAAATAACGCACCTGGAAGGCGAGTCATATCAGAGATTGAACCTAAATTCTTTTCTAATTTAGCTCTTAAACGGTCTACTTGTAAACGTTCTTTTTTAGAAAGGGTATTGAATGTACCATCTTTTTTCATTCGATCAATAGAGGCCATTTTTTTAACAGCTTTTCTAATAGTCACAAAGTTAGTAAGCATTCCGCCAGGCCATCTTTCGGTAATGTAAGGCATATTAACAGCCCCAGCTTTTTCTGCTACAATGTCTTTAGCTTGTTTTTTTGTAGCAACAAATAATATTTTCTTACCTGATGCAGCGATTTTCTTGAGAGCCTCAGCAGTCTCTTCAATCTTAGCTGCAGTTTTATACAGGTTGATGATATGGATGCCATTTCGCTCCATATAGATGTAAGGAGCCATATTTGGGTCCCACTTTCTTGTTAAGTGGCCGAAATGAACTCCAGCTTCTAGTAATTCTTTTACTTCTACTTTTTCCATTTTGTAATAGTTTACGTTCTGTTGAATTAGCAATAATTAAGTGGCTTGAAAAAGGCCTTAATTATTTAGATGCTAAACTAAATCCTGATGTTGTAATCATGGACAACAAAAACGGGTTAAATTTTTTCTTGATATTAACGTTTAGAGAATTGGAATTTCTTACGCGCTTTCTTTTGTCCGAATTTCTTACGCTCTACCATTCTTGGATCTCTAGTTAATAATCCTTCAGGTTTTAGGACGCTTCTGTTTTCAGCATCTAGTTCGCACATTGCTCTAGAAATAGCTAAACGTACAGCTTCAGCTTGTCCTGTGATACCTCCACCATAAACATTAACAGTGATATTAAATTTACCAGCATTTTCAGTCATTTCTAAAGGCTGATTAACTTTATACTGTAATGTAGCAGTAGGGAAGTAAGTAGCTAATTCTTTCTGATTAACTGTGATGTTGCCTTTTCCTTTAGCAACATAAACACGAGCAACAGCAGTCTTTCTTCGACCGATTTTGTGAATTACTTCCATTAGTTAAATTCATTTAAGTTAATTGCTTTTGGCTTTTGAGCTTCATGCTTGTGCTCTGAACCAACAACAACATTTAGGTTACGGAATAAAGCTGCTCCTAATTTGTTTTTAGGCAACATTCCTTTTACTGATTTTTCTACTAATCTCGCAGGATCTTTAGCGAACATTTCATTAGCAGTTAAAGTTCTCTGACCGCCAGGATAACCGGTGTGACGCACGTAAGTTTTTTCACTCCATTTATTTCCGGTTAAGTTGATTTTTTCTGCGTTGATAACAATAACGTTATCTCCACAATCAACGTGCGGTGTAAAGTTAGGCTTATGTTTTCCTCTTAAAAGCTTTGCAACTTTAGAAGCTAAACGACCTAACGTTTGTCCGTCAGCATCCACCAATACCCAGTTCTTATTAACTGTAGCTTGATTGGCAGAAAGCGTTTTGTAGCTTAATGTATCCACACTTTTTATTTTACAAAATTAAACATTCCTCTCTTTTAAAGAGTTTGCAAATTTACGATTATATATTTGATTACCAAATAGTGTGGATGTATTTTTAAGGTATATTATTTTTAACTAGGCATAGGGGTTAGTGGGCCTCTAGCCAATTATTTCCAATTCCAATTTCTACATCTAATGGAACACTCAATTTAAATGCATTTTCCATTTCATGTTTAATGATTTTTGAAAGCATGTCTATTTCATCTTTATGAGCATCAAAAACTAATTCATCATGGACTTGCAGTAGCATTTTTGATTTTAGTTTTTGGGATTTTAAAATGTCTGCAATATTAATCATTGCAATTTTTATGATATCTGCAGCACTGCCTTGAATAGGAGCATTAACAGCGTTTCGTTCTGATGCTCCTCTGACAACCGCATTTCTTGAGTTGATATCTTTTAAGTAGCGCCTTCTCCCCAACACTGTTTCAACATAACCATTTTCTCTTGCAAAAGCTGTTTGTTTTTGAATGTAATCCTTAAGCTTTGGATACGTTTCATAATATGTGTCAATAAGGGCTTTTGCTTCAGACCTTTTTAAGTTAGTTTGATTACTAAGCCCAAAGGCAGATACCCCATAAATAATCCCAAAATTTACTGTTTTAGCATTGCTTCTTTGTTCACGTGTTATTTCATTTAGTTGTACATTAAAAATGTTGGCTGCTGTTGCTGCATGAATATCTTGCCCTTCTTTAAAAGCAGCGATCATAGTTTCCTCTTGACTAAGAGCTGCAATAATTCTTAGTTCAATTTGAGAATAATCAGCTGCTAATAAAACATAATCTTCATTTCTAGGAATAAATGCTTTTCTTATAAGTCGGCCTCTTTCAGTTCTAATTGGAATATTTTGTAAATTAGGATTGTTACTGCTTAGTCTCCCTGTTGCTGCTACGGTCTGCGTATACTCAGTGTGTATTCTGTTTGTTTTTATGTTGATTTGTGAAGGAAGTGCGTCAACATAAGTGCTTTTGAGCTTGGATAGCGATCTGTATTCCAATATATGATCTACAATATCATGTTTTTTAGCCAATGCAACAAGAACATCTTCAGCTGTCGAGTATTGGCCTGTTTTGGTTTTTTTGGGTTTGTCAACCAACTGAAGCTTTTCAAATAAAATGACTCCAAGTTGTTTAGGTGAGGCAATATTAAATTCTTCACCAGATTCTTTGTAAATTTTGGTTTCTAAATTTGTGATATCTTTATCTAAATCAATAGCTAAACTTTTTAAAAAGCCTGTATCAAGATTAATACCCTCTAACTCCATTTCACTTAAAACCTCTAATAGATTAGTCTCTGTTTTATGAAATAGTTGATCTGTTTTAGCAGCGACAAGTTCTTTGTCAAAATATTCTTTTAATTGAAAAATAAGATCGGTCTGTTCCAGATAATAATCACAAAGTTTTTTTGTTGGTAATTGCTCTGCAGCTATTTGATTTTTCCCTTTCCCAAAGATATCAGAAATTTCAGTTGGTTTGTGGTTTAGATAGGTTTGAGATAAGATACTTAAGTCGTGTCTCATATCTGGGTTAATGAGATAATGAGCAAGTTGTGTGTCAAAAAGGTTGTTTTTAAGTCTTATACCATAGTGGTTTAAAATTTTTGACTCGTTTTTGAGTTGGTCTCCGATTTTTTCTATAGTATTTGATTCAAAAAAAGGTTTTATAGAATTAAAAAGTTGTGTTTTTTTAGTTTCATCAGAGGGGATTGCTAAATAATACCCTTTATCTTTTTCCCAACAAAAAGCTATGCCAATGATTTTAGGGTTCAAAGTATCACCACTGCTATTGATTGTTTTAAAACATACAGCAGTTTGTTTAAACAGGTATTTCATAAAAATCTCAAAGCCAAGTTCAGAATCTATGTACTGATAGAAAGGTGTTTTTTTATTAGATTGATTAGTGTTTTGATCAAATAAAGAGAATTGACCGCTTCCTGCTGTTTTATCTAATTCAATTTCAGGTTGATTTGATAAAGACTCTTCATTAGTTTTGGTAGTTTGTAATTCGAAAGTTTTTCTGAAGTTTTCAATAAGTCTTCTAAATTCTAATTCTTCAAAAATCGATTTTATCTTTTCAGTATCTGGATTTGAAAACTTAAAATTTTCTTCATCAAATTTGACAGGAACATCTAAAATTATTCGAGCAAGTTGTTTGGAAAGCAATCCTAAATCTTTATTGGCTTCCACTTTTTCTTTCATTTTACCTTTAAGTTGGTCGGTATTTTCCAATAAACCTTCTAAACTACCAAACTGGGCTATGAATTTTTTAGCCGTTTTTTCACCTACACCTGGAAGTCCTGGAATATTGTCTGCAGAATCCCCCATCATCCCTAGGAAATCTATGACTTGGTCTGGTGTTTGTACTTCAAACTTTTTTTGAACTTCTGGAATCCCCCAGGTTTCATATCCACCACCAAAAACTGGGCGGTACATGAAAATATGATCACTTACCAGTTGTGCAAAATCTTTATCTGGAGTAACCATAAATGTACTGAACCCTTTTTTTTCAGCTTGTTTAGAAAGTGTGCCAATAATATCATCAGCTTCATAGCCTTCTTTTACTACAATAGGAATATGCATGGCATTGAGAATAGATTCAATGTATGGCACAGCTATCTTAATAGCTTCTGGAGTCTCATCTCTATTAGCCTTATAGTCTTCAAAAAGAGCATTTCTATCACTACTTCCACCTTTATCAAAGCATACCGCTAAATAATCTGGACGTTCTCTTTTAATAACGTCAAGTAATGAATTCATGAATCCTAAAATTGCTGAAGTATCGAGTCCTTTTGAATTTATCCTTGGATTTTTAATAAAAGCGTAATAGCCTCTAAATATTAATGCATAAGCATCAACTAGAAATAATCGTTTTTGATCTGGCATTTGAAGTAATTTGAAAGTAGCTCAAATCTACAAAAACTTATGATAAAACTTTTTTTTGTTTTACATTGAAATCACAAATTTGAGACTATGACAGCGTTTGAAAAATTAGATACCGTTTTTAAGCTACAGCAATCCCACGCAATGCAACTCAAACGTTCTTCATACAAGGACAGGATTGAAAAATTAAATAGATTAAAAATTTTACTTGAAAATAAGTATAGAGATCTTTTTTGTGAATCATTAAAAAAAGATTTAAATAAACCTTCTGTAGAAACTGATCTTACGGAGATTTATCCTGTAATCAAAGAAATTAAATATGTCAAACGGCATTTAAAAAGTTGGTTAAGAAAAAATTATGTTTCAACACCAATTGCTCTTTTTGGTAGTCAATCTTATACGATATACGAACCTAAAGGGGTGTGCTTAATCATGTCACCATGGAATTTCCCAGTTAATCTTACGTTATCACCATTGATTTCTGCAATTGCTGCTGGTAATACAGTAATAATAAAACCTTCAGAGATGTCATCTTACACATCTGCTGTTTTAAAGTTATTTATTGAAGAGCTTTTTGATGAAAACGAAGTGTTTCTTATTGAAGGCGATGTTGTAGTTGCTCAACATTTATTAAAATTACCTTTCAACCATATTTTCTTTACAGGATCTCCTGAAATTGGTCGTTTGGTTATGAAAGCTGCATCAGATCACTTGGCTTCTGTGACTCTTGAATTGGGGGGGAAATCTCCAGTGATTATTGATAACACAGCTAATTTAAAATTAGCGGTTTCTAGAGTAGTTCATAGTAAGTTAATTAACACCGGTCAAACCTGTATTGCACCTGATTATGTTTTTATTCATAAATCAATCTTTTCTGCTTTTGCCAAGCAATTTGAAATAGAAGCTCAAAAGTTATATTCTAAACAATCTGAAGCGTCTTCGGATTATGGTAGGATTATAAATCAAAAGCATTTTTCTAGGCTAAAAGCGTTAATCAGTGATCTTGAAACAGGCGAAGTAAAGTTTGGCGGGCTGGCTAATGATTCTGAATTATACTTTGAACCCACATTGGTTGCACCTAACAGTTCATCTTCCAAAATTAAAAAGGAAGAAATTTTTGGACCCATATTAGCAGTTTATTCTTTTGAAGATTTAAATGAGGTAGTAGACTATTTGAATAAAAATGAAAGACCCCTTGCACTATATATCTTTAGTAAAAGCAAAAAAAATATTGACAAAGTAATTTCTGAAACCACTTCAGGGGGAACATGCATAAATCATTGTTTATTACACTACATGAATTCTGAATTACCTTTTGGGGGAGTAAATAATTCTGGAATTGGAAAATCGCATGGAAAGTATGGTTTTGAGGAATTTTCAAATAAAAGAGCAGTCTTACGTCAATTTACATTTAGCGCTGTGGATTTAATAAAACCACCTTACACAAATTTCATGGCTAAATTAGCCCGATTAACTGTGAAATGGTTTTAATGCTTTAAATGATATGACGCTTCAATATTTTCTGTTTTATCTTCTGAAGTGATTGTGAAATTGAAATGCTTATGAATTGCGTGGGCACCCATCTCTCCTTTTTTGTTTATTGCAATAAATCCTACTTGAAAATCTTTAATGTCTTTACTGGTGTTTTGAGTTATTCTTGAAATAGCCTCCTCACAAGCTTCTTGAGGATTCATGCCTTGACGCATTAATTCAACAATTAAAAAGCTACCTACGGTTTTTACAACTTCTTCACCTAAACCAGTAGCAACAGCACCTCCAACAGCGTTATCCACAAATAAACCCGATCCAATTATTGGAGAATCGCCAACTCTTCCCTTCATTTTGTAGGCTAATCCACTAGTAGTACACCCACCGGAGATATTTCCATTTATATCAATGGCTAGCATACCAATAGTGTCATGATTTTCAATGTTAATTATGGGTTTGTAATTTGAAGTTTTTTTCCATTCCTCATATTTTTTTTTGGCATTATCTGATAGTAATTCCTCAGTTTTAAAGCCCTCAGAAATTGCAAATTCTTTTGCACCATCTCCTGCTAACATGACATGAGGTGTTTTCTCCATAACTTTTCTAGCAACAGAAATAGCTTGTGTAATGTCTTTGAGGTAAACAACAGAGCCACAATTTCCCTTGTGATCCATTATACAGGCATCTAAAGTAACTGAGCCTGTGCGGTCAGGAAGACCTCCTAATCCAACACTGCTATTAGAAATATCTAGTTCTTCAACATTACATCCATTTTCTATGGCATCCAAAGCGGTGTGTTTTTTTGAGAGAAAATCAAAAGCAACTTGAGTTGCTTTAGGAACATTCCATGTTGCAATTGCAAACGCCCCATTAATTTTTTTGCTTTGAGATTTTGAAAAAGAAGTGATTTTATTTGAGCCAAAACTTAATCCAAAATAACCTAGTAATGAAGAAGCTAAAAATTCTTTACGATTCATAATTTTACTTAGCGCTTTTAAATCCAAGGTATAAAATATACGCGTAACACGCTATTATGAAAAATAAAGCGTTTTTGAATCCAGCGACATCTGAAAAATATCCAAACAACGGTGGTATGATAGCACCCCCCACAATTGCTGTACATAACAAACCTGAAGCTTTTGGTTTTAGTGGACCTAGACCATCGATAGCTAATGTGAAAATGGTTGGGAACATAATAGAATTAAATAATCCCACTGCAAGTATACTCCACATTGCTATTATGCCTTGAGAAGCGATTGAAGTTAAAACTAATACCGATGCAAACGAAGCAAAAAGAGCAAGTACATACCCCGGTTTTATAATTCTTGTTAAATAGGCTCCAACAAAACGACCAATCATAGCTCCAGACCAATAAAATGTGACAAAGACTCCGACAATAGCTTTGCTGTCTTTTAATGCTAAATCTGAATTGAGAAGCGATGCTGCAATGGATGACATGGTATCAGAATTTTTTATTACTTCATCTAGATTCATGTCTAAAAAGTAGTTGATTAAATAACTTCCGATAGCGACTTCGGCACCTACGTAAAAAAAGATTCCAAGTACACCCAGAACAACCCTCTTGTTTTTTAAAACTTCTTTGTAAGAACCTGTTTGACTTTCATTGATGAGTTTAGGTAGTTTAACAAAAAAGAAAACCAAAGCAATTAATATTATAAATAA
>ERZ802830.1681-NODE-1681-length-20868-cov-8.23279_pt1 | contig 20868 bp, 19 predicted proteins | sample MGYA00345654_ERZ802830 | MGnify/ENA primary metagenome ERZ802830 (study PRJEB30503, sample SAMEA104212375) | marine metagenome | biome: Westerlies Biome; feature: [SRF] surface water layer (ENVO:00010504) within the epipelagic zone...; material: water...
TGACGATTTTCGAGGCCGTGGTGGCCCGGGCGGTCCCGGTGGTCCTGGCGGTCCTGGTGGCCCTGGTGGTCCCGGCGGTCCTGGTGGTCCCGGCGGTCCTGGCGGGCGCGGTGGGTTCCGTACCGGTGGGCGTGGAAACACCGCCGGCGCTTTCGGCAAGCCGGGCGGTCGGCCGTCTCGAGGTCGAAAATCCAAGCGCGCCAAGCGTCAAGAGTTCGACAACATGGAAGCTCCGACACTCGGCGGGGTGCGGCTGCCGCGGGGTACCGGTGAGACGGTCCGGCTCCCGCGCGGTGCGTCCCTGACCGATTTCGCTGAGAAGATCGACGCGTCACCGGCTGATCTGGTCAAGGTCCTCATCGGTCTCGGCGAGATGGTGACCGCGACACAGTCGATCGACGATGACACCTTGAAGCTGTTGGGCACCGAGTTGAATTTCGATGTTCAGGTCGTTTCGCCCGAGGACGAAGACCGCGAACTCCTAGAGTCCTTCGACCTCGACTTCGGAGAGGACGAGGGCGAGGCTGGCGATCTCGAGGCGCGATCGCCCGTGGTGACCGTGATGGGTCACGTCGACCACGGTAAGACCAAACTGCTCGACGCGATCCGCAAAACCAACGTGGTCAGCGGTGAAGCTGGGGGCATCACGCAGCACATCGGCGCGTACCAGGCGGTGGCGCACACCCCCGATGGCGAACGCACGTTGACGATCATCGACACGCCGGGTCACGAGGCCTTCACGGCCATGCGTGCGCGAGGTGCCGAGGTGACAGACATCGCGGTCCTGGTTGTCGCTGCGGATGACGGAGTCAAGCCGCAGACCATCGAGGCCTTGAACCACGCCCAGGCGGCGCAGGTGCCGATCGTGGTGGCCGTGAACAAGGTTGACAAGGAAGGTGCTGACCCCACGAAGGTGCGCAGCCAGTTGACCGAATACGGGCTTGTTGCCGAGGACTTCGGCGGCGACACGATGTTCGTGGATGTCTCTGCGTTGCAGGGTATGGGAATCGAACCGCTCCTCGAAGCGGTGCTGCTGACCGCCGACGCGGCGTTGGAACTGCAGGCGAACCCCCATCAAAACGCCCAGGGTGTGGCGATCGAAGCGCACCTGGACCGCGGCCGTGGTCCGGTGGCCACCGTTTTGGTCCAGCGCGGGACTCTGCGGCAGGGAGACTCGATCGTGGCGGGTGACGCGTTCGGTCGCGTTCGCGCGATGTTGGACGATGCCGGCAACTCCGTCGAGGAAGCCGGGCCCTCCGCGCCCGTCCAGGTTCTGGGCTTGACGTCGGTTCCCGGTGCGGGTGACTCGTTCCTGGTTGTGGAAGAGGACCGAACGGCGCGCCACATCGCGCAAACGCGGCAGGCCCGGGAGCGGAACGCTCAACTGGCGAAGAGCCGTGTCAAGCGTTCGCTCGAGGACTTCCTGGAGTCCTTGGAGAAGGGAGAGGTGCAAGAACTCACCCTCATCATCAAGGGCGACGTGTCCGGATCGGTGGAGGCCCTCGAGGACGCGTTGATGAAGATCGACGTGGGCGAGGATGTCAACCTTCGGGTGATCCATCGAGGTGTCGGTGCGATCACGAAGAACGACGTGACGCTAGCGAGCGCATCCCAAGCGATCATCCTCGGTTTCAACGTTCGACCCGAAGGAAAGGTCGCCGAGTTCGCGTCGACTGAAGGCGTCGACGTCCGGTACTACAGCGTGATCTACCAGGCGATCGACGAGATCGAGGCGGCGCTGAAGGGCATGCTGAAGCCGGAGTTTGAGGAAGCACAACTCGGAACGGCAGAAGTGCGGGAGGTCTTCAAGTCCTCGAAGTTCGGCACGATCGCCGGTTGCCTCGTGCAATCTGGCGAGGTCAAGCGCAACGCGAAAGCTCGACTCATCCGTGACGGCGCTGTGGTGACGGACAACCTGTCCATCGCGGGCCTTCGGCGCTTCAAGGACGACGTCACCGAGGTGCGCGAGGGCTTCGAGTGCGGCATCAACCTCGGCTCATACCAGGACGTCAAGGTGGACGACGTCATCGAGACGTTCGAGATGCGAGAGAAGAAACGTCCGGCCTAATCAGCCCATCGAATGCATCGCGTAGTGACACGGCACGAAAGGTCAGGAGAAGGACATGGCGAATGTTGCACGGCAACGTCGACTGGCCGACCGGATCCGACACATCGTGGCCGACATGCTCGAACTGCGAATCAAGGATCCGCGGCTGGGGTTCGTCACGATTACCGATGTTCGGGTGACGCCTGATCTTCGGGAAGCCTCGATCTTCTACACGGTCTACGGCGACGTAGACGAGCAGGAAGCCAGCGCGCGAGCCCTGGCCTCTGCCACCGGCGTTATTCGAAGCGAAGTGGGGAAGCAAACCGGCATCAAGTTCACGCCGTCGCTGGAGTTCATTCCGGACGCAGTTCCGGAGAACGCCCGACACGTGGAAGAACTGCTCGCCCAAGCGGCCGAGGCGGACGCCCAGGTCCACGAGCAGGCAGTGGGCGCCACCTACGCGGGGGAGGCCGACCCGTACCGGCATCCCCGAGAAGACGGCGACGAGTAGCGGTCCGCGCGTGGGGCGAGGATCACGTCGTTCGAAGGACGATCCGTCCGTCGCGGGCGTGCTGTGTGTGGACAAGCCGTCTGGGCTGACCAGCCACGATGTTGTAGATCGAGTTCGACGACGTCTCGGCGTGCGGCGCGTCGGTCACGCCGGGACCCTCGACCCGATGGCCACCGGAGTCCTCATCATTGGCGTGGGGTCCACTACTCGGTTGTTGGGGATCATCACAGGGCACGACAAGGAATACACGGCAACTATCCGACTGGGTGCATCGACAACGACCGACGATCGAGAAGGAGACGTGATCGCGGAGGCGACCACTGGGGACATCCAGCATGTCACCGACGCGTCTATCACCGAAGCCGTCACACACTTCACGGGTGCCCTGGAGCAGCGACCGAGTGCGGTGAGTGCGGTCAAGGTGGACGGCAAACGCGCGTATCAGCGGGTGCGGGATGGGGAAGAGGTCGAACTTCCGGCCAGGGCCGTCACCGTCGAGGAGTTCACGATCCTCGATATTCGTCGCGGCGACGCTGCTACCGACGCTGCTCGTTACACAGCGATCGATGTCGATGTGCGCGTTCGATGCTCGGCAGGAACGTACATCCGCTCGCTGGCCCGCGATGTCGGCGAGGAACTTCGTGTGGGCGGTCACCTCACCGCACTCCGACGAACGCGCTCGGGGACGGTCGACGTTGCGGAGTGCATCGACGTCGACGGCGCTGATCTCGAGCACTTGACCGCGCCGGGGGTATTCACGCGGCGGCACCTGCCGGCGGTGGATCTCAGCGATGAACACGTTGTCCGCGTCCGGAACGGCGTGCGCGTTGGTCTCGACGTGCCCGAGGCATCGACGGTCGCGCTCATCGGCCCGGGGGAGGACCTCGTGGCCGTTGTCGACGGAACCCCGAGCGGCGATCACTACTCGATCACCGCCGTCTTCCCGCCTATCCCGCCTCGGGTTGTCGCACCGACGTCAGGGTCTGGCGCGGCAGACCCCGAGTGAGGGGCAGACCTACCAAGCCCACTAAGAACACGATGCCCAGGCCGAGGCGCAGGGCCTGGAGCTTGCTCGCCGCATAGTCATCCACCACTGCTTGCGCTTGCTCGGCTGACACTCCCTGTTGCACGAGGGCTTGCTCAGCCTGCTGCACCGTCACGATTTGCACACCCGTTGCGGTCGCGTTGACGACTTCTTGTTGCAGGGTGGAATTGATGTCCGGGTTGTCAGAGACCGCGGTGGCGAACGATGAGGCGAGGCCGATGAAGACAGCGGTTCCGGCCAAAGCCACCCCAAATGACTGCCCGAGGTTTTGCGCTGTGCCCTGCAAACCACCGGCTTCGCTGCTTCTGGACTCGTCGACGGAAGAGAGATTCACGTTGCCGATCTGTGAGATGGCGAGCCCGACTCCAACACCGATGGCCGTCATCGCGATTGCAAAGAGCGTGCCCCTCGCGTCCGGGGTGATCGCACCGATCAGCAACAGCAGCCCGAGACACGCGACCATGATGCCGAGCCGGATAAGCGTTCTAGGTGAGTAGCGCGTTGCCAATCGCGACCCGATCAGAGCCATCAGGAACAACGCGACGGACAGTGGGAGCATTCGGATGCCCGACTGGAGGGCGTCTAGACCGAGGACCGTTTGCAAATAGAGAGGAAGGACAAAGAACGAGCCGGCAATGATGAAGTAGAGGATCATTTGGGATGCTAGCCCAGCTCGAAGGGTGCCGATTCCGAACAGATCGGTACCCACGAGGGGGGTCCACCCTCGTTTCGCTGCCGCTTTCTCCCATTCGACAAATGCCCATGCCAAAAGCAAGCCGACCATGACCATGGGGATAGTGGGCGAGAATCCAACGACGGTGAATGGTGGGTTGATCGGCTTGATGAAGCCCCACGTGCTGGCAGAGACGAGGGCGAGCACGGTGATGCCCATAGCGACGGCCGAAAGGGCAACACCGGGAATGTCGAATCGGCCGGTCTTCGTCGTTGTCGACAAGTCCTTGATCTTGCCGCTGAGCGGAAGAATCAGCGCGATGATCATGATGGTTTCCGCCGCGAACACCCAGCGCCAACTGAGATATGTGGTTGCCCAGCCGCCAATGAGAGGTCCGGCGGCTGCTGCTGCTCCTGCAACGCCACCGAGGAGGGCGTAGGCGACGGCTCGGTCGCGGCCGGTGTAGTTGATGGCTGCGAGGGCGGTGATGGAGGGGATGACCATCGCGGCGCCGACGCCTTCGATGATCGACCAGCCGACGAACAACATGCCGAAGCCGCTGGCCAACGCTGTCATCAAGGACCCGAGCGAATACACGATCGCACCGATAACGAAGGTGCGTCGCCGGCCAATACGCGCGCCAAGACCCGCACCGGCGAGGATCAGGGCCGCCATCGTCAGGGTGAACGTGGCGATGGCCAATTGCATCGAGCTGACGGTGGTGTCCAGATCAGCGACGACCACCATGATGGAGACGTTCATCACGGTGCCATCGACAACCATGACGAAATTCGCCAACCCGAGCACGATGATCGGCAGCCACTTGCGCACGGGGTGAACTTACCGGCCGGTCGTGGTGAAGCGTTCGATCGGGTGCAGTTGATCGTGTTCGCCCCCGGGCTGGGGGTGAATAGGCTCTGCGGCGTGAGCCCACGAGTCGCGATCATCGGTGTCTTCGATGGTGTGCACCGCGGCCACCAGGCCTTGATCGAGCAGGCGCGATCTCTTGCTGGAGCCGGCGAGGTCGTGGCGCTGACCTTCGACCCGCACCCGCTGACCGTGGTCAATCTCGACGCGGCGCCACTGATGCTCGGCGGCATCGACGATCGGATCGAGCGGCTCACAGTGGCAGGCGTCGATGAGATCATCGTCGTGGACTTCAGCACTGCGGTCAGCGAGCAGTCACCGGAGGAATTCGTCCGCGAGTTCGTTCACCAACGAGCGCGCGCGAACGTCGTTGTGGTCGGCGGTAATTTCCGCTTCGGGCATCGAGCGCTCGGCGATGCCCACACGCTGGAAGAACTCGGCGGCACCTACGGGTTCTCGGTGCACGACGTCGATCTTCGCGGCGATGCCCAGACCTACTCATCCACCCGCGCTCGAGAAGCGTTGCTTGATGGCGACCTGGCCACCGTGGCACAGGTACTCGGGCGCCCCTTCAGTTACCGCGGCGTCGTTGTCCACGGCGATCACCGGGGACGCACCCTGGGTGTGCCGACGGCCAACATCAACATCGCCGCCGATCGCGCCGCACCCGCCGATGGTGTCTACGCGGGCAGGGTTCAACTGCCCGGCACCCAGGGCCCGCCAAGGACGGCGGCCATCTCGGTGGGAAGCAATCCGCAGTACGCGGGCACCGAACGCAGGATCGAAGCGCACGTGCTGGATGAAGACGATCTTGACCTCTACGACATGGAGATCGACGTGGAGTTCCTGACCCGCCTGCGCGGACAGCAGGTATTCGACTCCGAAGCGGCCTTCATCGAGCAGATGCAGGCCGATATTCGGGCCGCTCGGGCGATCGGGGAGGCGCCGGAGGTCTCCTGATACGCTCAACTCCGACGGTTGCTGGGCGGGCGCTCAGCGACTCGTGACTAGGCCGCATGGTGCGGCCATCGCCGGTTCGCCGGCGCGCCCGAGAGGAATGTGAATGTCGCTCGACGCCAAGACCAAGTCCGAGATCATCGCGGAATACGCGACCGGCCCCGGCGATACCGGCAGCCCCGAGGTGCAGATCGCACTCTTGACCGAGCGCATCAGCCAGCTGACCGAACACTTGAAGACCCACCCCCACGACCACCACAGCCGTCGCGGCTTGCTGATCCTCGTCGGTCAGCGTCGTCGGCTGCTGAAGTACCTGACTAAGACGGACATCAACCGGTACCGCTCGATCATCGAGCGGGTCGGCATCCGTCGCTAGGTCCCAACCCATGGGTGTCAACCCAGCCCCGTGCTGGGTCGACATTCACCAAACGCGTTCGTGCACGACACGTGCACGAACGCACCACACAACCGAATAACTCACCAGTAAGGATCCGGGGCGCTACGGAAGCGTCGTCGTCGGTCCTCGGTAGTGGCTCCCGTGGGGATGAATCCCCGAGGGCCTCGATCGGAGACCGCCACCGGACGTCTGCCGTGGTTGCCCCTGTCCATTTCAGAACAGGAGGCACCCGTGTCGGGTACCCAGATCTCGACGGCCGAGGCCGTCATTGACAACGGTGCGCATGGAACGCGCACCGTTACCTTCGAGACCGGTCGACTCGCTCGACAGGCAGCAGGATCAGTCACCGTCTCCCTGGACGGCGGCACCTTGCTGCTGAGCGCCACGACGGCATCGAAGAATCCGAAAGACCAACTCGACTTCTTCCCACTGACCGTGGACGTCGAGGAGCGCATGTATTCCGTGGGTCGCATCCCCGGATCGTTCTTCCGGCGCGAAGGACGCCCCACCGAGGACGCGATTCTCACCTGTCGATTGATCGACCGTCCGCTCCGGCCGACCTTCAAGAAGGGCCTGCGTAACGAGGTCCAGGTTGTCGTCACGGTCATGTCGCTCAACCCCAATGACCTCTACGACGTTGTTGCCATTAACGGGGCTTCCGCGTCCACGCAACTGTCGGGGCTGCCGTTCAGCGGACCCGTCGGCGGTGTGCGCATCGCCCTGATCGACGGTCAGTGGGTCGGCTTCCCGACGCACGAGCAGCTCGAGACGGCCGTGTTCGACATGGTCGTGGCCGGTCGGGTAGCCGGGGACGACGTCGCCATCATGATGGTCGAGGCCGAGGCCACCGACAAGACGATTGACCTCGTTGCCGTGGGTGCGCAAGCTCCGACGGAGGAGATCGTCGGCGCGGGCCTGGATGCTGCGAAGCCGTTCATTCGCGCGCTATGTGACGCGCAGCAGGAGTTGGCCGACGCGGCGGCGAAGCCCGTCGCGGATTACCCGGTCTTCCTGGAGTTCGAAGACGACGTCTACGACGCCGTGGAGCGCCTCGCTATCGCGGATGTGCGTGATGCTCTCGTCATCGTGGAGAAGGCTCCTCGCGAAGCACGTCTGGACGACATCAAGACGACCGTGGTCGCCGAGTTGGTCGCGAACTTCGAAGGCCGGGAGAAGGAACTCTCCGCAGCGTTCCGAGCCGTCACCAAGACGGCGGTACGCGACCGTGTTCTTCGTGACAAGGTCCGCATCGACGGACGAGGACTCACCGACATTCGTGCACTGAGCGCCGAGGTGGACATCCTGCCGCGGACCCATGGCTCTGCACTGTTCGAGCGTGGAGAAACGCAAATTCTGGGCGTGACGACTCTGAACATGCTGCGCATGGAGCAGCTGTTGGACACCTTGAATCCGGACAACCGCAAGCGGTACATGCACAACTACAACTTCCCGCCTTACAGCACCGGCGAAACTGGTCGGGTCGGGTCGCCCAAGCGACGCGAAATCGGACACGGTGCGCTCGCCGAACGCGCCCTGCTGCCCGTCCTGCCGACCCGTGAGGAGTTCCCCTACGCGATCCGGCAGGTGTCCGAGGCTCTCGGCTCCAACGGCTCGACATCCATGGGCTCGGTGTGCGCATCGACCATGGCGCTGCTGAACGCGGGGGTTCCGTTGAAGGCGCCTGTCGCGGGTATCGCGATGGGGCTCATCTCCGGTAACGTCGACGGCTCGACGGAGTACGTGACGTTAACCGACATCTTGGGCGCTGAGGATGCCTACGGCGACATGGACTTCAAGGTCGCCGGCACCCGCGAGTTCGTCACCGCCCTGCAGCTGGACACCAAGTTGGACGGGATTCCTGCGGATATTCTCGCGGGCGCTCTGACCCAGGCTCGGGACGCGCGGATGACGATTCTCGACGTGATGAACGAGGCGATCGATGCCCCGGACGAGATGGCGGATACGGCACCGCGGGTTATCTCGGTGAAGGTCCCCGTCGACAAGATCGGCGAGGTGATCGGGCCGAAGGGCAAGATCATCAACCAGATCCAGGAAGACACCGGCGCCGACATCACCATTGAGGACGACGGCACGATCTACATCGGTGCGACGGACGGCACTTCCGCCGAAGCGGCGCGGACGGCGATCAACAACATCGCCAATCCGACGATGCCCGAGGTGGGTGAGCGGTACCTGGGAACGGTGGTCAAGACGACCAATTTCGGTGCCTTCATCTCCCTGGTTCCGGGTAAGGACGGACTGCTCCATATCTCCGAGGTGAAGAAGTTGACCGACAAGAAGCGCATCGAAACCGTCGAAGAGGTGCTGAACGTCGGCGACAAGGTGCAGGTGGAGATCAAGGAGATCGATCAGCGCGGCAAGTTGTCGCTGGCCCCGGTGCTCGAGAACAGCGACGAGTCCACCGAGGCGTGATCGTTGCCTAATCGCGCCCAGACCGCGACGCTTATTCGTGGTGCCGACGGGGGAGTGGTCAAGCGGACCACTCTCCCCGGCGGCCTGCGGGTCATCACTGAGTACGTCCCGGGAGTTCGCTCGGTAGCCCTGGGCGTGTGGGTCGCGGCTGGTTCACGGGATGAGCCGGCATCCCAGATGGGCTCGGCCCACTTCCTCGAACACTTGCTGTTCAAGGGGACCGAATCTCGCGACGCCATGACGATCTCGGCAGAGATCGAGTCGGTGGGCGGTGATCTGAACGCGTTCACCACCAAAGAGCACACCTGCTATCACGCCCGAGTACTCGATGAGCATCTGCCGATGGCTCTCGATGTCGTATGTGATGTGGTGCTGCACGCGACGTTGACCGGCGACGACATTGAAGCCGAGCGCTCGGTGATCTTCGAAGAGATCGCGATGTACGACGACGAGCCCGGCGAGTTGGTGCACGACGAATTCGCCCTGGCCATGTTCGGGGATTCACCGTTGGGCCGACCGATTCTTGGCACCGTCAACACCATCACAGCTCTGCCGCAGAACGCGATTCGTCGCTTCTACCGCAAGGCCTACACGCCGGATCGAATGGTTATCTCGGTGGCCGGAAACGTCGATCATGCCCAGGTCGTGCGCCAGATCCGGGAGATGTTCGCCGATCGGCTCGAGCCGTTGGTTGACGCGGCACCGGCTCGACCCGCACGCAGGCGTCGGTGGAAAGCCGACACGGTCCGCATCGTGAGCCGGGCGACCGAGCAGGCGCACGTGATGATGGGGACACCCGGGCTGGTTCGCGGGGATGAGCGACGCTACGCCGTGGCGGTTCTCAGTACTGCTCTGGGTGGTGGGATGAGTTCGCGCCTGTTTCAAGAAGTGCGCGAGAAGCGCGGCCTGGCGTACTCCGTCTTCGCCTACACCCAGTCGTTTGCCGACGCCGGAGTCTTCGGCATTTACACCGGGTGTTTGCCATCGAAGGCGGACACGGTGATGGACGTGTGTGTGAGCGAGCTCCAATCTGTGGCGCGCGACGGCCTGACGCCGGAGGAACTCGAGCGGGCCAAGGGGCAGGTGAAAGGCTCCATGGTGCTGGGCCAAGAAGACCCAGGATCACGCATGTCTCGAAACGCGAAGTCCGAACTCAGCGGGGAGCCACTGGATGACATGAGCCGCGTCCTCGATCGCGTCGATGCGGTGACCCGCGACGACGTCCATGCCGTCGCCACCGACCTATTCACCCAGAACTTCACCGTCGCGGCGATCGGGCCCTTCGATGCCGGCCATACTTTCTCGGCCGTCGGGTAACGCCCTAGCCGAGGACGAACCCCCAGTCGACCGACGCCGTGACCGACGCGCCGGAGACCGCGTCGATGCGGACCGTGCCGTTGCCGGTCGTCGTCACCTGCGAGACCACGTCGAAGTCTGACCCCACCGGTGCGACCAGATGCGCGGTGCGCAGGTCCAGTTGGTGCTCGTCGTCGAACGTCTGGAACGTCGCGATTCCGCGGTCGACCAAGGGATTGTCGAGAGAGGCTTCTGGTCCGATGGCGAAGTAGGAACACACGTCTTCTATCCCCATGCGCCCGACGTGGCGGCCCTGCCACGGGTCGGCGGTTCGCCCACCGTTGGTGATCCACAGCAACGTCATCGGCAGTCTTCGAACCGATTTGAGCGCGATCCACACATAGTCCTCGACAACCATCGCCGACCACCCCAGGTCTCCCGCCTCGGGGTCGTTCACCAACACCACGCGATCTTCGTGGCCGGGCTCGCTCGGGTAGTGCGTCAGATCCAGGGTGGAACCGTCCATCCGAGGAACGGCCGCGAGGTCGGTGAATTCGGCCCCCGGCTGCAGCACCTGGGTCTCACCGCGTTCGGCTAGCGAGAACAGCGTCGGATGGACCGAGCAGTACCGCATGGGACTCGTGGACAACCGGCCTGACCCCGGCGGGAGCGTGGAAAAGTCGAGCACCGGGTGGGTGCCGTAGTTCCACCGCCCCTGGAGTCCGTGCGAGCGCACCTGTTGGTAGAGAACCGCATCATTGTCGTTGACCGAGACGGTCTTGTGAATGTCGGCGTCCAGATCCGAGGCGCGCATCGAGAGGGTGACGCTGGAGGGTCCGTGGCGATCCACGTGCCATCGATTGTTCGCAACCTCTCCGTGGATGGGTCCAGCAGCCGTCTCGCCGAAAGGCATGCAGAAAAAGTCCCCGCGCAGGTGGGACAGGATCGGCTCCATGTCGGGGAAGTCCTGCGGTTGCCACGGTGGCAGGGAGTAGGGCCGAACCTCGCGGTCGCCCAACACGAAGGTGACCGGTGCGATGTGGCCACCAGTCAGCGTGATCTCTGCGGTGGCACGGCTACTGGCAATCGACACGGATTCGGCCCCGTGGACAGAGCGCAAATTCATCGCGATGCACCACCTTTGCTAAATGTCCGGTTGGATTGACCCTAGTGCGAAGTTCTTGGCGCGCGTTGAACCAGGAGAAAGGTCATCGATGTCTACGCATCCGGTCTACGTGATCAGTGGGGTAGCGGGCAGTGGCAAGACCACACTCGCGCATGCGTGGGCGCCGACCATGGGCGCCGCAATCGTCGACCTCGACGTCGTCGCAGCGAACGTCGTGGACACGGCGTTGCACGAGCACCCCGAAGCAAGGCCGTGGCAGATCAACGCTGCCTACCGGGTGCAGCGTTACCGATGCCTGATCGATGCGATCACATCCGAGCGGCGAAGCGCGACGGTGATGGCCGTTGCACCCTTCACGCAGGAAATTGCGGGCGAAGCACCGTGGTCGCAATTTGTTCGTGACATCGGAGGGACGCCGGCGGACCTGGCCTGGCTCCAGCCGGGCGCGCGGGCCCTCAGCGAGCGGATCGCCCTGCGCGGCGCCGCTCGGGATGCAGGGCGTAGTGATGCGGCCGTCCCCAAACCTCCCCCTGGGGTGCCACACCATGCGGTGAACGGGGAACTTCCCGTTCCTGAGATCGTCGCGTCGCTTAGATCACGTTTTGATAACGAAGGGTGAGACCGCTCGCCCGATGACACTCGAGGGGACAGACTCCCGTCACTACAAGAATGACAACGATTACCTAGGCGCGCGACATCGATTACCTACGACAGGGAGGCCCGATGGCGATAGTCGTCGTAAATCCCAATCCGGTCTTCGACAGGACCATCGTCGTCGAGCGATTGATTCCTGGAACGGTGATGCGGACCCTGGAGGTGGAGGTAACCGCCGGCGGCAAGGGTGTCAACGTGGCTCGGGCGCTGCGGGCGTTGCAGGTGCCCGTGACACTCATCGCCCCCGTAGGCAGGGACGATGGTCAGCGGTACGAGCGGCTGCTGTCCGAGGAGGGAGCCGACGTCGAGGCTTTAGAAGTCAGTGGTTTCGTGCGCATCGCCAGCATCTATCGAGAGTCCGCCAGTCATCGAGTCACCGTCGTTAACGACGCCGGGCACCGGCTACCCGAAGCTGAATGGGACGCCTTCGTCGAGTTCGCCACAGATCGGGTGCAGTCAGACGACCTGGTCCTGGTCATGGGTTCACTACCGGCCGGGCTGCCCGATGATGCCGCTGCACGTCTCGTACGAGCCTGCCATGCCCGTGGAGCTCGGGTGATCCTCGATACCGCCCCGACGTGGCTTGCGTCCGCAATGTCTGCGCACCCCGACCTCGTCGCCCCGAATATTCACGAGGCCCACGCGGCTTGGACCTCGGCGGACACTTCCGTTTTCGATGATTCCACCTTGGATGACGCGAGCACCCGTGCAGAAGCCATGGAGCTGGCCGACCGGTGTGCAGAGAAGACCACGCACATGGCGTGCGTCACCGCAGGGTCAGCGGGCGTTGCCTTCTCCAACGGTGACGAGCGCGGCTGGATCGATGCCCCGAGCGTGGACGTGGTGAGCGCAGTGGGGGCGGGAGACTCGTTCGTCGCGGGTCTTGCCGCACGGTGGCATCACGATCTGGAATCGGGTCGAGACGTCGATTGGGTGGCTGCGGTTGGTTTCGGCGTCGCCTGCGCGAGCGCTTCGTGTGAAGTGGTGCGTGCGGGTGGAGTCGAGCGATCTCGAGCACTACACATCGCGGCCGAGATGGGCGTGGCGGAGGTCGAGGCGGTGGGGGCGCGGTGAGTACGCAGCCCGTCCGCTTGGTTGATGTTGCCCAGCGCGCAGGCACCAGCACCAAGACGGCGTCTCGGGTGCTCAACGGTGATCCGCGGGTAGCCGACGATACGCGGCGTCGGGTGCAAGACGCAATGAACGAGCTCGGGTATCAGGTGGACGTCCTCGCCCGCTCCCTGCGCACCGGTGTGGACGAGACCATCGCCGTGGTGGTCCCCACCATCGGTGACCCGTTCTTCGCAAGCATGATCGAAGAAATCGAGCGCGCCGCTTTCGAGGGCGGGATCAAAGTGCTCGTGGCCACGAACTCGCGCGATCCCCGGGAAGAGCAGCGGGTTATTGACAGTCTCTTGGCGCGACGCGTCGCCGGCATCATCGTCACTCCCTTCCTGGCCGACTACTCATTTCTCACGGCAGTGCGAACACCCGTGGTCTTCTTGGACCGTCGACCCGAAGGGCTGGATTCTGGAGCGGTTCTCGTTGATGACCGCGGATGGGCCAAGCGAGCGACCGAGCACCTGTGTCGGCATGGTCATCAGCGGATAGCCATCGTGGCAGACGACATGAGAGTCAGGACCTCCGCCTATCGGCTCGAGGGTTACCGAAGCGCACTGCGCGAGTGGTCCCTTGATGTGGACTCTCGCCTGGAAGCCCTGGACTGCGAGCGGGCCGATGACGCCTACCGGGCGACGCTCCAACTACTCGACCTCGCGCAGCCGCCAACGGGGATATTCAGCGCCCGCTCGGAAACCACCGTCGGCGTGATCAAGGCTTTGCACCATCAGAACCGAACAGATACAGCGTTGGTGTCTTTCGGGGATGTGGAGTTGGCAGACCTGGTCTCGCCTCCGGTCACCGTCGTTGACCACAGTGCTCGGACACTGGCGCGACGGGCACTGGATCGGCTGCGCGGACGGATGCACGGCGACGCGGATACCCCTGACGACGAGATCATCGACATGACACTGATCGAACGCGGATCCGGTGAAATCCGCCCCAGGGTTACCACGGCCCCAGCGGGGGGTGGTGTCCGGTGAGCCGTGAAAGGGTTGTCGTCGGGGTCGATGTCGGAACGACGAGCATGAAGGCAGCAGCTTTCGCGTTGGACGGGCGCAGTCTCGGTGAGGCGAGCGTGGTGACCCCGTGGAACGTCGGTGCCGGGGGTGAGACTGATTTAGATGTCGAGCGCTTGACGCGCGACTTCATCGACCTCGTGACCGAACTCGTGGAGACGACCGGAACACAGCCCATCGGCATCGGCATTACGGGAATGGCCGAGACCGGTGTTGTCGTCGATGAACACGGTGCTGCGCGACATCGTGCCTTCGCGTGGTTCGACCAACGTGGGGCCGCCGAACTCGACGACTTGCCACCGAACCTTCGCGACGCGTTTGCGGGGACCACGGGCCTGGCACTGAAGGCCGAGTGCTCGTTGTCGAAGTTGTTGTGGCTGCAAGCGCAGGGATTCACCATCAACACCGGCGACGTGTGGCTGAATGCGCAGGAGTTCCTTGGTTTTCGTCTCACCGGAACCCGTGCGACCGAGCCGTCGTTGGCATCGCGTACTGCCTTGTGGGATCAAGACGGTCGGCCGTGGACTCAAGCGCTGGACCTCATCGGGGCATCGCAGGACTTCATTCCGACCTTCGTCGGGGCGGGAACCAGCCTGGGAGTCGTCGGGGATGGGTGCCCGGAGAGCATGCAGGGAGCAGTCGTCACGGTCACCGGGCACGATCATCTGGTCGCTGCGATCGGTTCGGGTGCGGTCGGGTCCAATCAATTGTTCAACTCCTGCGGGACGGCAGACGTCCTCGTGCGCAGCGTTCCGTGGGTGATCGATGCCGACTCGCGCGCACAACTCGTGGCCGGTGGCCTGTCGGTGGGACGTCACGCTCTTAGCGGTCATACGGCTGTACTCGGAGCAACCAGGTTCGGGTTGGTGATGGAGCGCGTCATGGCGATGTTGGGTGTCAATGACCACGCAGAACGCTCCCGCCTGGTAAACGCATGGCAGAACGAGGGGTCGGGGAAAGATGTTGTCAGCGTGAGCGAGCCTGGCGGATGGGTAAACGAAGTTCGGATTTCGCTCCACGACACTTGCTCGCCTGATGAGGTCGTCGCCGCGGCTATCGATTACGGAATCCAATCCATGCGGGGCTGCCTAGAGACCTTGACATCTGTCACCGGCCCATCCGATCAGGTCATTGCCGGGGGTGGCTGGGCGCAACTCGACGGGGTTCTGCGCGCCAAAGGCGGCCTGCTGGCGGGTCTGTCCCGAAGCACCGTCACGCAGCCGGGCGTTCGGGGCGCGGCAGCGTTTGCCGGCATCGCCGCCGGGATAACCGATGAAGAGCTCACCCGCGAACTTGCGCGCCATGTCCAACCGCCTGGACAGCATCCACTACAACAACAAAAGGAGACCGTTTCGTGAAGACCTTGGCAGATATCGCAGATGACGACGGCACGTTCGCGATTATTGCGATGGACCAGCGCAACACCTTGCGGCGGATGTTCGACGCCGTTGGCGAGGAGGCGACGCCCGAGGTGATGGCCCAAGCCAAAGTCGATGTCGCTGCCAACCTCTCACCCGGTGCGACCGGGTTGCTGCTGGATCCGGATTTCGGTGTTCCGGCGGTGCGTGAATCAGGCCAGTTGGCGTCGACCTGTGGGTTGCTGGTGGCAGCCGAGCCGTCCGATCGCGGGAACTACAACGGAGAACCGCGCGCCCATCGCATGGAAGAACAGAACGGCCGCTGGGTTCTCGACCAAGGCGGTGATGCGGTGAAGTTTCTCGTCCAGGTGAATGCTCTTCGCCAGGCAGCACCAGGTGAACCCGATCTTGTCGCCGAAGCGCTGGAAGTTGTTCGCGCCGTTGTGGAAGATTGCCAGGCCGCCGGCATACCCAGTGTGATCGAGAACTTGGTCTACACGCTGCCGGGTGAGGAGCCCTTGGCGGGTGAGGCAAAGTCCGAGGCGATCGTCGAATCAGCCGCCAGCCTCTCCGATCTAGGCATGGACCTTCTGAAACTCGAATATCCAGGAAGCGCTCAGGCCTGCAAACAGTTGGCTGACCGCATAAATGTTCCGTGGGCTGTCTTGAGTGCCGGGGTGGATTTTGAAGAGTTCACCAACGTATTGAGGGTTTCCTGTGATGATGGTGGGGCATCTGGCTTCATAGCCGGCCGGGCTTTATGGAAGGAATCAATTGGTATGAGTTCAGCTGAGCGAAGAATTTTCTTCTCTGAGGTCTCGGTTCCTCGGCTAGATGCCTGTCGTGCTGCAATAGATGGCCGGGCGCGCCCCTGGTTCGACGAAATCGAGACGACCGCGTAGGAGTTGATGGAGACATGCCGATTCTGGAAGCTCGCAAAGTAGTTCGAACTTACGGGCAGGTCGTTGCGCTTGATGAATGTGACTTTGATGTCACCGAAGGAGAGGTGACTGCCCTCATCGGAGATAACGGTGCAGGTAAGAGCACACTCATCAAAATCTTGTCCGGAACTGAGCAAATGGAATCAGGCGATATCCACTTTCAGGGTGAAAGGGTCTCAATGACCAGTCCGGCTGTCGCTCGCGACCTTGGGATCGAGACGGTTTTTCAAGACTTAGCGCTCTGTCCTCATCTTGATCCTGTTCGTAACTGGTACCTAGAGCGAGAGATTCGCATAGGTGGCCTGATGCGACTACTGGGGTTTATGAACAACAAACTCATGAAGTCCGGATCGCAAGACGCATTTAGTGAGCTGGGTGCGACGGTGAAGGCGCTTTCGGTTCCTGTTGGCGACATGTCGGGTGGGCAGAAGCAGAGTGTGGCGGTTGCGAGAGCGGCATCATGGGCAAATAAAATTATCTTTCTAGACGAGCCGACGGCTGCTTTAGGCGTTGTGCAGACACACAATGTTCTTGAACTCATCAAACGTGTTCGTGATAAAGGTATTGGCGTTGTCTTCATATCTCATTCGATGCCTGAAGTGCTCAGCGTCGCGGACAGCGTTCAAGTCCTACGTCGAGGTCGGCGGGTCATGACTCTGGCGGCGAAGTCGACGACTCTAGAAGAATTGGTCGGAGCGATGACAGGGGCCCTAGACGAGGAGGTGCGGTGACAGCGACAGAGCGCGAAGTGGCAGCGCAGGAAATTGTCGCCGAGTCTTCTCCTGGACTGGTCAAGACGATCACTCGGGCACAGGCGACGCAGATCGTTATTGTCTTGTTCGGTTTGTTTATCCTCTTTGCCCTAATCAATCCCGAAGCCTTCGTAAGTGTCTTCAATTTCCGGTCAATCATCGTCAATGCGTCTATTTTTATTGTCCTCGGCGTCGGCGTGACCTTTGTAATCATCACGGCAGGCATCGACCTCTCTATTGGCTCTGTTCTTGTCTTCTCAAGCGTCATGTCCGCGCTCGTGATGGAAGAATTGGGAACCGAGGGATGGGCCATAGCTGCAGTGGGTGCCGTAGTTGCAGTTTTGGCTGGAGCTCTGTGGGGGCTGATCAACGGCTTGCTTGTGACAAAGGCAAAAGTCCCGGCCTTCATTGTGACCCTTGGGACAATGGGCATGGCGCTTGGGATTTCGCAGGTAATAACGGGAGGTATTGATCTTTATAACGTCCCAGAAGTGTTGGTCGACACAGTCGGGTTTGGGAACATTTTTTGGGAAATTCCGATGTTGGCGGTAGTGGCGTTTGTTGTAGTCATCATTGGTGGACTCGTCCTACACAGATCAAAATTCGGCTTGTACACATACGCACTTGGCTCCAATCTGGAAGCATGTCGACGTGTTGGAATTAGGGTCGATTTCAACCTCACCTGGGTTTACGTCGTGTCTGGCATTTGTGCCGGTATCGGAGGCTATCTCAGCCTATCCCTGTACCAGCAAACTACGATCGCAGGAAATTCCCTTACCAACCTGGCGGTCATCGCAGGCGTAGTAATTGGAGGCACAAGCCTATTTGGGGGCGTGGGAACAATGTTCGGCACGGTAATCGGCCTGCTTATTCCGGTTACCCTCAGGCAGGGATTCGTGATTAGTGGCGTACAGGCATTTTGGCAAGAAGTGGTTGTTGGTATCTTCCTGATCGGCGCTGTCTACATTGACGGCGTCAGGCGAGCCCGAGCAAGCCGAAGATCGGGTGTTCAACCCAAGCAGAAGACCATCGGAGGTCTGAAGATTGGGTCAACAAGGAAAGAGGGAAATAGTGAGAAGAAAAGCAACTAGGAGGGCCCTAGCCGGCTCGTTGGCTGTAGGTGTTCTTGGTGGCCTCGGTCTGGGTGTCGCGCCTGCGGCTCTAGCCGCAGGAGAAGACATCACTTTCATCCAAGGCGTGAAGGGTGATGGCTTCTACATCAGTATGGCGTGTGGTGTCGAGGCTCGAGCGGACAAGGCTGGCGCCAATGTCAAGGTGGTGGGTCCGGAGAAGTTTGACGCTACTCTCCAAAAACCCATTTTGGATGCCGTTATCGCATCGAAGCCGGACGCGATTCTGATCGCTCCGAACGACGTGAAGGCCATGCAGAAGCCACTAGAGAAGGCAAGGAAGGCTGGTATTGAGGTCGTCCTCGTTGACACCACAGTCAATAAGCCGAAGCGTGTGGCCGTCTCGGAGATTTCCTCCAACAACTACGCCGGTGGTGCCGCAGCTCTTCGTGCGGTCAAGCGCGCCGGTGTAACCGGCGGCAAGGTGATGGGCATTGGTGTCCGGCCGGGCATCAGCACCACGGACGCTCGCGATGCGGGCTTCAAGGATGCAGTGGCTAAGGACAGCAACTTCGAGTTCATTGGTCAGGAGTACTCGCAGAACGAGCCTGCTATCGCGGCTCAAATAACGACAGCGTCCATTGCAGCTAATCCGGACCTGAAGGCTATCTTTGCCAGCAACTTGTTCTCCGCACAGGGCGCTGCCACGGGTATCAAGCAGGCGGGCAAGGAAGGCGAGATTGTTGTCATCGGATTCGACGCTGGCCCTGATCAGATCAAGGCACTGAAGGACGGTACCGTCCAGGCTCTGATCGCCCAGAAGCCCTACAACATCGGCACGCAGGGTGTCACCCAGGCTCTGCGCGCCATCAAGGGCAAGAAAACCAAGAGCAAGATCACGACGGGATTCACGATTCTGACTGATCAGAACGTGAACACCAACTTCGGACAGAAGGCGGCTTACCGCTCGGAGTGCTAGCCGGAGTTTGAACGCGATGGTGGGGTCGACCGGTGATCGGCCCCACCTTTCGCTTGACGGCATGCCCGTAGGCTGGTCACCATGACGACGTCACCCCTACGTGTGGGAGTCACCGGCGCCCGTGGCCGCATGGGCGCCGCCGTTGTGGAAGCCGTGTTGGCCGCACCAGAGATGGAGCTAGCAGCGGCTCTGGACATCGGTGATTCTCTCGATGAGTTGGTTGCGCAGTCATGCGATGCGGTCATTGATTTCACGACCCCCGACGCGGTGATGGGGAACCTGGAGTTCGCTATCGGTGCGGGAATGCACTGCGTGGTGGGGACCACCGGGTTCGATGACGATCGCCTCGCCCGCGTTCAGGAGTGGACCGCCGGGCACTCGGGTGTCGGCGTACTGATCGCTCCGAACTTCAGCATCGGTGCTGTCTTGATGACGCACCTATCCGCTCGCGCCGCGCGCTACTTCGAGTCGGTGGAGATCGTGGAGTTGCATCACCCGGACAAGGTCGACGCGCCCTCGGGCACGGCCGCACACACGGCTGCGGCGATCGCCCACGCGCGCGCAGATCTGCAACCGGCTCCCGACGCGACACTGAGTCAACTCGACGGTGCTCGGGGGGCTCGGGTAGACGACATCCCCGTGCATTCAATCCGGCTGCGTGGTCTCGTCGCACATCAGGAGGTCTTGTTCGGCGGTCCGGGAGAGACGTTGTCCATTCGACACGACTCCCTCGACCGCGGTTGCTTCATGCCGGGCGTGATCCTCGCGGTACGCCGCGTGGGGGAACACCCGGGGGTTACGGTGGGGCTCGCTGACTACCTCGATCTGTAGGCGTAACCACTGATGACAAAGGCGTGGGTGTGGCTCATCACTGCCGCGATGGTGATTGCCAGCGTCGCCTACGCCGTGATTGCCGCGAGTCGAGCGTGGATTCTGTTGGTATCGACAGATCCGTTGCAGATTGTTCTTGCCGTGGCGATCATTGTCATTCCGGTGATTGGACTAGCCCTTATCGTTCGTGAACTCTGGTTTGGCTGGCGCACGCGCCAGATGGGCCAGACGCTGGCCGCTGAGAATGCCCTTCCCACTTACGACGGCGACCTCACGTCGTCCGGACGACCCACCAAGGCCGACGCCGACCTCAACTTCGAGCGGTACGCCCAGGAAGCTGAGGAAAACAGTGAGGACTGGCGCGCGTGGTTTCGTTTGGCGGTGGCCTACGACGACGCACGGGATCGCAAGCGCGCCCGCGCGGCGATGCGCCAAGCATCGAACCTGTATGTCCGCTCGCTACGGAGCTAGGCCGGCACCGCGCAGGACGGCGGCCGTCGCCGCGGCGACGAGGATCACGACCAAGAAGGGGGCTCGCAGAGCTAGCGCAACGATGGCGGCTGCCAGTCCGGCGACACGGGCATCGACCTGCACGGCGTCGCCAGTAGAAAACGTCTGCACACCGACCAGCGCCGCCAGCAAGGCGATCGGCAGTATCGTCGTCAGCTGCCGCAACCGTGGGTTGTCAAGCACTCGCTCCGGGATGACGTACCCGGAGAGTTTCAGTAGGTAGGCCCCGAGGGAGCCGACGATCACGGCGGGCCAGATCATGCGCGCCTCTCGGCCATCACGC
>ERZ802830.1683-NODE-1683-length-20852-cov-7.38962_pt1 | contig 20852 bp, 14 predicted proteins | sample MGYA00345654_ERZ802830 | MGnify/ENA primary metagenome ERZ802830 (study PRJEB30503, sample SAMEA104212375) | marine metagenome | biome: Westerlies Biome; feature: [SRF] surface water layer (ENVO:00010504) within the epipelagic zone...; material: water...
TAAAAATAACAAAATCACAACATAACTATGACAAGAAAAAAATACTCAACAGATACGTATTACGCAGCATTGGAGGCGGCGTTGTATTCTAATTCATCGGATGAAGAGGAGCAAGAATCAAAACTTTCTGACGAAGAAATATATGATATAATATGTTATTATTACGACGAGGCGTTTTGGAACATCGATTGGGTTCAAAAATGGTTGGATCCGGTTGAAATAGAGAAAATCATTTATAGTGATATGGAATATGTTACGTATACCTTACAATTTTACGAACAAGAGACATGTGAACGAATGCGTGATATTATTCATCATATGTGTACAACGTTATTATTGAAGCCGACACCGTTGATGGTAGAAAACATTTTGGGTGCTATGTTTAATGTAAGAAATCGATATGACATGAATATACCACATACATCAACACACTGGACACGGAAATGGGGTCAAACATTGAATAAATCTTATAATATGTGTATGAGACAATAATTCATGACAGTGGTATAAAACATGGAAAAAACAACTTCCATTATTGTTACAGTGACAAACATGGATTTATAAGGTTCTGGTGTATAAACCGCGAGTGCAAGAGACACAGCTCCTCTCATACCACAGGAACTCATAAAAATTAATTCTTTACATTTCCATTTTACACCGCCTAGTTGTACCAAATAACCAAATAAAAATATATTTATTATTCTACCTACAACACACGCAATCAATACCGTATAACCCATGTACAGATAGCGTAAATCTACCATGGTCAATACACCACCCATAGTGACATAAACATAGGTTTCGGATAATTCTGATATGTATCGTATCGTTTGAAACGTCTTGTCATCTACACCAATTGCTGATAAAACCGCGCCATATACAAAGAGTGAAATGATTCCTGACGCTCCCAATGTTTCACAGAGTGAAAAAATAAACATTCCACAAACGATAACTAATGGCGGTGTTTGTTTTTTACTGACTACCCATCCACTAAAAGCTCCTACACAAAAAGAAACCATTGCAAGACCCAGTGCAACAGCTATTATTTCCATTGATTCTGATTTAGTAATTTGTCGTTGCAACGTCCATGCTCGTTGAGAAGTATGCACTAACATAACAGCTACTGCATCGTTTAATAACGATTCATGTTCCAATACCAAACGCACATCATCATGTCCTTCTACATGTTTCATGAGGTCTAACGTTCCAACTGGGTCGGTAGGTGATAAAATAGACCCAATCCAGAAGCATACTATGAATGGTTCAACGTTTGTATTTGTCCATATGCCTAACGCTACCCATGCAGCAGTTCCTACCGTTCCTAACCACGCAAATGTCATGGATGTTCCTATGGTATTATGAGAATGTTCCCATTTAAATTGTAACCCAGAGAATAAAACAATCGGTGGCAATAATATATACATGAATTGTTCTGGTTCAAATGTTAAAGGGTCGTAGTCTGGGCCAGCTATTGTATTGACAACCCAACAAACAAAGCCTCCTAATGCCATACCATAACCTGAAACAGGCGTATAACCTTTTTGTTTTAATATAATTACAATAGTCATTAAGAAGGATACTACTATCCATGATATACTTGTAATCATTATAAAATATTATTTTAATGTTATAGTTAAAATTTAAGCTTCATCAAATCCATTAAGTAATCTAGACTTCCCGATGATGATTCATCGGAAGAACCTAACTGACTCAATGATTCGACTGATGAAACATAAGAATCTCTTGCTTCAGCACCAGTGAATTCGTAATTACCACTTATAAATGTATATACTTTTGGATATTCTTCTTGTCCTGTTAATACATCATAAATATAACTATTTGAATTCTCCCACCTGTATACCCACGAAGCATGATTTACAATGCTTGAATTCTTATTTTCAGCGACATATGAATATGAAATAATAGAATTTTCTTCATAATCCATAATACTAAAAAACTCGTCTATTCTTTTTTCTTCTTCTGTTCTATTTGATACTCGTGTAGGCATTATTTTTACATTGTTTACGCTTGCTTGAATCAATTTCAACGGTGCATCATCATTTTCATCACCATTTATAAAATAATTTTCATTGTTTTTTGCCATAGATCCGTGATAAATGATTACGATTTCGTTGTTTACATTGTAATATTTTGCTGACCAATGATATCCGTTTCCTGTTGAAAAAACATTCACTGACTGCTCATTATATGCTACATTTGTTTTAAAAATGATACTGTTTGGGTTTACATTTTCTATCTTTACACCGTCGATGACAACTGTGCGATTTGGTGTTAGCATCAATAAAGTATATTCATCGTCGCTATTTACTGTAGCTATAGCATGTAAATCGACATCGCCAATCATTTTACCATGTCTCGTATTATCAGCAGTATTAAAAGGATTTTCATCAGGAAAGTTTATTTCTCTCGCACCAGATTCGCCTTTGCTTTCGGCCCATGCTGTATTTATCAAATTTTGAGTCATCATAGACATATAATCGTACACATATTTATCTTCTTTTAATTCATCTTTTACTTTCAAAACATGATATTCATGTTCTGGCAATAATATACGTTGTTTCCAAATTGGTTTCATGGTTGTTTTTAATATTTCGTCCCTAGATTCAGTCTGTCTATCTTGCAACATAGATATAATACCGTCAGCCAATTGTTCTCCATTTAATTTCTCTTTTGCCGTTAATTCACTATTCACATTTACTATACACATATTCATAAGATTAGGACGCGAATCATCATGTATAACTGACAATTGTATCCTTAAACCATGCATGTCGGGCATCACTGCACCTATATTGGGTCGCTTCAATTCACAAATGTGTCTATAGTTTATTCTATCTCTTTCATCTTGTGGTGTTTCGTCTTTCACTGCTTCAAATATGTATTCGTCATCGAACAATTCTTCAGGGTCACACCACCCCAATCCTAATTTTCCACCCATTTCAAAATCTACATCATCCACTAGTAAACGATACTTGTGTTTCGCTCTCATATACGCTAGAAAGTCTTTTTCTCTTTCTCCCACTTTTTTCAATACATTAATACCAGAAAATAACATGTCTTTTTTCGTTATCAACGGTGGCAAGAACTTTAAAGGGGTTTTAAATCGGTCAAATACGGCTTCTTCTTCGTATCTATTATCCTGTGGGTCAGAAGAAACTTTTGTTGCCCAATATCCATGTTTATATTCTTCTTCCATCCAACAACCCAATGTTTGCACATGGTTACCTGATTCTATTTCATAAAATTCCGCTATCAATGCTTTCGGTGTCTTACCATATGTCATTTTCCACAATATTTCTCGCGTTTCTTCCTTACGATACGCTCTTCCTGGTTCCATTATCATTTTGGGAACAATGGTGCCTTTTTGGTCTTCCCATATACCTCCTCCATTCCCTATTAAGACTTCCACTGGTATAGATTCTCTGTCTTTGATCCAATCTGAAATAAATCCCATGTAAGACACATTTTCATATGATTTCTTAAACCAATCAGGTAATTTGTCAAAGTCCAATTTTTCAAACACGATTTCAATATAATTACGCGTTGAACTTTCACCAAAACGCTCAGCAATCACGTCGTTTAAATCGTCATCTTCTTCTATAGTAGATGGTTCATAGTATATACTATGCATGTCAAAAGCGCTATGCCATGTATTTAAATTATATCCAAGCGTTGAATCTTTCTGTAAAAAAGAGCGTGCATTTAATGGTGGGTCTTTGGCATTGTTTGGACTGTATACATTAAAATTTTCAAAATTGGAACGTTCAAATTTGGATATCATATCGGATGTCAAACCTGTCTCATTGTAAAAATCTTGTGCCCATGGGCTATTGTTGATTTGTGTCATGTCAATAAAGTCTCGTTTATTTACAGAGATGAACCAGCCATGTTTTTTGTCATAATTTTTATCCGAAGCATTTTTAAAACATATGTTTACCAATATAGTTTCCACGTCGTTTTGCATCCTGTCTGTCATTCGTTGTGGTAATAAACGTATTTTTGTTTCCTTGTTCGGCCATAACGATTTCGTTTCTCCAAACGGTTTAAAAAAATCTTTCAATGGTTTTCTCAGTTCAATATTCGCTTTATATGGGTCTTCATACCGATATACACTACCACTCTGTCCAATTGTCATATTAATTAATCGATTGACTTTACCACGACCGTTTTCTTTCTTAAAAAAATCAGTAGATTCAATACGTTCTAACAAATCACCAATCGAATTCTTATTTAAATAACTCGTCTCCTCCACTTGCATTTCTTTTATTTTCTGTATTATTGTATTGTATTCGTTTGCAATGTCTGTTTTTTCTTTATTTAATTCTTGAATATGGGTTTCATTGGAATGAGTAAAACGATATTTTTGTCTACTTTCTTTTGAAAATAACAATTCGTTTGTCAAATCCATTTTATCTTCTAATTCTTTCATTCTTTTCTCCATCTTTTCCAATTTCTTTTCGTTTTCAATGGTAACTTTATTGCCGTTTTTTTCATACATTTTAATGTTTCCACATCCAATGATATCGAAATTCCAGCATTGTGGCCTGTTTTTCATACGTATTTCTCTCATTTCGGCTTGGTGCTTTAATTTGGATGTATATTTTTCCATGGATATTTCACAATATCGTTTCGTTGCCTCGTAAAAGGTTTGAAATTCATCTATTTTCAATGTTTTACTAAAGTTCAACGGGTCTGGAAGCATTATCTTCCTTTTATCAAATAGATTTAATTTGTCTTCGATATAATAGTCCTTGTTCATTGACATTGGAACATTAAAACATGTATCATTGTTATACATTTGTTTCAATTTTACCCATGCACTGTCGTCATTTAATACAATAAGAGCACCTGTCCTTCTCGTACTGTCGTCCCAATTGTACGTGGGGTCCACTTTACACATGTAATGTGTGTCTAGCATGGACGTATCAAAGTCTCTAAATACTTTTTTAGAATCTACCATTTTATAACTGGGACATATAGGGTAGCTACAAGCATCACATTTCATGTTTAAGCCATATACATAATAGTTACCTGCAAAATTTATAAGGTTTTCATGTCCAAGTACGTTTTCATCTATGTAATATTTATCCTTCACGTTCCCCCTTTGTTTTCTACTTTCAATTAATGTTTCCAATGTAACTTTACCATTCGTATGTGGTATATTTATCCCTGCTGCTGCTACAGAATCTTTTGTAAATGTCTCGCCTTGTTTTGATGTGTAATATTGACTTTCTTGGTATCTGTCGTTCGTTCTGAAATCTTTTCTAATCAGGTAAAACCTATCTTCTTTTTGAGCAGCTTCTGCGTTTAATTTGTCAAATAAACATTTATAATGATACATATGTGGCTTGTCACAATTCGATAAGTAACAATTTGCACCTGGTTCAGTACAACGTACACAAATATGCTCTTCTTGAATTTTAATTCTTTTTCTCCTATTATTGTTATTGTCATCTCGTTGTTGTCGCTTCTCAAAATCGTTGGTTGCTATGTCAATAGAACCTAATAATCCTACTTCCGTATAGTCTTCAACGCGTTGTTTTAATTGAAAATTTTCTATTTCTGGTTCGTACATGGAACTCATGACAGACGTTGTGTTGAATTTGTTTAATTTCCCTAATCTTGACATAATGTTTAAGAATTGTGTATGTGCTAAATATATTTCAGACCTTTTTTTCTGTTGGTTGTTATATGTAACAGTGTGTGGATATTCTATATAATTGTTCTTGTATGTCATATTGATTTTAAATCTTCGTGCCAACCATTTTTCAATTTCGTTTTCATCCTTCATTCGTATGGTAATATGTACATCGCCTGGGTATAAATTGACAACTTTCTCATCGTTTTTTATAAAACCATTTGCAAAAAAAGCGTTTCGAACGATACATTCTGTATCAAATATATCTTTATTGGTAACAACATCTGAATAATACAACGTTGCAGGTGTAGTATTTCCATTATTAATGGACAATTTTATAGAATCGAAAATATAATTGTTTTTCATCGTTTCATTAATAAATGTGTCTTTTCTTTCTTCTATGTCCGCTAATAGTGTATAGACAGTTCCTTTTCCTAATTTATTTTCTTCGTCTGGTACATTTTTGTCTAAATAAAGCTTTACATGTTTACGAAGAACGGCTGCAGCAATCGATACGAATCCAACGTCTTCACCCACCATGTTAGAAAAATTATATTTTTTATCGAAATTGGTTTGTATCAATACATTTCTTGTAACGTTTGGTTTAAACATTATATCATTTGTTTCCATGGGAGGGTCTGATTGAGCTATACGACCTTCTTTCAATAAAAATCGATATCGTCTAATATTAGCAAACGCTTTTAATTCGGCCACTACATTTTTATTCGAATTAGTAAAACCATTAAATCGCACTGTTATATTATTAGGAAATTTAAATGTACCTATATCATTTTGTGTATTTACAAATATCTTTATTCTTTTTCTGAGGTCCACCAATAATTCCATTTCATTATTATGTCCTGATTTTCGCAATTCATCTGGTGTTATCTTGTCGTTATTTGTAGCCATGTACAACGATGGATATATGTTTCGAGGATATAATCGTGTTCTAAAGTATTTTGAAGGCAATGTTATTCTATGCATGTTTACCTCTTTAAAATCAACACCGTGTGAAGCATATACTGGTGTCTCTACTGTAACCTTTGCTTTTATCTGATTTGGTGCTAGATTTCTCTTGTATACAAAAATATAAAATTTATCGTTTGGATCATAATTATTTAATTGTAACCATTTATGAATTGCTATATGGAACAATCCTGTGTCTCTTGGTGTTATAGTTAAATTATATTTATTGTATTCCTTTGACTGTTGTAAGTCAGGGTCACCTATTTTCAAAGAAGTCACGCGCAAAAAGTCTCGCATACTATTTTGATTAACGATTTTTATTTTTCTTATATTATTATTAATGTAACGCCATGGCTTTTTCATGTTTGTTAATTTGGATGCAATAATGTAAAAAAAGTTTTTAATTCCACACACTTTTTTAATTCTAAATGGTGTGAAGACATTCGATGGACTTTCTTCTACATATGTTAGACCGTCTTCTGAATCTTTATATATTGTATTGAATTCAAACTCGATTGCCGATGGGTTGGCCTCTTTGACTTCATATGATAAGTCAGCCTCGGTATATGAAATTTCAGAATCATAATTGATAACGAATGCAAGGTTTTCAGTTTTTAATAATTTACCCGTTTTGTACGCATACGTGTCTGATACCTGATGAGTGTTTTTACCGAAAATCATATGTTCGGACATGCTATCGCTGTAAAAATACATAGATTCAATATCTAAACGTTTTTTATTTTGAACAAATCGTGGTAACATGCTATACCATCCGTAATTTTCATCAGGGCTGTATTTTAGTTTTTCTTGATTGGGATTTACCCAACCATATACCCAACCAAAAATTTTTGTTAAATAATAATCTCTGTAAAACAATCTTCGAATCCAATATAACAACTTTTTATTACTGTAATAATTTACACCGACATCAATTAAACGATAATATTGTTTTCGTTTCTTTTCATGTATAACAGTAACACGAACATGTTTATATTCTTGTATACCTACGAAATGTCGGGTTTCTTCCCATTTCCCTTGTTTTTCCATTACTATATTATTTGGTTTCGCTAATCCAGATTTTAACAATGGATTGTATATTCCGCCTGGTATTTCGTAACCATCTTCACTCGTGTAGGTAAACGCTTTTATTCTATTATTCGTTTCGTTCCATACACCTGTAGCTTCAAAGGAACGCAATATGGGTCCATGGCCTTCGTCGTCTAAATTAATACGCAATACGGTGTCCGATGTTCTTTCTAAATTATAATCGGTAATTCGTGTTTCTTTAAAAAATACGGCGCATGTGTTACCATTCACAACGGATTGTATTGGTACAAAAAATTTTGATTGGTTATTACCTAAACGGTTATCAACCTGGTTTTCAGGCCTGAACCTATATATGCCGTCATAATTTCTAAATATTTGTATGCCGCCCATGTAACGATTCACCTCGTTCGAATTTAAAAATTCTAGTTTTTTGGCAGTATTTCTTATGTATGTTACGAATTTATGTTGAAGATAAAGTTCTACTTTATATGATGCGTCTACAAGCTCGTCTTGAATATATATTTTATCAACGATGTTATCACGTATTAATTGGTTTTGGTTTTTAGGGTCCCAAGATAAATAGACTTCTGTTAACACGCCATTGAGTATTACTACATTGCCCGCCATCATTCGTGCCGTGCTGGAACTATCAACGACGATACATGTCATGATAGGGTTTTGGTCTGACCTCCAATGAAATATTTTGATTTTCGTAATGCGTAGAACTGCTGTATCGCCATCTTCTGATGTTATACGTATTTGATCCCCAATTGTATATATGGTTCGTAAATCTCCATTTTGAAAAGCCATCAACGGGTCATCAGCTTTGTTAATCATGTTGGGATATTGAGATGGAGCTGTAGAAATACTAGACATTAATATAATATATTATTTAATTTAAATATGTTTATTTTCTTCTTTTTTCTTCTTCTTTTTTTAATTTGTCAATCCAAAACTCTATGTTTGGTAATTTATATTTTTGATTCACATATGCTCCTAATACAAAGCCTGTAATAAATTGCCACATTTTATATGAATTATTATATTATATAGTGTTCCATATTATAAAACGGCAACATTTGTCACTGTTTAATATGTCTATGTATGGGAAACTGACTTGTAGATTACAATTTGTATCGATAAACATGTCTTCATCATATAATATTTTTTCATAATATAATATTTTGTATAAATTGATTTCTTCTTGAATTATATTCCATGATTGATTATAACATCCATTAAACATAGCTACAGGTTGAGGTATTTCATTATCGTCTTCTTTCATAAATGAACTATATTGATTCCATGCGACGAAAGACATGCTGATTAATAACAATGCCGTAGTTAACAAGGCTAATAATCTACACAACCATCGGACTGATTTACTTTCACATGGTTTTGTTTCACGATTCAACATCGATTCAGTTTCTTCTAAATTTACATCTCTTAACATTTAAAATGACATGGTATATGTTTATACTCTATATACGTCATTGTTTTTGTAATCAGGTGCTTTTGGGCTGTTTGGAAGGTATTCTGGAGACATAGGCCTATCTGGGTCATACGCTGGTGACATGGGTTTGTTGGGGTCATACGCTGGTGACATGGGTTTGTTGGGGTCATACTCTGGCGAATCTGGTCTGAAAGGGTCATACGACGGTGAAGTTGGTTTAAAAGTCGTTTTTGGATTGTTCCAGTTCATTGCCGGAGCTTGAAATTGTTGTGGTTGATTCCATCCCATAGTTGGTGGTTGAAATTGTTGTGATTGATTCCATCCCATGGTTGGTGGTTGAAATTGTTGTGATTGATTCCAATCCATAGTTGGTGGTTGACCTACTGCGCCTAATACTTTTTTTGACCACATAGAAGTTTTTGGTATGGAAGGTCTAGACCACATTGGTGTAACAATAGGATTATTTATTGTTTTTACATTGTGTTGAGTTTGTTGTTTATTTTCAAATGGATTTGAAAATGCATGATCAAATGATATCCATCCTTCATCGTCATCTTCTGAATCACTTTCAATTGATGTTTTAATTATTTTTTGATATTCCGGTGTTTGTATAACGTCTAAAACTTGTGTGCCTATTTTAGGCGGTATACCCATTAATAATTGTTCGGATATACCATTTAAAGGGTCTAGTTTTTTTCCCGCTGCTGCTGATAAACATATTTCAACAGGTTGTTCAAAAGTAGCTCTGGCAATGGGAGATATTTCTGAATATTTAGCTATTCCATGTCTTGTGGTTGCTGTTATATGACCTTTATGTGTCATCCATTCTACAAGAACTTGATAATGTCTTATGTTTACATATGACCCATCGAATGACAATACCATATGTATTTGTTCGAATAACGTTTTTCTGGCTGCTTCTATTCCAAATGTTTTTAAAACATCAAATGGGTCATTTGAACGAACGGTTTGTATTGTTGGATACTTGCATATTAATTTATTTAATTCGCCAATATTTGTACCGATGGTTTCAACGGATAATGTTCCATTTTCTATACATGGTTCTGCAAACGATATGTTTTCTATGCCTCGTATACATATATTAAGTATTTTATTTCTTAAATTAGCACATGATGTTTTCGTATTTTTTTTACCATAATAACCTATATGTATGATAGAATTGCCTAACGGTTTGTAAGTGTATGCTATATTAATCCCCTTTTTCGTTTTCGAATGTAACATGGTTATAATATCATCAAAGGTCATTTGATGTTCAACCATTTGTTGTTTATCTATTGTAATTTTTACACACCAGTTACCATTTTTGTCTATTTTTTTAAAAGGTTTATCAGGCATTAAGAAGTATTCTGGATGTTCTTTTGCAAATTGTATGTTTTCAATTGTTGTAGATAATACTACATCGCGTAAAACAATATACTTTATTTTGAATGCTAAATCAACCGCTTTATCGATTTCAGCAGCACCATATTTTTTACCAAAAACAATGCTACAAGTAGGTGTTCGTGGTGATTTTGATGCATTAATTAATTCTTCAAAACGTGGTATACCCATCGTTATATTTTTGCTACTCTGACCAGCATGATGAAATGTATTTAAGGTCATCTGAGTAACTGGTTCACCTAGACTTTGTGCGGCTAATGTTCCTACCATTTCCCCTGCTGGTATTAATGAATATTCATATTTACTTTCAAAAGCCTCCATTAATTTTTTTGTGTCATCAATGGTAAGTTTATAATAGCATGCAATTTTTTTGGCAGCCATGTGTTGTATAACTAATGCCCATACTAATATATTTTTGTCGTATAATCTTTTTAATGGTGCTTCAGTTATTTTCCATATTTCATGTGGCATGGCTACTGGTATGTCAGTGCAATTGATATATCTCTTAATTTGACGGTCAACATTAAAACATGTAGGTAATGTATTAACATAAGAAGATAATATTTCTTTTGCTTCACGTAGCCATGTTATTTCTTTTGTGTTTCCCCAATCGTACATTTCTTTAAACGACACATTATTTATTTCTATGCCATTCATTTCTAAATATTTGCCGTCAAATCCATCTTCGCCATATTTAAATTGTATAATGGAACCATTTGCATCTCGTACTGTTCCGTCCCATTCTGTTTTTGATGATTCCAACGCTTTTACTAATCTTCGTTGAATATATCCTGTAACTGCTGTGTTGATGGCTGTATCGATGAGTCCATCTCTTCCAACCATTCCGGAAAAGAAAAATTCTGCTGGATTCATACCTTTTATATAAGGTGAGCGAACCATTCCTAACGATTCGGGTCTTTTATCGTTTGCAGGAAAACAAGGCAATGTTTTATCTCCTATGGATTTTACCATACGTTTACCACCTGAATTTTGTTGTCCAACCATAGCCATTATTTGTAAAATGTTCATCATGGATCCTTTTACACCTGATATGACCATTCTAAACAGTCTATTTTTTCGATGTATAGTTTTTAAAGCAGCTCTTCCCATGCCGTCACGTGCTTGATTTAATCTCGCATTGATTTCATGTTCTTTTGTTAATATGACAGCCTCTTTCAACGTTTTTTGATATTCTTCTTCAATTTTAATTTGTGTGTCGTTGCTACATAAGCAATCTTCTATACCAATGGAAAATCCTTGTTCAGAAAACCATCTATGTATTCCTAATTGTAATTTATTAATAAAATTGACACATATATCTTCACCGTAATCATTGTAAAGTACATGCACCAGTGAGCCTTGAGACCTTCCTAAAACTTTTTTCGCAAATTGACCATATAAAACGTTTCCATCCCATATAACAACATTGTTTAATTCTTCATTCATTTGTGCTTTAGGACATCTATATCTAAACGTTTTTGGCAATAACATAGATAATGCTTGTTTTCCAGTCCATCTTTCGGGGTTTACAATGGCTGGTATTGGTAATTCAAAGTTATCAATTTCCATTGCCCATGACATGATTTCAGATTTATTTAGAAAGGTATCTTGTCTTGATATTTCAAACGTTCCTAAGAACGCATCCATTACAAATGACATCACAGGTCGATGCGATTGTGGTGTTATAATATTATGTTTAACAGCCATTAAGTTTTCCGCTTCAGCACGAGATTCCACCGTTTGCAATGCATGAAAATTCATTTCATCTCCATCAAAATCAGCATTATATGGTGTAGTACATGATAAATTCAATCGAAACGTTTTACCTGGTAAAATTTTAACATAATGTGCCATGATGGACATTTTATGTAGAGATGGTTGTCTATTGAACAATCCAATGTCACCATTTTGTAATTTTCGTTCAACTTTCCAACCTATTTGAATTTGAGGGTTGTTATAGCGTACATCTAATCGTTTTCCATCTGCTCTGACTATAAATTTTATAATATTACTTTTATTATTTATTTCGTTTTGCCATTTATCAATATTGAATTTATGTATATTTTCTGTGATTGTCAACGTGTCTGCAACGAATTGTGGTATACCGACTTCATGCATTCCCATTTTTGAGTCAGGACCTACAACACCTCTTGCTGTGAAATTGCATCGTTTTCCCATAAGTGTTCCTCTCAATCTACCGGTTTTGTGTCGTAGTCTATCACCAATGCATGTGGTCTTTGAATTTATTTTAGACCTCCCGGACGAATTTCTGGCTCTGTAAATATATCCGTTGATAACTTCTTGTAATTTCTTCAAAATATTAACTATTTTTCTGGGCGTTTGAGATACTAAATGTTTTTTTACGGTGTTATTCATTCTTACAATACGTAATAACGTTCTTGTTAAATCATCTTCACCTCGTATTTCGTCACCACCCATGGTTGGGGATGGTCGTACGCAATTAGGTGGTATGGGAAGTACAGTTAATATTGCATGTTCAGCATCGTTATTTTTAATTTTTTTTAATAATTCTAACGCTTCACATGGTAGTAAAGGTTTTTGATTTATTTGTATAAACCATACGTCATGTTTTTGTACTATTTTATGTTCTTTTAAACATAGAGTACATGTTTTCTTTCTATGTTGTATGGGTTCAAAACAATGTAAACATACTGATTTTAATGCTTTGATGACATGTTGTATCCATCCTGCATGATATAATGGTGTAGCTAAATTCATGTGACCAAAGTGCCCTGGACATTTAAACCAATTCTGTTGACAACACTCACAATGTCCTCTTCTTGACGTTATACCGAGCATTGGGTCACGTAATCCACCTTTTGCTGGTTTTTGATTCACATATAATTTAGAATTGTTTATTTCTGCAACACTAGTATTGATAATAGATTCTGCACTCCATGGTTCAAATTTCAATCCAGTCACATTAGCAGATTTAAAAAACATTGGATTTTTAATGAATGGTAAAATTAAATTAGATTATTATATACATATTCATGTATATGAATATCATGTATAATAAATCCAGAATGCGTATTGGTAAAAATGGTGAGTATTTTTATCTTCAGCCAGCATTGGATAAATGTACCTTAAACCATAGAATTTTCGCATTTGATATGCGACGAACAAATCATACTGTTGGTAAAGGATTTCTTTGTGTCACAGAAGAAGAGATGAATAAGATTATAAATGATAATATATTTGGTAATCATTTTTATGAAATTTTGTTACCGAATAGACCAACTCGTGTTTTTGTTGACATCGAGACGGAGAATGGAGATTATGAGACGGTGAAAAAAGGTTCCATTATGTTTATAGAAATGTTGAAAATGTATGATAATAGTATGCCATATATATTATTAGATAGTAGCAATAGTAAAAAATGTTCTTTTCATATAATTGGTGGTCCATATTTTAAAAATCCTTTTCACGTTGGAGCGTTGATACGTAAAATTACTTGTTATATTTATTCTGCTTTAAACAGAGAAGATAACAAGCAAAATTTTGACTTAGCTTCGCTTTTTGACAAAGACAATAATTATATAGTTGATGAATGTATTTACACGATGAATCGTCAGTTTCGTTTAGCTGAAATGTGTAAACTGGGTTCAGATAGAATATTGAAAGGATGTACATGGAATGAATCGTTATTGCAAGATGCTCATGCTAAAACTATATCTGAATGTTTAGAAATAGATAATAGTGAACCTATGTCAACTAGTAGACGTGCAAAAGAAATGTTTACACCTGTTAATAATTCTTGGGTACGTGTGTCCAATGTATATAATAGTAAAAATGTAACTGCAGAATTACCAAATACGTTGTTACCTGTTTTGAATTGTTTGGAATCATTTATTGATTCAAATATAACTGGTGTTCGTTTTAATGTTTACAATGGTTGTTATACATTATCATCTTCATGTAAAAAATGTTATATTTCTAATAAAATTCATAAATCAAATCATACTTGGTTTATTTTGAATCCTTGGCAACGTACTGTTGTACAGAAGTGTTTTGATGATAAATGCAGAAGAAATAAATATGATATTTCGATTGACGATTCTTATTGGTCTGATTGGATTCATGTAAGTCAGCGTCAAATTGATATTTCTTGTATTGAAAATAGCGTGTAGAGGAGAGCAATAAAAACACACTATATATAACTATATTTTATATGATTAAAAGCATGCTAAACGTATCGCCTTTAAATTCTATTTACGGTAATGACATCCCTACCGATTTACAGGAAGCACTTAAAAATTTAGAAGAACACTTACAAAAGCAGAAGAAATATGTAAAAGAGGTAACTATTCTACCAAATTGTTCCATTGATTATGATAGAACCATACATCTACAAAAAACATTGTCTAAGGATATAAAATGTGTTTTACAAGGTGTTTTAGTAACGTTAGGACCAGAATATCGTTTAGGATACGAAGATGCAATGTGGTTTCATCCAGAAATGGCAAAAGGACGCTCTGTGTACGAGTTGAAATCAAAAATAACAAAAGAAGATTTAAATAAAGTAAAAGAAATTCATCATACAAATGGCAAATACGAAAAGAATGATCCAGTAATGATGTCTCCTTTTCATTGTGATATCGGTCATTATACCAGTACAGTTGTAGACGAAATGGGATTATCCAGTACAAACAATCGTTTAATAGTTAATGTATCATTAGAAGCTCTTACTTATCCATTATGGCGTCAATATTTGATGACGGGTGAATTAGTTGGGAAAGTATATGAAAATTGGACTTCAATGGATATGGGCAATGGCAAATCTATCATGGACACCTCAGCACATGTGCGTAACGAAATTGCATCAAAAATTATGGGTCAGACAATGCACGATACAATGAATTTACAGGTATATCGTGACCAAGTAAATGCGTTGTATTCAGATGGTACGGATGTTTATTTTGCAAACCATGCAATAAAAACGCCAAAGGAAGTAGATAATGTAAAAATACTTCTTCATAATTCGGCATTGTCTGGATATGAAATGTATAGCACAAAAACAGAAGATTTGTTTGTTCCATCCAATATTGGATTATCATCCAAAACATTTAATTGGGACGATATGAATGAAAGCCAGCGTCAACGTATATTCGAAGATTGTATTTGGGAAGGTAATGAAGGATTTAATACCTATGTATTGAAACCACCGGCATTGTTAGCAACAAAGAAAAAATCATTTGAACAAAAATATAATCTATTCAATGGGGATAAATTGAGAATGAAATGTGCCAAATTCAGTAGTCAACCAGTACGTGATTTCATAGATATAAGTCGTCTATTAAAGTTAACACCTTTATCAGCACCTAGTACTGACATGCGTCATGGTAATAATGTAGAATTAAAGATGTCATTGAATTATCAACCTTTTGCAAAATTGATGGAGAAAGTTGAACAAATATCAGTTGAACATCCTGAATTTCAATTGTTCAACAAAGAGTTAGTTAGCAATGGATATATAAAAATACCAAGGAGTATAATTGAAAAATTAATTTAAAATAATGTATTAATAACTACCTGTGATACTATTAAATCGTTGATATGCTCTCTCACTTCTTCTATAATCTTCTGGTCTTTTCATAAATTGGGAATTAAAATAAGCATCCTTCGATACATTTACCTTATTTCTTAACGCTCTCAAACATAAGGTTTGTTGTTGTAGTAGTCGTTGATAATTTCTATCTAAATTATAATTTAATCCAGATAGAAATTGTGATAATTTTATACGAATAGCAACTAATCTAGCAAACAGTGTAGAACCTTTTGGAGATATCATTAACTTCTCCATTGATATATTTATGCCAGATATTTCGTACGCTTCGTGAAGATGTCCATATATCGTTGGGTTCAAATATACTAAACCAGATACTTCAGGTATTGTAGTCCATTTATGTTGAAATGCTTGTTCTCTAGACACGGTATCCATAGCGTTTGGATTCTGTATATTTGATATTCCACCTCCTGTTGATATGGCAGAAGTTCCGGGTTCTTCAGAAGGTGTTTGCCACATATTCTCTAGTTTGATATTAGCAAATGCGGCAACTTTCATTAAAAATTGATAAGACGGGTCTGAACGTACTTTTTGTTTGTATTTTTCATGTGTATGTTCCCATTCTCTTGTTTTTTTATCTAATTTTGGAAACGATGGCGGTTTTAATTCATCCATACGATTATCCCATTCTTCGTCTTTTTTTGTGGTTTTCGTGGACACTTTTGAATTGTTTGAATACACATCTATATGAGTTTCTCCCTTTTTCAATACACTCGATGGTTCGAATTTATGTGTCTCCCAATTATTCATTTATATAAATATTTAAGTTCCTTATATATATGCCGTCGCTTCGATTGGTTTTGTGAGACTATATATGGGTCTAACTAAATTGTATTAATAATGAGCAGAATATCAAGAAACAAAAAAACATTATCTACCGCTAATACTATTGAGGAAAAACCAGAAGAAAGCATGGCAATCGATGCAGAAGAAGAACAATTGAATTTCGCAGAGAATAAAACTAGCGATGAACATATTGCACGTGTTGTATTCGAAGCAAACGCAACTGCTGACCAATTGGCTAGAGGTCATGTCGTACGATTGGCTGGTGCTAAAAAAATATTTGAAACGGAAAATGATGTAGATTACACCAAAGGTATTATTACCGGAATCAAAACCTGTTCCATTTATTCAGATTGTTCGGAAGCCGTTACATTAGCTGTAAACCTTTTCAATACATCTGAACAACAACCAAACGTTCAAAATGAACAAGGATGGCTTCATGCTCCACAACATACCGACTTCGGTTCAAGAGCAACCATCGGTGATAACAAAGGATATAAAAATCTTTTGAATATCTTGCCTTATGAAAAAAGTCGTGTTGCTGTCATGGCATACAAACCAGAAGACGTTGCAAACGACCGTTACATCCAACAATATGGTAGTTTCAATAATGAAAACTTATGGGACGGTGTAGTCGCTTTCCCAGGAGAAAAATACTATCTAGTACACCAGGGGCACGTAGTATTGTCCGTTATTAAAAACAATTGGGAACAATTGGGGATTAATGTAGAAGATGAACATCGCTTCAACGGTAAATATGTTCAAGTGCCAGCACATGTTTTCGATAGAGTTATTAAAGATTTAGAAGCACAAGTATTAAGTCGTATGCCTTTTACCGATTTGAATGATATTCGTGCACAATTTACTACGAAACAAGCTACCAATTATAATGCACAACATGAAGAAGGTGTAAATGGTAAGTACAAGATTGTAGTAGAGTTAGGTATTAATTATCAATTTCCACCTACGAGTACAAAGAGTTTAGACGAGGAAGAGGAATAAATAATTTAATTTAAAATCCATAGTTTATTATTTCATTTTACATATATAAATTACTTCATATTTATCAAATGGATTATCCCAGACCTAAACATCCTGAAAAAGCTTTACATGATATGTTCATTTTAAATATAAATCGATTGATTGAAAATATGGAAGATACCAAAGCTGAACACGATGACATGCTATATAATTTTTTCTCACAATTCATACAAGCATCACTTGGACAATTCGATGAAACATTTAAAAAAATGGTTTCCTTAGCTATATACAACGATTTCAGTAACTTAAATCCTAGAGTAGCAGCTGCTCGAATAATAAAAAATATTGATTTAGGATGGCCAGATCTTTTCATGGAATTCGATAAACCTAGAATATATTTATCTGATATAAGAAATACCATTGTTTTTGAATTTTGGTCTACCTTTCAACATATGATTGAAGCACAATGGATGCCCGAAACAAATACAAGTGGCACAGAAGAACAAAACGAATTGTATAAAAAAGTTGCACACACTATAGGAAGTAGAATATTAGACCCTAAAGATTCAGAAAGAATCAATCAAATGTTAACATGGATGCATTATTTAAAATTGATACATTATGTTAAAAATAATATAAACGAATTGCAACAAAATGAACATATTGAAATATTAAATACATGCAGCGGAGCATGGTTATATACTTATAATAAATATGGAATGGCTAAACTAATTTGGGAACTATTTCTAGACATTACACATTATGATAATGAAGGCTGAAATATGTCACATATGTACATACAAAAGAAAATTAATAACCTTACCCATGTGTTCTCATAAAATTTGCAAAAAATGCTGGCACACCATTAAAAAAATGTCTGTCGGTAAAGCAACATGTCCCTTTTGTAGAAGACCAGAACCAGAAACATGTAGTTATAAATGTACACGTCTAATGAAAAATATTAATATTGTTAATTTATTTTTTGTCTTTTATTGCCTTTATTATATCTGTAGGCATTAAAATACTTAGATGTAGTAGACGGAGCCACATCGTTTATTGATGCTTTTTCAAACATTGGATGTTTTTGTAAACGAGTATCATATGTCTTATCTTTATGACATGGAACACAAAGTGCTTGTATATTGATCAATACATCTTTACCACCTTCTTCTAACGAAACAATATGATCCAATTCACATGTTGGTTTTAATAATTCTTTACATATAGCACAACGATATTTTTGAGTATACATAACATGAATACGGTGAGTTTGATTTAAACGGCGTTTTGTACTATACACACCCAATTTACGTAAACTACTTAAAAAACTTTTGTCTTCACATTTTAACCATTTATACACCTTTATCATAGTATCACCATCCAACCAAATATCACCATCTATATCTATACAATTTAATTTATGACGATACGAATACTGTTTCAAATCGTTCATAAAACCTAAATATCCACCGAAAACGACATTACCTACCTCCATGACGTTTAAAAAATGCTCTCCATCGCGCTTCACCACTTTAAACGTGTATGCCATTTTACTTTACATAAATAGGTATATATAGGGTAGAATATTCTTATAATGGATGAAACACATCAAATAATCCGCAAAGAACCAGCGGACGATGTTTTAGAGCATATAGAGAGGCTAGGAGCAACTACAGGTCATCATCTAGTCGCAGCGTTGAAAAGAAGACAAATCAACGTATTTAACGCCGTTTTAGGTAAAGCAAAGGAATTTCCTTTCACATTACCATTGACATTAATATTAGCACCTCCTATTTATCTTCATAGGTGTCTGGAAGCAGGCATGGATGTAAATGAATTTAAAAGACATGGTGAAACATTTCTTGAACTTGCTGTTCGAAAACAGAAAGTCAAACACGTTGAACGCTTACTCAAGCACCCACGTACGAAGCTTACCAAAAGAGCTTCCAACCTGATCCTAAAAAACAAAGTAATGAAGAAATTCCTTAATCTTCTGTTTGAACGAGGCCTCCCAGCAGACCCATCGTACATTGTAAAAGCATTACAAAAAAACGATACACCATTGCTACAAGGAGCTATATCTTCATTAGAAGAAAATGGACCACCTGTATGGAGACAAATTGCTGAAAAATTAAAATGTCCCATATTAAATGAACCCACCGCTGATTTAGTACAAACACCACAAGGCCAACTATATGATAGGCAAAGTCTATTACAATGGATAAATGCTAACCATACAGACCCGTTGACCAGACAAGAACTATATTCGTCAGACTTAAGACAACGGTCAGAAATCATACCAGAATTAATAGAAGTTATCAAAGAACTGACCACATAATTAATGAATAATCCATAAAACAAATAATACATATTACTTTCATAACATGAAATACATACTAATTTTACTACTCATACAACAAGTGGTATCCACCAATCAAAGCAATACCACCACGGTAGCACCGAATAACACGATAACGTCAACTACTACGATAGCGCCGACTACTACTGTAGTACCAACTACTACGGTAGAGCCGACTACTACTGTAATGTCAATCATTACTACTACATATATTGCTCAAGACCCAGTATGTTCCAAAAATACAACAAATAGTACATGTAAGATATGTGTCGGTGAGTTGTGTCATTCGTTTACAGTGGAGGAAAGAGGTTCGATGATGGAATTATTTTTCATTGCATGTGTTTTATCAATATGTGGATTTATATTTTTAGGATTATATTATATGTGTATTAAACCCATTTTAAATAATAATTCAGCGGAAGAAATATTATGGTCAGATACAGATTCGTCAGACGATGAAGATTTTGTTGAAACGATTCAATTAATAAAACGGCAACATTTTAAAAAAACAATACAAACTCCATCAGATGAAAGTGTATAAAAAAGTAACTTTAAAAAAAATACTATATATATAATAATAATATAAATAACTGTATATGTCTTCAGACTTTCATGA